>Ga0126312_10001053_pt1 | contig 17726 bp, 18 predicted proteins | sample Plot104A_FD_92537 | JGI IMG/M metagenome (GOLD analysis project Ga0126312, IMG submission 92537) | Serpentine soil microbial communities from UC McLaughlin Reserve, CA, USA - Plot104A | ecosystem: Environmental > Terrestrial > Soil > Grasslands | place: USA: UC McLaughlin Reserve, Lake County... | reverse complement strand
TGGCTGCGACACTCAGGCCATCCTGGATTGCACTGACGGCAGCGCGCTCCGCGCTGCGTGATCTGGTGCAGACCGCCACCGCTCACCCGATGGAGTTCCCTGACGCTGATCCTGGCTTCAGCGCGGACGAGATAAATCCGCGAACGCGGATCTGGTGATCGCGGCAGGGCCGCTCTCCGTGCTCGAGGAGGGAGCATCAGCAGCGCGCGAATCGCGCGGTCGGCTCCCGCCTGGAAGAGGACCCGTCCGCCGACGTGGCCGCCGTCGAAAGTCAGCCACGCAGTGCAAGAACCACGAGTTCGTCGTATCCCGCTCCTCAGCCGCAATGCGGAATAGATGCGGAATGAAGTGCTCGCCCAGTGCCGAATGAGCAGCTACCAAGCTCAATGTAGAGCGAAAATTCGGTGTGGGCGGCTCACATCCTCGTAATGAAGGGTCGCCGGTTCGAGTCCGGCCGTCGGCTCTCAAAGACCCCGCAAATCGCCGGTTTCGAAGGCCTCTCGAGCGCCTTCACCGCAGTGAAGGGGCGGCCTGGCGAAGCGGCGGCTAATCGCGATCTTCGACATCTGAGTCGATCGCGTCGCGTCCCGAATGCGGAATGGAAGCGGAATGGCTCCGGTCCAACAATGGCCACCTCCGTGGGATCAGGCGTGGGGTTCAGTTGGCCTCTGGATCGGGCGATCCATGGCCACGCTGTGGATCGTGACTCCGTCAGGCATGGTGACCCGGACTGCTCTTGCTCGCGGAAGCCGAGCGCGCGGTAGAGCGGCACGCCGGGAAGTGTCGCCATGAGGGCGAGCATGTTGAAGCCTGCGGCGTCGGCGGCGCGCTCGCATGACCCGAGGATGGCTCTGCCGAGCCCGCGGCGCGTCCAGTCGTCTCGGACGAACCTGGCGCGGACGCGAGCCGGCTCTGTGCGTGGGTCGAGGGGGCGGCCGTCGCCGGCCTTGAGGAGGGACCATGTCCACCACTCCCGCTTTGGCCCGGTGACGGCCTCGAAGGTGCGTCGCGACACGAACGGACCGACGCCGGTGGCCACGTAGTACAGCCCTTGCGCGAGTAAGGTACTCGGATTCGCTGGATATCCCCCGCTACCCCGGGGCGGTGATCCTTCAGCGCGTCAACCGAGTCCCTCCAGGACCCGCTGGGCGGCCGCGACGATCTTGCGGTCGCTGGGCAGCGCGGCCCGCTCGAGGTTCTTGGCGTAGGGAAGAGGCACCCCTGCGGCGCCGACGCGCTCGACGGGCGCGTCGAGGTGGTCAAAGCAGGCGTTGCCGATGCGGGCGGCGACCTCAGCCGTGACGCCGTAGGAGGCCCAGCCCTCCTCGACGCAGAGTGCGCGGTTGGTCTTGCGGACGGACGCTGCGACGGTCTCCATGTCGAGCGGCCTGAGGCTGCGTAGGTCGATCACCTCGGCCGCGACGTCGTGGTCGTCGGCAAGCTGCTCAGCGGCCTTCAGGGCGCGGACGACGCCGTAGGAGTGCGCGACGATCGTCAGGGCGGATCCTTCCCGGACCACCTGCGCGCGGCCGATCGGCACGATCTCGTCGTCGTCACGGTCGACCTCGCCCTTGACGTTGTAGAGCGGGAAGCTCTCGAGGAAGATCACGGGATCGTCGTCGCGGATCGCGGCCTTGAGTAACCCGCGGGCGTCGGCCGGATTGGCGGGGCTCAGCACTTTGAGGCCGGGGACGTGGGCGAACCAGGCGTCGAAGCTCTGGGAGTGCTGGGCGGTGAGCTGGTTGCCGCCGCCTCCGGGGGTGCGGATAACGAGCGGACAGCCCGCCTCGCCGCCGAACATGTAGTGGATCTTGGCGGCGTTGTTGACGATCTGGTCCATCGCGAGCAGCGCGAAGTTGACCGTCATGATCTCGACGACTGGGCGCGCGCCGCCCATCGCCGCGCCGATGGCCGCTCCGACGAAGCCCTCCTCGGATATCGGCGTGTCCCGTACACGCTCTTCGCCGAATCGGTCCATCAGCCCGGCGGTGACCTTGTAGGGGCCCTCGAAGAGTCCGACCTCCTCGCCGATCACGAGCACGCGTTCGTCGCGCGCGAGCTCCTCGCCGAGCGCCAGTCGCAGGGCCTCACGCACCGTCATCGTGTTCTCGCCGCTCACGTCCGCGACGCCTCAGAGGCGAGCAGCTCGGCCTCTCCGAACGGTCCACCGAGACGCATCCGCGCGTGCTGCTCCGCGGAGGCCGCGTCGCCGTAGAGGTGCTCGGCGAGGCTCTCGACGTGGGGCGCCGCGCTCGCGTCGGCGAACTCGACCGCATCGCGGACCCGCTGCTCGGCGCGCTCGCGCAGCTCGTCGAGCTCCGCACGCCGGAGCACGTCGCGCTCGACCAGAGCGTCGGCCGCGCGGTCGATCGGATCATGCGAGCGGCGCTCCTCGATCTCGTCCTTGCTGCGATAGCTCAGCCCAGCGTCTGCGACCGAGTGACCGCGATAGCGGTAGGTCATCGCCTCCAGCACGGACGGCCTGCGCTCGTCCCGAGCGGCCGCCAGCCGCCGCTCGGTCGCCTCCACGACGGCGAGCAGGTCGTCGCCGTCGACGCGCTCCCCATGCATGCGGTAGGCCGCAGCGCGCTTGTAGAGCTCCGGCTGCGCGGAGGCGCGCTCGACGTGCGTGCCCATGCCGTAGACGTTGTTGACGACGAGGAAGACGATCGGCAACTGCCACAGCGCGGCGAGGTTGAGCGACTCGTGCCATGCGCCCGTGTTGACCGCGCCGTCGCCGAGCTCGCAGAGCACCGCCCGGCGCTCATCGCGACGGGTGAGCTCGAGCGCCAAGCCGGTCGCGACCGGCAAGTGGCCGCCGACGATGCCCCAGCCGCCGAAGAAGTTGCGACCGACGTCGAGCAGGTGCATCGAGCCGCCGCGCCCGTGCGCACAGCCGTCCACCCGACCGAACAGCTCCGCCATCACGGCCTCGGGATCGACTCTTCGGGCCAACGCCAACCCGTGGTCGCGATACGCCGCGATGAGCACGTCGTCGTCTCGCATCGCCCCGACGGCGCCGACGTGCGTCGCCTCCTGTCCTGTCGCCAGGTGACAGTAGCCGCCGATCTTCGCCGCCTTGTACTGGCGCTCGGCCTCCGGCTCGAAGGCGCGGACCAGCAGCATCACCTCAAACAGCCGCCGGAGTCGAGACTCGTCGTGATCTGAGACGTCCATTACTGCCAGCGTGCCCGCCCGGAGGTCAGTGAAACGGCGGCTGGTCCAGTCGCTCTTCATGGGGCCGCACGAACCGAGATGGGTTGCGGAATGACCGTGTTGGCGCGTGTCCGCCTCGGCCTCGCGCAGACATCAGCGTCGGCCCCGAACCGCTGGTGACGGTGGCGGATAGGGTTGCGCGGTGCCCGACTTCCGACTCGAGGGAAAGGTCTGCCTCGTCACCGGCGCGGCGCGCGGGATCGGGCGCGCGATCGCGATCGCGCTGGCCTGCGCGGGCGCCGACGTCGCCCTCGGGCTGCGAGATGAGAGCACGGGCGCGGAGGTGGCCGACGAGGTCTCGGCCACCGGCCGCACCGCGTTCCCCCTGCAGATGGACGTGACCGACCTCGCACAGGTCGAGGCTGCCGTCGAAGAGGTCCTGCAGCGCTTCGGCCGGATCGACGTGTTGGTCAACAACGCCGGCATCGGGCCGCCCGAGACCCCGGCCGAGGACGTCACCGTGGAGGACTTCGACGCCACCGTGGCGCTCAACCTGCGCGGCACCTTCTTCGCGAGCCAGGCGGTGGGCCGGCGGATGATCGGCCAGGGCTCAGGCCGGATCGTCAACCTCTCCTCGCAGGCCGGCTTCGTCGCCCTGCCGGGGGAGGCGGTGTACTGCATGACGAAGGCCGCCATCTCGCACTTGACGAAGTGCCTGGCGGTCGAGTGGGGCGACCACGGGATCACCGTCAACGCCGTGGCCCCGACGTTCATCGCCACGCCCGGCACCGAGCCGGCACTCGCCGACCCGGCCTTCCGCGCGGACGTGGAGGAGCGGATCGCGGCCCTGCACCGGATCGGCACGCCCGACGACGTGACGGGCGCCGTCGTGTTCCTCGCGTCGCCCGCCGCCTCGCTCATCACGGGCCAGACATTGCTCGTCGACGGCGGCTGGACCGCGCGATGAGGCGCTAGTCGACCCGCACGACGAGGTCTGCGCGCGGCCGCGTGGTCGCGACGAGCTCGGCGTTGCGCTCGTCGCTGCGCATGACCCATTCGCGCGCGAAGTCCGGTGCCTTGCCGAACTCGATGTGGCGGGCGATCAGCCAGTCGCGGCGGCGGTCGTCGTCGCCTTCGACGAACCAGGCCTCGTCGAGCAGCGCGCGCACCTCCGCCCACTCGCCGTCGGCGACGAGCAGGTAGTTCCCCTCTGTCACGACGAGCGGCACGTCGCGCGGCACGGGGACGGCGCAGGCGACCGGCTCCTCGATCTCGCGGCGGAACATGGGCGCGTAGACGACGGCGTCCTCACGGGCCCGTAGGCGTCGCAGCAGCGCCGCGAAGCCACTCGCGTCGAACGTGTCCGGCGCGCCCTTGCGGTCCGCGCGGCCGAGCCGCTTCAGCTCGGCCTGCGCGAGATGGAAGCCGTCCATCCCGACCAGCCGGGCCGTGTCGGGACCGAGCTTGCCGACGAGCACGGCCGCGAGCGTGGACTTGCCCCCGCCCGGGGCACCGGCGATCCCGAGGATGCGGCGGTCGCCCTGGCGCGCCAGCGCGCGCGCCCGCCCCACGAGCTCGTCGAGTGGCGGAGAGGTCAGCCGAGCACTCCGGCCTCGAGCTCCGACAGGTGCGGCGGCGAGGCGCCGGGGCGTTCGCAGGTGCGGGCGGCGATCAGGCAGGCGAACTCCGCCGCCGCCGCCACGACGTCGATGGCGGCGAGGTCGTCGTGGCCGAGTCCGCGGGCGTGCCACCAGGCGACGAAGCCGCCGCCGAACGCGTCGCCCGCGCCGATCGTGTCGACGACCTTCGTGCGCGGCGAGGGGACGGCGACCTCGGCGTTCATCGTGATCACGAGCGCACCGCTGGGCCCGCGCGTCAGCAGCCCCACCGACGGACCGACGGCCAGCAGCTCTCGCACGGCGTCCACGGAGCGGCGTCCGGGCGCGAGCCAGTCGAGGTCCTCCTCGCTTACCTTGAGCACGTGGCTCTGTGAGAGCACACGGGCGAGCCGCTCCCGGTAGGCGCTCGCGTCGGGGATGATGTCGGGCCTGACGTTCGGGTCGACGAAGACCATCGCGTGCCCCGAGAGCCGCGCGATCACGGCCTCCAGCGCTGACGCCGTCGGCTCCAGCACGAGGCCGAGCGTGCCGGCGTGCACGATCTGCACCTCGTCGGGGCGAGCCGCGAGCGCCGCCTCCGACGTCAGGCCCGCAGCGGCGGTGCCCTCCGTGTAGAAGCGGTAGCGCGCGACGCCGAGCTCATCGACATCGGCCAGGGCCAGCGTGGTCGGCTCGCCGGTGTGGACGATCGCGTCGAGCCGGACGCCGTCCTCTGCGAGCAGCGCCTCCAGGCGCTGACCGAAGCGGTCGCGCGAGAGCCGGCCGAGGTAGGCCACGGGGCGCTCCAGCCGAGCGATCGTCCGGGCGGTGTTGAACGGGCCGCCGCCGGGGTGGGCAGCGAGGGAGTCGATCGTCTGCGAGGCGGGGACCAGGTCGATCAGCGCTTCGCCTGCGACGAGGATCACTCCGGCCACGGGCGAGCACGGTACATGAGGGTCGTGGAGAATCGGGTCATGAGCGTGCTCGACGCCTTTCGCCTGGACGGCCGGGTGGCTGTCGTGACCGGCGGCAACCGCGGGCTCGGCTTCGCCTTCGCTCGCGCGCTCGGCGAGGCCGGCGCCCGCGTGGCGATCGCGGCGCGGGACGCCGGCAAGAACGCCGAGGTGGCGGCCGCACTCGGTGCGCTGGCCGTCGAGTTCGACGTCACGGATCCCGAGAGCGTCGCGGCGATGGCCGAGCGCGTGACCGGTGAGCTGGGGCCGATCGACGTGTTGGTCAACAACGCCGGCGCCTGCTTCCACCGCCCGGCGCTCGAGGTTCCGGAGGAGGAGTGGCGGGCGGTCTGGGACGTCAATGTCGACGGGCTCTGGCACTGCTCGCGCGTGGTCGGCGCGCAGATGGTCGAGCGCCGTGCCGGCGTGATCGTGAACATCGGCTCGATCTCGGCGATGATCGTCAACCGCCCGCAGATGCAGCCGGCGTACAACGCGTCGAAGGCGGCCGTGCACCAGCTCACGAGGTCGCTTGCCGCGGAATGGGCGCCCTACGGCATCCGTGTCAACGCGCTCGCGCCCGGCTACACGAAGACCGAGATGGCTCCGGTCGACGAGCCGCGCTTCCGTCGCCACTGGATCGAGGACGCGCCGATGCAGCGCTACGCGACGCCCGAGGAGCTCGGGCCGTCACTGCTGTATCTCGCTTCCGACGCGTCGAGCTTCGTGACGGGCTCGGTGCTCGTCGTGGACGGCGGATACACGCTCTGGTGAGTGTCACAAGCTTGTTACAATCTTGCGTCCGGTGCCGCTGTACGAGTACCGGATTCCTCCCCAGAACAAGGATCGACCCATGACCCGACGTCTCTTGGGCGCTCTGCGATCCATCATTGCCGAGCCGAGCCCCGACGCCGCCGTGCACTTCCACGGCGACGGCATCAACGGCGAGCCGGCCGAGTGCTTCGACGCGCACTGCCGCCGCCCGACCCTCGAGGTCTGACGACACGGTCGTGAGTCGGGGCGCAGGTGCCCCGGCTCACACGACCGCCGACATCCCCCCGTCGACGTAGAGCACCTGGCCGCAGACGTAGTCCGAGGCCGGCGACGCGAGGAACAGCAAGGCGCCGACGAGCTCGTCCACGCGGCCCCATCGCCCCGCGGGCGTGCGGCCGCGGACCCAGCGGCTGAACTCTTCGTCGTCTACGAGCGCGCGGGTGAGGTCGGTTGCGAAGTAGCCCGGCGCGATCGCGTTGACCTGCACTCCCGCGGGGCCCCACTCCGCACACATCCCGCGGGTGAGCATCCTCAGCCCGCCCTTGGCGGCCGCATAGGCCGCGATCCCTGGCCGCGCCAGCTCCGCCTGCAGCGACGCGATGTTGACGATCTTGCCGCGCCCCGTCGCGACCATCCCGCGGGCGACCTCGCGCGCCACCAGGAACGCGCCCGTGAGGTTCGTGTCGAGCACCCGCCGCCAGTCGGCCGCGGCCAGCTCGAGCAGCGGCTCCCTGTGCTGGATGCCGGCGTTGTTGACGAGGATGTCCAGCGGACCGACCTCGGCCACGCCGCGTTCGACCGCCTCGGGCTCGGTGACGTCGAACGCCACGTGCCGGGCGCCGAGCTCGCCCGCCGATCGCGCGACGGCGGCACCGTCGCGACCATGGAGCACGACGTCGCAGCCCGCCTCGACGAGGCCGCGGGCGAGGGCCAGCCCGATCCCGCGGCTCGATCCCGTGACGAGCGCGGTACGGCCGGCGACGTCGAAGACGGGATGGCCCACGGCGCGCAAGAGTACGCGCATGAGCTTCCTCAGCCTGCTCACCGGCTCGTTCTCCCAAGGCGCCGCCGACAACCCCACCGTGGCGATGATCGAGGCGGCCTATCGCCACCATGGCATCGACGCGCGGTACGTCAACTGCGAGGTGCCCCCCGAGGCGCTCGGCGACGCCGTCCGCGGCGCGCGCGCCATGGGATGGGCCGGCTTCAACTGCTCGATCCCGCACAAGGTCGCCGTCGTCGAGCATCTTGACGGGCTCGGCGACTCATCATCGGTGATCGGCGCGGTCAACTGCGCGGTCGCGCGCGACGGCCGGCTGATCGGCGAGAACACCGACGGGCAAGGCTTCCTGACGGCGCTGTGGACCGTGATCGACCCGGCGGGTGGCTCGCTCGTGCTGTTCGGTGCGGGCGGTGCGGCGCGCGCGATCGCCGTCGAGGCGGCGCTCGCCGGCGCCGGCCCGATCACGGTGGTCAACCGCGACGCCGGCCGGGGCGCCGAGCTCGTCGAGCTGCTCAATGAGCGCACGCCCGCCGAGGCCGACCTCGTGCCGTGGCAGAGCACCTACCGCGTACCGGAGGGCGCCGACATCGTCGTCAACGCCACCTCGGTCGGCCTGTTCCCCGACGTGGACGCGCGGCTCGACGTGGACCCGGACAGCCTCCGTGCCGGGATGGTGGTCGCCGACGTGATCCCCAACCCGCCGCGCACGGCGCTGCTCGCGGCAGCGGAGGCGCGCGGCTGCACCGTGCTCGACGGTCTCGGCATGCTCGTCAACCAGGGCGTGATCTCGATCCGCCACTGGACCGGCGTCGACGCCGACGCCGCGGTGATGCGGCGGAAGGTCGAGGAGCTGTTCGGGCTCCTCGACCCTCCAGCCTGACGTCAGGACGGCGGCGTGCCGCCCTGCGGCGGCGCCGGCTGCTCGCCGCCGTTCGTCGTCGCAGGCTCGTCGGGCGCCTCCTTGTGCTCGATGTCGTGCACGACCGCGCCGGTCATGATGCCCACGACCTCGTGCATCGAGTGCTCCTTCGGGTCCACCACGGCCACGCGCTTGCCGAGCCGGTGGATGTGGATCCGGTCGGCGATCTCGAACACGTGCGGCATGTTGTGGCTGATCAGGATCACGGGCAGGCCGTTGTCGCGCACGCGCTTGATCAGCTCCAGCACCTGCCCGGACTCCCGGACGCCGAGCGCGGCGGTCGGCTCGTCCATGATCACCAGCTTGCGCGCCCACGCCGCGGCGCGCGCCACGGCGACGCCCTGCCGCTGGCCGCCGGAGAGGGTCTCCACGGCCTGGCTCATCGAGCGGATGCCGATCTGCAGCGCCTTCATCTGCTTGACGGCCTCCTCCTTCTGCCCCTTGTGGTCGACCATCCGGAAGACGCTGCCGAGGACGCCGGGCCGCCGCTTCTCGCGTCCCAGGAACAGGTTCGTCGCGATGTCCAGCGCCGGCGCCACCGCGAGGTCCTGATAGACGGTCTCGATGCCGGCCGAGCGCGCGTCGTTCGGGGTCTTGAAGTTCACGACCTCGCCGTCGAGGCGGATCTCGCCCTCGTCGGGGACCACGGCCCCCGCGAGCGCCTTGATCATGCTCGACTTCCCGGCTCCGTTGTCCCCGATCACGGCGAGGATCTCGCCCGGGTAGAGGTCGAAGTCGGCGCCGTCGATGGCCGTGACGTTGCCGTAGCGCTTCTTCAGTCCGCGCGCCGCCAGGATCGGCGTGCCGCGGCGATCGATCTCGTGACTCATGCGCGCTTCCTCGCGATCTGGTCGACGGCCACCGCGAGGATGACCAGGATGCCGGTGATCAGCACCTGATAGGTCGCGGCCACGCCCATCAGGACGAGCCCGTTGCGCACCACGCCGATGATCAGCGCCCCGATCAGCGTGCCGATGATCGTGCCCCGGCCGCCGAACAGGCTGGTGCCGCCGAGCACGACCGCGGTGATCGCGTCGAGATTGTCGGTCTGGCCCGCGTTCGGGTCGCCGACGTTGGTGCGGGCGATCAGCAGCAGCGCGGCAATGCCGTACACGATGCCGGCCACGACGTAGACCATCAGCAGCTGCTTGCGCACGGGCACGCCCATCAGGCGCGTGGCCTCGGGGTTGTCGCCCAGCGCGTAGACGCGCCGTCCCCACGTGGTCTGCGTGAGCAAGAACCAGAAGAAGGCGAACAACCCCAACGTCACGATCGACCCGTAGGTCACCGCCGTGTCGCCGATCTGGAAGGACTCCCCGAGCCAGGTCAGCGTCCTCGGCAGGCCCGAGATCGTCTCGTCGTTGGAGTAGATGTGCGTGAGCGCGAAGCAGATGCTGAACGTGCCCAGCGTCACGATGAACGGCGGCATCGCCAGCCCCACCACCAGCCCGCCGTTGACGAACCCGACGAGCATGCAGGTCACGATCCCGAGCAGGATCGCGAGCACCGGCGGCACGTTGTTGTCGACCGCCATCTTGGTCATCACGATCGAGCCCAACGCCATCGCGGTGCCGCACGAGAGGTCGATGCCGGCCGTGAGGATGATCAGCGTCTGGCCGATCGCCAGCGTGCCGATCACCATCACCTGCTGGATGATCAGCGAGAAGTTGCGCGGCTCCAGGAACTGGTCCGACTGCGTGGCGAAGAACAGGCAGGCGAGCACGAGCGCGATCAGCGGGCCCAGCTGGGCGACCCGCTCGCCGGACACCTTCGGGATCTCTCGCGTGCGTCCCGGCTCGGGCGGCGCGCCCGCGGGCGGCTCGCCGCCCGCGACTTGCGTCTGTGGCTGACTCACTCTCTAGCTCCTCCTCGCTCTGGGATCGACGGAGCGGCCGGCCCGCGATGCGAGCCGGCCGCGGTTGCCTCTAGCCCCAGCAGTTCTCTTCGCCGTAGGCCGCGTCCTTCGATTCCACGCCGTCCACCGGGTCGCCGGTGATCAGCTCCACGCCCGTGTCCGTGTAGCCCGACGGCTTCTCGCCGCCGCGTGCCCACGCGGCGCCCTTCTCGACCCCGAGCGACGCCATCTTGAGCGGGTACTGCTGCGAGGTCGCGTCGATCACGCCGGTCTTGATGCCCTTCTCGATCGCCTCGCACCCGCCGTCGACCGACACGAGGATGAAGTCCTTCGGATCCTTGCCGGCTGCCTTGAGCGCGGTCGCGCCACCGAACCCGGAGGGCTCGTTGATCGAGTAGATGATGTTGATGCCGGGGTCCTTCTGGAGCAGGTTCTCCATCGCCGCCTGGCCCTTGGCGGTGTCGCCCTGGGTCGGGGCTGCGCCGACGATCGCCGGGTCACCCTCCTCGATCCCGAAGCCCTTCAGGAACCCGTCGTGGCGGAGCTGGCCGACGGAGATGCCGGGGGCGAGGTCGAGCATCGCGATCTTCGGCTCGATGCCCATCTTCTCGGCCTTGGCCTTCGCGTACTGGCCGATCAGCTCGCCGGCCTTGAGGTTGTCCGTGGCGAACAGCGCGTCGACGGCGTCCTCCGGCTCGGTCGGCGTGTCGAGCGAGATGACGAGGACGCCGGCGTCACGCGCCTTCTTGATCGCGGGCACGACGGCCTTGGAGTCGGCCGGGACGTCGAGGATGACCTTGGCGCCCTGCGTCGTCATGTTCTCGATCGCCGCCACCTGGCTGGCGTTGTCGGTGTCGAACTTGCCCGACGCCGTGAGCAGCTTGACGTTGTTCTCCTTGGCGGCGGCCTCGGCGCCCTCCTTCATCTTCACGAAGAAGGGGTTGGACTCTGTCTTGGTGATCAGGCCGATCGTGACCTGCTCCTCACCTCCGCCACCGCCTCCGCCGCCCGAGCTGCTCGAGCTGTCGTCGTCGCCGCACGCGACGATCCCGGCGGTGAGCGCGGCCGCCGCGCCGATCGCGGCCACTGTGCGCGTTATCCGGCTTGCCCTCATCGTCCCTCTCCTCCTCTGGGGTTGATCCGATGTCGGCGCTCCCTCAAGCGCAGACAACGTTCTCAATTACGCGACGCTATCGGTTGGAGATGAGTACGTCAAGCACTTGAGATCGTTTTCAAAGTGCCATAGCATCACGCTCATGAGCCCCGGCCAGGCCGAGCGCCAGCGCGTGCGGCGCCCCACCATGCGAGAGGTCGCGGCGGTCGCCGGCGTGAGCCTCAGCACGGTGTCGCGGGTGGTCAACGGCGGCGCGGGTGTGAAGCCCGAGCTGGTGGAGCGGGTGCAGGGCGCGGTCGAGCTGCTCGGTTACCGGCACAACCTCACCGCAAGCTCGCTGCGCCGCGCCGACCGGCTGTCGGCGACCATCGGCGTGATCTTCGAGGACGTTTCGAACCCGTTCTTCGGGAGCGTGCACCGGGGCGTGGAGGACGTGGCGCGCGATCGAGGAGTGCTCACGCTGGTCGGCAGCTCCGACGAGCAGCCCGACCGCGAGCGAGAGCTCGCCGACGCGTTCATGGCGCGCGGCGTCGATGGCCTGATCGTGGCCAGCGCCGTTCGCGACAACGCGTACCTGCTGCGCGAGCGCGCCGCCGGGCTCGCCCTGGCGTTCGTGGACCGACCGCCACGCTTCATCGACGCCGACGCCGTCGTGACCGACAACGCCGGCGGGGCGCGCACGGCGGTCGAGCATCTCCTCGCCGCCGGGCACCGACGGATCGGCTTCCTCGGCGACCGACCCGATGTCTTCACCGCCGCGGAGCGGTTGCGCGGCTATCGCGAGACCCTCGCGAGCCACGACATCGCAGAAGATGTCGACCTGGTCCGGCATCCGCAGTTTCGTGGGGTGGATGCGTATGAGACCACAGCCGCGCTGCTGGCGGGCAAGAATCCACCCACCGCGCTCTTCAGCGGTCAGAATCTGATCTCGATGGCGGCGGTGCGGGCAATCCACGCCCACGGCCAGCAGCACGAGATCGCGCTCGTGGGCTTCGACGACATCCCGATGGCGGACGTCATCCAACCTGGCGTCACGGTGGTCGCCCAGGACCCGCTCGCGCTCGGGCGGGCGGCCGCGGAGCTGCTGTTCGCCCGGATCGACGGCCATGACGGTCCTAGCCGGGAGATCGTCGTGCCGACGCGGCTCGTGGAGCGGGGATCCGGGGAGCTGCCGGGGCCCGGGTGATGACAAGGTTCAGGGGGAGAGGAGCAGGATGCACCGGTACGTCGGGGTAGGCGTCATCGGGCTGGGTTGGATGGGACGCGTCCATGCGGCCGCGTTCCGCCGCGTACGCGACCACTTCCCCGCTCTCGCCGTCACACCCCGGCTCGTCATCGCGTCCGACGTGTCCGCGGACCGGCGCGCGCACGCCGAGCACGTCGGGTTCGAGCGCACCGCGGAGGACTGGCGCGCAGTGCTCGACGACCCGGACGTCGATGCCGTCTCGATCACGACTCCGAACGCCATGCACCGCGAGATCGCGCTCGCCGGGATCGAGGCGGGCAAGCACATCTGGGTGGAGAAGCCGGTCGGTCGCGGCCTCGGGGATGTCATGGCGGTCGCCGACGCGGCCGATGAGGCGGGCACGATCAACGCGGTCGGCTTCTGCTACCGCTTCGCGCCGGCCGTCCAGCACGCCCACGCGCTGATCGAAGCCGGCGCGATCGGAGAGGTCAACCACTACCGTGGCGTGTTCCTCGCGGACTATGCGAACCGGCCCGACGCCGCCGCGTCGTGGCGCTTCGACCGCGAGGCCGCCGGCTCGGGCGCGCTCGGCGACCTGATGGCGCACGTGGTCGACATGACCCACTTCCTTGTCGGTCCGATCGAGCGGCTGAGCGCCCGCACCGCCACCATGATCCCGGCCCGCCCACGGCTGCCCGTCGGTCACGGCACGCACTTCAGCCGCGTGGCGAGCGACGACCTGGTGCCCGTCACGAACGAGGACTGGGCGGCCGCACTGATCGAGCTCGAGAGCGGCACGGTCGGCTCGCTGGAGGCCAGCCGCGTGATCGTGGGCCCGCACGTGCGGATGCGCTTCGAGGTGCACGGCACCACCGGCGCGCTGGCCTGGGAGCTCGAGCGGATGAACGAGCTGCAGCGCTTCGAGCTGTCCGAGAACGGCCGTGACGAGGGTTACATGACCGTGCACGCCGGGGCGCAGCACCCCGGGTTCGCAGCGTTCCAGCCGGGCGCCGGCGTGCCGATGGGCTACGACGACCTGCGCGTGCTCGAGGCGGCGGCGTTCCTGGAGGCGATCCGGGACGGCGAGCAGCGTGGGCCAGGGCTGGAGGAGATGCGCGCGGCCGCGCGCGTGCTCGACGCGATTGAACGCTCCTCCACCAGCGGCGGGTGGGAGCCGGCGCGATGAGCGCGCGCGTGGCCAACGCGCCGCTGAGCTACGGCGCCTTCGAGATGACTGTCGGCACCGACTTCGCGGTGCCCGACCCCGAGCAGGTGCTGTCGGCGATCGGCGACGCGGGCTACGCGGGCACGGACCTCGGCCCGCCGGGCTACCTCGGCGAGGGCGAGACGCTCGCCCGGCGCTTGGAGGCCAACGCCCTCGACGTCGTGGGCGGCTTCGTGCCCATCCGCTTCTCCGAACGGGAGCACTGGGAGGAGGGCCTGGCCGGGCTGCATCGCACGCTCGACCTTTTCGCGGCGGCCGGCGCGAGCGCCGCCCGTCCGGTGCTGTGCGACGCCGGAGGCCCGGAGCGCATCGCCAACCCGGGCCGCGGGGGCGAGGACGCCTCGCTGCGGCTCGGCGACGCGCGCTGGCGGACGCTGGTCGAAGGGGTGGAGCATGCCGCCGAAGCCGCGCGCGAGCGCGGCTTCGAGCCGGTCTTCCACCACCACACCTCCAGCTACGTCGAGGGCGTCGGTGAGATCGAGCGCCTGCTCGAGGACTCCGACGTCGCGCTGCTGCTCGACAGCGGCCACATCGCCGTCGCCGGCGGTGATGCGGTCCAGGCGCTGGCCGACTGGGGCGAGCGGATCGGCGCGGTGCACATCAAGGACTTCCGGCTCGACGTGCTCGAGCGCGTCAAGGCCGAGCGCGCCGACACGCTGACGGCCTGGCGGCGCGGCCTGTTCTGCGGCCTGGGCCAGGGAGATGCCGACGTGGAGCGCTTTTGCGAGGCGCTTGCGGCTCACGGCTACGACGCCTGGGTCGTCGTCGAGCAGGACCGCGTGCTCGAGGACGCCGGCGCGTTCGCCGCGGCCTCGGCCGAGCAGATCCGGAACCGCCACTGGCTGCGCGAGCATGCGGGGTGGTGAGATGAGCTTCGACGTCATCACGATCGGCCGGATCGGCGTGGACGTCTACCCGCTGCAGACCGGCGTCTCGCTGCGCGAGGTCGAGTCCTTCGGCAAGTTCCTCGGCGGCAGCCCGACCAACGTCGCCGTCGCCGCCGCCCGCTACGGCCGCTCGGCGGCGGTGATCACGCGCACGGGAGAGGACCCGTTCGGCGAGTACCTGCACGACGCGCTGCGCGGCTTCGGCGTCGACGACCGCTACGTGACGGCGGTGCCCGGGCTGCCGACGCCGGTGACCTTCTGCGAGATCTTCCCGCCCGACGACTTCCCGCTGTACTTCTACCGCCGGCCCAAGGCACCCGATCTAGTGATCCACCCGCACGAGCTCGACCTCGACGCGATCCGCACCGCGAAGCTGTTCTGGGTCACCGGGACGGGGCTCTCGCAGGAGCCGAGCCGCAGCGCGACGCTCGCGGCGCTCGCGGCGCGCGCGGGAGCAGGGCCGACGGTGTTCGACCTCGACTACCGGCCGATGTTCTGGGGCTCGCGCGAGGACGCCAGGGAGCAGTACGCCCGCGCGCTGCCCTTCGCCACCGTCGCGGTCGGCAATCTCGACGAGTGGGACACCGCCGCCGGTACGCGCGAGCCGCGCGCCGCCGCGGCGACCGAGGGACTCGAGCTGGCAATCGTCAAGCAGGGCCCGGCCGGCGTGCTCGCCCGGCGCGGCGAGGAGTGGGTCGAGGACCCGCCTGTCCACGTCGACGTCGTCAACGGGCTCGGCGCCGGGGACGCCTTCGGCGGCGCGCTGTGCCACGGGCTGCTGGCCGGCTGGGACCTCGCGCGCCTGATGCGCTTCTGCAACGCCGCCGGCGCGCTCGTCGCATCCCGGCTGGCGTGCGCCGACGCGATGCCCGACGAGTCCGAGGTGCTGACCCTGATCGAGGAGACCGCCCATGTCAGATGAGACCGTGCGGGAGCTCGCGCTGGCCCGTGCGCGCGAGCCGGAGCGGATCGCCGAGGCGGCGGCCGCGCGCCGGCGCCCCGAGGTCGCGCTCGGCGAGGGCCGGACGTTGGTCGTGGCCGCCGACCACTCGGCCCGCGGGATGGTCGGCACAGGACGGCATCCAGGCGCGATGGCCGACCGCGGCGACCTGCTCGAGCGGTTGTGCCTCGCGTTGTCGCGGCCGGGCGTGACAGGGGTGCTCGGCTCGCCGGACATCCTCGAGGACCTGCTGTTGCTCGGCGCCCTCGACGGCATGTCCGTGTTCGGCTCGATGAACCGCGGCGGGATCAAAGGCGCGCGCTGGGAGATCGACGACCGCTTCACCGCCTACGACGCGGCAACGCTCGAGGCGATGGGCTTCGAGGGGGGCAAGATGCTCGTCCGCTTCGACCTCGACGACCCGGCGACGGCGACCACTGTCGAGGCGTGTGCCCGCGCCATCGGCGAGCTGGCCCGGCGCCGGCTCATCGCGATGGTCGAGCCGTTCATGGCGCGCACCGTCGACGGGCGGGTCACCCACGAGCTCACCACCGACGCCGCCGTGAAGGCGTCGATGATCGCCGCCGGGCTCGGGCCGACCTCGGCGTACACCTGGCTCAAGGTCCCGGTGGTCGACGACATGGAGCGCGTGGCGGCGGCGACCGCGCAGCCGACGCTGCTGCTCGGCGGCGAGGTCGCCGAGGACCAGGATGCGACGTTCGAGCGCTGGCGGTCTGCGCTCGCGCTTCCGAACGTCTTCGGCCTCGTGGTCGGGCGCTCGCTGCTGTACCCGCCCGGCGACGACGTCACGGCAGCCGTAGACGCGGCGGCCGGCCTGTTCCCCGACCCCGCACCCGCATCATGAGCGGCCTCGTCCGGGCCGACGGCGAGCTGACGATCACGCCGGAGACGGCGGGCTGGGGGTTCAGCGGGCTGCGCGTGCTCGAGCTCGGTCCCAGCGAGCGGCGCAAGCTGGACACGGGCGGCGACGAGCTGATCGTGCTGCCGCTGTCGGGCGGCTGCACCGTCGACGTGGACGGCGAGCCGTTCGCCCTCGCGGGCCGTGCCGGCGTCTTCGCGGGCGTCACGGACTTCCTCTACGTCCCGCGCGACGCGCGCGTGGAGATCGCGTCCGAGCGAGGCGGCCGGTTCGCGCTGCCCTCGGCGCGCGCAGACCGCCGCCTACCCGTGCGCCACGTGCGGGCGGGCGCTGTGCCCGTCGAGCTGCGCGGGGCGGGACAGGCGAGCCGGCAGGTGAACAACTTCTGCGCCCCGGAGGCGCTCGAGGCGGACCGGCTGATCGCCGTCGAGGTGCTCACCCCGGCCGGCAACTGGTCCTCCTATCCGCCGCACAAGCACGACGAGGACAAGCCGGGCGTGGAGACCGTGCTGGAGGAGATCTACTACTACGAGGTCGCCCGCGGCGGGTTCGCCTATCAGCGGGTCTACGGCTCCGGGCCGGGGCACGAGATCGACGTCTGCGCGGAGGTCCGCAGCGGCGATGCGATCGTGATGCCGCACGGCTACCACGGGCCCTCGATGGCCGCGCCCGGTTACGACCTCTACTACCTGAACGTGATGGCGGGGCCCGGCGAGCGGGCGTGGCGATTCACCGACGACCCGGCGCACGCGTGGATCCGCGAGACCTGGGCCGGCCAGGCGGTCGACCCGCGACTGCCGATGACGTCGGCCGGAGGTGGAGCATGAGGCTGACCGTGGGCCAGGCGCTTGTCCGGTTCCTGGCCGCACAGCACACAGAGCGTGACGGCAGCGTGCAGCGGCTGATCGCGGGCTGCTTCGGGATCTTCGGCCACGGCAACGTCGCCGGGCTCGGCCAGGCGCTTCTGCAGGAGCCGGACCTGATGCCCTATCACCAGGGGCGCAACGAGCAGGGCATGGTGCACGCCGCGGCGGGGTACGCGCGCATGCGCAACCGGCTCTCCACGCTCGCGTGCACCGCGTCCGTCGGTCCCGGATCCACCAACATGGTCACCGGCGCGGCGCTCGCGACCATCAACCGCCTGCCCGTGCTCCTGCTGCCGGGCGACGTGTTCGCCACCCGCGCCGCGGGCACGGTGCTGCAGGAGCTCGAGGACCCGGCCTCCTACGACGTTTC
>Ga0126312_10001052_pt1 | contig 17736 bp, 16 predicted proteins | sample Plot104A_FD_92537 | JGI IMG/M metagenome (GOLD analysis project Ga0126312, IMG submission 92537) | Serpentine soil microbial communities from UC McLaughlin Reserve, CA, USA - Plot104A | ecosystem: Environmental > Terrestrial > Soil > Grasslands | place: USA: UC McLaughlin Reserve, Lake County... | reverse complement strand
TGCTGGCGGAGCTGCAGGCGCTGCCGGGCGACCACTACGAGGTCCTCAGCCGCGGCGGCCGCCTGGCATACGCCGCCGCGGGGGCCCTCGGACGGCCCCGGCTGGACCGCCTCGCCGGCGGCTGCGACGTCGTCTGGGCCCCGGCGCCCGCCCCGCTCGCCGTGAGCCGCCAGGTGCCGCTCGTCCTGACCGTGCACGATCTGTCCTTCGAGCACCGCCCGAGCGACTACACACCCTACGAGCGAGGCTGGCACCGCCTGGCCCGACCGCGCCGGCTGGCGGAGCGCGCCACGCGGGTGATCGCCGTCTCCGACGCCGTGCGTGACGAGCTCCTGAGCGAGTGGCAGCTTCCGGCGGACAAGGTCGTGACCGTCCACTCGGGACCCGGTCGCCCGGTCACGCCGTCAGGCCGCCCGCCCGAAGGTCTGCCGCCGAGCTACTTCCTCGTCGTCGGCGCGCTCGAGCCCCGGAAGGGCACCGACCTCGTCCTGGAGGCCCACGCCGCGGCCCGCCGCGAGGGCCTGGAGGCCGGCCTGGTGATCGCGGGCGAGGGCAGGCTCGCGGAGCGCGCGGCAGCGGGCGGGGCACACGTGCTCGGCTTCCAGGACGGGGCCACGCTCGACGCCACCTACACCGGCGCGCTGGGGCTCGTGTCCGGCTCGCACGAGGAGGGCTTCGGCTTCACCCCGCTCGAAGCGCTGGCGCGCGGCACGACTGCCGTGGTGCCCGACCTGCCGCCGTTCCGCGAGACGCTCGCGAAGGCCGCGTTGCGCTTCGCACCCGGCGACGCGGATGCGCTGGCCGCCGCGATGGTGCGACTCGAGCGCGAGCCCGCCGTCCGCGACGAGCTGCTCGCAGCTGCCGCCGAGCCGCTCGGCCGGTTGTCCTGGACACAGGCGGCGCGCCGGACCCGAGCGGTGCTCGAGGAGGCCGCGGGGTAACGCGCGCGCCGGTTCTCATCGACGCCCGGGCCGCGGCCCGGAAGGAGATCGGCGGCGTGGAGCGCGTGGCCAGGGAGCTCAGCTCGCGCCTCCCGGCGCTCAACCCGGAGCGCTACTCCGTCGCGCTCCCGCCGGCGATGCTTGCCCATCGCGCCGGCCACGCCTGGGAGCAGGCGCTCGCCGCCCGGCGCGCGGAGCTCATCCTTTGCCCCGCCAACCTCGCGCCATTGGCATCCCGGCGCAACGTGGTGGTGATCCACGACGTCGCGGCGCTGAGCCACCCGGAGTGGTACAGCGCGCTCTACGTCCGCTACCAGCGGCTGCTCCTCCCCCGGCTGGCGCGCCGGGCGCGGCTCGTGATCACCGTCTCGGACTTCGCCCGCCGCGAGCTCGAGCGGACCGTGGGCGTCGAGCACGACGACATCGCGGTCGTCCCGAACGGGGTGGATCCCCGCTTCCGGCCGGACGCCGACTCCGGCCCGGTCCGCGCCGCCCACGGGCTCGAGCGGCCCTACGTGCTGGCCCTCGGGACGCTTATCCGGCGCAAGAACATGTCGGCGCTCGACGTCGCCGAGCGCAGGCTCGCCGGCGAGGGCATCGACCTGGTGACCGCCGGGTCCGGCCGCGGCTACATGCGCCCCGAGACGGAGGCGCCCGGCCGCGCTCTTGGATACGTCCGCGACGACGATCTTCCCGGCCTCTACGCGGGCTCCCTCGCCTTCGTCATGCCGTCGCTCTACGAGGGCTTCGGGCTGCCCTGCCTCGAGGCCATGGCGTGCGGCACCCCGGTCGTGGCGGCCGATCGCGCGGCTCTGCCCGAGACCTGCGACGACGCAGCCGTGCTCGTCGACCCAGACGATCGCGAAGGGGTCGCGGACGCCGTCCTCAGGGCCGCGCGCGAGACGGCGCTGCGCAACCGCCTCCGGACCGCGGGGCCCCAGCGGGCCCGTACCTTCACCTGGCAGCGCAGCGCGGAGCTGACGGACGAGCTGATCGGCCAGCTGCTCAGCGGCAGCGCCCGGTGATGGTCTTCCTGCAGCCCTGGTTGCGCCGCGCGCTCGCCCGGTAGGCGCCGAGCGCCGGCGTGCGCACGAAGTCGAGCGGCTGCGTCCTCAGCAGCCCGGCGTAGTTCCAGATGCCGCCCTCGCCTCCCTGGTACGACGAAGCCCACGTGAACCAGTAGACCCGGCTGACGCCGTAGCGGCTGTTGCGCCGTCTCGACAGGAAGGCGTTGTAGCCCGTGCGGATCCGGCGCGCCATGCCGTGGTCGGTCGTCACGAGACGCCTCAGCCCCCGCGTCAGCTTGACCCTGCCGCGCGCAGCCGGCCAGCCGAGCTCCGTAACCCAGAGCGCCTTGCGTGCGTCGCCGCGACGCCGCATCACGCCGCGGACGATGCGCACGACCTCGAGCGCACTCCTCAGCCCGGAGTTGTAGGGATGGACAGCCACGACGTCGAACAGCGGGCGCGCGTGCAGACGGTACAGCCGCTTCAGCTGCACCCAGGGTCGCGCGGACAGCCCTCCCAGGACGAGCTTGCCCGCTCTGTCGCGCGACCTGATCGCACTGCGCGCGGCCTTGAGCAGCCTGACGTAGCCCCTGGGCCAGGCGGCGCTCCAGTCGCGCGGGACGTTCCAGTAGAAGCGGAGGTCGGGCTCGTTCCAGATCTGCCAAAAGCGGACCGGCCGCCTGGGGACGTCCGGCCGGGCCGCCCAGAAGCTCCCTCGGCGGCCGTAGCGCCCCACGAGCGCCTGCACGAACCCCGCGAAGTCGCGCATCCGGCGCGGAGGTGAGTTACGCCGGGTCTGGTCGAGCTCGGCCCAGGAAGGCGCCTCGAAGATCACCGGCAGGAGCTGGATACGGCGCCGCGCCGCCCGCTCCACGAGCCGGTCGGTCACGGCGAAGTCGATCGGCCCGCGCGTGGGCTGGAGCGAGGCCCACGAGAACGACACCCGCGCGGACTCGACTCCCGAGGCGGCCATCAGGTCCCACTGCCGGTCCTGCACGGCCTGCGGCCGCAGGTTGAGATTGTGGTCCCAGGTGACGCCGTAGAACCCCCGAGGCGCCCTGCGGGCGCTTGCGCCTGCCGGAAGCGCCGCCACGACGAGGGTGGCGAGCATGCCGAGGAGAAGGGCGTGCCTTACCCGCACCTGACCGTTCGTCGACAGGGACCGTGCCAGCTTTAGCGGTGGTTCAGCACGAGCCGAGCGCAGTCCGCCAGCGGCTTGCCGTCGATGCCCTTGGGGGTGACCGTCAGCGTGTCACGGGAGACGCTCACCTCCCCGTAGCTGAACTTGTCGACTACTGCGCAGCGCATCCCGACACCAACAGGCGGCTGAGGGCTGAAGAACCCCTGGGCGAGGAGGTTGCCCGCGCCGGGTTCCCCGGCGTTGTTGTCGATCTCGCCGGCAAAGTTCTCCGTGGCCGCGGGGCCGACCGTGAAGTCGAAGATCCCCGTGCTCACGGGCCCGCCCTGCTCGAGCGTCTGGATGCGGGCGTCGTTGACGAGCGTGGCATGGACGTCCGCCGTCAGGAAGATGACGTTCTTGACGTTGTCCCGGAGGAACTTCAGGACGTTCTGCCGCTCCGCCTCGAAACCCTCCCAGCGGTCGTACGGCAGCGCGTAGAACTGCTGGATCGGGAGCTCGTTCATGATCACCTTCCAGCGCGCCGTCGACCGATTGACCGCCTTCTTGAAGCGCGCGAGCTGCCGCTTGCCGAGGTAGGTCCGGTTCGGGCTGCGAATCGTCGCCAGGCACGCCGGCGACACCGGCTGCGAGAGGCCCGTCGACGGGAACACCGCGCCGAACACGTTGCGCGTCGACTGTGGCGCGGTGGGCCCCAGGTCGGGCTTCCCGGTCTGCGGGTTGTCGCAGACGTGGTTGGCGTCGGCGTTCGCCGAACGGAAGGAGCGCTCGTCGAGGAAGAAGACCTCGAGGTTCCTGCCCCAGCGGAACTTCCGGTAGAGGCCGTTCCTCCTCGAGTAGGTCACCGGGGCGTAGTTGCGGAACGCCTTGACGCCGCGCTTGAACAGCCTCTGACCGTTGATGTTCACATTGTTGTCAAACGAGTTCTCCCGCCGTGAGAAGTCATTGACGAACTCGTGGTCGTCCCAATGGGAGTAGAAGGCCGTGTCGCCGCGCAGCCCGGCAAGCGAGCGGTTGCGGAGGTTGACCTTGTACTTGGCCCACTTTCGCCTCACGCTGGTCGCGATCGGGAAGAGCCGGCCGGGGATCTCGCTGTCCGAGTAGATCGTGTCGCCGAGGTTGACGTTGAAGTTGTTGCGCTCCGTCCTCATCCCCCTGTAGACGCCGCCGCGGTTCCAGTACGGCGTGCTCTGGTTGGGGGCCCTGTTGAAGTCCGTGTCGCCGGTCCAGCCGAAGCGGATCCTGGCGTTCCTGGTTCGCTTCGGAGCTGTCCTGAACGTCCCCTTCCTGCTCTTGCGGTGGCCGCTGATGAAGCGGAACCAGTAGCGCTTGCCTGCCTTCAGGCGGCGGACCTTCCGTTGCACCGTGTAGTCGCGCGACCTGCGCGCCTTGAGTCGGTAGGTCTTGGTGCTCCTCCCCCTGAAGCGCCTATTGCGGGAGACCTGGAGCCTGACCGTCGCCTTCCCGTTCGCGCGGGCCCAGAGGATGGCCGAGGTCGACGACACGTCGCCGGCCGCCACGCCGTACTTGAAGCCGACCGCGCCCGCGCTGCCGGGTAGAGCGGCGCAGAGCGCGAGCACGAGAAGGACGAGTACGAGACGTGCGGGGATTCGAGTGAGCATGGTCTCCTGGGTCTAGGGAATTCGCAGTGTGCTGAACAGTCCGGCGTGGTCCGAGTGCCAGAACCCGTGTGAGGGGCTGCGGCCCGTGACCGACGACTTCGAGAGCTTGACCTTTCGCGGTGAGTTGGTCATGACGTGGTCGACCTTATGGTTGAACTGGCTGCGCCTGCCGGCACCGGGGACGGTGAGCACGTCGGCTTTGAGGCAGCAGCTGAGCGGCCTGCTCGTGCTTCGCTCCCCGAAGCCGACGCGAAGCAGCCAGTCGTAGGCCTTGGCGTCGCCCGGCTTGACCTCGGTCCGGCGGTCCGAATTGAGGTCGCCGAGCAGGATCACCGGGCGCCGCGCCCGGGCGGGTCCGCCCTTCCTCGTCAGCTCCTTGGCCTGCGCCTCCCGCACCTCGCCGTTGCCGACGCTGTTGCCGTCCGTGGTCGAGTTGCTCGGCTGGTTGTCGAACGCCTCGAGGTGGGTGTTCACGAAGCGGAACCTGCGGCTTCCGCGGACGCGGGCGTCGACGCTGGTCCAGCCGCGGGCCACCGGGATCGTGATCGCGCCGAGGAGCTTGGGGGCGAGCAGGGTCTTGAAATGCCCCTTGCGGCGGCGTGCGGTCCGGACGCCGCCATGCCGGCGGACGAGGATCGCGTCCCGCATGGTCAGGCGGCCGTTGGTGTCGCAGCTGTGGTCCGCGCTCCCGTCCGTGTTGGCCTCGGTCTCGAAGTCGAACCCGTTCTGCGAGACGGCGAGCTTGTAGCGCCGCTTGCCCCTGTTGAGTCGCCTCAGCAGGAGCTTGATGAAGTCGTAGCGGACCTGCGTCGCCGTCGGCGGGCTCGGCGGCACGATGATGTGGCAGGGCGCGGTGCGCCAGAGGGCGGCCTCCTGGAGGCCCACGAGGTCGGGCCTCTTCCGGAGGATCTCGGAGGCGAGCCCCCGCGCGCGGACCCGGAACCTGTTTTGGTCGACCTGCCGCAGGATCTCGCCTGCGGCGTCGACGAGCTCGTTGAAGCCCTTCGCCCTGAGCCCCGGGGTCAGGTCGGCGCCCAGATAGAGGTTGCGCGTCATCACCCTGACCTTGTGCTTCCTGGCCGCGGCCTGGGACTCCCCCGGAGCCGCGACGGCGATCAGCGCGAGTGCCGCGAGGGCGGCGACGGCCAGCCGCCGACGCAGTCGGGCGTGCGGAAGCACGGGGACGACCGTAACAGCGGGCCCGGCCACGCCGCTACCGGCAGCCACCGGAGCTGTTCTTCGCACAACCCTCGTAGCGCCGTGCCACTCGCTGGTACGCCCGCAGCGCCGGCTTCCCCCTGAAGCGGCCGCGATAATACGACCCGAGGCCGGCGAAGTCGAAGATGTCCGTGACCCGCCGGTAGGGCGAGGTCCACGTGTACCAGAACACGCGCCCGACGCCGAAGCGGCGAAGCTTGCGCTTCCTGGCGAGCGTGCCGAACGCGCTGCGGAGCCTCGAGGCCATGCCGCGGTCGGTCGTCACGAGCGTGCGCTGCCCCCGCGGCACGCGCATCCGCCCACGCGCCGCCGGCCACGACACCTCGGTGGCCCAGATCGGCTTGCGCCCATCGCCGTAGCGCCGCATCACGCGACGGAAGAAGTAGATCGCCTTCAACGACCTCGAGGTCGAGCCGGCATAGGTCTGGATCGCCGCGATGTCGAACAGGCCGCGTATGCGTCGCCTGTAGAGACGGCGGAGGTGGTTCCACGAGTCGTTCGTAAGCCCGGCGAGGACGACCTTCGCGCTCGGGTCCGTCGCGTCCAGGACGTTGCGCGACACCTTCAGCATCCGCACGTAGCCGGCCGGCCAGGCGTAGCGGGATCCCCTCTTCGCGTACCAGCGGTAGGAGAGGTCCGGCTCGTTCCAGATCTGGTAGACCCGGATGGGCAGCTTGGGCAGCTCCGGGTGCTCGCTCCAGAAGCTGCCGTCCGAGCCGTAGCGCTCGGCCAGTGTCCGCAGGTATACGCCGAAGTCGCCGAAGCGCCTGGGCGGCGAGAAACGGTTGTTATAGGCGCGGGCCCACGACGGCGTTTCGGCCACCACGGGAAGGAGCCGCATCCTGTGCCGCACCGCGAGCGTCACCAGGCGGTCCGTGGCGTCGAAGTGGACCGAGGCGCCGCCCTGAGGCTGCGCGGCCGCCCACGAGAAGACCGCCCGCACGGACTCCACTCCGGAGCGTGACATGCGCGACCACTGCCCGTCCTGCACGTTGTCCGGTGCGCGGACCACGGATCCGTCCCAGACGGTGCCGAAGAAGCCCTGGGGGACGCGTCGCTTTGCATCCGCCGCCGGCGCAGTGGCGAGCAGCGCGATAACGATCGCGGCGAGCGGGAGCAGGCGGCGGTGCACGCTCATCGGGACACCCGAGCGTAGCCAGGGTTGCGCAGTTTCGGGTTGCGCAACCGTCGCCATTCCGGGCTTGCGTGAACATGTGAATCGTGATTCACTTCTTATCCGGATGCCTTACCGGCCGACCGAGAAGACCGAGGCGCGAAAGGCCGCCACGAGGGAGCGCATCGTCGCCGCAGCGCTCGAGCGCGTAGCCGAGGGCGGCTACGCGTCCGCCTCCATACAGGCGGTGGCCGAGCGGGCCGGCCTCGCCGTCGGCACGATCTATCGCCACTTCCCCTCCAAGGCCGATCTGTTCGCCGAGGTCTTCACGCGCGCGTCCCAGCGCGAGCTCAACGTGCTGATCGAGGTCTCGCAGGGCGACGGCCGCGCCGCCTCCGAGCGCGTGGCCACCGCCGTCGAGGCGTTCTGCCGGCGTGCCCTGGCGGGGCCGGTGCTGGCGTTCGCGCTCCTCGCCGAGCCGGTCGACCCGGCGGTCGAGTCGGAGCGCCTTCGCCTGCGCCGCGGCTATCGCGACGCCTTCGCGCGCGTCCTCGCGGACGGGGTCGACTCGGACGAGCTCCGCCCCCACGACGTGCAGACGTTGGCCGCCGTGCTGGTGGGCGGCCTCGGCGAGGCCCTCGTCGGCCCGCTGTCCGCCCACGACGGCCGCGGCCGCCACGAGGCGCTCGTCGCCAGCCTCATCCAGTTCTGCTTGAGCTCATTGCCAACGACCCAGGAGGCAGTCGCATGACCATCTCGACCGAGCGCGAAGCGCAGCGGGATCGCCGATCCGGCGAGCGCCGCCCAGACTCCACCCACGAGGTCCTCAACCAGCCGCCTCCGCTCGCTCCCTACAACGTCTTCGACGCCGACGTGGCTCTGCGCGAGGCCGTGCAGCGCGAGGGCGGCGGCTGGGGGGTGGATCGCCTCCACGACACCGGCGAGCTCGCGGGCTCTTCCGCGGCGCTCGAGCACTCCGAGCGCTGCGAGCGAAACGAGCCGGTCCTGCGCACCCACGACCGCTATGGCAACCGCATAGACGAGGTCGACCTCGATCCCTCCTGGCACTGGCTCCTGCGCCAGGCGATCGAGCGCGAGATCCACAGCCTCCCCTGGCGCGATCCGCAGCCCGGCGCCCACGTGGTCCGAGCCGCGCTGATGTTCCTCTGGAGCCAGACGGCCTCCGGCGTGATGTGCCCCGTGTCCATGACCTACTCGGTGGTCCCGGCGCTACGCGAGGAGCCCGCCCTGGCGGCGGGGTGGGAGCCGCGGCTGATGCGGCCGTCGTACGAGGACGGTGCGCTGGCCGGCATGGCCATGACCGAGAAGCAGGGCGGCTCGGACGTGCGCGCCAACACCACCCGCGCCGAGCCGGCCGGCGAGGGCGAGTACGAGCTCACGGGCCACAAGTGGTTCTGCTCCTATCCCTCATGCGACGTGTTCCTGACGCTCGCCCAGGCGCCGGCCGGGCTGTCATGCTTCCTCTTCGAGTCGAGCGATCCGGGCTTCCGCGTCCAGCGGCTCAAGGACAAGCTCGGCACGCGCTCGCTGCCCTCGTCCGAGGTCGAGTTCCACGGCGTTCGCGGGCGACTGGTCGGCGAGGAGGGCCGCGGCGTGGCGACGATCATCCGCATGGTCAACCACACCCGGCTCGACTGCCTGCTCGGGTCGGCTGCGGGGATGCGCTGGGGAGTCGCGCAGGCCGTGCACCATGCCCGGCACCGGTCCGCCTTCGGCAAGCCGCTGGCCGAGCAGCCGGCGATGCGCAACGTCCTCGCCGACCTGGCGCTGGAGTCGGAGGCGGCAACGGCCGTGGCCTTCCGGGTGGCGCGCGCCTACGACGAGCAGGACGAGCCCTTCCGGCGCTTCGCCACGGCGGTCATGAAGTACTGGGTCTGCAAGCAGGCGCCGCGGCACGCCGCCGAAGCGCTCGAGTGCCTGGGCGGCAATGGCTTCGTCGAGGAGTCGGGCCTTCCCCGCCTCTACCGCGACTCCCCGCTCAACTCGATCTGGGAGGGCTCCGGCAACGTCGCGGCGCTGGACGTGCTGCGGGCGATCTCCAAGGAGCCCGAAGGCCTACCCGCGTTCCTCGCCGAGTGCGACGAGGCGACCGGAGCGGACCCACGCCTGGACGCCCACCTCGAGCGTGTCAAGTCCGCGATCGCGGAGCTCCCGCGCGAGGACGACCCGCAGTGGCTCGCGCGGCGGACGGTCGAGGCGATGGGCGTGGCCCTTCAGGGCAGCCTGCTCGTCCGCCACGCGCCGCCGGCGCTGGCCGACGCCTTCTGCGCCCGGCTCGAGGACGGCGGCCGCGCCTTCGGCACGCTGCCGAAGGCGGTCGACGCCGAGCCGATCCTGGCGCGGGCACTGGCCGCCTGACCCGAAGCCATCCCACCCTCATCTCGCTATGCGAGACGTAGTTGACACGGTTGCCCGGCGCGCGCGGCTCCCCGGATAGGCTCGCAACCCATGCCGAACATCCGCGAGCCCGACTTCGACGACGCGCGGGATCACCCCGGGTTCCGCGCCCTGCGGGCGCGTCTGGCGCGCCAGGCCGGTAGCGAGCGACTGGGGCTCAGCCTGTGGGAGGTCCCGCCGGGCGAGGCGGCCTACCCCTACCACTACCACCTGACCGAGGAGGAACTGGTGGTGGTGCTGTCGGGCCGGCCGAGTCTCCGGACCGCCTCCGGGTGGCGCGACCTCGAGGAGGGCGAGGTGGTCGCCTTCCCGCGCGGAGAGGCCAGTGTCCACCAGATCGTCAACCGCGGCGACGGCACGGTTCGCTTTCTCGCCTTCAGCACGAGCGGCGAGCCGGACGTGGTCGTCCAGCCGGACTCCGGCAAGGTGGGCGCGTTCGAGCGCAGGCCCGAGGGCGGTGGGATGCGGATCTGGTTCAAGGGCGACGACGCCGTGGGCTACTGGGAGGGCGAGCAAGCGCCTCCGTGACGCGGGGGCGCTTTACGATCCTCGTGATCGCGGTGGCCGTGGTGGCGCTGATCGCGGTCACCGGCCTCTCGATCGACCTCGGCGGCGACGACTCGGAGAAGGCGAGCGAGCCGGCCTCCGAGCCCGCGCCGACCGCCACGACCGGCGAGCCCGACCACGCAGCCGAGCGCCGCAAGGACGTCTCGAAGCCGGCGACCGACCCCGACGTGGTCCGCGGCGACGAGGAGATCTCGCTGACCCGGCCGGCCAACCTCCGGCGCGCCCTCGCCGTGCTGGAGCGACGCCGGCTGCGCACGGAGGGAGCCTTCGAGAACGTGCGGATCGCGCCGGGGCGGATCGATACGCAGGTCCGCAACATGCGCGAGATCGTGAACCTGCAGCTGCGCCCGGACTTCTCCATCCCGTTCAGCCACACCACGCCGTTCCCGGGCGACGAGGACGTCATCGCGCGCGGGCTACGAGCAGGCGACGTCGACGTCCGCGCGCCGACGCGGATCCTGCGAAAGATCGACCGCCGCCGCGACACCACGAGCTCGGCCTCGGACCTCGACTACATGGTTGTGCGCAAGGGCCTGATCGACCACGAGCTCGGCTGGTCGGTGTTCTTCAGGCGCGGGCCGCGGCCACGGGCGTGGCGCGCCGAGGGGCGCCGCCTGGACGTGGCGCCGATAGGGTGAGCCGGTGGGGCTGAGCACGCTCACCTACGACGTCGACGGACGCGTCGCGCGGATCACGCTCGACCGCCCGGAGCGGGGCAACGGCATCACGCTCGAGATGCCGCGGGAGCTCGCCGATTGCGTCGAAGAGGCCAACCTGAACCCGGCCGTGCACGTGATCGCCTTGGCGGGCAACGGGAAGGGCTTCTGCGGCGGCTACGACCTGGTGGAGTCGGCGGAGGGCCGCGGCGAGCGGCCGCCCGAGAGCGACTCGCCGCTCGACCCCGGCATCGTCGGAGCGAACCACGACCCCGCCTCCGTGTGGGACCCGGTGGTCGACTGGCAGATGATGAGCCGCAACGTCCGCGGCTTCATGAGCCTGTTCCACTCGGACAAGCCCGTGCTGTGCAAGGTGCACGGCTTCTGCGTGGCCGGAGGCACCGACATGGCGCTCTGCTCCGACCTCCTCGTGATCGCCGAGGACGCGCGGATCGGCTACCCGCCGGCAAGGGTCTGGGGCTCCCCCACCACGTCGCTGTGGGCGTTCCGGCTCGGGGAGCAGCGCGCCAAGCGGCTGCTGTTCACTGGGGACCTGATCGACGGCCGCGAGGCCGCGGAGTGGGGCCTTGCGATCGAGGCGCACCCGCCCCGCCAGCTCGACGAGCGCTTCGAGGCCCTCGTCCACCGGGTCGCCCTGACGCCCGTCAACCAACTCGTGATGATGAAGCTGCTCGTCAACCAGGGCCTCTACGCACGTGGGCTGCACACGACGCAGCTGCTCGGCACGTTCTTCGACGGGATCGCCCGCCACACCGAGGAGGGCTACGCCTTCCAGGCCAAGGCCGCGGCGGAGGGCTTCAAGGCCGCGGTCGAGGAGCGCGATCAGCCGTACCGCTGAGCTGTATCAGGACGTGGTAGCCGTATCGCCGCGCGGCCGGCAGGCGCCGCCACACCGCGGCGTCGAGCGACCGCAGCGGGCCGTAGGCACGGTGGCCCAGCGCCCGGCTCAGCGCCTCGAAGAAGTAGAAGCTCGGGTAGGAGAGCTCGATCCGCCCGAATATCTCGACGAGCTCGTCGAGGTCGGCCCGGCTCAGCGGCCGCTCGTCGGGCGTTCCCACCGTGCCGCCCCGACCCAGCCGCCACAGCCCCCGCCGAGCGCTGCGCAGGAGCGGGTTGCGGTCCTGGTTCTCGAAGAAGGCGGCGCGCCCGCCCCGCCTGAGCAGCCTCGCCACCTCGCGGCCGGTATCGGGCACGTCGGCGTGATGCAGGATCCATTTGCCCACGACCCTGTCGAAGCCGGCCGAGTCGAGCCCGGTCTCCTCCACAGGCGCCACGAGGAACCTCGCCTCCGGCGCGCGCCCGCGAGCGAGCGCCACCATGGCCGGCGACATGTCCACCGCGACCACCTCGGCTCCCCGGCGCAGCAGCTCCAGCGTGAGGTCGCCGCGGCCGCATCCGAGCTCCAGCACTCTCAGCTCCTCGAGTGGCCCGAGGGCCTCGAGTAGGGCGAGGTCGTACTCATCCGGGGCCCGCGGCGGCGGTGGCACGGCGGCCTGGTCGTCGTAGAACCGCCGCTCGCGGCGACGGACGTCCTCAGCGCCCATAGCGACCGGTGAGAACGCCGCGCGCGACCGAGGCCTCCCCCACCTTCCCGCGCACGTCGTCGGCCGAGGCGTCCGCCGCGACGCCCAGACGGTTGTGGAGCGCATAGATCGCGAAGACGTAGCGGTGTTCCCCCTTGCCCTCCGGAGGGCACGGGCCGCCGAAGCGCCGCTTGCCGAAACCGTTCTCCGTCTGGACGGCTCCCGGCGGGATGCGTCCCGCGGCGAGCGCGGTCGTCCCGGGCGGAATGGCGAGCAGGCTCCAGTGCACGAAGCGGCCCGCGTCGGCGTCCTCGACGAGCAGCGCGAGCTCGCGCGTTCCGCGCCGGACCCCGGACCAGCGGAGCGGCGGCGACACGTCCTCGCCGTCGCAGGTGTAGCGCCGCGGAATCGAGCCGCCGTCGGGGAACGCCGGACTGCTCAGGCGAATCGAGTCGGGCGCCGTCGGGAGGGGCTTGTCCGGCTTGTCGCTACCGCCGCAGCCGGCGGCGAGGGCGACCGCGGCCGCCAGGACCGCTAGCGCCGCTCGAGGCACACCGTGATCCCGTGCCGCAGGCCCGGCGGGAGTATCCGCCCCACGACGCCGTAGAGACTGCCAGAGCGCCCGGGCGGGCGAAAGTAGTTGACGGTCTTCACGGCGAGCGGCTCCCAGCCGGCGCTCCGCGCGACGGAGATGAGCTCCGGCGCCGTGTACTCGTGGAAGTGGCCGGGGTTGGCGACCGAGTCGCGGATCGGCTCGAACGGGCTCCTGCCGACGAGCATCCGCAGCCGCTTGTGGAGCGCCACGGCGTTGGTCGTCTGGAGGACGAGGGCGCCACCGGGCCTGACCGCGCCGGCGATGCAGGCGAGAACGCTTCCGGGCGGGGCGTGCAGGTGCTCGATCACCTCGCACATCACGGCGACGTCGTGCTCGCCGGCCTCGGGCCAGGCCGAGCGGTCGCGCGCGTCGTTCAGGTCGAACTCGACGTGGCGCTCGCCCTTGCGAGGCGGGAAGAGGGTGTTCTCGAAGCCGAGCGTGTCCACCCGGGCGTCCGGCCGGTACGCGCGGAGCAGCTCCGCCTCGAGCACCGCCCCGACGTCGAGGATGCGGGAGCCCCGCTCCAACAGCCGCGAGACCTCCGCGAGCAGGAAGGCATAGCGTCGCGCGTGGTAGGCGAGGTAGGCGCGGGCCTCGTCGTCGAGGCGCCAGCCGGCGAAGTGCTCCAGGACGTCGCGTTCGCTCGGGAGGGCGCGGCTCAGGAGTCCCGGCCCGCGGCGAGGAAGGCCTCGTAGCGCTTGACCTCGCGCTCGGCCCGGGAGCGCTCCTCGGACTCCTCCTCCGCGCGCTCCACGGCGTCCTGGGCCTCCTTGAGCCTCGACTCGAAGGCGCTCCGGTCGATCTCGTCCGGCGGGATGGCCTCCTCGACGAGGACGAGCGCCGAGTTGTCGACCACCTGCAGGTAGCCCTCACCCTGGGCGAACTTCACCACGTCGGACTCAGACTTGTAGAGCCGCAGCTCGGTCGGCTCGAGGATGCCCATCAACGGAGCGTGGTTGGCTAGCACGCCGATGCTGCCCGTGGTGGTGCGGCTCGACAGCATCTCCACCTCGTCGGAGAACACCTGGCCCTCGGGGGTCAGCACTTCTACTTGGAACTTGTTCTTAGCCATAGGCAGGCATTAGGCATTAGGCATTAGGCGGTAGGAACGGCCGAGGGTCGAGCCCTAGCGCCTACTGCCTGGAGCCTTCTACTCCTTCGACTCCTCCTCGCCCGAGCCGCTCTCCTCGCCGTCGGAATCCTCATCCGACTCCTCTTCCTCTTCACCCTCGCCCCCGCGCGCCGACTCCACCACATCATCGATCGTCCCCTTCAGAAGGAAGGCGCGCTCCGGCAGGTCGTCGTGCTTGCCCTCGATGATCTCCTTGAACGAGCGGACCGTGTCCTCGACCGAGACGTAGACGCCCGGGGTGCCGGTGAACTCCTCGGCCACGAAGAACGGCTGCGAGAGGAAGCGCTCGATCTTCCGAGCTCGCTGCACGGTGAGCTTGTCCTCGTCGGAGAGCTCGTCGATTCCCAGGATGGCGATGATGTCCTGCAGCTCCTTGTATCGCTGCAGGATCTCGCGGATCTGGTTGGCGACCTCGAAGTGCTCCTCGCCGACGATGTCGGGCTTGAGGATGGTCGAGGTGGAGTCGAGCGGGTCGACGGCCGGGTAGATCCCCTTCTCCGCGATCGAGCGCGAGAGCGTGGTGGTCGCGTTCAGGTGAGCGAACACCGACGCCGGCGCCGGGTCGGTGAGGTCGTCCGCCGGCACGTAGATCGCCTGGATCGAGGTGACCGAGCCCTGGCGGGTCGAGGTGATCCGCTCCTGGAGCTGGCCCATCTCGGTCTCGAGCGTCGGCTGGTAACCCACCTGCGAGGGCATGCGGCCGAGCAGCGCCGAGACCTCGGAGCCCGCCTGGACGAAGCGGAAGATGTTGTCGATGAAGAGCAGCACGTCCTGGCCGCCCTGCTCGCGGAAGTACTCCGCCATCGTCAGCCCGGACAGGGCCACGCGCATGCGGGCGCCCGGCGGCTCGTTCATCTGGCCGAACACGAGCATGGTCTTCTCGATCACGCCCGACTCGGTCATCTCGAGCCAGAGGTCGTTGCCCTCGCGCGAGCGCTCGCCCACGCCGCAGAAGGCCGACAGCCCGCCGTGCTCCTGGGCGATGTTGTGGATCAGCTCCTGGATCAGGACCGTCTTGCCGACCCCGGCGCCGCCGAAGAGCCCGACCTTTCCGCCCTTGGCGTAGGGAGCCAGCAGGTCGACGACCTTGATTCCCGTCTCGAAGATCTCGCGGGTCGGAGTGAGGTCCTCGACGCTCGGGGCGTCGCGGTGGATGGGCCAGCGCTCCTCGGCCTCGACCTCGCCCTCCTCGTCGATCGGGTCGCCGAGCAGGTTGAAGATGCGGCCGAGCGTCACGTCGCCGACGGGCACGGTGATCGGACCCCCGGTGTCGCGGACCTCCATGCCGCGTGCCAGGCCGTCGGTCGAGTCCATGGCCACCGCGCGCACGCGCTCGTCGCCGAGGTGCTGCTGGACCTCGCAGATCAGCTTGTGCTCGTCGCCCTCGACCTCCATCTCGATCTCGAGGGCGTTGTAGATCTCCGGCAGCTCGTCGGGGAAGACCACCTCGAGCACCACGCCCTGGACCTCCTCGACGGTGCCGACGTTGCCGTCCCTCGACCGGCTGTCTTGGTCCTGCTGCTCCTGCTCTTTCTTCTCTTCGGTGCCTGCTTCCATCGTTCCCTTTTCTATCGAAGTCCCTCGGCTCCCGCGACGACCTCCATGATCTCCTGCGTGATCTCCGCCTGGCGCTGGCGGTTGGCCTCCAGCGTCAGCTCGTCGATCAGCTCTGCGGCGTTGTCCGAGGCGCTGCGCATCGCGGACATGCGGGCCCCGTGCTCCGACGCCGTCGACTCGAGCAGCGCCCTGTAGATGGAGATCTCGACGTAGTCGGGCACGAGCCGGGCGAGGATCTCCTCGGGGTCGGGCTCGTAGATCCACAGCGCCCGTCCCTCACCCTCTGTCCTCTGTCCTTCGTCCTCTGTCCTCTCGTCGGAGTCCTCGTCCTCGCCCTCGCCCCCGAGAATGTCTGCCTGTTGCAACGGCAGGAGCGTCTCGTGCCGCACCTCCTGTGTCATTGCGGAGACGTATCCGTTGTAGATGACCTCGACCCGGTCGACCTTCTCGTCGACGTAGGCCGAGGTGAGCCCGTCGGCGATCGCCCGGGCGTCGGCGAAGGCAGGCCTGTCGGTGAAGCCGGCCCAGCTGTCGGCGAGGTCGAGGTTGCGGAAGCGCAGCGACGACTCACCCCGCCGCCCCGACGCGTACCAGACCACCTCGGCGCCCTCGTCGCGGAGCTCGGCCGCCCGCCGGTTGCCGGCGCGGATGATCTGCGAGTTGAACGGGCCGGCCAGGCCACGGTCGCCGGTCACCAGCAGGAGCCCCACCTTGTTGACGTTCTCGCGCTCCTGGAGGATCGGCAGGCTCGGGATGTTCTCGGCGGCCTCGGAGGCCCGCCGCGTCATGCGCCTGATGGCGTCCGCGTAGGGCCGCAGCGCCTCGATCCGCTGCTCGGCCCGCCGCAGGCGCGCGGCCGCGACCATCTCCATCGCGCGAGTGATCTTGCGGATGTTCTTCACGCTGCCGATGCGGCTGCGGATGTCTTTCAAGGAGGCCATTAGGCGTTAGGCAGTAGGCGGTAGGTCAGGTCGCTCGTCGCTCGTCGCTAGGTCGCGGCCGCGCCTGTTGCGTCGGGCGGCGGCGCCTCCGTGTCCTCCTCGTCCTTGTCCTCGCCCGAGCCCTCCTTCTCCTCCTCGTCCTCGCCTTCTCTGTCCTCTGTCCTCTCTCCTCCGTCCTCTTCGTCCCCCTCCTCCTTGCCGCGCTCGCCCTCGTCGCGAACGCGGTCGCTCTCGCCCTCCTCGAGCGGGTTGCCCTCCTCGTCGAAGTCGGGGCCGAAGTCGTCGATCGCCTCCGCTATCGCGTCGCCCAGCTCGGACTCGGTCGAGTCGTCCCAGTTGCCGTCGGCGATCTTGTCCATCAGGTCCGATTTCTCCGCGTGGAGGCGCTGGAGCAGGGACTCGTGGAACTCCTGGATTCGATCGACCTTGATCCGGTCGAGGTAGCCGCCGGTGCCGGAGTAGATCGCCGCCACCTGGTCCTCGATCTTCCAGGGCGAGCGCTCGTCCTGGTTGAGCGACTCCACGAGCCGCTCGCCGCGGTTGAGCGTGGCCTGGGTGTCCGGGTCGAGCTCCGACCCGAACTGCGCGAAGGCCTCGAGCTCGCGGTACTGGGACAGCTCGATCCTGAGCTTGCCCGCCACCTTCTTCATCGGCGTCGTCTGGGCCGAGCCGCCCACGCGCGAGACCGAGATCCCCACGTTGATCGCCGGCCTCACGCCCGACCGGAACAGGTCCGCCTCGAGGAAGATCTGGCCGTCGGTGATCGAGATGACGTTCGTGGGGATGTACGCCGAGACGTCGCCGGCCTGCGTCTCGATGATCGGCAGGGCCGTCAGCGAGCCGCCGTCGAGCTCGTCGGAGAGCTTGACCGCCCGCTCGAGCAGCCGTGAGTGGAGGTAGAAGACGTCGCCCGGGTAGGCCTCGCGGCCGGGCGGGCGGCGCAGGAGCAGCGACATCTGGCGGTAGGCGTAGGCGTGTTTGGTGAGGTCGTCGTAGATCGCCAGGGCGTGCTTGCCGTGGTAGAGGAAGTGCTCGCCCATCGCGCACCCCGCATAGGGGGCGAGGAACTTGATCGGCGCCGCCTCGTCGGCGGGAGCGGCCACGATGATGGTGTGCTCGAGGGCGCCCACGTCCTCGAGCTGCTTGGCGACGTCGACCACGGTCGACATGCGCTGGCCGATCGCCACGTAGATGCAGACCAGGTCGCTGTCCTTGTTGTTGATGATCGTGTCGAGGCAGATCGAGCTCTTGCCCGTCTGGCGGTCGCCGATGATCAGCTCGCGCTG
>Ga0126312_10001051_pt1 | contig 17736 bp, 17 predicted proteins | sample Plot104A_FD_92537 | JGI IMG/M metagenome (GOLD analysis project Ga0126312, IMG submission 92537) | Serpentine soil microbial communities from UC McLaughlin Reserve, CA, USA - Plot104A | ecosystem: Environmental > Terrestrial > Soil > Grasslands | place: USA: UC McLaughlin Reserve, Lake County... | reverse complement strand
CTGGCGGTGGGTCACCGCGATCGCCGGCATGGGCCGGGGCGGTCAGCTGGCGAGTGCCGGAAGGCTGACGGCGGGATCATCGCGCATCGGTGCAATGGTTTCCAGGGTCATGTAGCGGGCGCGCTGGACGGCCCATTCTTCAGTGCCTCGCGCTGGCATCCGGCGCCCACGGCATGAATATCTTTTCCGCAAGCACGACGACGCCGTACAGGACCATTCCGAGCACGCTGAGGATGACCAGCGACGCCCACACGAGGGGTGAGTCGAGCTGCGAGTTCGCTGTCAGCAGGAGATTGCCGATGCCTTCGTTCGAGCCGATGAATTCCCCAATCACCGCGCCGATGACCGCCAGCGTTACGGCGATCTTCGCCCCGGAGAACATCGAAGGAAGCGCCGACGGGAGCTGAATCTTGAAGAAAGTTTGCAGGCGCGAGCATTGCAGCGAGCGAGCGAGCTCTAGAAGCTCGGCAGACGTGGAGCGCAGCCCGGTAGCCGTGTCCACGACAATCGGAAAGAACGCGATGACGAACGCCATCGCCAGCTTCGACTGCATCCCGGTCCCGAACCAGACCAGGAGAATCGGGGCGACGGCAACCTTCGGTACCGACTGGCTCGCCACCAGCAGCGGATAGAACATCAAGTTGGCAATGCGCGAATAGGTCATCACCACGGCCATGGGAATGCCGATCGCCAGCGACAGGAGAAAACCGTAGACGCATTCGAGCGCGGTGATCCACGCCTCGCCGGCGAGCACTTCCGAGCGCCTCACGATGGCTTGTGCGACCTGAAGGGGAGTCGGCAGCACGACGACGGGGACCCGCATGAGCACCACGTAGTAGTGCCAGACGAGGACGATGATCGCCGCGCCGGCGACCGGATATACAATGCGTAGAACGTTTCTCTGCATCACTTCACAACTCCGAGGGCAATGCCGGCTCGCCGCTCCAGCTCGGTGAACTCTTTGAGAAACCGCTTCTGCGGCGAACGCGGATAGGTGATGTCCACTTCGAACTCGAGGTTGATCACGGCGGGACGCTTTGAAAACACGACGACGCGATCGGACAGGTATATCGCCTCAGATATGCTGTGGGTCACGAACAGGACGGTCGCGCCCGTCACCCGCCGAAGGTCCAGCAGGAGATCGTTCATCTCGAGCCTGGTCAGCTCGTCGAGCGCCCCGAACGGCTCGTCCATCAGGAGAATTGAGGGCTCATGGATGATGGCGCGGCACAAGGCGACGCGCTGCTGCATCCCGCCGGAGAGCTGTCGCGGATAGACGCGCTCGAAACCCTCCAGGCCGACCAGCTTGAGGATGTCATAGGCGCGCGCCTTGGCGCGGGCGTCGTTCCGGCCGAGCACTTCCATCGGGAACAACACGTTACTGAGCACGCGGCGCCAAGGCATTAGCGTCGGCGCCTGGAAAACGACGCCGACGCCGGGATAGGGGCGGGTGACGGGCTTTCCCTCGATTTCGATGAGGCCACCGCTCGCCGGGATCAGGCCGCCCATTATCTTGAGAATCGTGGTCTTGCCGCACCCGCTCGGGCCCAGCAGGGATACCAGGCTGCCCTTGCGGAACTGGAACGAAACATCCTTGACCGCGAGAACGGAATGGCCGTCGGCCTCGAAGCTCTTGCTGACGTTGACGAGCCGCCCGAACGGCTGCGGCGTACCGGCCGCTCGCTTCCGACCACTATCTTCGCTGGCTTTCACGATCGAAGGATGTCCTTGAAAATGCCTGTTCCGCGCCGTTGCCATCGATCACCTTGGTCCCGGCAAAAGCCAGAATGCGGGGTCTGGCGAGAAGCCGCCCATCCCGCCCGCGACCAAACGAGAGCCCGTATTGTACCCGGATCAGGGCATAATCGGCTTCTCCGGCAGGAAGCCGGTGGCATAAATGTCCTCCACCTTGGGCGCCTTTTCCTTGGGGAAGCCGCCGTTCTCGACCATCCAGTCCACCGAGGTGCGCATGCGCTCCACAGTGAAGGAGCCGAGCCCGTTCTTGCGCATCTCTGGCGTCACCGAGAGATCCTCGACGATCTTCAGTTCCTCCACCGTGATGTCGTTCTTCAATGCCTTGGCATGCTTCTGAATAATCTCGGCCGCCTCCTGAGGATGCTTGAACGAGTACTGGTACCCCTTGAGGGCGGCGCGGACAAAGCCTCTGACGACTTCGGGGTTCTCCTTCAGGAACGACTCCTTGGCGCCGATACCGTTCGAATACAGATCGAGACCGTGATCGGCGAACAGGAAGGTGACCACTTTCGCATCCTGCACCGCCCGCTCCATCGCTGGCTTGGTGATGATGAAGAAGTCAATCGCCGGCACTTTGCGAGTCGCGAGCATGGCAATGCGTGCCGACGGTTCGATGTTGTCGACCGACAGCTTGCCGGGATCGAGCCCCTCTTTGCGCATCAACGCCCGAGCGATGTTGGAGATGTAGCTGCCGCTGTGCGAGCCGACGGTGAGACCCTCGAACTGCTTGAGCGAGCGGACATTGGCGCCGGGATCGAGTGAGAAGAAGCAGTACGGCGCCTTCTGATAGATGACCGAGACCACCTTGACGGTGGAGCCTTCGGCGCGCGCAACGACGAGGCTCGCCACGTCGATGAACCCGATCTGCGCCAGCCCGCTCTCGACGTTCTGAATGCCCTGGGCGGTGCCCTTCGCCGGGATGATATTGACGTTTAGGGCTTCCTCCTTGAAGAAGCCCTTCTCGATCGCGACGAAGAACGGCGCGTGCCGGCCGAGCGTTATGAAATCGAGCGAGAAGGTGATGTCGGTCATCTTATTCGGCGTCGGCGCTTGCGCGCTGTCGAGGCCAACCGCGGCTCCGCCGAGCAGAAGCCAGGCGGTGCAAAGGGCAGTGATAGCTATCCGGTACATGTCTGGTCTCCCTCTTCGGTAGTCTTCGAAGCAAATCCTGTGTCGTCACACGTGGAGCCTCATGGCCTCGGCGGCGAGCCGCCATCCCGCTCGAAGCCCATGCCGGGGCAAGGTCCTTTTGGAGTGCTGGTTTCACTTCTCGGGATCATGCGCTAGGTCCGTTATGCGATTTGCCCGCTCTCCGGCAGGATCCGATGTTCGATCACGACACCGGTGAGGTTCGCTGAAGCGTTCGAGATCAGATAGAGCAGCGTGGGGACGACCCCTTCCGGTTCGCCAATCCCAATCGAGCGACGATAATATTCCCGCTCCTCGTCCGTGCTCACGTCGAGGAAGATCGGCGTTGCCCGCACGCCGGGGGAGAGGACGTTCGCGCGCACATTGAAATCCCTGAGCTCGTGCGCGGCCGACTTGATCATGCCGATCAGCGCCGCCTTGCTCGCGGCGTACGCGCTTGCGCCGGCCCAGCCGGTCAACGCGAGTCCCGAGGTGAACGCGACGATCGCGCCGGACCTCTGCGCCTTCAGCAGGGGAACAAGGCCCCGTAGGCAATAGAAGACGCCGTTGAGATTGACGTCGATCACCGCGCGCCATTGCGCCGGGCTCATTTCATCGATGCCGCGGCGAATCTGGATCGCCGCGCCCAGCACAGCCGCATCGAGCCGGGGGTAGATGCGCCTAACATCATCGATCAGCGCCAGCACTGCCGGATGGTCGGCAACGTCGACGGTACGAATATCGATCCGGCCACGGTGCTCCGCACCCAGGTCGCGCAGGAGCGCGTCGTGGCGCCGGTCGATGGCGATCACGGTTGCGCCCTCCCGGGCGCAGTGACGCGCGAGCGCAGCGCCGATGCCGCTTCCGGCACCGGTGACCAGAACGACCGAGTCGTCGAAGCGGTATGAGACCGATATGGTCATGCCGGCACGGTCTCCAGCCGCGGATCAGCGAGTGCGGCCTGGTACGAGGTTGCAGCCTTGCCGGGTCCGATCGGCTCGATCGCCGCGACGTGATCGTCCGGTCGTACGAGGACCATGGTGTCGGGTGCGCAGCCGTATCGCTGCCTGACGCGGTTGCCAGGGTCGAGCAGGGCGCGCGTGCGGATAGGCGAGTCGCAAGGTGCGTCCCAGCGCGAGACCGCATAGTGCGTGAGCCAAGGCGCGTCGCATTCAGGGAGATCCGGCCGGCGCCGCGTATCGGTGAAGTGAAGGGCGACGAACGAGCCTCCGAACAGATCATGAAGTCGGACCTGTCGGCCGTTGCTGTCATGCACCAGGGCGTCGGGCGCTCGGTCGCCGATCTCCACCGGCGGCGGTTCGGCGAAGGGCTTGGCCATCGACCAGTAGCCTGCCTCGTTGAGGCCGAGCCGGACACCGAGGAGAGAGCGGGTATAGGCGTTGCCCCAGGCGTGGGTCGACATCGCCTTCACGTCTGCCGCAAGCTTAGCCATGTACGCGCGGGCGGCTTCGGCCATCTCGCCGGAACCGCGTTCGGCGACCGGCTTCTGTTCCCGCTCGTAGGAATTGAGCAAGGTGTCCTCCGCCCAGCCGCGCAACACCCAGGCCACGCGCCAGGCGAGGCTGTTGGCATCGAGAATTCCGGTGTTAAGCCCAAGCGCCCACATGGGCGTGATCAGGTGTGCCGCGTCGCCCATAAGGAGGACGCGGCCCTCACGCCAGTTCCGGGCGACGCGGTGATGAATGTGGAACACATTCATCCCGAGCACTTCTACATTCTTCACGTCCCCGATGAAGTGTACCGCCTTCTGGCGCAGTTCATCGATCGTGTACTCCTTCTGCCCCGCGAAGACGGGGTACAGGAATCGCCAGCACTTCGGCTGGCGCACGAGGATCATCCACTCCGCGGCGTCGCTGAAATAAGCTAGGTAGGGGTAATCGCGTGGGTTCTCGATATCGAGGTCGACCTTGAGATCGACCAGCGAGAACCGTTCCGGCAGGGAACGACCCTCCACCGGCACGCCGAGCTGGTCACGCACGGTGCTTCGTCCGCCGTCGCAGGCGAGCAGGTATGACGCCTCGAACCTCCTCGAACCGTCCGGCGTGTCGACCTCGAGCCGGACTTTGTCCCGATCCTGCGTGAATGACCGCAAGCGGTGGCGATAAAGGATTCTCCCGTGGCGCGATGCGGCGAGGCAATCGCGTAGCGCGGGCTCCATCTCGTATTGGGGAATGTTCACCACGAACGGAAAGCGTGTCTCGTCCTTCAGCAGGTGAAGCTTGATCGTGTTGCGCGTTTGGCTTGTCGCGCGCTCGACGTCGCCGATTTCGTCGACTCGCATCGCCTTTTTCAGCACCGCGCTCGCGGCACCGAAACGTTGCCAGATCTCCAGCGTGCGGGTGAGCGCCGTGCCCGCCTTGGTTTCGGTTGAAAGGCTAGGGTTGGCTTCAAGGAGGATGAAGGGGATCTCGTAAAAGGAGAGGGCGAGCGCAGTCGTCAGGCCAACGGGACCGGCGCCGACGATCGCGACGGGAAGATCGGTGGTCAAGGGGAATGCGCCGCCTGTCATCGTCGCGTCAAGCGAAGTCGATTGTTCATCGTACGCTGCTCTCGCTCATCCCGCCGGCGGACAAGCTTCACGTCCCGGTCGTGAGCGGCAAACCGGACCCGTTTCTGTCGCGAAAATAATCGCATTCTGAATTTCTAGATGTCAACGATTTTCGAAAATATTGCATATTGTCGGTCACTCGTGCGATACAGCCCAGTGTGGCGAGTTGCAATGTGGACCTAACATGGCCGGCCGGATTATTTCGCTGCGCACAACAGACGGGCACATGCTGTCCGCCTATGCGGCGCGACGCCGGCAGGCCCCACGCGGCGGCCTCGTGCTGTTGCAGGAGATCTTCGGCGTCACCGCCCACATCCGCCGTGTCTGCGATGGCTATGCGTCTCACGGCTATGACGCGATCGCTCCGGCGCTGTTCGATCGCCTGCGACGGAATGTCGAGCTGGATTATGCGGAGACGGGGGCGGAGGCCGGACGTGAACTGCGCGGCAAGATTCCGTGGGAGCACACGTTTGCAGATGTTGCGGCGGCGATCAGACACGTGAGCGGATCGGGCAAGGTGGCGACGCTCGGCTATTGCTGGGGCGGAACGGTGTCGTGGCGCTCGGCCGCGCGTCTCGAGGGAGTGGCGGCCGCAGTCTGCTACTATCCCACACAGATCAGCCCCTATGCCGCCGAAAAGCCGCGCTGTCCAGTGCTGATGCACTTCGGCGAGCGCGATCCGATCGCGACGCTCGAACACGCGCGACAAATCCGCGCCGCGCAAGGTGCCGACGTCGATATCCACGCCTATCCCGCGAGCCACGGGTTCAACTGCGACGACATCGGAAACTTCGATCAGCCGAGTGCTGCCTTGGCGGAGCGCCGCAGCCTCGAGTTTCTCGGCGTCCATTTGGGCTAGTTCGGTGAGGAGCGTAGCGAATTGGATAGGAGTCGGAGAAGCTCTCGGTGCGAGGATGAGGGGGACGACGGCATGATGGCGGTTCGGCAATCCGATGAAGCGGCCGAGCCGACCATAAATGCCACGGTATACCGCCAGATCCGCGCCGACATTATCGCCTGCCGGCTCCTTCCGAACGAGCGGCTGCGGCTCGAGGGCCTGCGCGGACGCTACGGCGTGGGCGGCAGCCCGATCCGCGAGGCGTTGATGCGGCTCGAAGCGGAAGGGCTGGTGCTTCTCGAGCAGAACAAGGGATTTCGGGTTGCACCTGTTTCGCGCGAGCAACTCCTCGATCTGACCAGAACACGGGTCGAAATCGAGGTCATTGCGTTGCGCTGGTCGACGGAAAAGGGTGGAGTGGAGTGGGAGGCCGAACTCCTCGGCGCATTTCACCGTCTCTCGCGCCAGAAGAAGACCGAGCGCACCGATGCTGGTGCGATCAGCGCGGAATGGTTCCAGGAACACCGGAAGTTCCATGCAGCCCTAGTCTCAGCCAGCGGCTCTCCGACGCTGGAGACCATTCGCGCGGGCCTGTTCGCCCAGGCCGAACGCTATGTGGCGCTTTCCGTCATCTCCAAGCTGCCCGCGCGCAACGACACGGCCGAGCATGAGCAGATCATGCGCGCCTGCCTGGCGCGCAACATCGCGCGCGCCGTGCAGTTGCACGTCGCGCATATTGAGCGCACGACCGAGCGCGTCGCCAAGTGGCTGGGGGCACGGTCCGCACCATTGGCACCGCGCACCGACGGCAACGGAAGGAGCGCGAGATGAAGGCGGAATCGGATTTTCTCGGCGCCCGCCGGCGGCCGCACTCGTTTGCGAACTGACGTTCATGCGCGACAGCACCGGAGTAACTGTTCCTGGCGGGTCTTTGAGCGCCCTGGTGGCTCGACTGTTCGTGGCCGCCGGAATTCCCGAGCAGCCGGCCCGGACCGTGGCGGATGCGCTGGTCGAGGCTGACCTGGAAGGACAGCCTTCCCACGGGGTGATGCTGGTGGAAATGTATGTCGACCGCATTCTGCACGGCTCCGTGTCGGCGGCGGCGACTGGCGCGGTCGTGTCCGACAAGGGGGCTGCCGTGGTGCTCGACGCCGGCCATGCACTCGGCCAGCTTACGGGCGACCAGGCGATCGCCATCGCAGTGGAACGCGCGCGACAGCACGGCGCCGGCATCGTTGCGGTGCGGCACGGTTTCCATTTCGGGACGGCGCGCCGCTTCGCGATCAAGGCGGCCAATGTCGATTGTATCGGCATCGTGATGTGTAATACGCGGCTGCTGATGCCGGCGCCGAGCGGGGCGGAGCGCGCGGTAGGCAACAATCCGATCGCGATCGCGGTGCCAACGGAAGGACCGGTTCCGATCGTGCTCGACATGGCGACCAGCGAAGCCGCCATGGGCAAGATTCGCATAGCCGAGAAGGCAGGCGAGCAGATTCCGCCGAGCTGGGCCGTGAGACCCGATGGCGCGCCAACGACTGATCCCGCCGAGGCGATTGCCGGCATGTTGCTGCCCGCGGGAGGTCCAAAAGGATTCGGCCTCGCGCTGGTAATCGATCTGATTTGCGGCCTCCTGTCGGGCGGCGCGAGCGGCGCTGCCGTGAAGCCGCTCTACGGGGATCCGGCCGTGCCATACGACTCCTCGCACCTCTTCATTGCCATCGATGTTGCACATTTCGGCGACCCGGCGGTGTTTCGCGCAGCGGCAACCGCCACGGCAGAGCGAATCCGGGCTGGCCGGCGCGCTCCCGGCGTGGGGCGCCTCTTTGTCCCCGGCGAGCCGGAATGGTGCAGGCGCGAGTGCGCCGCCGGCAAAGTCCACTTGGCGCCGGCGGTCGCCGAAATGCTGGTGCGGCTCGCACAGGAGCTGGGCGTTTCGGCAACTCCGCTCGGGCACGATAATCAGGCGTCAATGCAGGAACCCGGACATGCCAAAGCGTGAAGTCACCACAGACCTGATCAGGAAGCCCGTCGGCGTCTTCTCGCAAGCGACCGTGATCGAAGCCGAAGGACGACTCGTGTTCATTTCAGGGATGACGGCCCGGCGGCCCGACGGCAGCATTGCCGGGATCGGCGACATCCGCGCGCAAACCGTGCAGGTGTGCGAGAACATCAAGGCGGCGGTCGAGACTGCCGGCGGGACGCTCGACGACGTGTGCCGCGTCGACGTGTATGTCCGCAACATGGAGCACTTTAAGGAGATCCACGACGTGCGGAGCCGGTACTTCAAGCCGCCGCTGCCGGCCTCTACCATGGTGGAGGTTACCAAGATGGTGTCGCCCGACTATCTGATCGAGATCAGCGCGATTGCCGTCATTGGAAAGTAGTGAGGCACGACGTCATGAACAAAACCGCGGTGCCGTCCGACAAGAACGGGATCAAGACCGCCGCCGAATGGGGCATCAAGCTCGGCGAGGTTGGCCAGCGGATCGTGTTCGAGAACGAACTCGTGCGGATTTGGGAGCTCAATCTCGCACCGGGCGAAACCTTCGACTTCCACATCCACTACCACCCCTATATCGTGATATCGCTCGGCGGCGGGAAGAACGAAATCGAGACGATCTTCGGCGACAAGCGGATAACCGACGAGCCGCTCGGCTCGACCGTGTTCATGAACGAGATGCGACCGGTGCACAAGCTGACCAATCGCGACGAGGTCCGCTACCTGTCGCGGCTGATCGAGCTCAAGAGCGTGCGCTGGTCGGCCGCATAGGCGCCCATCAAAGCGGCCGGCGCAAGGGATACCGCGGTTGCCGCGCCAGACGGATGCCGAGGAACGTTCCGCCGCCCGCTCAGACAGACACAAGTCAGGACCTGCAATGACGAAGCTTCCCAAAAACATGCCCGCGCTCGATGAGATCCTCATAAAGACCGCCTCGTTGCCGTGGCGCGAGAAATCGCTCAAGGGCATCCACGAGAAGATGCTGTGGCGCAATGAGGAGACCGGCGCGTCGATCGCCCTGATCAAGTTTGTCAAAGGCGCGGGCATTCCCCAGCCGCACTATCACGCATCCAATCAGTTCATGTTCTGTCTCACCGGCTGCTACGAATACACGGCGACCGGCGTCGTGCTCACGCCGGGCTCGTTCTACTGTAACCCGAAGGGCAACGTGCATGGCCCTGCGATCGCGCATGAGGAAACCGTTGTGGTCGAGATCTATGACGGGCCGCACTATCCGGAGAAGCCCGCCTGGTACACCGACGAGCAGGACGCACGGTAAAAGCACGTTCGCTCAAGTTGCCTGCGGCGCTGCCGCTGGTTCACCTCTCTCCATTATCTCGACTACGCGGCGAGGTACCGGGAGATCATGGGGCTACTTGGCTCACCGTCCAGGCGGAACACCGCAAGCGCCCAGCCATTAAGCATGCGACCGGATCCAGGGGACGTCGGGGGCGGCGTTCGAAGCGGCACGCGGGATATAGCGGCCGGTTGGCTTCCCCACGAGCTTCCCGCCTCGGGCGACGATCTGACCCGCCTTGACCGTCGCCACCGGCCAACCGCGCAGCTTCTTTCCCTCGAACGGGGAGAAGTCGGACATGCCCTGTAGCTCCTCGGCCCGCACGACGCGCTCGAGATCGAGATCGACGATGGCGAGGTCTGCATCCGAGCCGACCGCGATCGTGCCCTTCTTCGGGTAGATGCCATAGGTCTTGGCCGGTGCTCGCGTCGACAGATCGACCAGGATCTCCAGCGGAACGTTCCGGACGCGGCCATAATGCAGCAGCGCCGGCAAATGGGTGCCCAGCACCGGCAGGCCTGGCCGGGATCCGTGCAGGCCGGCTTCCGGCTTCTTGGTCGCGCGCGAGCGCGAGGTGTTGTCCGTCCCTACCGTGTTGATGGAGCCCTCGAGCACGCCCTGCCACAAGGCGTCGTGGTGATCCTTCGTGCGCACCGGGGGAACCATCTTGGCAAGAAAGCCGTTCGGATCGTCGCTGGCCATTCCGAGATAGGGCGTCGTCGTCTCGACGGTGAACCGAAGACCTTGCCGGCGCGCCGTGCGCACCGCCTCGAGGCCTTGGCGGCTCGAGAGGTGCACCACGTACAGGTGGGCGCCGGCGATCCTGGCGAGATAGAGCGCGGTCTGGATCGCCAGCGCCTCGGCATCGGCAGGATGCGCGTGCTCCCAGTCTGCCAGCGTTCCTTCCTTCTTCTTCTGCAGCTCGCGGCGCGCGCTGTCGACGAGCGCTCCGGTCTCGCAATGGACGCAGGCGATCGCGTCGGAGCCAAGGCTCGCAACTGTGCGGAAGCCCTGCAGCAGCACGTCATCAGTCACCGATTTCACGATTCCCGGCATGCCGGACATGTAGAACTTGAACGAGCGGATGCCGTATTCCTTGGCATAGAGCGGGATCTCGGCGATCTGCTCTTCGGTGAAGATCTGCGGATGGAACACCGAATCGACGTAGCTGCGCTCGTCCATCGCCCGGTGAAATGCCGGCAGATGAAGCATGTAGGAGTCGTCGAGACTACGCAGGAAGATGCCGATCGTTGTCACGCCGCCGAGCACCGCGGCGCGCGTCTCGGTTTCGGCTTCCTCGTCGTAGGAGCGCTCGTTGCCGATATGCGTATGCGGATCGAAAATGCCGGGAAGCACGACCTTGCCTCGAGCGTCGAAGACGTCCTCCGCCCGATGAGCGAGATCGTCACCGAGCGCGACAATCTTGTCCCCGGTAATTCCAACATCAGCGGAAACCCGGCCGACGCCGGGAATGACGAGAGTGCCGCCTTTGACGACCAGCGTGTATTTCGCCGTGTTCATGCGGATGGACCTTGATCAGGTGAGATGATCGTTCGGCACGTAGAACGGGACGTCGAGCGCTCGATACCAGCCCATGTCGTCGAGGCAAACACATTCTCGACCCGGAGGGCGTCTCGGCGGGACGCAAAACGGGAGGCCTCGCACGAGGAGCAGGTTCGTGCATTGGCTCAGTTTCTCACTAGCTCTTGCGTAACAACCGAGCGGGCGACTTCGCGACCGCTCTTGATGACGTGACGCCGCAACGGCTGAAGCCGGATCGCCTCGTGGACGGAGGGAGCGCCCACGACCACGAGATCCGCGCGCTTCCCGGGTGCGATGCCGTAATCCTCGATCCGCGCGGCCTTGGCCGCATTGTCGGTGACCATCGACATCGCGTGCTCGAGCTCGTGCGGCAGCGTGAGCTGCGCAACGTGGGCGATCATCGACACGCATTCGAACGGGTCGGGCTTTCCGAAAGGATAGTACGGATCGTTGACGTCGTCCTGTGAGGTGACCACGTTGACACCGCGCGCCAGCAGCTCCTTCACCCGGGCAATGCCGCGCCGCCGCGGCTCCCGGTCGAGCCGAGCCGAGCAGACCAGGTTGATGTGCGCGTTCACCGAAATGGTGATACCCGCGGTCGCCACCATGTCGACGATCTTCGCGGCGTAGACGTCGTTGTATGCCGCCATCGCCCCGCAGTGACTCGCTGCCACACGGCCCTGAAAATTCTCCCGCATGGTCTTGAGGGCGAGATATTCGAGACTTCGCGAATTTGGGTCGTCCGTATCGTCCACCAGCATGTGAATATCGCGGTCATAGTGTTTGGCGATCTCGAAGCAGATGTCGATGTGCTCGCGCGCCTCGGCATCCGTGTATTCGTACCAGGGCAGGCCGCCGACAATGTCGCATCCCTCTTTCATCGCTTCGTCGAGTAATTCGGCGGCGCCAGGATCGCGGACGATGCCTTCCTGAGGAAAAGCGACAACCTGGATGTCGCAATATCCGGCAAACCCTTGGCGGGCGAGAAGAAGACCCCGCGCGGCGCGCAGCCCGCCGATGGTACCGACATCCGAGAACAACCGGAAGAACGTCGTCCCGTTCTTCACCCCTGCTTCGAGAACACGCCCCGCGCGCTGGGCGACCTCGGCGGGGTCGTAGTTACGCTTGAATTCGTTGGTGATCTCGATCGCCTCTGGCAGGGTACCGGAAATATTGGGCCGCATCAGCTCACCCAATAGAGACTTGTCGGAATGAAGGTGGAGATTGAACAAGCCGGGAAGCACGAGGCTGCCGGCGGCATCGATATCCTGTAGCGCCTTTCCGCCGATTGCTGGCTGCACCGCGTCAATGCGGTCTTTCGTGATTGCGATGTCGACCGGTCCGTTCTGCCCGCGAATCCTGGCGTTGCGGATAATGATGTCCACTTGAGCACCCGTCTTCCAATTCCTGCTGTACGAGATCAGACCCGTTCGAGGATGTGAAGGCCTCGGGTCCGATCGATGAGAAATATCAAGCCACTTTCGTCGAAGCACACGTCGTTGCTCTGCACCCGTTCGGCTCCTTGGGGAACGTCCGGCATGAACGAGGCGACCTCCTTCGGCGCATGCGGATTGGCGATGTCGACCACCTTCAAGCCGCGGGCAAACCAGGCGATCGGGATCTCGGTGCTGCGGATTTCCTCGCAGAATTGGTGCAGGCCGGTGTAATCGCGTTTGGGCATTCCATCCTCCTCCTCGACCTGAAAGCTCGCGAACGGCATCGGTCGAGTCTCGTCGGTGATGTCGACGAGCCACAGGAAGGCCGGTGAGGTCGGACCCGGGAGGCGGACGACGTCCTCGTCGGCAACGAGCATGACGCGCCGGCCGCGCAGCGGGAAGGGCACCGGCAGCGCGGTATGGGTCGGCCACGGGAAGGGGGGACTCCAGTCCAGCCCGGAAACAAAGTTCGGCTTGGTCATGTCCTCGATATCGAGAATGACGAAGCCGCCATGCCAGTAGCTGACGTAGAGCCGATTGCCCACCCGCATCGGATGATGACAGCGATGCGCCGTGCCTTCCCAGGTCGGCTTCTCGCCACCGGCGGTCCACTGGCCCGGCATCCACCACCGGCCGACCTCTTCCGGACGGTCCGGCCGCTGGAAATCAATGATCGCGACGATGTTGCCGAGATACCCGTCGAGCTCGGGCGAGCCGTACACATACCTGCCGTCGAATGTGAAGCGATGCATTCCGCGCGTCTGCCAAGTCGCTATGTGCCGGGGGACCGACGGCTTGGAAATGTCGAAGACCTCCAGTCCCCCCTTGAACTCGGGATCGTGCCGGCCGATCGGATAGATCTCGCGATTGACCAGCATAATGCCATTGTTCACGCGGACCTTGTGGGAGAGCGTGCCTTCCGGGACTTTGATCTCGGCCAGCTTGCGAGGCTTGGCCGGATCACTCACATCAATGATTGTTGTCCCGTTGGGCGGCTTCACGTGGCCGACATAAGCAACGCGGTTCCTGACAACCACCTGCCCGCCGCCGGGGCAATCGAAGTAACCGACGACGTTGAGTCCTTTTGCGACTGCCATTCATCGCTCCAGCACAACACCATAGCGCAGACGAAACAGCTAAACAGATGCTTGTGTGAGTTTCAATGTCGGACCATGCGACTGCAGAGGCGTAAGGGAAGCCAGCAATGCTCCGTTCTCATACGAACGTTGAGCGTTTCAACTGCGTGCGGCGGTCTGCAGCAACAGCGGCATTTTCGTTTCGGCGCGCTGCATCAACGGTCGCCTCAAAGGTTGTACGACTAGGTGTGGTTGTGCCGTGGAGCTCCGGGACTTGAAGCGCTTTCGCTACTCGTCATAAGCTCGCGGCGAGGGCGCTACCTGCGACCAACTCCGGCGAGCAAACGCCCGGATCGCATTGGAGATCAGGCTTGATAGAGCGTATCGCCGAGATCTCGACCGCGAGCGGCGTGATCGACACATTCGTCGTGCCCGGCGCAGGGCACCGGAAAATCGGTGCGCGAGCTTAAGGGAGAGTAAACCCGGCCCGTATGGACCATCGCTCCAGCTAGACGAGGTGCGGCGGAGGAGGGAAGGATGAAGCGCTTTATTGCCCTGGCAATCTGGTTGCTCTGCATCGTGCCGATGGTGGCGTTCGGGCAGGGCACGTTTCCCACGCGGTCGATCAAGATTATCTGCGGCTTCCCGGCAGGCTCGTCCCTCGACGTGCTCACGCGCATCTATGCGGATCGGATCGAAAAGGCCTTGGCCCAGCCGGTCGTGGTCGAGAACCGTGTCGGGCAGACCGGCAACATCGCCGCTGACGCGGTGGCGCGAGCCGCACCCGACGGCTACACCCTCGCGACCAACGGCGTCACCATGCCGATAGCCATGAGCCTGTTCAAGAAGATCCCGTTCGACGTCGTCAACGACTTCACGCCGTTGGGCTTTATGGGGAACATCCCGATCATCCTTTCAGCCAATACGTCGCTCGGCATCAACTCCGTTGCAGAGCTGATCGCACAGGCGAAGTCGAAGCCCGGCGAGCTGACGCATGGGTCTGCAGGAATCGGCAGCATCCAGCATCTGGCGGGAGAGCTGTTCAACACGACAACAGGCGCGAAGCTCGCGCACGTGCCGTACCGCGGGACGAATCAGGTGATCGTCGACTTCCTCGGTGGCCGGTTGTCGCTGATGTTCGCTCCCGCCCCGACCATCGCCTCTCACCTGAACGATCCGCGGATCAGACCGCTTGCCGTCACTTCGGCGAAGCGTTCCACCCTCTATCCCGATCTGCCGACGTTCTCGGAATCCGGAGTTCCCGGGTTCGATGCGCCGCTCTGGTTTGGCATGTGGGGGCCCAAGGATATGCCGCCGCACGTCGTTGCGACGCTCTCGAACTTGATCGAGCAGGTAAACGGGACAGCGGAGGGAAAGGCGCAATTGGCGGCATCCGGCATCGAGGCCGTCCCGATGACACGCGATGAGTTTGCCGCCTTCGTTCGCCATGAGGTGAAGAAATGGGCGAAGCTGGTGGAAATCTCCGGCACGAAGCTCGATTGATCACAGCGCGTTCCGCTGAGTCCGTCGCAGTCTGTAAGGAATCGTGGCACGGGGGCAGCCGAGGTGTGCTGCGTAGGGGCTGGCGTCGTGGCCACCCAGCCGCGCCCGAATAGTGCCCACGAGGGGCACCCGTAGACCTGCGCGTCCTGCCGTCAGGTCTTGCTGTCGAGCAGCACCGCTGCCGTCTCGGTGCGCTTGTCGCGCAGCAGCCAGCGAGCGCTTTCAACCTGCGTGAAGAAGTCCTGCAGCGCAAAATTGAACAGCGCCGGCTCCTCCAGATTGATGGTATGGCCGGTCTTGGGAAGCACCATGAGTCCGGCGGACGGGATCGTCCGCTTGAGGAACGCCCCGGTGCCGAGGCAGGAGCGGTCTTCATCGCCGTGGATGATCAGCGTCGGCACCGTCATCTTCTCCAGTTCCGACGTAAGATCGAACGGCGAGGGCCGCTTTGCCTGCACACCGCGCAGAGTCAGCGCGGCGCCCTTCTCGGAATGTTCCGAGAGCTGGCTGATGAATTCCTGGAAACCGCGCGGGTCCTTGAGCTCGAGCTGTTCGCGGCCCGGACCGGAGCCGTAGATCGGGGCGAACTTCTTCGCTCCCTCGGTCTCCCAGCGCTGCGCCACAACCTCCACTTCGGCCTTGAATTGCGCGCTCTTCTCCGGCTCCGCGCCCATGCCGGCCGCACCAACGACGACCGACAGCGCGCAGTTTGGGTAGTGGATCCCGAAATGCAAGGCGGCGAACCCCCCCATCGAAAGGCCGACGACATGGGCCTTGTCGATCTTGAGAAAATCGAGGACGTTCATCGCGTCGTCGACGGCACGACGCTGCGAGTATTTTTCCACCGAATCCGGCACCTCGGACGGAGGATAGCCGCGCGCATTGTAGGTGATGCAGCGGTAGCGACGCGAGAAGTAGCGAACCTGCAGCTCCCAGGCGCGATAATCGCCGGAGAATTCATGGATGAACAGGATCGGGCGGCCTGACCCGGTCTCCTCGTAATAGAGCTGTACCCCATCATTCGTCTTCAGATACGGCATCGGATTCTGCCTCGTTCAGTCACGCCGGCCCAAGTTCCGGTCACAACACCCCTGCGGTCTTCATTGCGGCGATTTCATCCGCCGAATATCCGCACTCCGCCAGCACGGCCTGGGTATGCTCGCCGAGCTCCGGCGCCGGCCGCTCGGACATGGCCGGATAGCTTGAGAATTTGATCGGCTGGTTGATGAAACCACCTCCGTTCATGCGGCGGACCATCTCGCGTGCGACCACCTGCGGGTCCTGCACAACGGCGGGAATATCGTTGATCGGTCCGGCCGGAACATCGGCGGCCTCGAGAGCCTCCTGCCATTCCCCTCGCGTCCGCTTCGTCAAAGCGGCGATCAGCTCCGGTTCCAGCGCGCCGTGATTGCGGGCGCGCGCATTGCCGTCCGCAAACAACGGATTGCCGACGAGGTCGGGTCGTCCGATGACGTCGCAAAACCGCTGCCACTGAGCTTCGGTATCGACGCAGATGACGATCGGCTCGTCCTTGGTGGGGAAGGCCTGGAAAGGCGCGATCAGCGGATGGCGCGATCCGAGCCGCACCGGCCGCTCGCCCGCGTTCAGATATCGCGCCACGGCGTTTTCCAAGAGGGCAATCTGCGAGTCGAACATCGCTACATCGATCTGGGCGCCGCGGCCAGTGACCGCACGATCGGAGAGCGCCGCCAGAATACCGATCGTTCCGAACAGGCTGCCGGTGATATCGCCGATCGAGGCTCCGACCCGCACGGGCCGTCCGCCTTCCTCTCCGGTGAGGCTCATCATGCCGGACATGGCTTGGACGACCGCATCGAAGGCCGGCCGCTCCGTGTAGGGACCGGTCTGACCGAAGCCGGAGATCGAAGCATAGATGATGCGGGGGTTGATTTCGGCGACCGATCGGTAATCGAGCCTCAGCCGGGCCATGACGCCGGGGCGATTGTTTTCCACGAAGATATCGGACCGCTGGACCAGGCGCAGCAGGGCGGCGCGACCGGCGGCGTTCTTCAGGTTGAGCGTGACGCTGCGCTTGTTGCGATTGACACTCGAAAAATACACGCTTCGATGTTGGACAAGAGGCGCCACCCCGCGGGTGAAATCGCCGCTGCCCGGCATCTCGACTTTGGTAACCTGTGCGCCCAACGCGCCGAGCAGCCACGTGCAATAGGGACCCGCCAGCATGTGTGTCAAATCGACGACGCGAATGCTGGCCAGCGGCCCGCCCCGTTGCGCACTCGCCTGCGCCGTAGCGGCCGCGCCGTGATCGACCACGGTCTTATTCACCTTTGAACTCCGGCTTGCGCTTGTTGAAGAACGCATCAAGTCCTTCCTGGAAATCGGCGCTGGCGAAGATGTCCGTGTACCAGTGGGCGCCAACCCGGACGTCGGCAGCCGGTGCTGACAGAGTTTCGATCATCTGCTTGGTGGCTTTCAGCGACATTGGAGCATTGGATGCCAGGATGGTCGCGAGTGCCTCGACCGCGTTTCGGAGCTCCTCGGCAGGAACGACCTCATCGACGAGCCCGATCGCCTGCGCTTGCGGGGCCTCGATGAGCGAGCCGGTCATCAG
>Ga0126312_10001050_pt1 | contig 17739 bp, 13 predicted proteins | sample Plot104A_FD_92537 | JGI IMG/M metagenome (GOLD analysis project Ga0126312, IMG submission 92537) | Serpentine soil microbial communities from UC McLaughlin Reserve, CA, USA - Plot104A | ecosystem: Environmental > Terrestrial > Soil > Grasslands | place: USA: UC McLaughlin Reserve, Lake County... | reverse complement strand
CTCCTTTTACTCGGGCATCGGCGGGACGACGCCGCAGGTCTTGGTGAACGGAGCTGCGGAGCAGATCCTTTCCGGGGAGCGCGACGTGGCGATGATCTGCGGCGCCGAGGCGCTCGCCACGCAACGGCGGTACAAGCGCCGTGGTGAGCGCTACCCGTACAGCTTCAAGCCGGAGGAGCGGCGGCCGTTCCCGTGGGAGGCGCCCTTCCATCCCGCCGAGGTGGCCCACGAGGTGTTCCAGGCGTGGCTGACGTTCGCGATCTTCGACAACGCCCGGCGCGGACACCTGGGTGTCGGCCTCGACGAGTACCGCCGCCAGCTGGGCGACCTGCTGGCCCCGTTCACCGACGTCGCCGCGGCGAACCCGCTCGCGTGGTTCCCGGTGGCGCGGTCCGCCGACGAGATCATCACGGCGACGCCCGAGAACCGCATGGTCGGCTACCCGTACACGAAGTACATGGTGTCGATCATGGACGTCGACATGGCGGCGGCGGTGGTGCTGGCCAGCCACGAGGCCGCCGACGCGCTCGGCGTGCCGCCCGAGCGGCGGGTCTACCTGCGCGGGTGGTGCTACGCGACGGACCCGGTCTACCTCGCCGAGCACGACGAGATGTGGCGCTCGCCGGCCATGGCGGCGGCGGCGCGTGAGGCGCTGCGTGCCGGGGGCGTCGGCGTCGACGACGTCGCCCACCTCGACGTGTACAGCTGCTTTGGGAGCTCTGTGAACTTCGCGCGCGACGCGCTGGGGTTGCCGGACGGCGATTCGCGATCGCTGACGGTCACAGGCGGGCTGCCGTACCACGGGGGCGCGGGCAGCGATTACATGACGCATTCGATCGCGACGATGGCGGACGTCCTGCGCCGCGACCCCAGCTCCTACGGATTGGTGAGCGGCGTGGGCATGCACATGACGAAGCACGTCTACGGGCTCTACTCGACCGAGCCGGGCCCGGTTGCGCCGCCCGAGCAGGAGCGCGTGCAGGCGGCTGTCGACGGCGAGGGGAAGCGCGCGATTCGAAACGTGTACGACGGCGCCGCCACCGTGGCCGCTTACTCTGTCGTGCACGGTCGCGAGGGCGACCCGGAGTGGGGTGTCGTCATCTGCGACGTTCCCGAAGGCGACCGCGCGTATGGCAAGGTGCTCGACGCTGACCTGCTGGCGTCGATCGAGCGCGACGAGCTCGTCGGGCGCAAGGTCACATTGACACCCACCGAGGCCGAGACGGCGGCGGGCAAGCAGCAGATGAACGTGGTGACAGTGTGACGGTGGCAACGACGCGAAGGGTGTGACGCGATGGCCTGGGATTTCTCGACCGAGCCTGAGTTCCAGCAGAAGCTCGACTGGATCGCCGAGTTCGTCCGCAACGAGGTCGAGCCGCTCGACCTCGCGTTCAGCTCGCACCTCGTCTACGACAAGGACCATCCCGTCCACGAGAAGGTGGTGCGGCCGCTCCAGGACGAGGTGAGGGCGCGTGACCTGTGGGCGTGCCACCTCGGTCCCGAGCTCGGCGGCAAGGGATACGGGCAGCTCAAGCTGGCGCTCATGAACGAGATCCTCGGCCGCTCCACGTGGGCGCCGAGCGTGTTCGGCTCGCAGGCGCCCGACTCCGGGAACGCCGAGATCATCGCCCACTACGGCACCGAGGAGCAGAAGGGGAAGTACCTCCAGCCGCTCCTCGACGGCCGCATCTCGTCCTGTTACTCGATGACGGAGCCGCAGGCGGGCTCCGACCCGCAGCAGTTCCGCTGCCGCGCCGAGCGCGACGGCGACGAGTGGGTCATCAACGGCGAGAAGTGGTTCTCGTCGAACTTGCGCTACGCCAAGTTCGCGATCGTGATGGCGATCACGGATCCGGACGTCCCCGTCTACCAGGGCGCGTCGATGTTCCTCGTGCCGACCGACACGCCGGGCGTCAACATCGTCCGCAACGTCGGTCTCGGGGGCGAGAGCGAAGGCGAGGGCTCGCACGCGTACGTCCGGTACGAGGACGCGCGGGTGCCGCCCGAGAACCTGCTCGGCGGCGAGGGGCAGGCGTTCGTGATCGCGCAGACGAGGCTCGGCGGCGGCCGCATCCACCACGCCATGCGGACCATCGGGACGTGCCAGCGGGCGTTCGACATGATGTGCGAGCGGGCGCTGAGCCGGGAGACGCAGGGCGAGGTGCTGGCGAAGAAGCAGATGGTGCAGGACGCGATCGCCGAGTCGTGGATCCAGCTGCTCCAGTTCCGGCTCCAGGTGCTGCACGCGGCCTGGACGATCGACCAGGTCGGCGGGCACAAGTCCCGCACCGAGATCGCGGGCGTAAAGGTGGCGACGCCGAAGGTGATGCACGACGTCGTGTACCGCGCGATGCACATCCACGGCGCGCTCGGCGTGTCGAACGAGATGCCGTTCGCGGGCATGTGGCTGGCGGCGCCGATCATGGGCATCGCCGACGGGCCCACGGAGGTGCACAAGGTGACGATCGCCCGGCAGGTGCTCAAGCAGTACCAGCCGTACGAGGGGCTGTTCCCACCCGCGCACTTGCCGGAGCGTCGGGCCGAGGCCCGCGCGAAGTTCGCCCACCTCCTCGACCTCGAAGTCGGCAACCTGTAAGGCGAAGTTCGACCAGACCAACTCCTTCCGCATGAACGCGAACATCCCGCCCAACGGCGCTTGAGCCGCGTCACTCGCGCGGCAGCCCCAGAAGGCGCTGGGCGATGATGTTCTTGTTCACCTGCGTGGTTCCGCCGGCGATCGTGTAGGACCGCATCGCGACCCGATCGCGTCCCCAGCGGCCGGTGTTGGCGTCGGGACCGAGCACGTCGCCGGCGGCCTCGCCCAAGTGCTGCTCCGCCTCGCTCCACACGAGCTTGGCGATGCTCGACTCCGGCCCGATCTCGCGGCCGTGCAGCGCTCCCGAGATCGCCCGCTGGGACACCAACTTCAGCAGTTCGCCCTCGAGGTAGACGCGGGCCAGCTTCTGCCGCACGACCGCGTCGCTGGCGGCGCCTGTCCCCTTCGCTGTCTCCAGCAGGTCGGCGATCTTCTTGCGCAAGCCGAGATGAAGGTTGGCGACGGTGCCGCGTTCGTAGGCGAGGGTCGTCATCGCCACACGCCAGCCCTCGTTGATCGGCCCGAGCAGCCCATCATGCGGGACGCGCACGTCGGTGAAGAAGATCTCGCTGAACTCCCGTTCGCCGGCAATGGTGACGAGCGGACGCACTTCGATGCCGGGCAGCCCCATGTCGACGAGCAGACACGAGATCCCCCGATGCTTCGGCGCGTCCCGGTCGGTCCGCACGAGCAGCTCACACCGATTGGCGAACGCGCCAAGGGTGTTCCAGGTCTTCTGTCCGTTGACCACGATGGCGTCCCCGTCGAGGACCGCCGACGTCGAAAGCGACGCCAAGTCGGACCCCGCGTCGGGCTCGGAGAAGCCCTGGCACCAGATGTCGTCGCCGCGCAGCATGCGGGGGAGGAGGTCCCGCTTCTGCTCTTCGGTGCCGTGCTCCATGATCGCCGGCGCGATGTTCGATAAGCCGATGATGTTCACCGTTCCGGGCGCGCCGGCGCGGTGCATCTCCTCGGCGTAGACGACCTGCTCCATGAGCGACGCACCCCGGCCGCCGTACTCGGGAGGCCAGGCGATCGCCGCGTAGCGGGCGTCGGCGAGCGTGCGGTTCCATGCCCGCATTCGCTCGATCCGGTCGGGATCGTCCCCGACGGGATGCTGCGCCAGCTCGAGCAGATCGTCGGTGAGGTTCTCGTCCAGCCAGGCCCGGAATTCCTTCCGGAACGCCTCGGCCCCCTGGGGATACGTAAAGTCCATGCGTGTGTCATCGTAAACGGGAGGGTGGCGATGGCCCCTGACGACCTTGCCCGGCAAGCCATTGACGCGATGAACGCCATCAGCGGAGAGCATCCCGGATTCCGCGCTGCCCACGCCAAAGGCACGCTGTGCGCGGCGACATTCACACCCACCGCCGACGCGCGGCACCTGAGCCGGGCCGCGCACTTCCGCACCGGGCCAATCCGCGCCCACGTTCGCTTCTCGAACGGCAGCGGGGATCCCGCCGCGCCCGATTACGAGCCTCGCGAAGGCCGCGGGATGGCGACCAAGTTCTACCTGGACGACGGAACGACCACCGACGTCATCGGGATCACGCTGCCGGCGTTCTTCGTGAGCACGATCGACGGCTTCTTGGACTTCTGCCGCGCGCGTACTCCGAACTCGGAAACAGGCGAGCCCGACCCGGCGGCCATCGGTGCGTTCCTCGAGCAGCATCCGGAGGCGTTGACGGCCGGCGCAGCCGTGCTCGCTGCCACGCCGCCGGAGAGCTACCTGCGGTGCGCGTACAACTCGCTGCACGCCTACCGGTTCGTCGCTGACGCCGGCGAGAGGCGGTACGTCCGGTACCGGTGGGAGCCCGAAGCCGGTGAGGCGAGTCTCAGTGTCGAGGAAGCCGAGGCCCGCGGCCCCGACTACCTCCAGCACGAACTGGCCACACGACTCGCCGACGGCCCGGCCGCGTTCACTCTGTCCGTCCAGATCGCCGAGGACGGCGACGCCGTCGACGATCCCAGCATCCCGTGGCCCGACGAACGCCGCTGGGTCCCGATGGGCGGGCTCGAGATCACGGGTCTGGCGCACGACCGCGAACAAGGCGACGACGTGCTCGTGTTCGATCCGACACGCGTCACCGACGGCATCGAGCTCTCGGACGACCCGATCCTCCGCTTCCGCACCCGCGCCTACGCGGAATCCGTGCTTCGCCGAAGCGGTGTCGCCCGCGATCGCGACTAGATTCCCACTCTCACACCCATCAGGGCAGGGTCGGATCGATGAGACGAACGCGTCGACGGTGGCAGGCGACAGTGGCGATGCTCCTCGTCGCCGGATCGATGGTTCTCGGCGCACCGGTGGCGGGGGCGGGTGAGAATCGCCAAGAAGTCCATATCGGCGCGCTGCTCTCGTTGACCGGTGACGGGGCAACCCTCGGGACCACGAGCAAGGCCGCGCTCGAGATCGCCGCCCGCCGCTGGAACGACTCCCGAAAGGGCAAGCAGGTCAAGGTCGTCCTCGACGTCGAGAACACGAACCTCGAGCCCGACAAGGCGCAGGCGGCTCTGACGCGCCTCGCCGATCGAGGCGTGCGGATCGTGATCGGGCCCCAGTCGAGCTCCGAGGTGGCGGCGATCAGCGAGACGGCTGCGGCCCGCGGCGTGATCGTCGTGTCCCAGGGCAGCACGGCATCGTCCCTCGCCCAACCGGACGACAACGTCTTCCGCTTCGTCCCGACAGATCGCGTCGAAGGGCGAGCAAGCACCGACCTCATGCTCGAGGACGGCGCGACGACCATCGTGCCGATGTGGCGGAACGACCGCGGAAACACGGGGCTCGCCGACTCGGTGCGCGCCGCCGCGACCGCTTCCGGCGCCACGGTCACGCCCGGTGTCGTCTACGAGCCCGACACGACGGACTTCGCTCCTGCGCTCGCAGAGCTCAACGCGCAGCTCCAATCCGCGGTAGCCACCGCCGGCTCCGGCAAGGTCGCGGTCTACCTCGCCGGGTTCGAGGAGGTGGCCCAGGTCATGAGCGCAGCGCGCACAACCATGGGCCTCGACGGCGTCCGGTGGTACGGCGGCGACGGCTCGGCCCAGAGCAAGGCGCTCCTCGCCAGCGGGCCGGCGACGTTCGCCGCCAGCGTGCAGGTGAAGGGCTACCCGAGCCCGCTGGTCGCGTTACCCGCTGATCGCGTCAAGCGCGACGCCAAGTTGGTCGCACAGATCTCTGCGCGGGCCAAGAATCGGGCCGACGCCTTCACGCTCGCGGCCTTCGACGCGTTCAACGTCGCCGCGCGCACGCTCGCCGCGACGCGCACCGTCCAGGATGTCGACATCGCGACGCTGCGGACCACGTTCGCGGACACGGCGAACGCCACCAAGGGCGTCACGGGCACCATCGCGCTCGACGCCGCCGGCGACCGGGTGTCGACGCCGTACGCGTTCTGGTCCGTGTGCTCGCGCCAGCGAGGGAGCGCCCGCTGGCTCGACACCGGACGGTGGACGCCCGCCGCCGACCCCACCGCGCCCGGAGCGGTCCACGCCAAGAGCTGCCCGTCGCGGTAACGGCTGGGTACGCCTCCGGCTACCGGTCGAGGCCGCCGCGCTCGAGGGCGTGCTCGACTTCCCGCTGCCGGGCCACGTTCTCGTCGTGCAGCTCCTCTGTCGTCTTCACGACGCCCTCGACCTTGAGCTCGCCCATGACGTGCACGTCGCCCAGGGTCTCGTGCATGTAGTCGGGCCCGTCGCCGGTGGGGATGAACCAGCCCGTCGGGCACATCGTGAGCACCTCGACGAACGAGAAGCCGTCGCCGCGCAGTTGTGACTCGAAGGCGCGGCGGAACATCTTCTTCGTACGTGCAACTGCGCCCGCGTTGTGCACCGAACCGCGCGCCACGTACGCCGCGCCTTGCAGTCGGGCGATCAGGTCACCGATCAGGATCGGGTAGCCGTGGTACTCAGCGTCCCGTCCGTCGAGCGTGTTCTTCGTGCGCTGCCCGAGGACGCTGGTGGCGGTCATGTGACCGCCGGTCTCCCCGAACACGCCGTTGTTCAGCAGGATGCACGTGACCTTCTCGCCCCGCGCCGCCGTGTGCAGGACCTCCTGTAGACCTTCGTTCACCATGTCGCCGTCACCCTGGAGCGTGAAGACGACCGCTTCGGGTCGCATACGCTTCGCACCCGTCGCCACCGACGGGGCCCGACCGTGCAACGCCTGCACGAGGTCGACGTCCACGGTGCTCGTGAACGCCGTGTAGCAACCGATCCCGGCGACCATGATCGACCGCTGCGTGACGCCGAGCTCCTGGAGCGCTTCGAGATACACGCGCAGCGCCAGCGGCTCGCCGCAACCCGGGCACATGTTGTGCTCCTGGGTGAGCAGCAGGTCGGGCTTGAGGTCGGCGACCTTCTTGGCGTGGTCCGGCGCGGCGCTCGTGTCGAGCACCGGTCCGGCGGGACCCTGTGCGCCAACGTGCTCATCAGACATGCCGGACCCTCCGTTCACCCTCGCTCGTTGACGGGTAGAGGCGGCAGTTCGGCCTCGGCGCCGCCCCTATGCACCGCGAGCACGCGGTCGCGGATGATCTCGGCGTCGAGCAGCGGCCCGACGCCGAAACCCGAGCCGTCGGTCGAGATGCCGCCGATCGCGACGATCGGCGCGCGCCCGAGCACCGCGAGACGCACGTCGTCGATCATCTGACCGGCGCAGAGCTCGAATACGGCGACGGTCGACGCGCCCTCCGTCGCCTCGGCCACCGCGTCGAACGGGTACGGCCACAGGCTGATCGGCCGCACATAGCCGACCTTCTCGCCCTCGGCCCGGAGTTGGCTCACGACGTAGCGCGCGAACTTGGCCGGCGTCCCGAACGCGACCACGACCGTCTCTGCGTCGTCGCAGAACGCGGTTTCGGCGCGTTGCTCCTCACGCTCGATGTCGGCGTGCTTGGCGGTGATCCCGCGCAGGTGCCGCTCGATCCCCGGTGCCTCATGGCCGTGCTTGGCGAGCCCGAGCGGCGTGACGAGGCGCGAATCGCCTGTGCCGCCGCCCGACCCGTCGACGGCCCAGGCCTTGGACGGCAACGTGGGGAAGTCGATGCGCTCGACTGACACCGCTTCGTGCGTGTGGGCGAGCAGATAGTCGCCGTAGACGAGGACGGGGTTGCGCCACTTGTCGGCGAGGTGGAACGCGAGTTGCGTGAGCTCGACGGCTTCGGCGATGTCGAGCGGCGCCAGCACGAGGTGCCGGTAGTCGCCGTGGCCGCCACCGCGGGTCGCCTGGAAGTAGTCCTGCTGGCCGCGCGCCATGTTGAACACGACGAGCGGCAGCTCGGCCAGGGTGATCTCGCTGAACGACTCCTGCATGAGCGAGAGGCCCTGGCCCGTCGAGCCGGTCGCGGCGCGGGCGCCGGTCGCCAGCGCGCCCCACGCCATGCCGACTGCCTCGAGCTCGCTCTCGGCGTTGATGCACACCCCGCCCGCCTCGGGCAGCTTCTTGGCCAGGTGCTCGAGCAACTCGGTGAACGGCGTCATCGGGTAGCCGGCGAAGAAGCGGCACCCGGCCGCGATCGCGGCTTCGGCCATCGCCTCGGAGCCCTCCATGAGGCGTCGGTCGGCGGTGGCGACGACCGTCAAGACGGCTCCTCGGCAGCCGGAGCGATCTCGGTCATCACCGGCTCGTCGAAGCGGAACACCTCGAAGCAGAAGTCCGGGCACACCATCAGGCAGGCGGCGCACCCGGTGCAACCAGGATGCAGTTGCGGGTAGCGGTAGCCGAGGTGGTTGACCTCGTCCGTCATCGACAGCACGCGCGGCGGGCACGCGGTGATGCAGAGCTCGCAGCCCTTGCACGTGTCGGTGTCGATAGTGACCGTGCCGCGGCTCCTGATCGTCGTCATGCCCGCGCCGCCTCCCGCTCCCACGCCGGGAACGCGAGATGCTCGACCGCGTCGAATCCGGCCCGGATCGCGACTTCGTTCGCCGCGATGTGCTGCTGGCGGTAGGGCGGGATCGACTGGCGCATCGCCTCGACAGTCGCGTCGAGACCGACGAGACCGGTCACCCCGACGTACGCACCGACCATGACCATCGACCCGCCGAGCTCGTTGCCGAGTCCGGCCGCGATGTCAGTGGCGGGGACGCGGATCACGCGGTAGCGCTCCTCGTCCAGCGGCTGCTCGAACGTGGCCTCGTTGACCAGCACGAGCCCGCCTGTCCGCAACTTGGACGCCACCGGCGCCCAGAACTTGTCGTGCATCGCGACAGCCGACCACGTGTGGGAGACGAGCGGCGGGGCCTGGAGCGGCGCGTCGCCGACGACGACGGTCCCGTCGGTGTTCATCCCGCGCATCGCACCGCCGTACACGCCGAACAGCATCACGTGGCGACCCTCGAGCGTGGCGCCGCGCGCGATCACCTGGGCTGCGAGCTGCACGCCCTGGCCGCCCATTCCCGTGATCAGGAGCTCACGTTCCACGCAGCCCTCCCAGCACGAACTGCTCCAGGTGCTCGACGGCGTCCTCCGTCGGGCGGCGGCGGGCGACGAGCGCGTCGTTCATGCACCCGATCGCGAGGTGATAGATCGCGTCCGCGTCGCGCTGCGGATCGCCGCCGGCGTCGGCCACCGCGTCGCGCAGCGGCCGCACGAGCAGCTCGCGGGAGCGCGCCACCTCGTCGGGGAACCGATCGGCGAGCCGCGCGTTGTTGATCGCGAACGGTCGGGTGTTGTCGGCGGCCGCAGGGTTGCGGGCCTGCTCCATCACGCCGGCCACCCACGCCCGAACCCGCGCCGCGCCCGCGTCCGCGCCGGCCATGCGGTGCTCGAGGTAGGTGAGGAGCTGACGCTGGCCGTCGTCGAGGATGGCGACGAGCAGTTCGTCCTTGCTGCGGAAGTGCCGGTAGAAGGCCTGGTTCGAGAGTCCCGCCTCGCGCACGATGTCGTGCACTCGGGGATCGAGGCTGCCCGTGCGGCGCATCACGGCGTACCCCGCGGCGACGAGGCGACGGACCTCGTCGGCGTACGCCTCCGAGCGGACCGAGAGCGTCCTCGAAGCCACCCGCTCGGCGACCGGGCGACCGGCGTCAGGGTCGGCAGCGGGAACGATGTTCTGCACAAGTGGAATGCTATTCCAACCCCTGGCGGGCGGGGAAAGTCCCGGCCCAAGTACGGTCCGTCGACCGCGGCGACGGCGGCTTTGCCGACCGTCGCCGCAGGAGCCGGAGCTTGCGACGGCGACAGAATGAGGGACCATGCCCGAATGGCAGCTCCGCACGCCACCGGCCGACCTCACGCGCCGCTACGTCGCCGACGGCTCGTGGAACGACGACACGCTGGGCGAGATCCTCGCCACGGGCCTGGCCGAGGGCGGCCACCTCACCTGCAAGGTCAGATCCCGGCTGCGTCCGTACTCGGGCACGCTCGGCGACGTCGCCGATCTCGCCCGCCGCGTCGCCGGCGGTCTGCGCGCCCGCGGCGTCGCGGCTGGTGACCTGGTGGCATTCCAGCTGCCGAACTGGGTCGAGGCGGCGGCCACGTTCTGGGCGACGGCGTTCCTCGGCGCCGTTCCCGTACCGATCGTGCACTTCTACGGGCTCAAGGAAGTCGGGTTCATCCTCCGTCAGTCCGGCGCGCGCGTCCTCGTCACCGCCGACCGCTTCGGCCACCTCGACTACCTCGCCAATCTCGACACCATCCGACCCGATGTCCCCGACCTCGAGCTCGTCGCGGTGGTGTCCGACCAGGACGTCCCGCCGGGCGTGCTCCCGTTCACGTCGCTCGCCGACGGCGACGCGGTGGACGTGCCGGCGCGCGTCGACCCGTCCGCGCCCGCGCTCGTCGCGTACACGTCCGGCACGACGGCCGACCCGAAGGGCGTCGTGCACGCGCATCGCACGATCGGCTTCGAGGTCCGCCAGCTCGGCGCGATGCAATCCGGCGGCGGCGTGCCCGCACTCGTCGGCGCGCCGGTGGGTCACGGCATCGGCATGCTCGCCGCGCTGCTGATCCCCGTCTTCCGCCGCGAGCCGATCCATCTCATCGACGTGTGGGACCCGGAAACCGTCCTCGCGGCGATGCTCGAAGACCGCGTGTACAGCGGCGCGGGCGCCACGTTCTTCCTCACCAGCCTGCTCGACCACCCGGACTTCACGGACGAGCACCGGGCGCTGATGCGCCACGTCGGCCTGGGTGGTTCCTCGGTCCCGGCCGCGGTGTCCGACCGCGCCGATGCCATGGGCATCTCGATCGTGCGCATGTACGGGTCGACCGAACACCCCTCGATCACCGGCTCCCGGCACGAGGACCCCCGCGACAAGCGGCTGTACACGGACGGCCATGCGCTCCCCGGGGTCGAGCTCGAGCTGCTCGACGGTGACGGCAAGCCGGTCGGCGCCGGTGTGCCGGGTGAGATCCACAGTCGCGGCCCGGACTGCTTTCCCGGCTACACCGATCCCGCGCTCACGAATGAGTGCTTCGATGCCGACGGGTGGTACGCGACCGGCGACGTCGGCGTGCTCGACGACGACGGCTACCTCTCGATCGTGGACCGCAAGAAGGACATCATCATCCGCGGCGGCGAGAACGTCTCGGCCCTCGAGGTCGAGGAGCTCGTCCTGCGCCTGCCCGGGGTCGCCGAGGTCGCGGTCGTGGCCGCGCCGGACGCGCGGCTGGGGGAGCACGCGTGCGCATTCATACGGCCGCTCCCCGGCAGCGAGCCGCCGGCGCTCGACGCCGTCCGCGCCCATCTCGACGCCGCCGGCCTCGCCCGCCAGAAGTGGCCCGAGGAGCTGCGGGCGATCGACGAGTTCCCGCGCACCCCCTCCGGCAAGATCCAGAAATTCGCGCTGCGGGACCGGCTGCGTCAGGAAGCTGGTGACGATTCGCTCGCCCCGCCGACTGAATCGCCGAGATAGCCCGCCAGGGTCTCGGGTCCCGCCGACGACGCCGCTCCTTGCCACACGGCCTCTCCCCGCCGCAGGATCAATGCGTCGTCCGCGAACTCGAGCGCTCGATCCACGTACTGCTCGACGAGCAACGTCGTCACGCCTTCGGCACGGGCGCGGGCGAGGCTCTCGAAGACGAGATCGACGAGCTTGGGCGCCAGCCCGAGCGACATCTCGTCGGCGATGAGAACACGCGGCGGCGCGGCCAGGACGCGTGCGAGCCCGAGCATCTGCTGCTCGCCGCCGGAGAGGGTGCCGGCAGGCTGACGGCGGCGTTGCGCGAGCACGGGGAAGAGCTCGAGCGCGCGTTCGACCGCGGTCGCGCGCTCGGCCCGGGGCACGACGTACCGGATCTGCACGCGCACGTTGTCGAGCACCGAGAGGTGCGGGAAGATGCTCCGCTGCTCCGGCACGAACGCGACGCCCAATCGGCTCACCCGGTGCGACGGCCACCCCGTGATGTCGCGCCCGTCGAACACGATCCGGCCGCTCGCCGGGCGCACTACCCCTGCGATTGCACCAGCAACCGAGCTCTTGCCCGCGCCGTTCGCGCCGAGCAGTGCAAGCGCGCCTCCGTCGGGAATCTCGAAGGTGACGTCGAAGACGGCGCGTGCCTCGCCGTACGCCACGCTCACGCGCTCCACCGAGAGCAGCGGACGCCCGGTCACAGTGCTCCCGCGCCTGTGCTCGTACCGAGGTAGGCGGCTTGCACCGCCTTGTCGGCGCGAATCGCGGCGGGGGCCCCGGCCGCGATCACCTTCCCGAAATCGAGGACGGTCACGTGCTCGGCGAGCCCGAGGACGAAGTCGACGTTGTGCTCGACGAGGACGAACGCCACATCGAGGTCGGCGCGGGTCCGCTCGAGCGCCGTCGCCAACCGCTCTGCCTCTCCTGCGTCGAGGCCCGACGTGGGCTCGTCGAGCAACACGATTGCCGGCTCGGTCGCCAGCGCCCGCGCGACCTCGACGAGTCGCCCGGTACCCAGCGGCAGCAGGGCCGCCGGGCGGTCGGCCAGCGCTGTCAGGCCGAGCAGGTCGAGGAGCCCGGCGACGAGCTCGCGCTCGCGAGGCGGAGGACGGCTCTCGAGCCCGGCCAGGTCGGCGAGGAACCGGCGGTCGCGCCGTTCGTGGGCGCGATGCGCGACCACGAGGTGCTCCCGCACCGTGAGCTCGGCGAACAGCTCGATCCGTTGAAACGTGCGCGCGAGCCCGAGACGTGATCGCCGCTGAGGGCTCGTGCTCGTGACGTCGACACCGCGTAACAGCACCCGTCCGCTGCGCGGCCGAACGAGACCCGAGAGTACGCCGAACAGCGTGGTCTTGCCCGCCCCGTTGGGCCCGACAAGTCCGACGATGGCGCTCGCGGGAGCCGAGATGCTCACGCCGTCCAGGGCGACGACGCCGCCGAAGCGGACGGTGACGTCGTCGGCACGCAGCAGCGCGTCGGCGATCATGCCGGCACCGGAGCCGCCCTCCGCGCCCGCTCATCGCGTCGGGTCTGGCGCCGCAGTCTCCGCAACCGGTGCTGGTTGACGACGTCGAAGAGAACTCCCCGTGGTTCGCGAGCGAGGGCGATCGCGCCGAGGCCGAACAGCATCGTCGGCACGTCAGTCCACCCCTCGGACAGATAGAGGCTGACGAGCTGCGGTGCAACGACGAAGATGATCCCGGCGATGAGCGCGCCCACCACGGATCGGACGCCCCACGTCACCACGATCGCCAGCCAGACGATGCCGATGATCAGGTTGAACGACGCCGGCGCCGCGCGCCCAATTGCGATCGCGTACAAACCGCCGCCGAGGCCGGCGATGAACGCGCTCGCTCCGAACGCGATCATCTTCGAGCGGACCACGCTGATGCCGATGGTCGCCGACGCCGGCTCGCTCGAGCGCATCGACGCGAACACGAGACCGCTGGTTCCTCGCCGCAGGTTGAGGACCAGGAGTGCCATCACGCAGAACACCACGACCAGCAGCAGATAGAAGGGAGCAGCGTCGTCGAAGTCGATCCCGAAGAACTGAGGCCGCCCGATCTCGACACCGGTGCCGAAGTTGTCGAAGTCCTCGCGCGCGAACACGAGGTTCTCGACGAGCTGCGAGAAGGCGAGGGTCGCCAGTGCGAGGTACAGGCCACCCAGGCGGAGGCTGAGGCCGGCGACGAGCATGCCCACGGGCACCGCGACCGCCGCGCCCACGAGGAGCGCGAGCCCGAGCGGCCATCCCGAGTCGGTTGCCAGCTTGGCGGCGGTGAAGCCACCGATGCCGGCCAGCGTCATCTGACACAACGAGACCATGCCGCCCTCGCCCGTGACCACGGTGAACGTGAGGAAGAGGATGGCCAGTCCCATCCCCTGGCTGACCACGCCGATCCAGAAGTCGCTGAGCCAGAGGGGCACCGTCAAGAGCGCCCCGGCCACGAGCGCGGGCCCGAGCGCACCACGCCAGCCCCGGAGCGGTGGGGGAGCAGGCGCCTCAGGCCGGTCCTGGCTGATGGCGCGCGAGTCGACTTCGAAGCGCTCGCCCTTGAGTCCCTGGTACGCGAGCAGGAACACGAGCATCACGATGAAGGGGATGCTCGGTCGGAACCCCTTGGCGAGCACACCCGAGTCCGGGAGCCACTCGCGTGACACCTCCTGCGCGAGCCCGATCAGCAACGCGCCGCCGAAAGCGAGGGGCAGGCTCGTCATGCGGGCGATGACCACGGCGCCGAGCGACGCCACCAGCAGCAGCGTGAACTGGATGTCGGCCAGGCCGAGGATCGGCGTCAGCAGCACACCGGCGAGGCCGGCCAGCACCGTGCCGAGCATCCACGAGCTCGCCGTCACCACCGACGTGTTCACGCCGGCGATACCGGCGACACGAGGCGAGTCGACCGTGGCCCGGACCGACAAGCCCAGTGGCGTGTACCGGATCAAGACTGTCAGCCCGGTCGCGACCACGGCCGCGCCCACCAGCACGACCAGCTGATTCGCGTTGATGTTTACCCCGAAGACGTCGAACACGCGCGGCGATCCCTCGATGAGGCCCGTAGGTTCGAAGATCTCGTTCTTCGTGAACGGGAAGATCACCTTCACGAGCGCGGGGAGCGCCACCCAGAGGCCGACGGTCGAGACGAACCGCACCACGGGCGGCGTGTGGGCCAGACGCCGGAACAGCGCGGCCCAGAGGAACAAGCCCAGAAGTGGGGACATCACACCGATCGACACGACGGCGGCGGCGGGCACCGACCAGCCGTGCCGCGTGTGGAGCCAGTAGTAAAAGACCGCCACGAAATAGGCGATCGCGCCATGGGCGAAGTTGAAGACGCGCGACGCCGTGTAGGTCAGCACCAGCCCGAGCGCCGAGATCGCATAGATGCTCCCCAGCACCAGGCCCGCGACGATGAGTGCGTTCACGAGTCGGCTGCCGCTAGGCCGCGATCATCCTTTCGCCTGTTCTTCGGGACTGAGCGTCCTGACCTTTCCGTCGTCGATGACCCGGGTCGCGCAGAATGGCTTCCCGTCGAACTGCGGCACGAACTGCTGATTCTGCACCTGCACGTAGTACACGCAGTAGTACGTGCGCCCGAAGATGTCGTTGAAGTCAACGGGGATGTACGCGCCGTTGCCGTCGAAGTCCTTCACCTTGCGCAGGTTCTTGATGAAGTTCTTCCGGGTCGGGCAGTTGATCCCGGCGGCGTTCAGACCGCGGATGAACGTGTCAGCGGAGAGCCAGCCGTTGTAGGGAACCTGGCCCGCGGCGTGCTTCCCGAGAGCGTCCATTCCGGCCTTGTACTCGGTGTACGCGGGCGGGTTGAGCTCAAAGGGCTTGAACTCGACGCCGAAGTACGCGCCCTCCATGCCCGGGAGCGAGAGCGTCCGGTCGTCGTACCCGCCCGGGAAGATCACCGCCTTCATCTGCACGCCCGCTTGCTGCAGCGCCGAGTTCAACGCCGTGTTCTGCAGGAAGTCCATGCCCGTGTACATGCCGTCGGCGCCGGAGTCCTTGATCTGCTGGACCACTCCCGTGAACTCGCGGTCCGAGACGCTGAGGTCGGTCGTCTTGTACACAACCTTCAGGCCCTTGGTCTTCTTCACCGCCTGATCGATCTTCTTGATGAAGTTGGCGCTGGACGTCTGATTCGTTCCGATAAGGGCAATCTTCGTCGCGCCCAACTGCTTCAGCAGATCGGCGTTGCGCGTGTCGAACGTCTTGAGCGGGTCGGCAGGCACGGTGTTGCGCCAGCCGAACATGTTCTTGTACTTGCCGAACGCGGGGACGCCGACGTGCCACCCCACGACGGGAACGCCTTGCTGATTCAGGAACTTCGCCCCGCCCTCGGCAGCGCTGCTGACCTCGATGACCCCGAACACGCCGTCCTGCTGGACGACCTGCTGAGCCGCAGTCAGGTTGCGAGCGTTGTCTGCCACGTCGTCGACGTCGACGAGGGTGATCTTTCGCTTGCCGGTCTCCTGGTCGGCGTTCGCCTTGTCGATGCGCGCCTGGATGCCATTCAGCGCGTCGGAGAACGACGTCGCCTGCGGGCCCGACTTCGGCAGGATCACCCCGACCTTGATCTCGTTGTCGCTGACGCCCTGATCGTTCTTGCACGATCCGGACGAGCCGGCCGGGACTGCCGCGCTGGCGGCTGGGACGAGACTGGCAACGAGCACGAGCACGAGTGCGCTCGCCAGGACGAGCGCGCCACGACGAGCAGACGCCGATCCGTTCGGGCCCATCGCCGTACCCCCCTTGTTCGGCGACCTGCCCCTATGGGCGAATCAATACTCCCGTGCCAAACCTGACGCAAGGGTCAGGGTCGGCTGGCAATTCGTTCCAGGAGGAGGGCGCGCTGCACCTGGCCCGTCGCCGGCGTGCGCGGCAGCTCGTCGACGATCTGCAGCCGCCGCGGTCGCTTGAACGGCGCGAGCCGCGTCGCGCCGTGAGCGCGCAGGTCATCGAGGTCGAGCGCGTCCTCGGATCCCGGTTGCGCAACGACCACCGCGCACACGATCTCGCCCCACTTCGGGTCGGGGAGGCCGACGACCGCGACCTCACGGACGCTCGGGTGCGTCACGAGCGCGGCTTCCACTTCGGCGGGCGCGACGGTCTCGCCCCCGGTACGGATCACGTCGCGCGCCCGACCCACGATCGACAGGTATCCCTCGTCGTCGAACGAGCCGAGGTCGCCGGTGTGATACCAGCCGTCGCGGAGCGCCTCGGCGGTGGCGTCGGGCTGGTCGAAGTATCCGTCCATGAGCAGCTCGCTCTTGATGCATACCTCGCCGTCGTCGAGTCGGACGTCGACGCCCGGCTGCGGAAGGCCGACGCTCCCCGGCTTGCGCGCCAGGTCGACGTGCGCCAGCACCGTCGCCGGACCGGCTTCGGTCGACCCGTAGAACACGCGCGTGACGGTGTGGGGGAGCGCGGCACGCACGCCCGCGATGAGCTCGGGCGGCGTCGCCGACGTACCGGTGTCGGCTTCGGCGAGCGAGGACAGGTCGTAGGCCTTGACGCCGTGGTCGAGCACCCGTGACCACACCGCCGGGATCAGGTAGATACGGGTCGCGCCGCGTCGCTCGACCGTGCGCAAGAGCCTCTCGGCGTCGGGTGTCGGCACGAAGTGGATCGGTCGTCTGCTCTGCCAGCACCCGAGACCGAGCGACCACCCGGCCATGTGGAACAGCGGGAACATGCACACCGTCCCGCCGTCGCTGTCGGCGGCGAGCGGCGGGAAGCTCCGCAGGCAGCTCGCCCGGTTCGACAGCATGACGCCCTTGGACCGTCCGGTGCTGCCGCTGGTGAAGAAGATGACGTGCGGATCGAGCTCGCGGAGGGCAGGCGCGTCGACGTCGGCCGCGCTCGCGTGCGTTGCCGCATCCGCGAGATGCGCATGCGTCGCTATCGGCGCGTCGATCTCTTGGACGAGGTCGGCGTGGGCGTCGTCGATGACGACGAGGCGGGGCCGCGCGTACCCGACGACCTCGGCCGCCTCGTCCGGGCCGAGCCGGGCGTTCACGGGCGCGAATACGCCGCCGAGCTTTGCCAGCGCGAAGAAGATCGGCAGCGCCTCGAGCGATGTGTCGCCCCACCACGCCACCCGGTCTCCGAGGCCGACGCCCATTCCGCCCAGCGTGTGCGCGATTCGGTTCGCCTGCTCGTCGAGCACGCCGAACGTGATCTCGTCGTCACCGAGCGTTGCCGCAAGCCGATGGGGTGTGTACCGCGCCGCGTGGCGCAGCACGTCGGCGACCAGCAACGCCATCAGCCGCGTGCG
>Ga0126312_10001049_pt1 | contig 17742 bp, 16 predicted proteins | sample Plot104A_FD_92537 | JGI IMG/M metagenome (GOLD analysis project Ga0126312, IMG submission 92537) | Serpentine soil microbial communities from UC McLaughlin Reserve, CA, USA - Plot104A | ecosystem: Environmental > Terrestrial > Soil > Grasslands | place: USA: UC McLaughlin Reserve, Lake County... | reverse complement strand
GGATCCCGTCAACCGCGAGCAGGACCCCGGAGGCGACGAGTCCTGCGGCCAGGAGGCGGCCTGCCCACCGGAGGACCCGGCCCCCGGGACCCTCGATGGGGCGCGCGATCACCAGCCCGGTCAGCAGCGCGACACCCATCGCCATCGCCCCGGCGCTCACGCGGACACCCCGGTCGGCTCCCGCACCTAGGGCCAGCACCAGCAGAGCGGGGCGGGCGACGACGGGGATCGCAACCGGGATGAGCGTGGCGCCCCAGCGGGCGAGCGCGGGCTCGGCCGGGGGTGGTCGCCGGAGCAAGTCGGCGGCGCCGGCCAGTGCGGCGACGATCCCGGCGGCGACGCGGAAGGAGGGGTCGCTGACATCGAGCGCGTCGAGGAGCGGGGCTCCTGCGGCCGCGGCGGCGCACACGGCGAGCGCACCGATCACCCCGCCGACGGCGGCCACGCCGACGACGGTCCGTCGCGGGCGCCCGGCACGAGGGACCGCGAATGCGGCCCGGGCCGGGTTCAGCGCCAGCACGAGCGCGACGGCCCACAGCCAGCCGGACGGCGGGTCGTCGTCGGGGTGTGTCGACCCCTCGCTCGCCTCGACGATCGGGATGGTTCGCAACAGCGCAGCGAGCGCGTGTTGCTGGTCGTCCATGCGGGTCTCTCCGTCGTGAAACCACGCGCCCTCGACCCGGTCAGGGCGGACGGCGTCCGCGGCATCCTCGTGGTCGGATTGCGCGCTCACAGCCAGCCCCGCGTTGCAGGCGGCCCGTTCGGCGATCGGTGCTCGCAGGTCCGCGAGCCGGGGCTCCTCCCGCGCGGCCAGCCACAAGCCGCTGAGGCCCTCGCCGATCACGCCGTAGCCGCCACCACGGGGCACGTAGTCGCCCCGTATGTACCGGCCCCACGGGCCGAGACGCTGGGAGATCCACCGGACCTGGCCGCCGAACAGCTCGGCTTGCCGGCGCGCGTAGGCCACCTCGTGCGCGGTGAGCGGCGGTCGGCCCCGCTCCGGGAATCCCACCGTGTCGGCCAGGCCGTAGGCAGCCCAGTGATCGGGGATCGGCGGCCAGTGGTCCTCGACCTCGTCGCGCCACGTCGCCAGGTAGGCGCCGATGCGGTCCGCGGCCTCGCCCCAACCTTCGTCCGGGAAGGCTCGGTGGAGGCGCGCCAGTGCCCAGTAGGCCTCCCCTGTGAAGTACTTGGAGTAGTCGCCGGCCACAGGCGCCCCGGCCGTCGGGTCATATGACGCGAGCACCGCACCCGACGGCTCGGTCTGCGCGAGCACGAAACGCCCGAGCCGCCGCAGCACATCGTCGTAGCGCGGGTCAGCGGTAACTTCCCGGCGCAGGGCCAGTCCGGCGACCAAGAGCGCGGTTGCGCCCGTTCGGACCTGCCCGGCCCACTCGACCGCGGCCCAGCCGTCGCGCTCGAGCAGCCTGTCGAGCGCCCATTCGGTACCGCTGTCGGCAGAGCGCAACGCCCCCGGCATTCCGTCAGCGGCGGCCTGGTAGAGACCCATCGCCGCTCCCGTGTGGCGAACCACGTTGTACTCCGACGCAGCCGAGTCGTGGCCGGCGTCGTAGAGGTACAGCCAGGTGCCATCCGGTTTCTGATTCCGAACAAACCAATCGACACCGGCCTGCGCCGAGCGTCGAAGCTCTCCGACGCTGACCGACGGGCACCGCTCCGGCGGCGCTACCACGACGAAAGCGACGGCGATGAACAGCGCCAGGGTCAGGCAGGCCCGCCAGACGCGCGTAGCGGGCCGGTGCCCCGAGTCGTCGGGTTCCTCGTCCTCGGTCATGGCTGCCCGACCGCGATCATCGTTCGCTGATCGGACTGTGCGCACGCACGAACGCGCCGTCGCGTCCGGCACGGCGGGCCCGGCGGACGGCAGGGAGGAGCGGCGCAGGGAGCGCGAACCACGCGGTCAGCGGTAGCCGGCTCAGCGCCAACCCGAGCGCCGGCGCTCCGCGGATCATGGTCCCATCGCGGTCCACGACCTCAATCTGGGAGCCGGGCGGAGCCGGCTCGACGCGAAAGCGGGCCAGCCAGTCGAGCGTGCGCACCACGCCGGCCCATTGCCGATGGCCGCGAGCGGTTGGATCGATCCGGAGCACCCGGTCGCGGGTGGACGGGACCGCCCAGACCACCAGCACGGCGATCCCGAGATATGAGAAGACCTGCACCGAGGCCGACATCTCGATGGCGATGTGAAAGACGAGGGCAACCCATACGGCCGCGTAGCGAGTGCGAGGCCACCACAGGCCGAGCGCGATGAACAACTCGGTGAGCACGATCATCTTGGCCGCGCCGGTGTGGAAGCCGCGGTCGGTCAGGACGGACCACGCCCAGTCCGGCAGGGGCCACGCATCGAACTGTTCTCGCGACCGCACGACGCGCTGCCAGGTGACGGTGCCGCCAAACCAGTCGGGATCGACGAGCTTGCTCAGGCCGGACGCACCGTAGATCGCTGCGCACTCGAACCTGAGCAGCCACAATGGCCAGGCCGGCGCCGAGGGGTCGAGCGCCGGTCGCCCCCGACGGCGGCGGACCCACGCGTCCACGGACAGCTCCCGTCCGCACGGCGCCACCACCAGCAGCCCCAGGACGATGATGAGGTAGGCCCGGTTGTTGTGAAAGTGCGTGGTCGACAGGAACTGGTTGTAGGCGACGATCACGAACGCCGTCGTCGTCGCCAGGCGGGTGAGGAGACCGAGTGACATGGCGACGGCGGCCGCGGCCGCCAGCAAGAGCAGTCCGACGTAGATCCCGCGGGGGACCTCGGGATACCAGGCGGCGTAGGGCTCGTAGAAGGCATCGCGATAGATCCGCCCGTCCAGCGCGTCGGCGAGGAACGGCCGCAGATGCACGAGCACGACGGGGCCGGCCAGGACCCGCAGCAGCGCGAGGGCCCGCATGCTGACCGCCCGGCCGAGCAGGTCGTCGAATGGGGCGACCACGCCGCGGGCATCGGGCGACGCGCGGGCAGCCGCAGTGTTCACCCCGCGCCCTCGCGGACACTGCTCCGGAGGACCCCGACCCGGGGCGGGTCGGCGTTGTGCCAGGACGTCACCGTCGCCTCCAGGTATCGCGTCTCACGGTCGCGCGGAGTGTTGCTTGCGACCCAATCGAGCGCAGCCTCGAGAAACGCCAGCTGGTTGTCGAGCCCAGCGTCCGCGTGGTGGCGGATCGAGGGGTAACTCAGCCCGCGGACCCGCACCAGCTCGTCCCAGCGGTACCCGGACCACTGACGCTCGATCGGGACGCGCCGACCGTCGGCGGTGACTCGGACCACGGTGGCGCGCCAAGTGCTCGACTCGGGGAACATCTGGAACGCGAACTGCTTGTGGTCAGACCAGTAGCCCCGTGCCACGAGTCCGAGTTGCACGACCACGACGGCCACGACGACCACCCGCCGCACGACGACCCTGGCCCTCGACACGCGCCTACGATGACACGGTGGCGGCCGCTTCGATCCTCTACGACTCGGACTGCGGTTTCTGCCGCTGGTCGCTCGCGCAGCTGCTGCGACTGGATCGGCGGGATCGCCTACGCCCGGTCCCGTTGCAGCAGCCTGAAGCCGACACGCGGCTCTCGGGGATGGCTCGGGACGAGCGAATGGCCTCCTGGCATCTCGTCGATGACGGCGGACAGGTCTACTCCGGGCGCGATGCCTTCGCTCCGGTCCTGCGCCTCATCGCGGGCGGCCGTCCGTTCGCAGCACTGCTCGCCGCCTTTCCGTCCGTGGGCGACGTGGCGTACCGTACCGTGGCGGGGCCGGAGGTCTTCGCTTGGGCGCCTGATACCTGCCGCGAGCGCGGCCCGCGCGCGACGGCGCATCGAGGCGGCGACCAATCGCCGAGCCTCCGGTGAGTCGGAGGCCTAACCGCGACGACCGCTGGGGCGCTTCGCCGGCGGTCGCGTTGATCGGAGCCGCAAGTCAGATGAGGATGCTCGCTCGCGGTGGAAGTTCGCGACGGCGATCGTGTGGGTGAATGTTGTCCGTCGGGCGTGGCGGCGACCTGCGGCGCCGCGGTCGCGGTCGGGGTGTGAACGTTCGGGTTCGGTTGGTGTGTGAACGTTCGGGTTCGGGCGCGCGAGGCGCGCTCGGCGGCGACGTCGCGCTCAGCGGCGACGGCGAGCTTGGGGGGTCGCTGTAGCCGATGATCTTGCGGAACTGGGCTGGGCTTCGAGCATGCCGGCGGCGGTTCGGTCGATGACCAGGGCCTCGAACTGGTGTCCGTCCGCCCCGACGGAGAGGCGTCTTAGCGGCGAGCCTCGCGAGCCCTAGGCACCTCAACCGGCGCCGCCGCGACGGGCGGCACTCCGACCAACACACGACGCGAGAGGACCACAGGACATGAGCCCTGCGACCACCCCTGACCTGAAGCTCAACAACGACGTCACGCTCCCTGCCATCGGCCTTGGGGTGTTCCAGACTCCGGCCGAGGAGACCTCCGCCGCGGTGGCTGAGGCTCTGCGCGTCGGCTACCGGCACATCGACACCGCTGCCGCGTACATGAACGAGCGCGGGGTCGGCGACGCGATCCGCGACTGCGACGTCGCCCGCGAGGACATCTTCATCGAGACGAAGCTGTAGATCAGTGACTACGGCTACGAGGCGGCGCTGCACGGGTTCGAGAAGAGTGCGGCGAAGCTCGGCGTCGAGCAGATCGACCTGCTCCTTCTGCACCAGCCGCTGACCACCCGCTTCGAGCTCACCCTCGACGCCTACCGGGCGCTCGAGAAGCTGCTCGCCGACGGCAAGGTGCGCGCGATCGGCGTCAGCAACTTCATGCCGGACGTGCTGACCCGTCTCCTCGCGGAGACCGAGGTCGTGCCTGCGGTGAACCAGATCGAGCTGCACCCGTACTTCCAGCAGAAGGAGCTGCAGGCGCTGCACGCCGAGCACGGCATCCTCACCCAGGAGTGGTCGCCGATCGGCGGGGTCACGATCTACGGTGACGGGCAGACCAGCACGCTCGAGAACGCGGTGATCGGGGAGATCGCTTCGGCGCACGGCAAGTTCCCGGCGCAGGTCATGCTGCGCTGGCACCTCCAGGAGGGCCGTTCGGCCATCCCGAAGTCGACCAAGCCGGCGCGCATCGCGGAGAACTTCGACGTCTTCGACTTCGAGCTCACCGCCGACCAGCTCGCCGCGATCGACGCGCTCGACACCGGCGTGCGCGGTGGCCCCGAGCCCGACAGCATCACGCTCGACAACTTCGGGATGCCCATCCCCGAGGCCTGATCCCACGGACTGGAGCAGACCCGTCGGCCTGCTCCTGTCCCCCTACGACCCGACACGGACCTCCTCCGGTCAGCGTCAGAACGCCGCCGCCGGCTCACACGCTGGACGGGCGCGCCCAGTATTCCTCGGCCGACTTGCTGCGGGCGAGTGCGTCAGCCGTCTCGAACCCGGGCGCCATGGACGCATCGGTGCCCGGGAGGACCTGGTGGTGCTCGATGTTGAGCAGCCGAAGCCAGCTCTGCTGGCCGAGCGTGAGCCCGATCATGCAGCCGAGCTCGACGAGCTCGGGCTCCGTGAAGTGGTCGTAGAGGCGCGCCCAGAAGGCGTCATCGGTATCGAGATGCCAGGCGATGGCCTCGGCGTAGGCGAGCGCCGCCTTCTGCCGGTCGGTGAAGCTCGGGGAGCTCTCGAAGTTGAGCAGCTCGTCGTACTGGCCCTCCACGAGGCCGAGGCTGCGGCCCTGCTCGGAGCGCTGGTTGCCGCAGTACTCGCACTTGACCGACCGCGAGACGTAGACGCGGCAGAGCTCCTTGATCTCGTGGTCCACGACTCCGTTGCGGAACAGGTCGCTCCAGGCGTTGGCGAAGAACCAGAAGGCCGCCGGCACATGCGCGCGGATCGCGGAGCTCTCCGGTCGCGGCGTCCCCCCGCGCGCGCAGCGGTCCATCTCCACGCGCATTTCGGGCGTCATGGCATCGAGCGGGACGTAGCTGATGCGCTGCCTGTCACCCATCTGTCTCCCTCCCATCATCCCGGAGCCGTCGCAAACGATTGCGAATTCAGCGTACCGCTCGCGCAATCATGCTCAAGCGCCGAGTCCGTCGGCGACGTCAAGTTTGCGCGGCCGCCGACGCGCGCGCCATCATGCAGCCGTGGAAGCGCACCGGGATCGCTCGCGCCTGGCCGCAACGCTACGTGACGTGGCAGCGGTCGCCGGCGTGCATCCGGCTACCGCATCTCGAGCGCTCAACCCGGACACGCGCATGCTCGTCAACGCCGAGACGGCGCAGCGCGTCCTCGACGCGGCGGCTGGTCTCGGCTACCGGCCCAACGCGATCGCGCGCGGCCTCAAGACGAGCCGGTCCTACACCATCGGCGTCGTGATCCCGGACCTGCGCAATCCGCTCTTCCCGCCGATCGCGCGCGGCATCGAGGAGCGGCTCGAGCCGGCCGGGTACACGTCGCTGCTCGCCAACACGGACAACGATGCGGATCGCGAGCGGCTGAGCTTCGAGGCCCTGCGCGCGCGCCAGGTCGACGGGTACATCGCGGCCTCGGCGCGCCGCGAGCATCCGCTGTTCCACGAGCTCGCGGCGAACGGCCGGCCGCTTGTGCTGGTCAACCGGACGACGGACGATGACGACCTGCCCTCCGTTGTCCCGGACGATCGCGACGGCATGCGCCAAGCCGTCGCCCATGTCGCGGCGCTCGGTCACCGCCGCATCGCCCATCTCGCCGGCCCCGTCGAGCTGTCGACCGGGGTCCACCGCCAGGAGGGCTTCGTACAGGGACTGGAGGCGTCGGGGGTCCCGCTCGACGAGCAGCTGTTCGTGGCCGCATCGCGCTTCACCGAGGCGGAGGGGGCGCGCCTTTGCCGCGAGCTGCTGAGCCGCGGGCGGGACTTCACGGCCGTCCTCGCCGGCAACGACCTGCTCGCGCTCGGCTGCATCGACGCCCTGCGCGAGGCCGGCCTGGACTGCCCTCGGGATGTGTCCGTCGTGGGCTTCAACGACATGGACTGGAGCGAGCGGTTCTCTCCGCCGCTCACAACCGTGCGGGTTCCGCACCACCGGCTGGGAGTCGGCGCCGCCGACCTGCTGCTCGAGCGACTCGCCCAGCCGCTCGCGCCCACCCGGCACGTCGTCATGCCCGTCGAGCTGGTCGTGCGAGCGTCGACGTCGCAGGCCGCGACCGGCTGAGCGAGACTTGACAGCCCGTCGCTCTCGGGTCTACCTTTCGGGTGTCGCCGCAATCGTTTGCAGGCCGAGTCTCGCAAACGTTTGCACGAGGAGGAGAGAGGAGGAGGATTAGGAGTGGTACGCAAGAGGCTGGCCCTCTGTGTGGTCCTCGGGGCGCTATGCGCGCTCGTCGTCGCGGGCTGCGGGTCCGACGACGACGGCGGATCGAGCGGCGGCGGAGGTAACGGCGAGCAGGGCGGCCCGCCGATCAAGATCGGCGCCTCGCTGCCGTTGACCGGTGAGTTCTCCGAGCCCGGCAAGGCAGCGCAGCAGGGCTACAAGGTCTGGGAGTCGACGATCAACGAGGGGGACGGGCTGCTCGGCCGCAAGGTGAAGTTCACGTTCCGCGACGACGCGAGCGACCAGAACACGGTCGTCTCCGACTACACGTCGCTGATCAGCCGTGACAAGGTCGATCTGCTCGCGGGCACGTTCTCGTCGCTGCTCAACATCCCGGCCTCGACGGTCGCCGAGCGCAACCGCATGCTCTACGTCGAGCCGGCGGGCGGCGCGCCGGAGATCTTCGACCGCGGCTACAAGCACCTCTTCTTCGCCCAGCAGGCGACCGCCGACAAGCAGGGCGACGTCTGGGCGGAGTGGGTCCTCGGCCTGCCGGAGGACAAGCGCCCGAAGACGGCCGCGTACCCGACGCTCGACGACCCGTTCGCCGTCCCGGTGCTCGAGGGCATCCGCGAGAAGTTCGAGGCGGCCGGGATCGAGACGGTGCAGAAGAGCACCTACCCGGCCGACACGAGCAACTTCGACTCGATCGCCAACGCCGTCAAGGGCAAGAACCCGGACGTCGTCGTGCACGGCGCGACGTTCGCCGACGGCGTCGGCTTCGTGCGCGCGATGAAGAAGGTGGGGTTCAAGCCGAAGATGTTCTTCGAGACGAGCGCGCCTTCGTTCGGGGATCAGTACATCAAGGGTGTCGGCAAGGAAGCGACCGAGGGGGTGTTCTACGCCGTCAGCCATACGCCCGAGGCCGAGACGCCCGGCAACGAGGAGTTCGTCGCGAAGTACAAGGAGATGTTCGGCGGCACCGAGGTGCCCGAGGACGCGGCCGACGCGTTCGCCACCGCCCAGGTGATCCAGGCCGCGGTCGAGGCGGTCAAGTCCGTTGAGCGCCAGGACCAGACGAAGCTGGCCGACTGGCTGCGCGACAACCAGGTCGACACGATCCTCGGCCCGCTCAGCTGGGACGACGCTGGGCGGCCCGAAGGCGAGTTCCTGATCGGCCAGTGGCAGGACGGCAAGCCGGAGGTCGTTCTGCCGAAGGACGTGGCGACGTCGGAGAAGATCGTCGAGACCTACGGGGGCTGACGCAATGACCCGGAGGGGGTCGGGCGCCCGCCCGGCCCCCTCCGGCCGCTCGTTCGGCGACACGCATGACCGAGTTCCTCCAGACCATCATCCTCGGCCTCCTGATCGGCGGCGTCTACGCGCTGCTCGCCGCCGGGCTGACCCTGATCTTCGGGGTCATGAACGTCATCAACGTCGCGCACGGCGCGTTCCTGATCCTCGCCGCCTTCGTGACGTGGACGCTGTGGGACGCCACTGGGCTCGACCCGCTGCTGGCCGTACTCGTCACGACGCCGCTCATGTTCGGCTTCGGCTGGCTGCTTTACAACGCGACCATCCGGCCGATCCGCAAGGCGCCACCGTCCTCCTCGGTTCTGCTGACGTTCTCCCTGGCGCTGGTGATCGAGGGTGTCATGGGCCTGGTCTGGGGGAACACCTCGCACGCCGTCCGCACGTCGTACTTCGACCAGTCCTTCGCGGTCGGAGACCTGTTCCTCCCGAAGTCCCAGGTGTATGGCTGCCTGCTCGCAGTCGGCGTGCTGGCCGGCCTGTGGGGTTTCCTGACCAAGACCTGGACGGGCCGCGCGATCCGCGCGAGCGCCGTCAACCCGCAGGGCGCCGAGCTCGTCGGCGTCAACGTCGCCGCGGTGGCGGCGATGACGTTCGCCGTGGGCGTCGCGGTCACCGGGGCCGGCGGTTCGATCGTCAGCGTCCTCTACCCCTTCCTGCCTGGCTCGCACTACGTGTGGATCTCGCGCCTCCTCGGCATCATCGTGCTCGGGGGGATGGGCAGCCTGCCGGGCGCCGTCATCGGCGCGCTGCTCCTCGGCGTCGGGGAGACCATGACCACGACGTACATAGGGCCCGAATGGGCGACCGCCGTGCCGTTCGTGGTCATCTTCGTCGTCCTGCTGCTGCGCCCGCAGGGTCTGCTGGGCGCTCGGCTGCGGGAGGATGTAGCGCTGTGAAGCCGGTCTCCGCATCTACCGCGCAGACCGCCGTCGACGCGCCGGCGCCGGCGCCTTCGCGACGCCGTCTCCCGCTGGGCGGCTGGGGCCTGCTGCCACTTGCCGGTGGAGCCTTCCTGATCGCGTTCCCTATCGCCTCCGACGATCTCTTCTGGCAGAACATGATCATCCTGTCGACGCTGTTCGCGATCGGCGCCGTCGGCTTGAACATCATCTCGGGCTGGGGCGGCTACATCTCTCTCGGCCAGAGCGCCTTCGTGGGCATCGGCGCGTACACCGTCGGTCTCGGCGCCCTGAAGATCGGCGGCGACCCGTTCGTCTGGGTGCCCGTCGCCGGGCTGGTGGCGGGGATGCTCGCGGTGCTCATGGGGCTGATCGCGATGCGTACGCGTGGCCACTCGTTCGTGATCCTCACGATCGGCTTCCTGTTCCTGCTGCAGCTGATCGCGATCAACTGGGACGAGCTCACGAACGGCACGCAGGGGATGTCGCTGCCGATCCCGATGTGGGACGTGGCCTATCAGTACTGGCCGTTCTACTACGCGCTGCTCGCGATCCTGGGCCTCTCGCTGCTGACGGCCTGGCGGATCAGGCGGACGAAGTTCGGCACCGGTCTGATCGCGATGCGCGAGGACGAGGACAAGGCGGCGACGGTGGGCATCAACACCCCCGTCTACAAGATGCTCGGCTTCGTCGCGAGCGGCGTGTTCCTCGGCATGGCCGGCGGCGTCTACGCGTACTACCTCGCGTTCATCGACCCGCGCGGCATGTTCGACATCGTCATCAGCGTCCAGATCATCCTCTGCATGCTGCTGGGCGGGCGGGGGACGCTGTGGGGCCCCGTGCTGGGCGCGTTCCTGATCGAGCCGCTCAACGAGCTCGCCAACCAGCAGATGGGCGGCGGGAACTCGCGCCTGCTCATCTTCGGCGGCCTGATGGCCCTCGTGGTGCTGTTCCTGCCCAAGGGCATCATCCCGACGCTGCAGGAGCGCCTGACCGCTCGCCGCAAGCGCGGCCGGGCCGGGCTGGTCGGCGCTCGCCTGGACGGCCCGCTCGTGATCGGCGAGCGGACGGCGCCGGCGGAGACGACCGTCGCTCGCGGCGCGCCGCTGCTGGAGGTCAAGGGCCTGTCCAAGCACTTCGGCGGCGTCAAGGCGCTCGACGACGCCTCCTTCGCCGTGCCGCAGGGATCGATCACCGCGCTGATCGGGCCAAACGGGTCGGGCAAGACCACGGGCTTCAACCTGATCGACGGCACGATGACCGCTTCGGCCGGCGAGGTCTGGCTCGAGGGCCGGCGGATCGACGACCTCCCGCCGTACCGGCGAGCGCACCTCGGACTGGCGCGGACCTTCCAGATCACGCGCCTGTTCCGGGAGATGACCGTGTTGGAGAACGTGGTGGCTCCGCTGCGCTCCTTCTCCTGGCGCCAGCTGAACACGAACGCGATCCGGGGCGAGGAGGCCGCTCGCGCCGACGAGCTGTTGACGTTCGTCGGCATGGAACGCTTCCGCGACCAACAGGCCGGCGCCCTGTCGTACGGCCAGCAGAAGCTGGTCGAGCTCGCCCAGGTGCTGATGCTCGACCCGAAGCTGATCCTGCTGGACGAGCCGGCGGGCGGCATCAACCCGACGCTGATCGCGCGCATGGGCGAGATGATCCGCGAGCTGAACCGTCAGGGCACGACGTTCCTGATCGTCGAGCACAACATGCCGTTCGTCCTCGGCCTCTGCGACCCCGTGCTCGTGCTGGCCCGCGGAAGGTGCATCTGCGAGGGCGGGCCCGACGACGTCCAGAAGGACCCGCGCGTGCTCGACGCGTACCTCGGCGAGGACTTTGTGCTCGAGGACGCGGTGGAGGTGGCGCGATGACGATGCTGCGGGTCGAAGGCGTGATCGCCGGCTACGGCGGCGGCGACGTCCTGCAGGGCGTCGACATGGAGCTGGGAGACGGCGCCATCGGCTGCATCGTCGGGCCCAACGGGGCCGGCAAGTCGACCGTCTTGCGGGCCGTCAGCGGCCTCCTGCGACCGCGCGAGGGGCGCATCCACCTTCAGGACGCGGAGATCACCGGTCGCCACCCCGCGGAGATCCTCGGCCTCGGCATCGCGCAGGTGCCCCAGTCCAACGGGCTGTTCCCGAACATCACCGTGCGCGAGAACGTGCTGATGGGCGGCTACATCCGCCGGCGCGAAAAGGCGCTGCTGCGCCGGCGCTATGCCGAGATCGCCGAGATGTTCGCCGTCGTGCGGGAGCGCGCGGACGAGAAGGGCGGCAACCTCTCGGGCGGGCAGCGGCGCATGGTCGAGATCGCCAGATCGCTGATGCTCGACCCGAAGCTCGTGCTGCTGGACGAGCCCTCGCTGGGCCTGGACCCGAAGGCCCTCAAGCAGGTGTTCGCGACGGTGAAGACGCTCACCGAGGCCGGCAAGACGGTGCTGATCGTCGAGCAGAACGTGCGCTTCGGGCTGCGCCTGGCCACCGACGGCATCGTGATGGAGAGCGGGCGCGTGCTGTTGGCGGGCAAGGCCGACGACGTGCTCAACAACCCGGAGATGTCCGCGCTGTACTTCGGCGGCTCCGTCCAGGAGAAGCCGTCCGGCGGTCACCCTGCTCCCATGCCCAAGCAGGCTCCGGCGCCTACGGGCGGCTGACCGGGCATGAACGGCGCCTTGCTCGCCGCAGCCTCGGGCGTGGGGTTCGGACTGTTCCAGACGACGAACGCACGCGCCGTGCGCGCGGCCGAGGATCCGTATGCCTCGACGCTCGTCCAGATCAGCGTCGCGACGCTCGCGCTCGTCCTGCTCTCGCTCGCGACGGGCGAGCTCGCCGACGCGCTGGACGCGCCGTTGTGGGCGCTGGGAGACTTCGCGTTGGCCGGACTGCTCCACTTCCTGGCCGGCTGGTCGCTGCTGAACGTGAGCCAGCAGCGGATCGGCGCGGCGCGGACGAGTCCCCTGCTGACCACCGTCCCCGTGTTCGGGGTCGTCATCGCCGCCGTGACGATCGGCCAGCTGCCGGGGGCGATCGCACTCGGTGCGATCGCCGTCATGTGCGCGGGAGCGTGGGTCGTCGCCAACCGCGGCGGCCTCGAGGGGCCCCGCCTCGCCGATGCCCTGCCCGCGCTCGGGTGCGCGTTCCTGTGGGCATTGAGCCCGATCTTCATCCTGCGCGGGCTGGAGGGCTTCGACTCGCCGCTCATCGGGTTGACGGTCGGCCTGGTGGTCTCCGTAGCGGCGTTCGTGCCGTGCTACGCGCTCTGGCGCGGGCGCGGGCGGGCATGGAGGGCCGTTGCGGGAGCCGCGGGCACGCTCAAGCTGGTCGCCGGCCTGCTCGTCGGGGTGTCGACCTGGTGGCGCTGGGCCGCGCTGGAGGACGCGTCGGTCGGCGTCGTCCTCGCGCTGAACCTGTTGTCGGTTCCGGTCGTGCTGCTGCTGGCGCCCGTCGTCGCCGGACGCCATCTCGAGAGTGTGACCGCCGGGCTCTGGGTCGGGGCTGGGCTGGTCGTCTCGGGCGCCCTCATCCTGGTGGTGGCATGAGCCTCGTCATCGACGCGCACGCGCACGTGATCGTGCCCGAGATCACCCGCGATGCGGTGCCGGAGGAGGCGTGGCGCCCGCGCGTGTGGCGCGAGGGCGATCGCCAGGTCTTCGAGGTCGGAGGTCGCGAGGTCCGCTCGGCGGTGCGCGAGTGGAGCGATCTCGAGCGCATCCTCGCCGACCAGGACAGGGCCGGCACCGACATGGTCGTGCTGTCGCCGCTCGTCCTCCTGCTCTCCTATGACGCCGACCCGCAGGAGGGGCTGCGACGTTGCCGCATCCAGAACCAGGGGCTCGCCCGGCTCGTGCGCGAGGGGGCGGACCGCGTGGCCGCGCTCGGGGCCGTGCCGCTGCAGGATCCCGAGCTCGCCGCGACGGAGCTCCGCGCGCTGATGGCCGACAACGTGGTGCGCGGCGCCGAGGTCGCCGCGAGCGTGCGCGGCCGCTTCCTCGGCGACGATGCCTTCGAGCCCTTCTGGACCGCGGCGGAGGAGACCGGCGCGCTCGTCTTCATCCACCCGACGACGCGCGGGTTCGACGCGCCGGTGTTCGGCGAGCACTACCTCTGGAACGCGGTCGGCAACCCGCTCGAGACGACTGTGACCGCCGCGCACATGGTGCTGACCGGGACGATGGAGCGCCATCCGGGTCTCAACGTCCTGCTCGCCCACGGCGGCGGCGCGATCCTCGCCCTGCGCGGGCGGCTGCGCCATGCGCACTCGTTCCAGCCGCAGGCGCGCTCGCGGCTGCGCGAATCGCCGGAGGAGTCGCTGCGGCGATTCCATTACGACACCGTCGTCCACGACCCCAGCCTCCTGCGGCAGCTCGTCGAGGCCGTCGGCGCTGATCGCGTGCTGTGCGGCTCGGATCACCCGTTCGACATGGGGGACCTGCGGCCGGCGGACAGCGTGCGGGCGGCCAGCTTCGACGGGGCGGAGGAAGTGGCCGTCCTCGGCGGCAACGCGGCGCGGCTGCTCGGACTGGAGGTGCCCGCGCGATGACCGTCACGAGCGCGGATGTCGTCGTGGCCGGAGCCGGCCACAACTCCCTCATCACCGCCGCCTACCTCGCCCTCGCCGGCCGCGAGGTCGTCGTCCTGGACGCACGTGCGGTGCCGGGAGGCGGCGCGGCGTCGGAGGAGCTGATGTCGCCCGGCTACCTGCTCGACTCCTGCTCGACCGGGCACACGCTGATCCAGACCAACCCGCTGCTCGTCGACGACGAGCTCGGGCTGCTGGGACGGTACGGCCTCGAATACCTGATGCCCGACCCGTTCGCGCACGTCGCCCTCCGCGACGGCGAGCACCTGACCGCGTGGCTCGACGTCGACCGCACCGAGGAGGAGATCGCGCGCTTCTCTAGGCGCGACGCGCAGTCCTACCGGCGGCTGCTGGCCGACTACGACGAGGTCAAGCACCTCTTCGGCGCCGCCACGTTCACGCCGATCGGTTTCGGGCCGTCGCTCGACGAGCGCCTGCGCGAGCATCCGAAGGGCAACATCTGGCGGCGGCGTGCAGCGCTGTCGGCGTGGGACGTGGTGCGCCGCGAGTTCGAGGATCCGCACGTCCAGGCGTTCCTCCTCTGGCAGGCGTACCAGACGCTCGTCCCCGTCGACGCGCCGGGCTCCGGACCGCTGGCCTACTCGATCGTCTTCGGCCGCCAGCGGCGCAGCTGGACGCTGCCGCGCGGGGGCTCGGGCCGGCTCACCGACGCGCTCGTGGACTGCATCGAGGATCACGGCGGCACGGTCCTCTGCTCGCGGCGCGTCAGCCGGCTGGTGGTCGAGGACGGCCGTTGCAGCGGCGTCGAGACCGAGACGGGCGAGCGCTTCCTCGCCCGCGAGGCGGTGGTCTCGACGATCCACGTCAAGCACCTCCTGGACATGGCGCCGGCGGACGCCTGGGGGGAGGACTTCGTCTACGGGGTCGAGACCTTCGACGTCGGCGTGCCGTGCAGCGCCACCTACCTCGCGACCACCGCTCCGCCGGAGTTCACGACCCCGGAGGGCCCGCGCAGCGCCGTGTCAGCTGGGCTCGCGGGCTGGCCCCTGGACATGATCGACTTCGGGCGCGCGCTGCGCGACGGCCGCTGGGTCGACGACCCCCAGTGGGTGCTCGTCGCCACGCCCACGCTGAGCGATCCGTCACGCGCCCCCAAGGGTCACCACACCGTCAAGCTGCTCGCGCCGCAGTCCTACGGCTTCGAGGAGCGCCGCGAGCAACACGCCGAACGGCTGATGCGCCGCGTGCAGGAGGTCTGCCCGGCCTTCACCGGCGACGTGGTGCTCGAGCGGCTGGTGAAGATGCCCGAGGACATCGAGCGCCAGAACGAGCACATGATCCGCGGCACCTTCCACGGTGGCGACCGTACGCTGCCGCAGATCGGCGCCCTGCGGCCCGTGCCTGGATGGGCGCAGCACCGGATGCCGATCCCCGGCCTGTACCAGACCGGCGGCACGACGCACCCGGGTGGCTCGATCACTGGCGGGCCGGGCCGCAACGCCGCGATGGTGCTGCTGGCGGACCTTGGAACGACGATCGAGGAGGTGGTGTCGGGTGCCGGACGCCCGCGTGCAGGCCGCCATTGACAACTGGGGCTCGCGCATGATCGCGAACGGCGTCGACTACAACGACTTCCGGCGCGTCACGTCGTCGCTCGAGCGCTGGGACGACTGGCTGGACGCCTGGAAGGCGACGGCCGACGGGCACCGCGAGGACGCCGAGCGCGCGCGCGAGGCCGGACACGACCTGACCGCCGGCGAGGCCTACGTGCGCGCCGCGGTCTGCTACCACTTCGCCAAGTTCGTCTGGGTGCTCGACACCGAGCGCAACCGCGCCGCGACAGAGCAGGCGATCGCGGCGCTGGCCGCCGGCCACGCGCTGCTGGACCCGACCGCCGAGCGGGTCGAGGCGCCGCTCGACGGCGCGCGCATCGCCGCGAACCTGCGCCGGCCTCGCGACGTCGAGCGCCCGCCGCTGATCGTGCTGATCGCCGGGCTCGACTCGACCAAGGAGGAGTTCTTCCACTGGGAGCGGGTCTTCCTCGAGCGCGGCATGGCGACCGTCTCGCTCGACGGCCCCGGCCAGGGCGAGTCGGGCTTCGCGCTCGACATCAGGCCGGACTACGAGGTCGCGGTCTCCGCGCTGCTCGATGCGCTCGGCGGGCGCGACGACGTCGACCTCGACCGGATCGGCGCCGCGGGGGTGAGCATGGGCGGCTACTACGCGCCGCGTGCGGCGGCGTTCGAGCCGCGGATCAAGGCCGTGGCCGGCGTCAGCGGCCCTTACGACATGAGCGCCAACTGGGACAACCTGCCCTCGCTCACGCGCGAGACGCTGCAGCACCACACCGGCGCGTCGTCGCCGGAGGAGGCCCGCGCGCGGGCGGCTGAGCTCAACCTGGCCGGCGTAGCCGCGCGCGTCGAGCAGCCGGCGCTCATCGTCACCGGCAAGCTCGACCGCCTGATTCCTTGGGAGGACACCAAGCGGATCGCCGACGAGATCCCGCACGCCGAGTGGGTCCTCTACGACCACGGCACCCACGTCTGCAACAACCTGCCGTTTCGCTACCGGCCGCTGGTCGCGGACTGGATGGCCGAGCAGCTCGCGCGGGTCGGCCAGCTCGCGGCATGACCGTCGGAGTCGCCCTCATCGGCGCCGGCATGTGGGGCGGCCGCATCGCCGCGGCCGCCGAGCGCGCCGGCCTTCGCATCGTCACGTGCTTCGCGCGCGACGAGGTCCGGCGCGCCGAGTTCGCCGGCCGGGTCGGCTGCGAGGCGGCGGCGAGCTTGGAGGCCGCGATCGAGCATCCCGCCGTCGAGGGCGTCCTGCTCGTGACTCCCAACGACACGCACGCCGAGCAGGCGATCGCGGTCGCCGAGCGCGGTCGCCACGTGTTCGTGGAGAAGCCCATCGCCGACACGATCGAGGCGGCGGAGCGCATGCGCGATGCGTGCGCCCGCGCGGGCGTGGCGCTCGCGGTGGGTCACGCGTTCCGCCGGCTCGGCGCCGCGCGCCGGGTCCGTGAGCTGATCGCGGCTGGAGAACTCGGGCACGTAGTGCTCGCGGAGGCGACGTTCTCGCTCCCCGGCAGCTTCCCGGCGCACGCGTGGCGCGCGCACCGGGCTCGCAACCCGGGCGGTCCGCTGATGCAGCTCGGGATCCACCACATCGACACGCTCGCGTCCTGGCTCGGGCCGATCGAGCGCTCGACGGGGCGGTTCGCGCATGTCGCCGCCGAGGCGGAGATCGACGACGTCGGCGTCGTCTGCCTCGAGTTCGCCTCCGGCGCGCTGGGCGTCGTCACGGGCAGCTACGTGTCGCCGAAGACGCTGGCGCTGCGCCTGCAGGGAACCGGCGCCGTGCTGGAGTACCGCACCGACTTCTCGGTGTGGCCGGACGCGCAGGCGCTCGACGGGGTGACCGAGCTGACGCTCCGCGGGGAGGCGGTCGCATTCGAGGAGCGGGACATGCTCGCCGAGGAGCTGGCCGAGTTCGGCCGCTGCGTGCGCGAGGGCGCCATGCCGGAGACGGGCGCCGAGCAGGGCATCCAGGCTCTCCGGGCCGTCCTCGACGCGCTGGAGACATGGGCGCCGGCGCGGCTGTGAGCAGCGGGAAGCTCGTCGGCGCGCCGGTGGCGCGCCGCGAGGACGAGCGGATCCTGCGCGGCCGCACCCGCTACCTCGACGACATCGAGCTCCCGCGGCAGGCGCACGCGGCGTTCGTGCGCAGC
>Ga0126312_10001048_pt1 | contig 17746 bp, 12 predicted proteins | sample Plot104A_FD_92537 | JGI IMG/M metagenome (GOLD analysis project Ga0126312, IMG submission 92537) | Serpentine soil microbial communities from UC McLaughlin Reserve, CA, USA - Plot104A | ecosystem: Environmental > Terrestrial > Soil > Grasslands | place: USA: UC McLaughlin Reserve, Lake County... | reverse complement strand
GGTTCCCGAGGCCCTGGAGGCCGAGGAGGCCCCGGCGGGTGCCGAGAAGGGCGAGGGCGAGCCCAGCGGTGGGCGGCGACGCCGCCGCAGGCGACGTCGCCGAGGTGGCGGTGGCGGCGGGGCCGACCGGCCCGGCGCCGCCATGCAGGCCACGTTCGACCACGGCGACACCGACGGTTTCGGCCTCTGGCTCGACCCGGCCGTGGAGGACGACCCGGTCTACGCCGAGAACTGGGCCGGTCACCGGAAGGTCGAGGTGACGATCGAGCCCGACCGGATCGTCGTCAAGCGGGTCTAAGACCCAGCGGCGACGCCAACGCCCTTGCCGCCGCCCCGCTTGCCGCGTCCACCGCGGCTCTTCGCGCGGCCCGCTCCACCCCGCGCTCCGGGCTTCCAGGCCGCTTCTCGGGTCCGCGCCAGATCGTTCCGCAGGTCGTCCAGAGTGCGGAGCTCGTGCGCGTCGACACCCGCGGCGAGCAGTTGCCGCATCTTGCGCAGTCGGACGGCGACCGGCTGATTCGAGAACAGGTACAGGGAGATCCCGGCGTCGTACTCACCCTCCGTGGCGATCGGGATCCCTCCCTCGCTGCCGGCGCGGCGCAGCAACCCCACCAGCCGCGCGCCCTCGGCATCCGGGGCGATCATGGTGGCAAGGCCGTCCCCGCCGCCGTCCGTCCCGTCGCCGCCCGATGAGGGAACGAGCGACTCGTCCGGGAGCCGATCCATCACCGCGGCACGCAGCGCGATGCGCTCCTCCGCGTCGAGGGATCGAAGGCCGGCGCGCTTGTTGAACCGGAGAACCGAATGGCGACCCACGGCCGAGCGCACGATGTGGCGAATCGGGTCCCAGTGGTGCTTGGGAACGATGCGCAGCAGGAACAGCAGGCCGAGCCACAGGACCATCACGCCGGCGATCATGGGCAGCTGCAACCACTTGTCCGCGGGGTGGGCGAAGTGGTAGGCGACCGCCAGGGCGGCCGCTACCACCGTGGCCTCCATCATGAGGACGTATGGGAATTTGATCGGCTTGTCGCCGAACTGCGAGAGGCCGAACATCAGCACCGACGGGAGCATGAACGCGGCGATCATCGCCGCCGGGGGCGCGTAGATGCCCCAGTCGGTGACGCTCAAGAGCCCGACGCACAGGCCGACGTATGCCACACCCACGAAGACCGCCGAGCTGACGAAGATCTTCCGGCGGTTGTTGTAAGTCGCCGACATCGCGATCGTCCGGAATAGGGCCGGCATCGACATCGCCGCGGCGGTCAGGGGAACAAGCGGGGCGACCGACTCGAATTGCTCACCCCCCACGGCGATCAGGATCTCCCCGCCCAGCACCATCGCGAGGATCGCGGTCAGGGTGATCAGGTAGAAGTAGGCGAGCATCTGGCCCTGCGCGACGGCGATCCCGTACTCGCGACGGAAGGCCTCATACGCCGCCGTCTTGCGGATCGGCCGCAGCGCCATGCGAAATCCCTGCGGCAGGAACGCGACCATGAAGCCGGTCCGGGAGGCCAGGTTGTAGAGGCCGATCGACTTGTGGTCGAGGAACCGCGAGAGGATGAAGGCGTCGGAGTTCTGCACGACCCACAGCGAGGACGCGATCGGGATTCGGATCGCGCCCCGCTTCAGGATCTCCTTCAGCTCACCGAACGAGAAGACCTTCTGGAAGCTCTTCCAGATCAGGGCCACGCAGACGAGCGTCGCCGTGACGGTGCCGATGGTCTGCCCGATGATCGCCCCCTTCACGCCGGCGCCCATGGCGAGGATCACGATGATCGCGGTCAGGTTGAAGGCGGGGCGAGCGGAGTCGATCAGCGCGAACGTGAGCGCCCGGCCCTCGAACCAGATGACCATCTCGGCGAGCTTGAAGATCGCCCAGACGGCGCCGGTGATGGTCGCGAAGAGGACGACAGGCCCCTGGCTGGAGTCGTGCAGCAGGAACGATGAGATCTGCGACTGGAAGATGGCGACGGGGACGGTGATGGCTGCCGCCAGGATCAGCGTCCAGGCCAGCCCGACCCCGAGCGTGTAGGTCGGACGCGCGCCGCCAGCTTCCGACTCCTCGTCCTCCTCGACGTCGTCCGCGTCGTCGTCGGAGATCCCGAACGTGCGCATCATCGTCCCCGGCTTCGACACGATGTGGATCAGCTGCGTGACAAGGCCCGTCAGGAAGAACAGCAACGCGTAGGAGCCAAGCGATCCGGGGCCGAGGAACCGGGCGACCGCGATCAGCGAGGAGTAGTGGAGCACGTTGGTCAGGAGCAGCGAGACCCCCTGGAAGGTCGAGAACTTCGCCAGGTGGGCGCCGATCGCGGCGCCCGTGCCGCCCGGGTGGGTGTGCTCGTGCTGCTGCTCCGGCTTCAGCGCCTTGCTGCGCGCCTTCCTGGCACGCATGCGGCGCTTCTTTTCCTCAGGTGATCTGTCCTTGGCCATCAGGCGTCCCAGATCGACCAACCGGACAGGTCGAGCCCGGTCAGGTCACGCAACCGCTCGGCGTCGTCCCGCAGCGACCGCAGGGTCTCGGCGGGCAGGGCCCCGCGCACGTCGGGGACGTTGATCGTGCGGCCGAACGGGAAGATTGCCCCGGCCATTGCCCGAAAGCGGCGCGCCGAAACGGTCCCGCGCCGGCGGTCGAGCCGGTAGAGCACCCGCGTGAACGGCGTGCCACGGCGCTTGCGAGCGGTGCGGTGGCGCTGCGCGGCGAAGCCGGGATGGGAGAAGCCGGGATCGACCCCGGCGAACTCGAACACCCTTCGGAGCGTGTCGAGCCGCTGGTTGCGCAGCTCCTCCTGCTCGATCACGAGCACCCGCTCGCGCGGATAAAGCCGTAGGAACCGCTGCAGCTGCGCGTAGTAATGGCTGCGCGTCAGGTATGAGGTGTTCGGGTGCATGAGCGTCGTGGCAAGGTCGCCCTTCTCGCGCCGCTTGGCGTAGTTGTGCACCCAGTGGGCCGCGATCCGGTCGAGCGGGTCACGCACCATGTACAGGAGCCTGGCCTCGGGCACCACGGAGTGCATGCGCTCGGGGACCTCCAGATGCTGAGGGTAAGCCGTGTAGTTGGGCGACGCCTCGCTGCGCACCTTGGCGTTCGGATCGAAGTGACTGCGGTACCAGTCCAGTCCCCGCGGCCAGTTGCGCTCGGCGATGAAGAAGTTGAGCTCCTTCGGCCGGGACACGGAGATCTCCGGATGAAGGCTCAGGTAGTAGTGAAGCCCACTCGTCCCGCACTTTTGGGCCCCGATGACGATCAAATTGGGCAGCGCACCGGGTCCCGAGCGTGCCGCGACTCGAGGCTCGGCGGCGGCATCGGGGAGGGCGGTCGTCGGAGTCGCGCCACGCGACGCCATAGTCCCCGTCGAGGACTCCATTACCCGCAGGGTACAAGGGGCGATCCCGTCCCCGACCATCAGGGAGCCGGCTGATTGTGCGGTTGCCGGCCTAGCGGAGCAGGCTCGCGCGCCGCCGCCGGGGCGCCGTCGACGCCTCGATCAGGTCCTCCGGGACGTCGCCCGCAGCCAGCGCCCGCCGCAAGCGGGGGCGATGGGCGAGTATCAGACCCACCCGGCGCCGGCGAAATTCCTCGTAATCGCCGCCCGCGAATGCCGCCTGGCGCTCTCCGGGACCAGGCACGTGCTCGACGCCCGTCCCCGCGCGCCACACGTCGCCGATCGCGAGCGAGTCGGTCACGACGAGCACCCGCTCCGGCGGGTCGGCGGCGCGCCGGAGCGCGTCCCGAATCGCGCCCTCTTCGGCACCGAAGGCGAGGATGATCGTGCGTAGTCGGGGCAACGAGATGGTCTGGTGAACCAGGCGCATCAGTGTCCTCGGGAGCGTCCGGACGAATACCCACGCGCGTGCGGCGCGCGCCCTCACGGGCGATCGCCGGCTGCCTCCTCCATCGAGAGGTGCCTTTGTCGGCCTCACGCCGACCAACGCACCGCTCGATGCGCGGTCGGCGTCTTTGGCTGCTCCCTTCACGGTCGCGTCGAGGATCCCTTCCAGCCACTTCGCGGCCTCCCCGGCCCCATTCTCGGGGCGGAGCTCCCGCAGCCTTTCCCTCATCGCCCCGCGCCGCTCCGGGTCGAGCAGCTGGCCGAGGCGCTGCTCTATGCCTGGATCATCCGGCCCCGCGACGGCGAGCCCGGCCCCGACACTCTCCGCGTACCGGCCCCGCGCCGCCTGGTCGTCGGTCTCGCGGGGCATGGGGACGAAGAGCGTTGGGATACCGAAGCGCACCAGCTCGTGGAAGGCGTTGTACCCAGCCGCCGAGATGGCGCCGTCGAACGCGGCGTAGTAGCGACTCATGGGATACGCCGCACGCAGGTGAACGATGCCTTCGGGCACGTCGAGCAGCCCGGCGATCGCCGATGACGCGGCCGCCACCTGGACGTCCCCGCGCCCCGCCAGCGCACGCAGGCAGCGAGTCGTGGCGGCAGCGACCTCCGCGCCCTGGCCGAGCTGTACGAGGATCGTGGGCTTGCCGGGCTCCAGCCCAAGCTCACCCGCAGCGCCGGCGCGAGGCAGAACCTCATCGTCGTCCAGGAACACGATCGGTGCCACCGCGTGAGCCTCGCGACCGCGCCTGGAGGCAGTCGGCCCACGATCCTCCGCCCCGGCGAAGTCGCCCGGTTCGAGGATCGCGTCGAAGAGGTCGCTGCGCGTCAGCGGCGCCCTGCTCGCCGCCGGCTGCCACATGCCGCGCCGGCACCAGACCGTCGCCGGCACCCGCGTCATCGCGGCCAGCAACGGGTCATAGGGCAGGATCCCGTCGAAGACCAAGAGTCTCGGGGAGGCCTGCTCGATCGCCGCGTTCATGCGTGCCGCGAGGCGCCGCGACCAGCGCCAGTCGCTGCCGGCGCCCGGGCTGCCGTGAGACGCCATGTACTCGACCGGAAACCCCATGTCGCGCACCACCGGCGCGGCGCGCGAGAGCGTCACGAACAATGGCTCGACCGCGGGATCGAGGCGTCGGGCGATCGCCATCGAGCGCGTCAGGTGCCCAAGCCCGGTGCCGTTCGACGACACGAACATGATCCGGGCGCCGGAAGGCATCAGCCGAGGCGCTCGTAGGTCCGCAGCAGCGCCGCCGCCGCCTGGCTTCCGTCTCCGTCGAGCTCGCGGAGCATCCGCACGTAGCGGCGGGAGATCCGCCAGGCGCCGGGCCCTCGCGCGTACTCGCGCCAGCGCCCGCGGCCGATCGCGGCCGGCTCGAGCTGCACGCCGGCAACCGACTCGCCGTCGTCCAGGGAGAGGCCGGCCAGAAGATCGCGGTAAGCCCCGTCGGCCTCGTCGCCGGCCAGCTCGTCCAGGACGACGGTGGCGAAGCGCCCCTCCGGGATCGCGTACGGGGCACCGTCCTCCTCACCCCTGATGCCGTGTTCGACCTCGCGAAGCCGGTCGGCCCACCAACCGATTGCCGCCGTCAGGCGGTGCGGCGCCGAATCCGCCTCCAGGGCCGCCGCCGTTGCGACGTCGCGGCCGTCGCGCAGCACATGGACGAAACGCGCCTCGGGCACCAGCCGGACCAGAACCTGCGCCTCGATGAGATTCCCTGGGCTCGCCTCGACCACCTTCGTCGCCGCGCCACGGTCCAAGGTCGCCTCGATCAGCGCCCAGAAGAGCTCACTGCACGACTCGAGCGGATCGGCGTGAAAGGAGTCGCGCAACGCAGCGATCGCGGCGTCCAGCTTTGGATCCGGAACGAGCTTGGCCACCTGCTGCCCGCGAAGCTCGCCGACGAAATCCTCGAGCCCTATGCGCCCCGTGAGCAGCGCTGGGATGCCCCGCGGGTCGCTGTGAAAGCGCGCCGGGACCGGAACGCCAGCGACGTCGGGGCGCTCGCCCAGGAGCCCCGCGACGACCTCCGCGCCGCTGAAGGCCGTGCCGCCCACGAAGATGACCTCACGGCGGTCAGCCAAGATCACGCGCTCGGCTGCGATGCGAGCGTGAGCTCAAAGGTCCGGCGCAGGAGGAGGGCGCAGTGGTACCTCTCGCGCGTCAGCCTGGTCAGGGTTGCCTCGTAATGCGCCGTCACGTCCCACTGCTCGGCGGCGTCGAGCCCGGACCGCCAGCGGTCGCGGTTTGCGGCCTCGGCGGACATCTGGGAGTCGAAGAACTCGCGCATCGCGGCCTCATCCTCCACGCCGAGAAAGTCCAGGAGCTCGCCGTAGGCCCGGTCGCGATCCGCCCACACCAGCTCGTCCAGGCTCACGAGGTGAAGCCGCTCGCGATCGGCGGGGTCCAGCCCCTTCACCCCAAGGTCCGCCCGGCGCAGCCGGTCCGCCCAGAAGTCGATGCCCGTGATCGCGTCGGTCGGGTGATGAGACTTCTCGCGAAGGAGGGTCTTCGAGACCCCCGAGTCGCGCCCGTCGCGGACGCTGTGCACGAAACGGGCCTCGGGGAAGATCCGCGCGAGCTCGGGCGCCGCCGCGATCGTGAAGGTGCTCATCTCCACCAGCGCGGGCTTCCCCGATCCTTCGCGCAGCGGCGTCAGGAGGTCGAAGAACAGATCGCGCGAGGCCTGCAGGAGATCCCGCTTCCGCGCCTCTTCGAACCTCGCGACGGCCTCGTCGAAGCGATCGCGGGCGATGATCTGATGCATGCCGCGGACCCTGGCCTCCTCCCCCCGCGGCCCCAGGCCAAGGGCCTGCCGGAGCCGAAAGGCAGCGAGGCGCGCCTTGCCCGCCACCCCGGTGGGGACGATGGCCCGCGAGCCGATCCTGACCCGGTGCCACCAGTAGGTCCGGAGCTTCTGCACGAACTCCTCGCTGCTCGCCCGTCCGGCCACGACATCGGCCAGTCCCTTGGGGTTGCAGTGGAGCCGGCACTCGATCGGCACGCCGAGAAAACGCGAATGGCGACCCAGCAGCTCGGCCAGCACAGTCGTCCCGCTGCGCCCGGTCCCCCCGACGAAGACGAGGTCCGCAGGCTCGCTCACGTGGGCACCTGCAGCGGGCTCCCGTCGCCGGCGAGGAAGGCGGTGATCTCGCCATCGTCGGACCCTTCGCCCAGCGATCGATCGAGAGTCCGCCGCAGGAGCGGCGCGCACACCACGCCATCGGCCTCGAGCCCGGCGACGATTTCCTCGTACATCCGCTCCAACGCGCCCGCGCGGCGGTCGCTGAGCCCGGCGCGCCAGCGCTCGGAGTGCGCCAGCTCCGGACTCATGTGGCGCAGGAAGAACCGCTTCATCTTCCGCTGCGGGAAGATCCGCGCAAAGCGGCAGATGGGCCTGAGCCCCCGGTGCCGGCCGAGGAGGAGCAGCTCGTCCAGGCTCACCGTCAGCAACCGCTCAGGCGGGATCTCGCGCGCCCCGGCGTCGATGCTTCGGATGCGCTCCGCCCACCATTCGAGGCCCTGACGGCGGGTGCGCGGATATACGAGCCCTCGGGTCTGCTCGACGCGCGACGCCGACGCGTCGCGCCCGTCGCGAACGACGTGGATGAACCTCGCCTCCGGGAAGAGCCGCGCCAGGGTGGCGCCCTGGGCGACCGTGTCACAGCTCTGCTCGATCAGGCCGTCAGCGTCGGCGCGCTCTTGGCGCACGACGAGCAGGTCATAGAAGAGTCGCCGGCACGCGCCCTTGGGGTCCTCGTCGAAGGTCGATTCGAACTCGTCCACCGCGCGCTCGAACCGGTCCTCGGGCACGAACCTGTAGAGGCCCCGCATCCGCCGCGTCTGAAATCCGCGCCACCAGAAGCCCCGCAGGCGCCGCAGGAACTGCTCCTTGGAGACGCTGCCCGACAGCAGACCCGGATAGCCGCTCGACTCCACGTGGAAGCGCACCTCCACCGGAACCAGGGCCAGCTTCGAGTGCTTTCCCAGAAGCTTCCCGAGCACGTGGGTCCCGCTGCGGCCGGTGCCGCCCACGAACAGAACCGGCGGCGGCTTGGCCACCGGGCGCCCCTCGTCGTCGCGCACGGGAATCGGCAACTGGACTGGCTGATTCGCGGACATCGGCAAACGGAAGCTAGCGGAGCGGCCCTCAGCGCAAGGAGGAATCAGTCGCTGGAGGCTGCCCTGTCCGCCGCCCGCCTGGCCCGAGTGGGGCCGCGAACGACGTAGTGGTCCACGAAGCGGTCGCAGGTCGCGTGCAGCGCGGTTTTCGCGGGGCGGCCACGGGTCGCCGCCACCGCCCCGAGCCACACCTGCCGCCGGACCCCGACAAGCCGCTGGAACGAGCTCGGCTCCACCGCTTGGACGGTGACCGTGACGCGCCCGCCGTCAGAGCGCAGGGTCCCCGCGCGCCAGAATGCCGCCTTGCCCTGCTCCGAGAGGTACATGCCGTCGAGCGAGGGCGGAAGTGTGAAGCTCCGGTCGCCCCCGGAAACCACAAGCGACACCTGACTGTCGTAGGAAAGCGACAGGTCCCAGCGCCCGCGGGGCAGGCGCATCTGCGCGGTTGCGGTCTCCGGGGCGTCGAAGTGCCAGTTCGGGCTCCACGCCTGCGGATGTCGAACGACCGGGCGATCCAGCACGGTTGCCGTCCCCCGGCGCTTGGCCAGCCCGTGGGCCGGCCCGTTTGGGCAGGCAAGGACGCGACCGGGCGTGCCGACCTTCTCGATGATCTCCTGCGGGGGGGTTGACCCGGTTCGCCTCCAGAGGACAAACGACGCGGTTCGAGCTACCGGAGTGAAGTTGGGCGGTCGGGTGCTCTGGTAACCGGCGCGGGTCGTGATCGCGTAGTCGAACTCGTCCAGGCGGGAAGGCGGCAACGTGTCGAAGTCCATCGAGTACCCCTGGTCCCAGGTCTTCTTCGGCCGGGCCTTGATCGCCGCGGGCACGTATCCGCCCGGGCTCTTCATCAGGGTGCCGCGGAGCCAGTACCCGGAGAATCGGTCGACGCCCAAGAACACGACCGTGTCGTTCGGGATCAACCCCGACAGATGCTCGAGCTCAGCGCCGCGCTGGTCGAAACCCACCGGGGCGGCCCGAAGCGCGAGAAACGTCGAGGCGGCGAGGGCGGCCGCGACGATTCCCCCAAGGACGTATCGCGAGATGGTGACGAGGCCCGCGGGCAGGCGGCTTTCCCCATCTGGCGGGTCGACGTCGCCGGCGACCGCCGGTTCTGGCGTTCCGTCGGGCACCCAGCGCGACGAGAACAGCGCCACCGTCACCGCCATCACAACCAACGGGGACATCACCGCGAGCGCCTTCGCCTCGATGTAGATCGAGGCGAACAGACGAGCGCCGGCGTAGACGAGCACCGTGCTCGCGCCCACGGCGATCAGGCCCCAGTCGCGCCGGCGCAGGGCGGCGAGCGCGGCGATGGCGGCGGCCAGGAGCCCCAGAGCGAGCGCGGGGTAGGCGCCCGTCACATCACCACGGACAACCCGGAAGTCCCCCTCCGGCCAGATGCCCAGGGCCTCGCCGGGGAACACCGGCGAGCTGAGCCTCCCGGCCGAAGCCTGGACCATCCCGACCTTGTCGACGAAGCCCGAAAGCTGCGACGCCGAGAACGCCGCCACGGCGACGATGATGACCCCCCCGATGATCATCGCCCGCCGGTGTCGACGCATCGCGTTGCGCGCGGCCGCCAGATCCGCCCGAAGCCCTCCGGTCGCGAGCTCGAGAATGAGCCAGATCGGCAGGGCGAGCGCGAACCAGATCAAGCCAGGGATGCTGTAGACGAAGACGGTGGCGACGGTCAGCAGGATCAACACGACGATCAGCGCTCGGCGTGGATGTGCCCCGCCCCCGTAGTCCGGGTTGCGGTTCAGGAAGGCAAGGTCGCGCAGCGTCACCGCGAATGCGAGCACCAGAAGGGCCATCGCCGTCTCCTTGAAGGCGCTCTGCGCGAGGAAGGAGGCCGCCAGGAACGGGAGCGCCGTGAGCGACGCGGCGATCACCCTTCGCGCGGGCGTCAGCGCGCCCATCACCCCCAGTGCCGTGAGCCCGGTGAGGATCGGGATCGCCAGAAGGAGGCCATTGAAGGAGTCGAGCAGGCTGGTATTGGTGGCCTCGGCGACGGTGGCCGCAACCGACTGGGGGCCCGTTGGATAGCCGAATCGCACCGCGTTCGGCTCCGGCCCGACGCCGTGCTGGAGCCAGTCGGTCCAGTAGAGCTGCGCCGCCTGGTCGTTCGTGTAGATGCCCTCGCCAAGGACACCGTTGCGCTCATTGAACGCGAACGGCAGGGATGCGGCGACCAGGATGATCAGCGCCACCAGCGTCCCGAGCGCCCAGCTCGACTGCGGATGACCCTCGCCGGGAGCCGTGAGCCCCGGATCGCCTCGGGGCGCCCCCGCGGCGCTCGCGGACGCCCGGGCCGGCAGCCGCCCGCCACGGTCCTCCCGCCACAGATACAGCATCGAACCGATGGTGACCAGCGCGAGAAGAATCGCGGTCGTGACACCGCGGCCCGGGAGGCGGATCAGCAACGGGCAGGCGATGGTCAGCAACGCGAACCCGACGACCCCGCCAAGCCACGTGTGAACGCTCAGCCCGACGATGTGCAGAAGGGCTCTGCCGACCACGAGCGAGGCGACCAGGATGACGGCAGCCGAGGCGTAGACGCCGAGCATCGCGGCAGCGTATTGCCCCTTTCCTAAGCGCGCCCTCTACGTTCTAGTTCGAGCTCTTGAGGCTGGAGTTCAGGTTGGGCACGCTGTGAAGCTGAGCCTGGCTGAGCGGTCGCTGTCCCTTGCACCCCGCCGGGTCGAGTGGTCCGCGCAGCTCGAAGACCCGCACAGGCCCGTCGCGCAGCACGATGTGGGCGTTCGGATCCGACTGGGTCCAGCGGCCCTCGGGCGAGTTCCGCATGGTCGGGAAGTACGGGTCGAACGTGGTCACGACGTGGGTATAGTCACGGGCGTCAATCGCGCGTCGCCACTCCCGGCAGTTGGGAATGCGACCGTAGGCATCGTGGGGCCCTCGCTTGCCCAGCCACTGCACCTCGTTGGACAGATCGGTGCCATAGAACGGATACTGCGTGAAGACCCCGCGAATGCCGGCGACCGCGATTCGGGCGTCACGGATGTCGCGAGACCAGCGGAGCGCCGAGGCGAGATCCTGTGACCCACCGGTGTCCTCGTACCGGTGCTCGAGGTAGTGCCGTTCGCCTACGTAGCCGGCGGCGGCGACCAGGGCCACGCCCGCGAGCCCGACGGCCATGCGCGGCCACCACCGAGCGCCTCCGCCGAGCCAACCGCGCCAGCGGACCAGTGCGATCGCCGCAGCAACGGCGAGAACCAGGACGCCGGCGGCGATCGCACCCTTCGTATGGCCCTGTTGCCACTGCACGAGCGATCCGATCGTGAACGCCAGCACCACCGTGAGCGCGGCGAGCACCACCACCCGGCGCCTCTGCGTCGCCCGGGCCGCGGGCAGGCAGGGCAGGATCGCGAGGCCGACCGCCACGGCGGGCGCCAGGTAGCGAACATTCCACACGAACGAGATCGGTTGCCCCTGTTCGCCGGCGGCCGTCAGCGGCGTGAAGACGTAGGCGACGGCCGTCACGATCACGAATACGCCGAGCATCCGCAGCACCGGCTCGGCACCGCGCCAGATCGCGTAGACGGCGACGGCGAGCATTCCCACGAGCGTCGCCGGCCAGAGCGTGCCGAAGGACTCGTGCAGGCCAGGCGCGAACCAGTGCTCCCAGACGCCGGTGTCGTTCCAGTAGTGGACTACGGCGTAGTCGGGCCGCAGCTGAAAGTCCCTTACCGGCGCCGGCAGCGAGATCGGCCCGACCGACCCGATATAGGGAATCGGATTGCCGACGGCGACCAGGTTGCGGACGTACCAGTAGCCCCCGGCGGCGAGCATCGGAATCCCGAACGCAAGGGTCGCCTGCAGCCGAGTCAACCGCGGCGCGATGACGATCACACCAACGGTGAGGGCGGCGACCGGCGCGAGGAACGACAGCTTTACCCCAGCTGCAAATCCGCCGGCCACGCCCGCCACCGCGAGCGCGGCCGGCGCGGCCTCGTGGCCCGTGACGTGGGCGGTTGGCCGCCCAGCGTGACCTGCTGCGTAGCCATTCACAAGGATCGCCACCGCGGCCAGGACGAAGGCGACACCTGTGATGTCGTTCAGCGCTTCGCCCGCTTGGAACTCCACCAACGATTGGGAGCCCAGCGCGATCGACCCGCCGACAAGCGCCTGGGGGCCGAGGCCGTATGGCCTCCCGATGCAATACGACGCCAGCAATCCCAACGCCAGCCAACCCAGGTTCATCACCGGCGAGACGATGTCTCGGCCGAAGAACAGGATCGGCACCGCGTGCGTGACCTCGGAGTTGGCCGGGTAGAACGACGCCAGGAAGACCGGGTCGAAGAAGTAGATGTGTCCGAGGTAGCCGGTCTGGACGAACTTCGCCGCGAGCGGCATGTGGTACCAGAGGCTGTCGGCACGATCCATGCCCGCCGCGAAGGTGCCGAGCGTCGGCACCATCCACCCGGCGGCCACCGCGGCGCAGGCGAGCACGGCAACGAGCGTTGCGACGTTCCATGCGGGTGGCCGTGGCGGCGCCGCCGGCGGCTCGCTGGCCCGGCCCGAGGCCATCCTCCCGGCCATCAGCCCAGCGGCCACCCCGACGGCGATTACCGTGCCCAGCAGGGCGTACTCCTTGAACCCACCGAAGGTGCCGAGGCCCTCGCTCAACCAGACGAGAGTCGCGACGGCGAGCACGACCTCGACGAGTCGCGCGGGCGCTCCCGACCACTCACCTAGCAGCAGCCCGCGCACCCGATAGGCGCCGAACGCCAGCGCGGCGACGACGGCCGCGAGCTCGACGACGCCGATCACGTAATCGCCGGCGGTGAGGACGCGCTCGCTCGCGGGCGCAGTGAAGAACGCCGCTGCAGCGCTCATGGGCCGTTGCCCGGCGAGCTGGGAACCCGGGGCCGGCTCAGTGCGGCAGGCCCTTGACGACGAACGATCGCTCGCCCTCCAGGACCATGCCCAGCCGGCGCGCCTCCTCGACCTCCGCGTTCGGGTCCTTCAGCGCTGCCGCCTTGGCGGCGAGTTGCCTGTGCTCGTTCTGCAGCGACCGAAGCTGGGCGTCGGTGTCGTGCGATCCCCGCCAGGCGTCGACGAAGTTCATCACCGGGCTGATGTAGGAGAAGACGATCGCGAAGAACACCAGCACGAGCACGACCCGCCCGAGCCGATCCCAGTGGATCCGGGTCGGCCGGCCACCCCGCCCGCGGCGCGGGGATACGCGGTACGCGCGAGCGCTCACGCTCCATGGTTCGGCGGCGGAGGCGTTCTACCTTCCGGCGAACGCCTCGATCCCCGGATAGGTGGCGCGCTCCCCGAGCTCCTCCTCGATGCGCAGGAGCTGGTTGTACTTAGCCACGCGATCGGAGCGCGAGGGCGCCCCGGCCTTTATCTGACCGGCCCCGGTGGCGACCGCGACGTCGGCGATCGTCGTGTCCTCGGTCTCACCCGAGCGGTGCGAGATCACCGTCGTGTAGCCGGCGTCGCGGGCGATCGCGATCGTCTCGAGCGTCTCGGTGAGGGTGCCGATCTGATTCAGCTTCACCAGCACGGAGTTGCCGACGCCCTGCTCGATGCCGCAGCTCAGGCGCTCGGGATTGGTCACGAAGAGGTCGTCGCCCACGAGCTGCACCCGGCTTCCGAGTCGCTCGGTCAGCTTGCGCCAGCCGTCCCAGTCCTCCTCGTCCATCCCATCCTCGAGCGACACGACCGGGTAGCGGTCGCAGATCCCGGCCCAGTAGTTCGTCAGCTCGTCCGGCGACAGTGAGCGTCCCTCGTGCTTCAGGACGTAGGAGCCGTTCTCATAGAGCTCGCTCGTCGCGGGGTCGAGGGCGATGAAGGCCTCCTTGCCAGGCTCGTACCCGGCCGCCTCGATCCCGGTCATGAGGATCTCGAGCGCGGCCTCGTTCGACTCCAGGTCGGGTGCGAACCCTCCCTCGTCGCCCACCGTGGTCCCCAGGTCACGCGACTTGAGCTCTCCCTTGAGCTGATGGAACACCTCGACCCCCATGCGCAGCGCATCCGCGAACGTCGGCGCTCCGCCCGGGACCACCATGAACTCCTGAAAGTCCACCTTGTTGTCGGCGTGGGCGCCGCCGTTCAGCACGTTCATCATCGGCACCGGAAGCGTGGTCTCCGCCGTGCCCCCGAGGAACAGGTACAGCGGCTCGCCCGCCTCCGCGGCGGCCGCCTTCGCCACCGCAAGCGATACGCCCAGGATCGCGTTCGCCCCCAGCCGCGACTTGTTGGGCGTCCCGTCCAGGTCGATCAGGGTGCGGTCGATGGCCCCCTGCTCGGTCGCCCGAGCGCCGGTGAGCGCCCGTGCGATCTCGTCGTTGACGTTGCCGACCGCGCGCGAGACGCCCTTGCCCGCCCAGCGGTCGCCCCCGTCACGCAGCTCCGTTGCCTCGAACTCGCCCGTGGAAGCGCCGGACGGGACGGCCGCACGGCCGGTGACGCCGGTGTCCAGCGACACCTCGACCTCGACTGTAGGGTTGCCCCGCGAGTCAAGGATCTGACGGGCATGGATGCGCTCGATCGTGGGCACGGCCGCGGAATTGTGTCAGGACGGTTCAGGCTCGGCCATCTCGCCCGGCGAACGATCAGATGGGGGCGATCGCGACGATACGACGCTCACGCGGCTTTACCGAATCAGCCGCAGTCCATATATAGGTCTGACTCTCGGGATCAGGCGGAACCCAGGCCGGAACGGAAGTGGTGTGCTGCCGTCCGCAGCGCGAGCTCCGGGTCAACCCGCAGGCGGCGGGCGAGGTCGACGAGGCTGAACAGGGCGTCGCCGATCCAGCGCTCGGCCGCGTCGCGCGCCTCGGCATCGGCCAGGCGCTCGGAGGCCTCCTCGCCGGCAAGACCCGCGGAAGCCGCCCGGCGCTGCACCTTGCGGGCGTACAGCAGCGCCGGGAGGTTCTCGGGGACATCGGCGAACGGGTCGTCGGCGCCCCTTCCCTCCTCCTCGCGCTTGATGCGGTCCCAGTTCCGGAGAACGTCGCCGGCCGTCCGAGCCTCGGTCTCCCCGAAGACGTGCGGGTGACGGCGGATGAGCTTCTGCGACATCGACTCGGCCACCTCGGCGAGGCTGCCCGCGTCTCGCTCTTCGAGCAGCAACGCGAGGAAGTGGACCTGGAACAGCACGTCACCCAGCTCGTCGAGCAGCTTTGCGTCGTCGCCGCTTGCCGCCGCATCGGCCAGCTCGTAGGCCTCCTCGACGGTGTGTGGGACGATCGAGCGCTCGTCCTGCTCACGATCCCAGGGGCATTCTCGCCGCAGGCGCCGAGTGATCTCGTCGAGGCGGGTGAGCGCCGCCACGGCCGCCTCACCATCGGCGGCTGCCGGCCTGGACCCTTCGGTCACGCCCCTCGCCCGATTAGCCGCCGGACGGCGGAACCGGCTGCGTGCCCGACGGCGGCGGTGCGCCCGACGGCGGCGCGGTGCCCGGGGGAAGCTGCGGCGCCCCGCCCGGCCCAATCACGGAAGGCGCCTTCGCGGCCGGATACTGCGGGCCCTGGGGCAGCGTCTGTGGCGCCTGTCCTGGGAACACGGTCGTCTCGCCGGGCTGAACGGCGCTGCTGGAGGTCACGGCGGGCGCCCCCTGATCCGTGGACGGCGCCGGCGGAGTGAAGTTCTCGCAGAGATCGATCACGTAATCGTCGGCACAGAACGTGCGCGAGACCCACTTGCTGGTGATGCTCGTCTGGTAGCTCGTCGCGGTCTGCTGCTGGATGCCCTGAGCAAGCTGCTGCTTGATCTGGTCCTCGATCTTCGACAGCGGTGTCACCTGCTCCGGCGTCACCTTGTCGACCTCGATCAGGTAGTACCCGGCCTGTCCCTTGAACGGCCCCACCAGCTGTCCGGGGGTGGCCGAGAAGATCTGGTCGTCGAGCGCGGGCTCGCTCTGGCCCTTCGCCACGTCCTCGCGGAGCCCGCCGTTGGCCTTCGTCGCCTTGTCGGTGGAGTACTTCTTCGCCACCTTCTTCCAGTTGGCCGGGGAGTCATCCTTCTCGAGGAGGGCGTTCGCCTGCTCCACCTTCGCCTGGTCCTTGTTCACGATCTCGCGGACGTCGCGGGTCTCGGGCTGGGTGAACTGGGACTTGTTCGCCTCGTAAAAGTTCTGGATCTGTTCCTGGGACACCGACGGCTGCCCGGTACCCAGCACCTCCTTCTGGATCTGCTGCTGGATCAGCTGCAGGCGGATCTGATTCTGGGCCTCGGGCAGCGTGAAGCCGGACTGCTTGAGGAGCTGCTGGAAGCCCTTCTGCCCGCCGGCCTGCTGCTTGATCTGGTTGAGCTGGTTCGAGACCTCCGTGTCCGAGATGCTGATCCCGCGCTCCTCAGCCTCTCCGGCGACCCATCTGGTGGTCAGTAGATTCGTCATCGTCGCGTCGCGGAGGGAGTCGTATTGCGGGTCGGACGGCTTTGGGACCTTGGTGACGCCCTGTCCAAGGGCCGTCTGCTTCAGCGCGGTCTGGAAGTCATCGACCGTGATGTGGCCGTCGGGTGCGTCCTCGACCACCGCGACCTCGTCCGGGCCGGGGCTGGGATTGCCGATTCCCTGGGCGATCGCCACGACAACGAAGAACGCGGCCAGGAACACGGCAAGCACGGCCGCGACGACGATCCTCCTGTCCCTAACCTTCGGCACGAGAGGCGGGAGAATAGCGCCACGGGCTAACGCAGCCTTAAGCAGCCACCGGCTCGGGCACCGCCCCGCGCACCCCCTCCGCCAGGCCGAGGATCGCGGCAAGGCGCGCCGGAGGCTCGTCAGGTACGCGAACCGAGAGCGTCCGCGTACGCGACTCGAACATTGCCTCGGGCATGCCTTCTCGCAGGCGCCCTACGGTCGCCGCGTCCAGCTCGAGGGGGGTGATGGACAGGCGACCGCCGCGGAACTCCACGGTCCGTGCGCCCAGCACGCCGAGCTCGATTCGAGCTCGCTGAAGCTCAATCAGGTTCTCAACCGGCTCGGGAACCGGTCCGAACCGGTCCCGAAGCTCGTCGCGCAGGGCGCGCAACTCGCCCACGTCGCCAGCGCCCGAGACCCGCCGGTGCACGTCGATCTTGGCCGCCTCGAATGGGATGTAGTCCGCAGGGAGGTAGGCATCGACATCGACGTCCAGCCGCACCGCGGCCTCCGCGCGCCCCGCGCCGTCGGCGGAGCGGAGCTCCTCGACCGCGTCGTCAAGCAGCGAGACGTACAGCTCGAATCCCACGGCGGCGACGTGCCCGGACTGCTCGTCCCCCAGCAGGTTGCCGGCGCCACGAAGCTCCAGGTCGCGCATCGCGATCGCAAAGCCAGACCCGAGCTCGGTGTAGTCCGAGAGCGTCGCCAGGCGGGCCGCGGCCTCCGGGCTCAGGGCCTCGGCCGACGGGTAGTGGAGATAGGCGTAGGCGCGCTCGCGGGATCGGCCCACCCGGCCGCGGATCTGGTACGCCGGGGCGAGTCCCAGCTCGTCCGACCGCTCGACGATAAGCGTGTTGGCCTGCGGGATGTCAAGGCCCGATTCGATGATCGTCGTGGCGACCAGGCAGTCGGCGTCGCCGCGGAGGAACTCGAGCATCGTCCGCTCCAGATCGACCTCGTCCATCTGCCCGTGGGCCTCGGCGAAGCGCACGTCCGGGCACAACGCTCGCAGCCGCTCGGCGGTTTCATGCAGGGTGTCGATGCGGTTGTGGAGGAAGAAGGCCTGCCCGCCGCGCTCGTTCTCGCGTCCGATCGCGCGGCGGACCAGCTCCTCGTCATAGGGGCCGACATACGTGCGGATCGGGCGGCGTCCCTCGGGAGGAGTCT
>Ga0126312_10001046_pt1 | contig 17767 bp, 16 predicted proteins | sample Plot104A_FD_92537 | JGI IMG/M metagenome (GOLD analysis project Ga0126312, IMG submission 92537) | Serpentine soil microbial communities from UC McLaughlin Reserve, CA, USA - Plot104A | ecosystem: Environmental > Terrestrial > Soil > Grasslands | place: USA: UC McLaughlin Reserve, Lake County... | reverse complement strand
TGATCAAGGACTTCCTCTCGGTGCTGGATGATGTTCGGTCCGCTCGTGAACACGAAGAGCTGACCGGCGGCTTCAAGGCCGTTGCCGAAGAGATCGAGCGGGTCACAGCCAAGTACGGACTGGCGACGTTCGGCCAAGCGGGCGATCCGTTTGATCCGCACATCCATGAGGCACTGCTGCACGCGCACGCAGACGACATCGACGGTCCGACCTGCGTCGAGATCCTGCAGCCTGGATACCGGATCGGCACTCGAATCCTGCGTCCGGCCCGGGTGGCCGTTGCCGAGCCGGAGCCCGAGGCCTTGGCCGAATCGCCGCCGGCAACCGTCGAGGAGTCCGACGAGGTGGAGCAAGCGGGTATAGATGAGCCCGAGCTCAGCGACCACGAGAAATAGCACGCGCGCTGAGCTTGTCGGTGCCTGAACCATCACGATTTGGGCCCGTTTCGACAAGCTCAGCGACCGTTTGTGGCGAAGTCAGTTGATCATGGTGAGGGGAGGTGTCGATGAGTACCAAGGACTGGATTGAGAAGGACTACTACAAGGTCCTTGGCGTCAGCAAGGACGCAAAGCCCGAGGAGATCAAGAAGGCCTACCGGAAGCTCGCGCGCGACAACCACCCCGACCAGAACCCTGGCAACGCCGACGCGGAGCGGCGCTTCAAGGAGATCTCCGAGGCGAACGACGTTCTGTCCAACGAGGCCAAGCGCAAGGAGTACGACGAGGCGCGCCGGCTCTTCGGTGGCGGAGGCTTCCGCTTCCCGGGGGCCGGCACCCGCGCTCCCGGTGGTGGGGTGGGCGTAGACGATCTCTTCCGCACCGCCAGCGATTCCAGCTTCACCGACCTCTTCGGCGGGCTGTTCGGCGGCACCGGTGGCGGGACCCGTACCACTCGATACTCGACGGCGCGCGGTCCTCGCCGCGGAAGCGACGTCGAGGGCGAGGTCACAGTGGACTTTCTCGAGGCCATCGAGGGCGTCACCGTGAGCATGCAGATGATTTCGGATGCACCCTGTGAGGCGTGTCGCGGGACCGGCGCAAAGGCGGGGACCGTGCCCCGAGTCTGCCCTACCTGTGAGGGCAGCGGCATGCAGACCTCCACATCCGGCGGCGTCTTCGCGGTCACTGAGCCGTGCCGCGATTGCCGCGGTCGTGGGATGGTTGTCGACGATCCCTGCCCGGTCTGCCATGGCTCTGGTCGTGGCAAGTCGGCCAAGGCGATGCAGGTACGCATTCCGGCAGGTGTCACCGACAACCAACGCATTCGGCTCAAGGGCAAGGGTGGAGCCGGTGAAAACGGCGGTGCAGCCGGCGATCTGTATGTGACGGTGCACGTCCGCCCGCATCCGATCTTCGGGCGCAGAAGCGACAATCTCACACTCACTGCCCCGGTCACCTTCGCCGAGGCCGCCCTCGGTGCCGAGATCGAAGTGCCGACGCTCGGTGGCCAGCCGGTGAAGCTACGGATCCCGCCGGGAACGCCCAATGGTCGTACCTTCCGGGTCCGAGGCAAGGGTGTCCGTCGCCGGGACGGTACCCGGGGGGACCTGCTGGTCAGCGTCGAGGTGCTCGTACCAGCCGCACTCAATGATCAAGCACGGCAGGCGCTGGCGAGTTATGCCGAGGCAGTAGGGTCCGCTGATCCGCGAGCCAAGCTGTTCGCGGCGCAGTAGGAGGTCCAGCGTTGACGCCGAACATCATGTCTTCCGCATCCGAGCTTCCGCAGCGGATCGATCAAGACGCACCGGTGTTCGTGATCTCAGTGGCGGCGCAGCTAGCCGCCATGCATCCCCAGACGCTCCGAACCTACGACCGGATGGGTCTGGTCTCACCGCGCCGAACCGCCAAGCGGGGTCGGCGCTACTCGGCGCGCGATATCGCCCGGCTTCGCCTGATCCAGAGGCTGAGCCAAGACGAGGGCATCAATCTGGAAGGCATTCGCCGAATTCTGTCGATGCAGGACGACATTGACGAGCTGCGGGCCCGCGTTGAGCAGCTGACGTCGCTGCTGGCCGCGGTCCAGTCCGTGCCCGAAGCACGGGTGTTCACTGCTGACCCCCTCGGTGGAGTGCATCTGGGTCGGCGCGGTCGGCGAGCACCACTGGCCCTTCCCGGCCGCCCATTGCCTTGAGCGTTTGTGATCACTGGCTGAGCACCGCCGCGACTGGATCGCCTGGATCGAGATCTGTCTTTCGAACCCGCTGCGCACCTTTCCGGCTTTCAGCGGCGGCCAGACCCGAAATAGTGCGCACTCGGGTGGGTGGATCTGGGAATCAGGTGGACGGTCCGTCGGGCTCGCGTCGTAGAACAGCAGCCAGCCGAGATGCACGCCGTACATGACAATCCCGAACCCGGCGATTGCGGCGATGGCCGTCGCGAGCGGCGGCGCAAGTTCCCAGGAACTGACCAGTAGCGCGAAGGCGATCACGGATAACCCCGGCAGTACGGCCCTATTCGACCGTCGTTTTCGGCCACGGATCTCCGCAGCGTCCTGCATAAACCGACGGTACGCCCGCCGTTGACAGGATGCGGAAGGATGAGTTTGATCTCAGACTCAGCGCTCAGCGGTCCACTCGAATGGAACGCCACGCTGATCGAGGGTGACGTCGCACAGGACGTTCAAAGACTCAAGGCTGAGCTCGACGGCGATCTGATCAGCTCCGGCGCGGGCCGCTTCGCGCGTTTCTTCGTCGAGAACCAGTTGCTTGACAGGTGTTGGCTCGCTAGCCGAGAACGGCCATCCTGGCGGAGTGCGAATCCACCTCGATACTGATTTGGGCGGGGACACCGACGACGCATGCGCCTTGGTCATGTTGCTGGGATGGCCGGACGTCGAGATCACCGGTGTGACAACCGTGGCCGACCCCGATGGACGCAGGGCGGCCTATGTTGCCCATCTGTTGCGCCTCGCCGGCCGAGCCGACATCCCTGTGGTGGCCGGGTCACAGGTGTCCCTCACGACGCTCGCCAAGGCCGATCCCATCGTCGACGATGCCCGGCATTGGCCGACCGACATCGCCCCACTGCCGTCGCCGCCAGGGGCCGCGCTCGACCTCCTCGGCCGCAGCCTCGATGGCGGAGCCACGCTGGTCGCCATCGGCCCGTACACCAACCTGGCACTGCTCGAGGTAGCCCGTGCCGGCAGCCTGGCCCGGCAACCGGTGGTCGTCATGGGTGGCTGGGTCTATCCCCCTGCACCTGGCCTTCCGCAATGGGGGCCCGAAATGGACTTCAACGTGCAATGGGACACCCGAGCCGCTGAGATCGTCTTTGCCAGCGCCCGGCTGACATTGGTCACGCTTCCGGTGACTCTCAATACGCACCTTCGCGGTGCGGACTTACCGCGCCTAGGCGCTGCAGGACAGCTTGGTCAGTTGCTCGCACGGCAGGGCAAGGCGCATGGCCTGGCACACCAGATGGAGAAGCTCGGCCGCGAATATGTCGGCTTGCCGGATGACTTGGTCAACTTTCAGTACGACCCCGTCGCGTGCGCCGTGGCAGTCGGTTGGTCCGGAGCAACCACCGAAGAAGTGCGGTTGCGCGCTATACGAGAAGGCGATGTGTTGTCCTTTCGCCCCGATCCGATGGGCCGGCTCACCCGTGTTGTCGTCGATGTGGACAGTGCCGCGTTCGACAAGTCATGGATGTTCGCAATTGAATCGGTCGGCACCCAGAGTGTGTCGACTGAGGATCGTTTGCGTCCTTGACACACCGCAGGGCGGTCACGATCGCTGAAACATAGCCTGTTGTGCATGCTGGGAGAGACAGAGGACGGAGCACGTCAGTGGGGTCTGCTCGGCGTACCGTCGAGCGTGGCCGCGCACTGGCCGGGCATCGAGCAGGGTCCAGGAGCGCTGCGTGCGGCTGGACTCCTGGAAACACTTCACGCCCAGGGCGTTCGGGTCGCCGACCACGGAGACATGGCGGTGGCCCGATGGACCGCCGACAGGACAGACGACCGACCGAACGCTTGGCGGCAGGTCGTCGACGTCGTCAGCGCTGCCAAATCGGCCATCGCCGGGGTACTTGACGCCGGCCAGACACCGTTGGTGCTCGGCGGAGAGTGCACCCTCTCCATCGCCTTGGTGGCTGCCGCGATCGAACGGCATGGTGATGTCGGCCTGCTTTACGTCGACGGCGGCCAGGACCTCATGATCCCGGCAGACCATCCGCGCGAGCCGATCCTCGACGCTATGGGGGTTGCCCACATGCTTGACCTGCCCGGATGCGTTTCAGAGCTTGCCGGCATAGGCCCGCGGCGGCCGCTCCTGCGGCCATCAGATGTTGCCTTTGTCGGGTTCGGTGACGACGAGGAGGATGTGCACGGCTTGGTGCCGGCACCCCGGCTTCGAGGCAGGGACCTGATTGCCGATCCGTTGGGGACAGCTCGTCGCTCACTGGCGGCGTTGCCGCATCGACACCTCGTCGTGCACTTCGATGTCGATGTTCTGGATGCGCTTGAGTTGCCTCTGGCCGATATTTCAACCTACGCGACCGGCGTGCGACTCGGGCACATTGTGCCGCTGCTCACGGCTCTCGTTGCCGACTCCAGAGTGGTCGGCATGACTGTTGTCGAGGTCAACCCAGATCACGACACCGATGGCAGCTCCATCCATCGACTTGTGACAGCCATGGCCAGTGTCCTTGCCGGTAATGACTCCGCTGCGGGTCAGGAATAGCCGCTTTGCCCAGAAGGTTGAGTCTACAACACTCAACTTTGGCTTGCGCGGACTGCTTGTCGGGCGCATAGTTGAGTGAGGCATACTCAACTGTGGATCTAAGGACAGATGGATACCAACAAGCTCACAACTAAGAGTCGCGATGCGGTCTCGACGGCGCTTCGTACTGCCCTGACTTCCGGCAATCCGAACGCCGAGCCCTCACACCTCTTGCATGCCCTGCTGCTCGTACCGGGCAATACGGTTGCCCCGCTGATCAGCGCCGTTGGCGGCGATCCAGCTGTGGTCCAGGCGGCGGCCCAAGGCGCGATCTCCAAGCTGCCCACGGCGAGCGGCTCATCGGTCAGCCAGCCCGCGCTCTCCGGCTCGTTCTCTCGCGTGCTGGCCGACGCCGAGAATCGGGCGCAACAGCTCGGCGATGCCTTCGTGGCCACCGAGCACCTGCTGATCTCCCTTGCCGCGGTCGAGTCCGACGCCAGGAAGATCCTTCGTGATCTCAAGATGACCCCGGACGCACTGACCAAGGCGTTCAATGCAGCCCGAGGCAGCAAGCGCGTGACCAGCGCCGAAGCTGAAGGCACCGCATCGGCGCTCGACCAGTACGGCGTTGACCTCACCGCCGCGGCCCGCGACGGAAAACTGGACCCGGTCATCGGGCGGGACACCGAAATTCGCCGGGTCGTCCAGGTGCTCGCCCGCCGAACCAAGAACAACCCGGTGTTGATCGGTGAACCGGGGGTCGGCAAGACAGCCGTCGTCGAGGGGCTGGCCCAGCGGCTGGTCGCCGGTGACGTACCGGATTCGCTCAGGGATCGGCGGCTGATCGCTCTGGACCTGGCATCAATGGTCGCCGGCGCCAAGTATCGCGGTGAGTTCGAGGAGCGGCTGAAGGCAGTGCTCAACGAGATCCGGGATGCCGAGGGTCAGATCATCACGTTCATCGACGAACTGCATACCGTCGTTGGCGCCGGTGCCACCGGCGAAGGTGCGATGGACGCCGGCAACATGCTCAAGCCGATGCTGGCGCGCGGTGAGTTGCGGATGATCGGCGCCACCACGCTGGACGAGTATCGGGAGCGGATCGAGAAGGACCCGGCCCTGGAGCGGCGCTTCCAGCAGGTCTTCGTCGACGAACCCAGCGTCGAGGACACCATCGCGATCTTGCGCGGCTTGCGGGAGCGGTACGAGGCCCACCACAAGGTCGTGATCACCGACGCCGCACTGGTGGCAGCTGCCACCCTGTCGCACCGTTACATCACCTCCCGCCAACTCCCGGACAAGGCCATCGACCTGGTGGACGAGGCGGCGTCCCGCCTTCGGATGGAGATCGACTCCTCACCGGAGGAGATTGACGCGCTTCGCCGTACCGTCGAGCGGATGAAGATGCAGAAGTTCGCGCTGGAGAAGGAATCCGATCCCGGCAGCGTTGACCGGCTGCACCGCCTCGATGAGGAGCTAGCCAACGCCGAGGAGGAGCTGCGTGCGCTGGTGGCGCGGTGGGAGGCGGAGAAGCAGAGTCTGAACCGCGTTGGCGAACTCAAGAAGCAGATCGACGAGCTGCGGGTTTCGGCAGATCGTGCCCTTCGCGAGGGTGACCTGGTGAGGGCCAGTGAGATCTCCTACGGTCAGATCCCGGCTTTGGAGAAGGAGCTGGAGCAGGCGGACAAGGCCGAGAGCGAGCTGCCGTCGATGGTGTCCGAACAGGTCAACCCGAACGACGTGGCGGAGGTCGTCTCGAACTGGACCGGCATTCCCGTCGGCCGGTTGCTGCAAGGCGAGACCGAGAAGTTGCTCTCGATGGAAGCGCGGATCGGGGAGCGGCTAGTGGGTCAGCAACAGGCTGTCCGTGCCGTTTCCGACGCGGTACGGCGCTCGCGGGCCGGCATCTCCGACCCGAACCGGCCGACGGGCTCGTTCCTGTTTCTTGGCCCGACCGGGGTCGGCAAAACCGAGCTGGCGAAGTCGCTGGCAGAGTTCCTGTTCGACGACGACCATGCGATGGTCCGGATCGACATGAGCGAGTACTCCGAGAAGCACTCGGTAGCTCGACTTGTCGGCGCGCCGCCCGGCTACATCGGCTACGAGGAGGGTGGTCAGCTGACCGAGGCTGTCCGGCGCCGCCCGTACGCGGTGGTGCTGCTGGACGAGGTGGAGAAGGCTCATACCGAGGTCTTCAACATCCTGCTCCAGGTCCTCGATGACGGCCGATTGACTGACGGTCAGGGCCGTACGGTCGACTTCCGCAACGCAATCCTGATCTTGACCTCCAATCTGGGATCACAGTTCCTGGCCGACCAAACCCTCGACGCCGAGACCAAGCGAAATGCGGTGATGGGTGTGGTTCGCCAGGCCTTCAAGCCGGAGTTCCTCAACCGGCTGGACGAGGTTGTGATGTTCGAAGCTCTGGGCACCGAGGAGCTGGCCAAGATCGTCGAGATCAACCTGCGCCGGCTCAACCAGCGGCTGGCCGATCGGCGGATCGCTGTCGAGGCGACGCCGGCAGCCAAGGAGTGGCTGGCGCTCACCGGCTTCGACCCGGTGTTCGGCGCGCGACCCCTTCGTCGGCTGATCCAGACCAGCATGGAGGATCGACTGGCCCAGGAGGTGCTCTCCGGCCGGGTGCTGGAAGGTGACACGGTCACTTTCGATGTGGACGAGACCAGCGACGGGCTGAAGATCGTCGAGGCAGCAGCCGTTGCAGGCGTTTAAGCGCTGGATGTTCGAGGCTTATCTGCGCGACAGCGACATCGTCCTGAGGCCCGGCGAGGACGGAGTGCATCTCGTCCCCGACCGGGCCTATCGGCGGGCGTACACGCTTCGGATGGGCCGGGCCGACCAGTCGTATGTTGATCTTGACGATCCGCTCCGGCTGGAGTTCGACTACCTGCAGCGGCTGGCCGACGTCACCGACTGCGTAGCCGAACCAGGCAAACGGCTCCGGGTGGTGCATGTCGGTGGGGCTGCGATGACATTGCCGCGCTACATCGCGGCCACTCGGCAGCACTCGGCCCAGATTGTGTTGGAGCCGGACGCCGAACTGACCGCCTTCATCCGTGCCTATCTTCCGCTGCCGCAGCGCAGCGGTATCAAGGTACGGGCGTCCGACGGCCGAACTGGGATCGCCGAGTTGCGAGACGGCATGGCCGACCTGGTGATCGTCGACGCCTTTGTCGGGACGCAGGTACCCGCCGAGCTGACAACCGCCGAGTACTTCGCCGAGCTGCGACGCGTGCTGGCATCAAGCGGCACGGTGTTGATCAACGTCACCGACCGGGGACCGTTGGCCTACACGGCTCGGGTACTCGCCGCGCTGGCGGCAAGCTTTCCGGAGCGGCTGCTGTGTGCCGAGCCCTCGACCCTAAAGGGACGGCGCTTCGGGAACGTGATCTTGGTCGGTTCTCCCGCGGCCGCATTGCCGATGACCGAGATCGCCGATCGCACCGGGCGGTCACCGTATCCGTACCGAGTTCTGCACGGAGCTCGGCTCGACCAGCTGCTGGCTGGCGCGGCACCGTTCACCGACGCCGACTCAGCTTGCTCACCAGAGCCGCCACGTCTTCGAACGCACTTCGGCTAGGCCGATGCTTGTTCGCTGGGGAGATCGGGAAGGTCACCGCCTACCCTTGGTGACGTGTCGTCGGGATACCCGCAGTTCACCCCACCCAGGCCTGGGCCGGCAGGGGGTCCTGCCAATCCGCGCTACGGCGATTCAGCTTTACTGACCGACGCCCAGCTGCGGCAGCTGCCAACACCGTCGGGTCCCGCCGCGAACGGTGACGCGCAGACAGGGCAGTACCAGCGTCCCGCCGCGATCACCATAGCGGCGACCTTGGCCGTCACCGGTTCCCTGCAGTGGATCTGCGCGCTGACCGTACTGTGGATGGCTGCCGTTGCCGGTACCGACACTCTCAGCAGCAGCGGCACCGAGGGTGCGGTTTTCCACGTCTTGCACCGGTTCGACGTGCGGATGACCGACGGGCTTGCCGTGCCGCTCTACCTGTTTCCGGTTGCGGCATTTGTCAGCGGGTTCTTGATCTTGTGGCAGCGGCCATGGACCCGGATCGCTCACACAGGACTCGGTGTGGCAGCGCTGGCCTGGTCAGCTTGGTGGTTGCAGAATTCGCTGCTCTGGTGGTGCGTTTCGGCGCTGTACATTCTGGTCGGCTGCCTGCTTCTGTGGACGCGGAGCGCTTCGCGCTGGTATCAGCGGCAAACCTAAGATCGGGTTGGGTTCTGGAGCCCGGTTCCCCCGCGGCTCAGCCGAACTCGGCTCCTGCCGGTATCAGCACGCATGCTGGTGTCTCCTTGTTGGTGATGACGCCTCTGGGCAAGCTGTGGCGGCCCGGATGGTCGGTTTGGCCGAGCTACGTAGCACAACGCCGTATGGTGGAGTAGTTCAGGGTTCAACAGGAGCGTGATGAGTCAGCTCATCGAAGATCGCGTTCAGCAAGGTCGCGCCGCGTACCACCGGCATGCCTGGCAGGAGGCCCTCGAATCGCTTCGCAGCGCTGACTCCAAGACTCCTTTATCTCCGGAAGACCTCGACCTGTTGGCGGAGTCAGCATGGTTCGCGGGAGACCCCGATGTGGCAACTGAGGCCCGCGAGCGGGCCCATGCCGGATATGTGAAACAGGGCGACCAATGTCACGCAGCGGGAATGGCTCTGCAACTTGCCCTTGGCCATTTCGAACGGCTTGAGAGCGCGATCGGCAACGGATGGCTGGGTCGGGCGAGAAGGCTGCTCGAACAGAGTCCGAGCGAGTGTCCTGCACACGGGTGGCAGGCCGCCTTGCTGGCTTACCTTGCGCTGCGAATGTCCGGCGATCAAACCGAAGCACTTCGCCAGGCAGAGCTTGCCGAGGAAATCGGCCAACGGCTAGCCAACCCGGCAATCCAGGCCCTCGCCCTCCAAGTTCAGGGTTACGCGCTGGTCGGGCTCGGTCGAATAGACGAAGGTCTGGCCTTAATCGACGAGTCCACCGTCGCCGCTGTGAGTGGAGATCTGGACCCGTTGACGACCGGTCGGATCTACTGCAGCACCATCAGCGTCTGCCGTGATCTCGCCGACTGGCGGCGGGCCGCCGAATGGACCGATGCCGCCGAGCGGTGGTGTCACCGTCAGGGTGTTTCTGGATTTCCCGGAATCTGCCGGGTGCACCGAGCCGAGATCATGCAATTCCGAGGCTTGTGGGCTGACGCAGAGCGGGAGGCGCGACGCGCTTGTGATGAGCTGAGCAGGTACGACTTGATGCTCAGCGGTGAGGCCCAGTACGCGGTCGGTGAGGTACGGCTTCGAGTGGGCGATCTCGCCGGTTCGTTCGATGCCTTCCGTCGGGCGCATGAACTCAGCCGGGAACCCGAGCCCGGTATGTCCTTGCTTCGACTTGCCCAGGGGGATGTAGCGGCGGCCAACATTTCGATCAAGCGGGCACTTACCGGCGTGGAATCGCACACGTTCAGCAAAGCGCGCCTGCTTCCTGCGGTTGTCGAGATCGGGCTCGCCGCCGGAGACATCGGCTCCGTCGCAACGCATGTCGACGAACTCGAACGGATCGCCGGATCGTTTCGGACGACAGCGGTGACCGCAACAGCCGAGTTCGCCCGCGGCCGGTTGCTCCTTGCTCAAGGCGATGCCTCGACCGCCGTGGCCCGCCTGCGTCACGCCATGGAACTTTGGCACGAGATCGGTGCCCCTTATGAGACTGCAAGAGCGCGGACGGCGCTCGGCGAGGCTCTTCGTGCCGACGGCGACGAGACCGCCGCCCGGTTCGAGTTTGAATCCGCTAAGGCAGCTTTCGAGCGCCTCGGCGCCCTCCCGGACGCCAAGCATGTGGGCGAGCTGCTCGGTGATGAGCTGAGCATCGCCAGCCGAGCCGGCGACCGGGTGAAGAGGACCTTTGTGTTCACCGACATCGTTGGGTCCACGCCGCTCGTTGAGGCACTCGGTGACGACGCCTGGGAGGAATTGATCCACTGGCATGACCAGACTCTGCGGACAATCTTCAACCGTTATGGCGGGACCGAGGTGAAGCAAACCGGTGATGGTTTCCTGGTTGTGTTCGAGGACGCCTCGGCGGCGATCGAGTCCGCGGTGGCCGTCCAGCGGTCACTCGCAGAGCATCGCCGGAGCCATGGTTTCTCTCCCCAAGTTCGAATCGGGTTACACCAGGCGGAGGCATCCAGCCGGGCGATGGACTTCTCCGGCAGGGGTGTTCATGAAGCCGCGCGGATCGGGGCACTCGCCGCAGGCGGGCAGATTCTTGCCAGCATCCAGACCGTGCAAAGTGCGGGGACGCGATTTCCAGTCTCGGCATCGCAGTCGGTCAACCTCAAGGGCGTATCCCAGCCCGCCGAGGTCGTCACGGTCGAATGGACCTGACCGGCGCTAACCCCGCAGTTTCGACAGTCGCGCGATCCCCTCGTCCAGCACGTGATCTTGCTTGCAGAAGGCCCAGCGCACGTACGGACGGCCGGCGTCCACCCGGTCGTAGAAGACCTGGTGTGGGATGGCGACGACGCCACAACGCGTCGGTAGATCGCGGCAGAACTCGACCCCGTCGGCGTAGCCCAGCGGTGTTACGTCAGTCGTCATGAAGTAAGTGCCGCGGGGGACGCTCGGTGTCAGTCCAAGATCACTTAGACCCTCGGCCAGCCGGTCCCGTTTTCGCTCGAGATCAGCTCGTTGGGTCTCGACCCAGGCATCACCTTCGTTGAGTGCGCGTGCCACGGCAGGCTGGAACGGCGCGCCGGAAACGTAGGTGAGGAATTGCTTGACGGCGGTGACTTCGGAGATCAACTCAGGGGTACAGAGTGCCCAGCCGATCTTCCAGCCGGTCGCTGAGAAGGTCTTGCCGGCGGAGGAGATGCGGACCGTGCGGTTCCGCATTCCCGGAAAGGCAGCCAGCGGCAAGTGCTTTGCGCCGTCGAAGATCAAATGCTCGTAGACCTCGTCGCAGATCACCAGGACGTCGTTGGCAACAGCGAGCCGGGCGATCTCGTCCAGCTCGTCGTAGCTCAGCACGACTCCGGTCGGGTTGTGCGGAGAGTTGATCAACAGCACTTTGGTCCTTGGGCTGAAGGCGGCGCCGAACTCGTCGAGATCGAGCCGGAAGTCCGGGCCAAACAGGCCGACGCCGACCCGGACACCTCCGGCCAGCTCGATGGAGGCGGCGTAGGAGTCATAGAACGGCTCCAGCGCGATCACCTCGTCGCCCGGATCGACGAACGCCAAGATCGCCGCGGCGAGCGCCTCGGTGGCTCCCGTTGTGACCAGGACCTCGGTGTCGGGGTCGTAGTTGAGCCCGTAGCGCCGCTCGCAGTGATCCGCTATTGCCTTGCGCAGCGGGGCGATGCCCTTGCCCGGCGGGTACTGGTTGATTCCTGACGCAATGGCGGCCATGGCCTCATCCAGCATGAACTCCGGCCCATCGGTGTCTGGGAACCCCTGGCCGAGATTGACCGAGTTGGTGGCGACGGCGAGCGCCGACATCTCGGCGAAAATCGTGGCAGTGGCTGATCGGACTCGAGCGGCCTTCCACGGTGAAGCCATACTGAGCACCCTAATCGCGGCATCAGTGACCGCGCCGGGACTAGGGTTCACGGCATGACTGAGTTGCCCGTCGCGGATGACACAGCGATCTTGATCGAGCAGATCAGGGAATTGGCGGTTGTCCCCGGGAGGGTCACGCTGTCCTCGGGCATCGAGGGCGATTACTACGTCGACCTGAGAAGAGTGACGATGAACGGCGCTGCAGCACCCGTCGTCGGGCGCGTGATGCGAGATCTGGTGGCCGATTGGGACTTCGATGCGGCCGGCGGGCTCACCTGCGGCGCCGATCCGGTGGCCACTGCGATGTTGCACGCCGCGGCCGCGGCCGGGGATCGGTTGGACGCCTTTCTCGTGCGGAAGACGGAGAAAACGCATGGCCTGCAGCGCCGCGTTGAAGGCCCGGATGTGCTGGGACGTCGAGTGGTGGCGGTAGAGGACACCTGTACGACGGGCAATTCGGTACTGACTGCAGTGGAGGCATTGAACGAGGCAGGAGCGGACGTCGTCGGTGTCGCGGTGATCGTCGACCGAGGTACCGGTGCCCGTCAGCGGATCGAGGAGACCGGTCTGCCGTACCGGTTCGCCATCAGCGCCGCCGACCTGGGCTTGACGTGACAATGGCCGAGGTGCAGGGGCTGGCGAGCGTCGGGTAGCGGAGCGCCGGCTGGGTCTGGACGAACGAGCGAGCTGGCGGAGCCAGCGAGTCGAGGGAGGAAGACCCGGTCTTGAGGCGCGTAGCGGGCGCGAGCCAGCAGAACACACGGTGGCGAGCGTCGGGTAGCGGAGCGCCGGCTGGGTCTGGACGACCGAGCGAGCTGATGCAGTCGGCGAGTCGAGGGAGGAAGACACGGCCATGAGGCGCGTAGCGGGCGCGAGCCAGCAAGTAAAGGGCACTAGGCTGGAACTTGGCCCGATGCCGATTGCGAGGAGATCTCATGGGCGCCACTATCACCGTGATCATCATCCTGCTGGTGATCGTTGCCCTCATCGCCCTGGTGGCGATGGGCTCGTACAACGGATTCGTCAAATCCCGCAATCTCATCCAAGAGTCCTGGCGCCAGGTCGACGTCGAGCTGAACCGGCGCTACGAGTTGATCCCCAACCTGGTGGAGACCGTACGGGCGTACGCGGCCCATGAGCGCAACACCTTGGAGGACGTCACCAGGCTCCGAAACCAGGCCCAGCAGGTCTCTCAGCGCGAAGGCGCACTGCCGAGCCAGGAGCGGGCGGATGTGGAGGAGGCCCTTACCGGTGCGGTTCGCAACCTGATTGTCAGCGTCGAGGCCTATCCGGACCTGAAAAGCAACCAGAACTTCCTCGAGCTGCAGCGACAGCTCGCTGAGACCGAGGACCGGATAGCGGCCGGTCGGCGTTACTACAACGCCAACGTCCGGGTCTACAACACCAAGGTGGAGTCGGTGCCGTCGAACATCATCGCCAACATGTTCAAGTTCCAGAAGGCCACCTACTTCGAGGTCAACGAGCCCGCTGTACGACAGGCCCCGGACGTGAACTTCGGTGAGATCGCCTATCGCGGCGATCAGGAGCCGAACCAGTTGCCGCAGCAGCAGTCCAACCCGGCCATCCAGTACGGCGCGCCGAGTGACGCGCTGCCCGATCCGCAGCAGTACGACCAACCACCGACCCAATCGCAGTATCAGCAGTATGGGCAGCAGGGTGGCTATTCGGCGCCGGACGCCGCACCACCCCGGTCCACGCCCCCGTCTGGGGGATACCAGCCACCGGAGGCGTCTCCCCCCGGTCAGTCGCGGCAGTAGCGGCGTTCGGCCTAATCGGGAGGGGGGCCTGTGTCGACAGAGATGACCTACTCGCAGCTCGGCGGGTCCGGGTTGACCGTGTCAACCGTCGGACTCGGCTGCAACAACTTCGGCGCCCGGATGCCGCATGAGAACGTACCGGATGTCGTCGAGGCAGCGATCGAGACCGGCATCACGCTGTTTGACACGGCCGACGTCTACGGCAACTGCGGAGGCTCGGAGACCCTGCTGGGCAAGGCCCTCGGCGGTCGCCGGCCGGAGGTGATCATCGCAACCAAGTTCGGCGGAGACATGCAGGGCGCCAATGGTCCCGACTGGGGGGCTCGAGCTTCACGCCGCTACATTCGGATCGCGGTCGAGGCTAGTCTTCGACGGCTCGACACCGACTGGATTGATCTTTACCAGTTGCACACCCCGGACCCGAACACGCCGATCGACGAGACCCTTGCTGCGCTGAGTGAACTGGTCGCCGAGGGAAAGGTCCGCTATATCGGGTCGTCCAACCTCTCCGGCTGGCAGGTGATGGATGCCGATTGGACCGCTCGTACCGGCGGTTACGAGGCCTTCATCACAGCCCAGAACGAGTACTCCTGGCTGGACCGGTCAGCCGAGGACGAGCTCATTCCGGCGCTGGAGCACATCGGGCTGACCCTGCTGCCCTACTTTCCACTGGCTCGAGGATTGCTCACCGGGAAGTATCGCCGCGGCGAGGCGGCTCCGAGCGGCACTCGGCTGGCCAAGCAGACCCAGGCGCTGGAGCACGCGGACTTCGACGTCATTGAGGGGCTCGAGCGATTCGCCGCCGACCGCGGCCTCAGCATGACCCAGATCGCCATTGGCGGGCTGGCCGCCCTGCCGACAGTCGGCTCGGTGATCGCCGGCGCGACGTCGGTTGATCAGGTGAAGCAGAACGCCGCCGTCGGCCTGTGGATGCCGAGCGGCGATGATCTTGAACAGCTGCTGACGATTACCGGCTAGGGCGGTACGTCTTTCCGCACAAGGCCGCGGACGTGGGATTTCCCACCCCTCCGAGCCGGGAACTACTGCCGCTGAGCGCTCGAGTCCGCTTTCGGCTGGCGGCGGTGTTTCAAGTACTCCACGCCCATCGGCAGCAGCGAAAAAAGTACGATCACGATGAGCACAGCTTCGATGTTGTTTTTGATAAAGGGAATGTTGCCGAGGAAGTAGCCGGCGAGCGTGACGCCGAAGACCCAGATAACGCCGCCGATCGCGGTGTAGGTGATGAACTGCCGGAAGTCCATCTTGCCGACCCCGGCGACCAGTGTGACGAAGGTACGTACCAGTGGGACGAACCGGGCCAAGATGAGAGCACGATTGCCGTAACGCGCGAAAAACTTGTGGGTCTTCTCCACGTACTCAGGCTTGAATAGCTTGCCCATCAACCCTGTCCGGGGTTTGAACAGCGGCGGGCCGATGGCCCGGCCGATGCAGTAGCCGCTGATATTGCCGGCGACTGCCGCGATGGTCAGCACGACCAGTACCACCCAGAGCGGATAGTCCACGACGCCAGGGGCGACGAGCAGTCCCACCGTGAACAGCAGCGAATCTCCAGGCAGGATCGCGAACAGGCCACATTCGGCGAAGACGATGAAGGCAACGACCCACAGTGCATACGGTCCGGCGGCGCGGATCAGATAGTCCGGATCCAGCCATGACGGCAGCACCATCGGCGCCAGCAGAGCCAGGGCGAGTGGGGTCACGGACTAAAACGGTACCGTCGCCCACTGTGAGACTCCTAAATGAGGAGGAGATCGCAGCTGCATCCGGAGACCCTGGCGTCGGTCCGCACCCCGGGCCCTGGCCGGACGACCCACGACTGGATCCGGAGCTGCTGGAGCACGGCGACCGGCGCAACGTGGTTGACCGTTACCGGTATTGGAGGCTCTCCGCGATCGTTGCGGATCTGGATCAGAACAGGCATCCCCTCCAGATCGCGATCCAGAATTGGGAGCACGACTTCAACATCGGTTCAGTGATCCGGACCGCCAACGCCTTCAACGTCGCAGGCATCCACATCCTCGGTCGCCGTCGCTGGAATCGCCGCGGAGCCATGGTGACCGATCGATATCTCCACCTGCATCACCATGCCAGCGTGGAGGACTTCGCGGGTTGGCTCAGAAGTGAGCAGTATCCGGCGATCGGCGTCGACAACCTCGAGGGTGCCGTGCCGCTGGAGTCGTTCGAGCTGCCCGAGCGGGTCTGCCTGATCTTTGGCTCCGAAGGGCCCGGCCTGACTGAGGAGGTGCGCGACCTGTGCGACGGCTTGGTCGCCATCACCCAGTATGGATCCACCCGCTCGCTGAACGCCGGCGCCGCCGCTGCCATCGCGATGTACCACTGGGCTCTGCATTGGGCAAGGCGCTGACATTGGGCCGGCCATTCACCCTGGGATGGACTGGGTCTAGCCTGGATCGGGTCAGCAGCTAGGAGAAGGTGTGATTCGGGGGACCGCTCGCCTGCGACCAGTCGGCCATCGGTTCGAACGCCCACTGAGCGCAGCAACGACGAAGCATGCGCAAGTGCGCGGAATTCTCGAGAAACTCATCGACGGCGAACTGAGTCCTGGTGACGCCATCCCCTCGGAGCGAGCACTCGTCGAGCGCCTCGGCGTGAGCCGAGTGACCGTACGGCAGGCCATCTCCGATCTCGTCGACAGCGGAACCCTGGAGCGCGTGCACGGCAAGGGCACTTACGTCACCGGACCACAGGTCGACAGCAGGCTGCACCTCACCTCGTTCTCCCGCGAAATGCGCGACCGTGGGCTCTCTCCGGCGACAGTTGTGTTGTCGGCGACCGAAGAGCTGGCGAACGAGCGGGTTTCACAGACTCTCAGGCTCAGGTCCGGCCGGCCGGTCATCTGCGTGAAGCGGCTGCGTTCAGCTGATGGCACGCCGATGGCGTACGAGGTCGGCTACTACCCGGCGATGCTCTTCCCCGGACTGCTGCAACGCGAGCTCAGCTCCCTCTACGACGTCTTCGCCCGGGAGTATGGAGTTATCGCGACAAGCGGGGAGCAGACCGTACGCGCCGAATCGGCGGATGTCCGTCTGGCTCGGTTGCTTCGGGTCACCAGACGGGCGCCTTTGCTGGTCCAAGAGCGGGTTACTCATGCCGGCGAGCGGGTCATCGAGCTGTGCACGTCCTGGTATCGCGCCGACCGGTATCGCATCCACATGGCGGTCACGCCACGAGGCGCGCCCGAGAATTGAGGCCCGTCGAATTGCTGCACTGGCTGGTTCCCGCGTTGGCCGGACTTCTTGCGTTGGCTCTGGTTCTGGTTGTGCTGCTCAGGGAGTACCGCGCAAAGCCGCCGATCCTGGTTCGTACCTCCTCCGGTCGGCTGCTGCCGCTGGGCGCCGCCGGCGCGCCGAACAGCCTCTGGCAAGCCAAGATCATCTGGCCGTCGAATCCCCATCCTCGGGTTGAACACGGCACCATGGTGATCTCGGACAGCAGGCTGTCCTTCATTCCGGAACGGACTGGGAAGCCCGCCTGGCTCTACCCCGCGGGCGATCTTGTGCTCACTCAACGGGGGCCGGCGCGAGTGAAACGAGGCGACATCGACATGCGGTTACCCGACGGCCGCCAGCTGGATCTGATCGTGAGCAAGAGGCCGATCAACCGCCACCTGGGTAATTCCTTCGAAGTGCTCGCCAGAGAAGATCACGCACACGTCTTCGTCTCGATCTTGGCAGCGAACGGCGCAATCTGTCGGAGACAATAGACCTGATGCGAAGGTCG
>Ga0126312_10001045_pt1 | contig 17767 bp, 13 predicted proteins | sample Plot104A_FD_92537 | JGI IMG/M metagenome (GOLD analysis project Ga0126312, IMG submission 92537) | Serpentine soil microbial communities from UC McLaughlin Reserve, CA, USA - Plot104A | ecosystem: Environmental > Terrestrial > Soil > Grasslands | place: USA: UC McLaughlin Reserve, Lake County... | reverse complement strand
CTGGCCCGGAACCGTTCGTACTCTTGATCATTGACCACGTAGTGCTTGCCCATGGCGATCACGCCGTGACCTTGGATGGCCTTGGTCACCGCGACCCCCATCACCCCGGACAGGTACGGGTCTTCGGAGAAGTATTCGAAGTTGCGTCCGGCGATCGTGGTGCGATGCAGGCACACGCCAGGGCCCTCAAGGACGTGCTGACCCAGCGTCGCCGTCTCGGAGCCGATGATGTCACCGTAAGATTCCGCCAGGTCGGGGTCGAAACCGGCGGCCAGGCCAATGGTCATTGGCAGTGACGTGGCCGGCGGACTCGGCGTACCGTCGCCCATGCCGACTCCCACCGGTCCGTTGGTAATCCGGAAACGTGGAATACCCAGCTCGTCGATGGCCTTGACGTGCCGCTCGATCCGAATCTGGGCGGCAAGCTGGTCCATGTCGGCCCCGGCCTCCGTAGCCTCTCTGGTGATGGCGTAGATGTCGATGGTCTCCATGGCACCGTGCAACTGGGCGATCTTCTGCTCCAACGTCATGGCCTCGACGAGCTTCTTGGCTCGCTCACGTGCAGATAAGGATGTGTCTTGCCAGGCGAATGTGGTTTCGGACAAGGTGATCCCCCTCAGTGAGCGCCTCCGTACGCGCCCAAATATAGAGAGCAGCGTCCGCCCGATCGTCTTGCGGTTCCGCGGACAGCCCGACAAACTGACGATCGACATCGAGAAACTCTCCCCGGGAAGAGGCGACATGATCACTCCGGTTAACGACGCCCATGAACTGCACACTGCCTGGGCAGAGCGGTTCAACGCGCAAGACGTCGACGGGATGCTCGCGCTCGCCGAGGCAGAGTCGGTGTTCGTCCCGCAGCCGGGTGTTGTGACCAGCGGCGACGACGCGCGTGGAGCTCTTGAGCAGTTTCTGGGGATCGGGCTGCCCATCACCATGAACGTGCGGAACGTTTACCTGAGCGGCGACATCGCTTTGGTGATCGCGGACTGGTCACTGAACGGCACGGGCGCGGATGGCAGTGATGTCGAGATGAGCGGTAGCACCGCCGATGTCGCCCGTCGAGGACCGGACGGTTGGAAGTTCGTTGTCGACAACCCCTTTGGCACTAGCTAGACAAGTAAGTAGTAGCAGGCGGGTCGAGCCATTTCGATGAAGAGAGACGAGCGACCAGCGTAGGCGCTATGTTCGCTCCGGAAAGAGGCCCTCCTCCCGGATCCGCTTGTTCAGCTCTGCCAGGTATTCGTCATCATCGAACTCGAACGGCACCTCGCGGCCAGTCCAGCTTGACAGGTGGATGGCGTTCGCCAGCCGGACGCTATTGATGCCCTCCGCCCCCGGCGCGATCAGTGGAGTGCCGTCCAGAATGTTGGCCGCGAAGTTCTCCAGCATTCCGGCATGCTGAACACCCCAGTGCGACTCGGACTCGATGGCCTCGGAGGAGTAGAAGCCGGAGAGATCTAGGCGGCCACTGAGCACTTTTGACATGTCCTCTAAATCCATGGCGTCGCTGAGCTCGCGTTCGGGCTCCTTCAGCCGCGTCACTGTGGCGCTTGCGCTGTTGTCGACAACGATTTTCCCGCTGTCGCCGAGGATCTCGAATCGATCAGTGCCCCGCAAATCGTGAGTCGCAGTAATGAAGACGCCGGTGGCGCCTTGGCCATAGTCCACAATCGCAGTTGCTTCATCCTCGACCGTTATCGCGCGCCGGAAACCGTACGCCACCTTGGCATACACCGATTGTGGCAATCCGCAAATCCACAGCCACAGGTCCAGCTGGTGCGGAGCCTGATTAACAAGCACCCCGCCGCCTTCGCCGCCCCAGGAACCCCGCCAGGCAGCCTGGTCGTAATAGATCTGCGGTCGCCACCAGGTGGTAATGATCCAGCTGGTGTGCCGGATCTGACCAATCGCACCGCTGCTGACGATGTCTTTGATCTTCCGGTATAGCGGATTGTTGCGCTGGTTGAACATGATCGCGAAGGTCAATTCTGGCTTGGTCGCAGCGACGGCGTTCAGCTCTGCTACCTGCTTGGTGTACACGCCTGCGGGCTTCTCCAGCAGTACATGAATACCGCGCTGGAGTGCATCAATGCCCATCTGCGGGTGAAGGTAGGACGGCACAGTAAGGACGACGGCATCGACGCTGCCGCTGTCGAGCATCGTCACATAGTCCTGGTACAACGCAACGGCGTACTTCGACTCGACCAGCTGCCTTTTCGCTGGATCTCCGTCGCAGATAGCGCCAAGATCCATGTTGGTGACTGCGCGGTCGGCGATCAATTCGGCGTACACGGACCCTTGCGCGCCGAAGCCCACGATGCCCAGTCTCGGCTTTTCTGTCATTGGCGAGCCTCCTCACATTCCCGCCAGGTGCGGGCGGCCAGAAATAAGCCGGTTCTCAAAACCTGAGTTCTTCAACGGTCCAGCGGTGAAATTGCAGAAGGTAATGGCCGCCGGAGCGACGGAGAATATCGACCACATTTCCAGTTTGTTCCTCACCTTTCACCGGCACATAGATGACGTAATTCCCTTTGCGCAAGGCCTGCTCGTGATTGTCCAGAGCGGTTCCTTCGTACGCCGTTAACTGTGCGATACGCAGCAGCCGGGATCGCAGACCCCGCCGAACACCGTGACGGTCGAGCAGGCGCATCCCTTCCGGTCCGGAAAGTACGTTGACGTCGGCGAGATTCACCTTCGCCTGGGACAGGTGCTTCAAGGCCTCGTCGAGGCCGCGGTCATCATTGAGGACCGCGGCGATTCGGTTCTTGGGATAGCGATAGTAGCGATCCTCGTTAAACCGTGGCTGCTGACTCATTGCGCTCCCTTGGCCTACTTCCTACGTTGTTTCGACGGGGCACGACGCGGTTTCGACGCTGCACGACGCGCCGCGCCGGTCGGAGCTGCTATGACCGCGTCGTAGAAAGCTTGAAACAGTTGCTGACGAGCCGTGTAATAAGGGGCGCGATCCTCGACCGGCCAGCGCGCGTCACCGGTCATCGGCTCAGCTCTGACAACATCTGGCGCGAGGACCTCTAGCGCGATGAGGGCAGTCCCTCGCAGCGTCGTCCGCTTCATCATGATCGGAACGACCGGAGTTTGAAGCACATCTGCCACGACCTGCAGCAGGGCGGGCGAATCCTGAGTTACCCGACCGCTCGCCAGGATCTGTTTCGTATCGCCCGCAACATCGTGAAGCTGCGCGGCGATTCTGGCGTACGACATTGCGATGCCCTCCATCGTGCCGCGGAAAAGCATCGCGCCGGTGGTCCCTGCCGAGACGCCAGAAACAACGGCGCGAGCGTCGGCCGCCCAACCAGTGCTGCGTTCTCCAGTGAGGAAGGGCAAAACCAGTGGTGTGCCCAGCTCCGGCGGTAGCAGTAGCAGATCGTCTAAATTCGCCTCCGTCGGAATTTGCACTGTTGAGGTTAACCAAGTCACGGCTCGGCCGACGTCATTCACCGCACCGCCTAGGAGCGAGCGCGAGGCGTCCACGCGGTAGCACCACAGTCCTGCCGGCAGATTGTCGGGCACTCCGGTGACGAGAACCCGCATTGCACCACTGGTAGCGGCTGCCACCGCCATGGTGGATTCATCCAATGCGCCGACTCCAACGTTGCTTGAGAAGCCGTCGGCGACGACGGGAAACCATAAAGCCCCTGCCAGGGCCGGCCATCTGCGGCCGACAGCTGCGGCAACGTCGCGGATCGGACGATCTGGATCGCGGATCTCCGAAAGAAGGTTGGGTGAGATCTGGCACGCGTTGAGGAGCTCGACGTCCCAGTCACCGGTGCGCCGATCCAGCAGCCCGGTCCAGGCCGCGGTCGAGGTTCCGGCGGCTGTCACCCCCAATAGCCGCAGGTACACATACTCTCCCAGGGACATCCAATGCCGCACGGCGGCGAACATCTCCGGTGCGGTCTCGTGCAACCACCTCAGCCGTGGCGCGAGATAGCTGGTGTGTAGCCGGCACCCGGTTCGCTGCTGAACCTCCAGCTCATCGAGCTCGCGCCGAAGCTGCAGGACCTGTTGAGCGCATCGGGAGTCGGCATAGGTGAAACAGGGCGTCTTGGCTTTGCGGTCTGCTGTTACGCCCACCAGAGAGGACGCGAACGTGTCCAGAGCCACCGCGCCGATTCGCTCAGCAACTGGGCGGTTGGCAAAGGTGGTGATGATCTGTTCGACTTCTGCGACGACGGCATCGGGATCGATCTCAGACGTGCCGTCCAGCCGGCTGGTGAAGTGATGTGGCACCTTGACACGGCCACCCCGCAATGGACGCCCGGACGCGTCGAAAACATCGCCACGGCTCGCAGTGGAGCCAATGTCGATAGCAAGGACTAACGGTTCGACAGCCTTCCGGAGCCGGACCCGGGCAGCGGCGTTAGTCATGGCGCACCTTAGGTCCGCAAGCCAGGCCGTTGCTCGGCATAGTTGGCCATCGTTGCTTCCCAGTGACGTCAGGTCTGATCTGTTCGAGGCTCCGTAGAATTGGCCTTGACGCGTTCGCGCCCTGGACGATCATCACCGCTTCCCACGCTGGGATCGCCCGCTTTGACGTCCAAGTCGCCCTGCTCTGCCCAGACGTAGGAGGGCAGCACGAGATGGCAGCGATCGTTCCAGCGAATTATGACCCGTTGTTCTCGCTCGAAGCCGAGGACACCGATGGTTGCCGGGGCGAGGGCGAAGAGCTTGCCATCTTGTGGTGCGAGGCCCAGCCAGCGGGCGGTGAGGACCCGTAGGTAGTGACCATGGGCGAACAAGACCGTCTCGCTCTCGGTTGAGAGCGCCTGCGCTATCACTCGGTCCGCCCGTGCGCCGACCTCGGCGGCTGTCTCACCGCCCGGCGCGCCGTCGCGCCAGACGGACCAACCCGGCACTTCTTGACGGATGTCAGCAGTTCGGCGTCCTTCGTATCCGCCGTAATCCCATTCCCTGAGATCATCGCTGATTTCGGCACCCTCGGCCACGCCTGCGAGGCGACAGGTCTCTGATGCGCGCTGCAGGGGGCTAGTTATCACTCGATCGAAGCTGCGGCCACGAAGCCGGTCGCCTAACACCATTGCCTGCAGGCGACCCAGTTCTGTCAGCGGAATATCGGTTCGCCCGGTGTGCCGGCCGTCCCGAGCCCATTCGGTTTCACCGTGCCTGATGAGGATGAGACGCTGCCCGCTCCGCTCCACAAGGATCTCCTTACCTACTCCGATGTCAGACGCAATCTCAGACTATGACGAGGGAGCTGATCTGAGCCTTTCGTACGCATCCTGCGCGGCCACCGCATGGCAACTCTGCAATGCTGCTGTGACAACCCATGGCAACCGATTGACGGGAGGCCCGACTGTCAGACTCAATTAGCTTTGGCCCCCCATCGGGAGTCCCTCGCTCGCGCTCGAGAAATGGAGATCTCTCATGGCAGTCGTGACGCCGACCACAACGGAGGTGGCGGTCCCAAAGAAGCTCAGCCTGCGGAACTACGCCGGCTATGCGACGGGCGACGCAGCGAACAACCTCGCCTTCTCTATGTCGTCGCTGTTTCTGCTGTTGTACTACACGAACGTGGTTGGCGTCGGAGCTGCCGCCCTGGGCACGATGTTCCTCGTGATCCGGTTTTGGGACGCCGTTGCCGACCTTGTGGTGGGCCGCCTGGTGGATGCGAAGAAGCCTGGCAGGCTTGGGAAGTTCCGCCCATTCATCCTGTGGTTCTCGCTGCCGCTGCTGCTATCGAGCATGGCGCTTTTCTCGGCGCAGATCTTCTTCCCGGACCTGGGCGCAACGGGGGGTCTGATCTATGCCTACATCGCCTACGTCGTGATGGGGACGCTGTATAGCTTCGTCAACATCCCATACGGCTCAATTGCCCCGGCGATGACACAGGTGCCTGTTGAGCGTGCCCGGCTTGCGAGCTGGCGGGTGTGGGGCTCGAATCTGACGATCCTCATGTTGGCGTTTGTGGTGGCGCCTCAGATCAAGCAGTACGCCAAGGACCCCCCCGGACTACAGCAGTCGCTGTTTATCACAACCGCGATCTTCGTGGTCGCGGGCATGGTGCTGTATCTGTTCACAGTCGCTACCGTCAAAGAGCAGGTCTTTCGTGAGGTGGCCGCGCCGACCCTCAAGGAAAGCTTCGGCACTCTGTTCAAGAACAAACCGCTTATCTGGCTGTGCGTGGGAAGCCTTGCCTTCCTGACCGGGCTCACTGCTCTCAGCACGCTGGGGCCGTTCTACGCCCTGTATGTGCTGAATGATGCTCAATACATTGCCTGGAACACTCTGTCGCAGACAATCGGCACATTCCTCGTTGCGGCGTTCATCCCCACAATCGTCCGGCGCATCGGCAAGCGCAACGGCTACATCGCGCTCGGCGCAGTCGGCCTAGTCGCCGGCGTCCTTCTCGCGTACGCCCCGCCCTCCACGCCGATCATTGCGGTGTTTGCATTTTTCTTGATGGGGATCGGCATGGGCGGTGTCAACACATTGATGTGGGCGCTAGAGGCCGACACGGTGGAGTATGGCGAATGGAAGACTCATATTCGTACCGAAGGCACGACCTATGCCTTGTTCTCCTTCACACGCAAGATGGGCCAGGCGCTCGGTGGCGCGGCTGGCGCGTACGCGCTCGGCTTCGTTGCCTTTAGCTCACAGGCGGCCAAGGCCGGCCGACCACAGGCGCCCGAGACGGTGAACGGTATTCAGTTCTGGACCGGCGCCATCACGGCCGGATTCATCCTGCTGTCGGTGTTGATCATGTTCTTCTATCCGCTGACGGATAAGGTATTCCGTCAGATCGTCGGTGAAATTGCCGCTCGCCGTGCCGACCGCGAAGGCGGCGAGGTGTTGAAGCCGCCACTGGAAGCGTGACCGCATCCAGCAATGTTCTGTTAGGCGGCGCAAGCCGTTGTGAACATCAAGATAAGGAGCAGTCCGGTGTCAACCATCGTGATGGAGATGGCCGTTGTGGACTTCGACAGGTTTCAGAGATTGTGGGAGGAGGACCGCACGGGCCGAGCAGAGCTTGGGGTGCGCAGCTACCAGATTTTCCGTCCCTTGGACGACGACCACTTCGTCATTCTGCACTACATCGTGGACGACGTTGAGACAGCCGAGAAGGTGGTCGCCGCGTTGCGCACGATGTTCGAGGCGGGACCTTTGGGGAAGATCATCTTCCGCCCCGACTTCCGCATTTGCGAAGAGGTTGCCGTGGGCAGCTACACCGGTTGATCGGTAACGGTCAACTCAGCCGCTACTTGCGTTCTTGGGTTATCCCTCGATGCCTGCCAGGTCAATCCCTCGCCCGTCGGGTTCACCGGCAGCGTTCCGGGCGTCGGTGTTGCCCAGCCGATAGAGCACTTCTCCGGCGTGTGGCTCGACGAAGGTGTCCGGGTCGGCCTGGTACGCGGCGATGTCGATCGTCGCCGGATCGCGATAGTTCAGGTTCACGGCGCGTACGAGATCCTCGGGGATGCCGGTGGCCAGCGTGACGGTGACTCGGTTGCGTTCCCCCTGCTGGGGATCCCAGGTGCCTTGTCCGCGCAGATGGGTGGAGTGGGCGAGGTCGCCCCACGGCTGCTCCTTGAAGCGTTCCCATTGGCCGAGGAAGTAGTCGCGGTTGTGGTAGCCGATCTCGGTGATATGGGGGTGCATCACCGACACCTGGGTGATGTGCGGGGCATAGATGATCAACTCGCCGCCGTCGGCGACGATCGGCTCGAGCTTGTAGAAGCCCTTCGCGGCAGTCCAGATGTCCTCGTACTTGGTCGGCATGATCGACAACACGCGTTTGAACGGGCGCTCGAAATAGGTGACGTGGGTTTCTGCCGAGATCTCCGCGCAAGCCGCCCAGGCATCCTCGGGAGTGCCGAACGCGGCCGCGTGAAGAGTGTCGGTGCCAGAAGCCACGACGAGGCATAGCCCGAGCCGTTCAGCCGGGATGAGCGTGGCGGCCTCGTTGATCAGCGCCCGTACCGGAGTGACCCCCCGGGTGCCGATCATCTCCGCACTAGTGATGAGCGCGCCGACCCAATGGGAGAGGTCGATCAGCTCCTGGCCGGAAACGCCGGGGAAGAAGTACTTGTTGCCACCGGAGAAGCCCACCACCTCATGCGGGAAGACAGGTCCGATCACAATGGCGACATCGGATTCGGCGACGTGCCGGTTGATGCGCACCTGGACGGAGGTGTCGGTCATCAGTCCGCCCGTCAGCTCACTCAACCGATCGGCGCCGATCGTGCCAAGGGTGGTGAAGGTTTCCGGCAGCCACGACTCATGATTGAGAATCGTCCAGCCGGGATAGGTGTCCTCACTCGCTCCGGGGCCGTAGCCCAGGTGACGGGCCAGGTGCTCTTCACTCATTCCCTGGTGCGTGCCTAAGGCGATGACCACTGTCAGGTCCTTGGCCCGTTCGGCCAGCGCTTTGTGTGCAGCCTGCAGCAACAGCGGCAAGGGGCAGGTACGGGTGCCGTCCGGGACCACCAGGCAGACCCGCTTGCCGTCCAGTTCGGCCCCGGCCAATGCCGACTCCACGAAGGTACTGACCTCGGCAGCTGGGAGGTGCTCGCCGACCCCACCGATGAGGAGCGCCCGCGCCGGATTACCGGGATCGGTTCCGTAGCCGGCCTTCGAGCCGACACCGGGTTGGACGGTGGTAGTCATCTCCTCACCTTTCCCCTCGACGCGCGTCGCCGCAACTAGATCGCCATGGTCATCGGCGGGTGTCCCAAGAACCGCACCAGACATTGTCGTTGTGCGTGCCGGTGAACTCGCTTTGCCCGATCAGCTTCGCGACCAGCGCCTTTACGGTCTCCGCCGTGGGGGTGTGCGCGTTGATTGCGGTTTTCACCATCGGCACATCGATTAGGTGGTTGGGCATGTTGAGCGAGACGAAGACGGTAGGCACCTCGGCGGCGTACCAGGGAATCTCGGGTGCCATCGGTATCGACCATCTGATCCGTAGCGCACCTTGTTGGGCGAAGTCGGACACATTGGCCAAGATCAAGGCGGCGTCGTACTGGTCGGCGTAACTCATGGTTTCCGATGAGATGAAGGTCTGCATGTCGGGTGGCTGGCCCTCGGCGGCCAGCTCCTGAACAGTCTTGTACACGCTGACGTCGAAGCCGGCTGCGGTCAGCTCTTCGATCGCGACCCGCTTGAACTCAGCCGTGATGCCGGTGAAATCCGGAGCGCTCTCCACGCAGTAGAGACGCAGCCTGCGCTGCCGTACCGGATCCAGTGGCAATGTGCCGGCCGTGTCCTTGAGCAGGGCGATGGTTCGGTCGGCGATCCGGGCTGCGATCTCATGGTGCTCCGCGCAGCCGATCACCTTGAGCTCATCGACCGGAGGCACCAGATCCTTGTTGTCCCGCCGATGCAAGCCCAACTTGGCTTTGAGACCCAGGATGCGGGTCAGCGCGTCGTCAAGCCGTTCAGCGGTGATCTCACCGGATCGGATGCCGTCACGAACGAAGCCGAAGTCCTCATCGTGGTTGCGGAAGAACAAGATCATGTCGCATCCGGCGGTGATGGCCTGCACCACTTGACGGCTGCGTGGCAAGGCTGAGGTGAGGCCCACCATGAGTGAGGCGTCGGTGAGGATGACGCCGTTGAAACCGAGGTCGTTGCGCAGCAGGTCGGTGAGCAGCTCGGGTGCCACCGTCGCCGGCAAAATGTCGGCGTCGGAGATCTCGGGACGAAGCTTGCGGGAGTACGCCGGCAACATGATGTGGCCAACCATGATCGACTCGATTCCAGCACCTATGCCCCACTCCCAGATCTTGCGATAGCTGGCATCCCATTCCTCCACCGAACAGTCGTTGTAGGAAGTGACGACGTGCTGGTCGCGTTCATCGCGGCCGTCGCCGGGGAAGTGTTTCATACACAGGGCCATCGGGCGGTCGCCGGCGCCCTCGCGGACACCGTCGCAGTACGCCTGAGCGTAAGTGATCACCGTCTCGTGATCATTGCCGAAGGCGCGGGTGGCGATGACAGTGTTGCGCCAGTTGGAGTGGATGTCCACGATCGGTGTGAAGGCCCAGTTGCAGCCGAGCGCGCGGGACTCTCGAGCGCCCACCAAGCCCATCTCCCGGGCGGCGTCGGTGTCGGGGGTGGACGCGGTCTGCAACGGCGTGGCGACATGGGTGCCGTCGGTGCAGGCGCCGTTACCGCCGGCCTCGATGTTCGACGCCACCAGGAGCGGAATCTTGGACCGGCCCTGGGCGTGCCGGATGTGAGCCTGGACGCTCGCAGAGTCGGTGTGGTTGTAGCGCATGCCGCCGGGATGATAGGTGTCGACGATCTGATTGACGAAGGTGTCGTCGAATCGGTTGTTCAAGTTGATGAACAGCTGCCCAATCTTCTCGTCTTCGTCCAAGGCATCGATCGTGTTGCGGACCCAGGCAATGGCTTCGTCATCCAACTCGTACGGAGCGGAGGTCAGATCCGGACTTCGAGAATTGACTTGGAGTGCGAGACCCGGCAAGCGTGCAGAGTGTTCTGGCTCAGCGCCCATAGTGGCATTCAGTCACACCCGCACCGATGCTGCAATCAGTTGCCGGTAGTTGCCGGGGAGGCGAACATGGCGGCGACCTGTTCATAGCCGTCGATCAGTGCCCGCACGCTTGCTCGCAGCTGGGCGTAGGCGGCCAGGTCCAGCGGAGTAACAACGACAGCTGGGGCGCTCGAGTCCAGTTGTGGCCCGCCGACCGCGGCGAGGGCATCGGTCAAACTGGAGGCGCCGCCGAGGGCGTACCAGCCGAGGGCTGCCGCTCCCAAGGCGGTGCCACCCGCCGCAGCCTCTATTGACATAGGGCGGCCGAGCGTTGCCGCCATGACCTGGCGCCACAGCTCGGAGCGAAACGGGCCTCCGGTCGCTCGGATGGATTGCACCGGCGCAACGCTGTCGAGGGCATCCACAATGGTCGAGAGCTGAAGGCAGACCCCCTCAATGGCGGCTCGGACAAAGTGACTTCGGGTGTGATGCGCGCGGATCCCGAGATAGGCGCCGGAGAGGTCCGCATCCCACAGCGGCGCCCGTTCGCTGAGCACGTAGGGCAGCATCAAGAGACCGTCGCTGCCGGCAGGGGCTTGGGCCGCGAGCTTGAGGACATCGACGTCGGCATGACCTCCGGCGACCAGATCTGGTGCGAACGTCTCACCCGCCCACCGCAGCGTGATGCCGCCGTTGCTGATGGCACCGCCAATAACCCAGACGTCGTCGGTCAGGGCGTAGCAGAACAGCCGCCCGTCGGTGTCGAAGCTGGGCTTCGGGACGGCCATGCGTACAGCGCCGCTGGTGCCGAGGGAAAGGCCGGCCACACCAGGGCTGATGGCACCGGTGCCGAGATTTCCCAGCGGACCGTCGGCAGCTCCGACCGCCACGGGTAGACCCTCGGGCAGGCCCGTCTTTTGGGCAACGTCGTGCTTCAGCTTGAGTACGGCGGTTGTGGGCAGTACTGGCGGCAGCTGATCGGCTCTGATCTGCGCTAGTTCGAGCGCGTCGTCGTCCCAGTCTCGTCTTTGCACTGACAGCAGCCCGGTCGCTGATGCGCTGGACAGCTCGGTAACCAGTTCACCGGTGAGGTAGTGCAACACATAGTCCTTGAGACCAACCCACCAGCGCACCTGGCCGGCCAGTGCGGGTTCGTGCTGACTGAACCACATCAGCTTCATCAGCGGGCTCATCGGATGGACTGGTGTGCCACTTCGGTGCAACAGCTCGCGGGCGAGACCCTGTTCCCGCAGCTGACGCGCCTCGCCACGAGCCCGGGAATCGGCCCACGTCACCAGCGGTGTCAGTGGGCGGTACTGCGCATCCAGCCCGATCAGGCCGTGCATGGCGGTAGAGAGCGAGATAGCCACCACTCGGGCATCGCCGAGCTGAGCACGACACTCAGCAACCGCACTCTCGATGCCGCTCAGGACAGTTGGCGGGTCCTGCACCTGCCAACCCGGTTCTGGTTGCTTGAGTGGATATTCGCGAAGCGCGGGGGCGAACTCGCCTTGGCGGGAGTTCAGGCCGAAGGCGGCCACCTTGACTGCTGTTGTGCCGACGTCGAGGCCGATGATGACGTCAGGCTGAGCATTCATGTCATCTGCTGGATGGCCGCGGCCTGACCGAGTACCGCGTCGACGAAATCCTGGTCTCTGCCGAGTCCCGGCTCCAAGGTGTCTAGGACCGCGGGCACTACCACCGGTAGTTCACCGGAGTTGGCTGCCTCTTGAGCGGGACCGGCTCCCGTGTCCTTGACTGGTGCTCCCAGTCCGCGCAGATGGAGTATCCAGGCGGCGACAGTCGTGGCAGATCCGGTGGGCACGCGTCCCGCGGCTCGCTCCGCGCGGATGGTCGGCATTGTGCGTACGAGCAGCTTGGTCGACCCATCCGCTGCTATTCGAGCCAGTTGATCGCCGGCCCGCGGATTGGAGAAGCGGGTCAGCAGCGCGGCGCGATAGCCGGCGATGTCTGAGGCGGGAAGGCTGAGATGGCGGCTTGCCTCGTCCCAGAACGTCTCCACCCAGGAACTGCAGGCCGGATCGGCGATGGCTTCATCGATCGTTGCATGTCCCCGGATGCTGCCGGCGTACGCCAACATCGAGTGCGATCCGTTGAGGAGCCAGAGCTTGCGCTGCTCGAACGGTTCCACATCGGCGACCAGGGCGGCGCCGGCTTCCTCCCAGCGGGGCCGACCGGCCGGGAACTCGCCCGAGACCACCCACTCGCTGAACGGCTCGGTCGCTACCGGATATGCGTCGATGTAGCCGCAGGCCTGCTGCACCAGCGCGCGATCCTGGTCCGTAGTGCCTGGTGTAATCCGATCCACCATCGACGTGGCGAAGTCGACGTTAGAGCCAATCCAGTCGACCAGGGTCTCATCCAACAAGGCTGCGAAATCTTGGACCACCGTTTTGGTGACGGCACCGTTCTCGGGCAGGTTGTCACAAGACAGGATGCTGAGCGCTGCTGCGCCTGAGGCGCGCCGGGCGACCAGCCCTGCCGCCAGTCTGGCCGGCAGCGAGGCGACAGGCTTCCTCGGATCGGACCGTAAGGCCTCTAGATCTGACCCAACGACGTCCAGGCCAGAGTCAAGATGCCCATCGGCGCCACGGAGATAGGCCGCCTCAGTGACAGTGATGGTGATGATCGCTACCTCGGCGCGGCTCAGGTAGTCGAGGTAGGCCTCGTGCTCGGCGGCCGCATGAATCGCCGAGATCGAACCGATCAGCTCGAAACTGTCGCCTTCCGCGCTGCGGGTGATCAAGGTGTAGAGGCCGCCCTGCGGTTTCAAGGCATCGGCCATGTCGGTTCGCCGACCGGTGAAGGCGGCAATGCCCCAGTCGTTGGCATCGGGGCTGTGCGCGGTGTACCAGGCTTGGTGGGCCCGGTGGAAGTTGCCGATGCCGATGTGGACGATCCGGACGGGCGCTGCTGGCGGCGTGTCAGGCAGCGATCGGGAAAGACGCGGAAGGTCTGGAGCCGAGGTCACAGTTTGAACGCCCTTCTGGGGTTGCTGACGACCAGATCATGCATGACGTCGACGGCCTCGTCCTCAGCGAGCCGGTGCTCGGCCACCAGCTGCGCGACAAAGCCTGCGTCCAGCCGGCGGGACATGTCATGCCGAGCCGGGATGGAGCAAAAGGCGCGGGTGTCATCGATGAAGCCGGAGGTCTTGTCGAATCCGGCGGATTCGGTGATCGCGCCGCGGAAGCGGCGGATCGCCTCAGGCGCGTCGATGAACCACCACGGGACTCCGGCGTACACCGACGGATAGAAGCCGGCCAGCGGAGCGATCTCTCGGGAGAACACCGTCTCGTCGATGGTGAAGATGATCAACTGGAAGTTCGGGTGGGTGCCGTAGCGGTTCAGCATTGGGCGCAGGGCGTCGGTGAACTCCATCTGGATCGGGATGTCGGTGCCGACATCTGGGCCGTACTTTTCAAATGTCGGCAGGTGGTGGTTTCGCCGTACGCCGGGGTGCAGGGTCATCACCAGGCCGTCGTCACAGGCCATCCGGGCCATCTCCGACACCAGGTGTCGACGCAGCGCGGTCGCTTCCATCTCTAAGACCTCACCCTTGCGGGCCGCCGCATAGATCCGCTCGGCCTCGGCTATTTCCAGCGTCTCGGTACCCGCGTCAATGTGGCTGTGATCGGAGGAGACTGCACCAGTGTCCTTGAAGTACTGGCGGCGATTCTCCATCGCGGCGATAAATCCGTCGTACTCACCGGTGTCGATTCCCGACACTTCGGCCAGCCGGTCAACATCGGCATTCCAGGTTGGCTGAGCGGGCTCGAGATACTTGTCCGGCCGGAAGGTCGGAATAACCCGACCCCGCCAGGTCTCATCATCGGCGAGGAACCGGTGGGCGGCCAAGCCGTCGCACGGATCGTCAGTGGTCGCAAGTACCTCGATCTTGAACTTGTCATACAGAGCCCGGGGCTTGAACTCTGGTGCGGCGATGCATGCCGCGATCTGGTCATAGATCTCATCCGCGGTCTCCTTGCTTGGCCGCACGCTCACGCCGAAGATGTCGGCCAGCTGCGAATCAAACCAGAGCCGGACCGGGGTTCCTCGATATATCTCCCAGTGATCGCACAGGATCCGAAACGCCTCCCGGGATTGCTGCTCGGTCAGGCTTCCTTGGCCGACGCCGAGCGCGGACAGTCCGACGCCATGTGCATGGAGCATTCTGTTGACGTAATGATCCGGCGTGATCAGTAACGAAGTGGGATTGCCGAACGGAGTGTCCTCGGCCAGCCACTGCGCCGGCACATGCCCGTGAGGGGAGATAATCGGCAGGTCCTTCACGCTCTGATAGAGCTCGCGCGCAGTCTTACTGAGCCCAGGCTCAGCGGGCAGCAGTCGATCCGGATGAAGGTCGAGGGCAGGAGCAGCGGACATAACCACCATCCTTGTGAAAACCAAAGCTGGCGCCAATAGGTTGCCGTTAGTTGCCGCTTGTGGCTGAGCCCGATTGTTCTTGGACTGCTACCGGCCCGGCTGGGGTCCGGTCGAGTCACGCACCACCAACCGGGTCGGCAGTAACACCGGCGCCTCAGGTTCGGGATGTGAGCTGCGTTTCAACAAACGGTTCACTGCGGCCGAGCCGAGACTGACCAGCGGCGCTGCGATGGTGGTCAGCCGAGGCTCAACAAGGGAGGAGTCGAGAATGTTGTCGAAGCCAATTACGCAGACGTCCTCGGGCACCCGGCAACCGGCAAGCATGACCGCCTGAATGAAGCCAATGGCAAGCAGATCGTTGTAGGCGATGACTCCCCGCGTCTGACTGCTGAGCCACTTCGTTGCCGCCAACCGACCACCACTCATCGTCGGTATGTTCGGTCCAATCCGCCTCACCTTGAGATCGAGTTCCAACCCGGCCTCACGCAACCCCCGCCAACGCATCCCGTTAGACCAGGACGCCTCCGGCCCGGCGAGATAGGTGATCTCGCGCACGCCCAATCCGGCCAGATATTCGGTGGCCTTTTTCATGGCCTTCACGTTGTCGCTGGCAACCGAGGGGATTTCGGCCATGATGCGATTCAGCAGCACGAGCGGTTTTTGCTTGGCGGCCTCTCGAATTGAGGCGTCGGACATCCGCGAGGAGGTCAAAATCACCCCGTCGACTGTTGGCAGCACCCGGTTAAGCGCCTCCTTTTCGGTGTGTTCCGACTCTTGAGTTTCGATCACGACCGTGGTGTAACCGGCATGTGCCGCGGTCCGTTCTGCCCCCCGAATCATGCCGTGGAATACCGGGTTGGTGATGTCGGCAACGATCATCGCCATCAGCGTCGTGGGTTGCTCGGGAATGGCTCGTGCCAAAGGTATCGATCGATAGCCGATCTCCTCGGCGACCTTGCGGATGCGCTCGGCGGTCCGGAAACTGACCCGACCCGGCTTGGTGAGTGCTCGCGACACGGTCGAGGGAGCAACACCTGCGATACGCGCGACATCGTAGATCGTTGGTGGGGCATCGGCGACGACCCGCGTAGTGGTGGTCTGGTGCCAGTCAGGCATATCTGCGCTGGTTCCCATAAGCTCGCGCCCTTTGCGGCCACGCTAGCAACTTATGGCAACAACTTCCACGCCTTGCCTCCGACGTGACTGAATGGAAGTCAGCCCACCGCAATCGCCCTTGAGGAGTCCTCCATGTTGCGTCCCCAGGACACGAGTACCCGCGAGCGGAAGTCCCTGAACGGCCTGTGGCAGTTCGCGCTGGATCAGGCTGGCGAGGGCCGATCCGGCAGGTGGTTTGCCGGACCACTTGCCGGCGCCCGCGAGATGGCTGTGCCGGCCAGTTTCAACGACATCGCCGCCGATGCAGCGGTTCGCGACTACTTCGGCGACATCTGGTACCAGACCAACATTTGGGTGCCTCGCGGCTGGCAGGGACGGCGTATCGCGCTGCACTTCGAATCCGCCACCCACCGGGCAACCGTCTGGATCAACGAGGTGGAAGTGGTCTCACACGAGGGCGGCTATACTCCGTTCGAGGCCGACATCACCGAGCAGGTGACCGCGGGCGAGCAAGTGCGAATCACCACTGCGGTCAACAACACCTTGAGCTTCCAGTCGATCCCGCCCGGAGTCATCGAGGACACCCCTGCCGGGAAGCGTCAGATCTATTGGCACGACTTTTTCAACTATGCCGGAATTCATCGGACGGTCTGGCTGTACGCAACGGATCCAGCCCACATCACCGACCTGACCGTTGTGACCGACCTTGATGGCTCTACCGGACTGGTCGACTACACAACTCAGGCCGAAGGCGCCGCTGATGCCGAGACCAGGGTGGTGCTCCGCGACGCGGACGGAATCGAGGTTGCCTGGAACACCGGGCCGAGTGGCACGCTGACGGTTCCGAGCGTGCACAAGTGGGCCCCGGGTGATGGCTACCTTTACGACCTGGAGGTCCAACTCGTCAGCGACGGCACCGTGATCGACAGTTACCACCAAAGTGTCGGCGTACGCACCGTCAATGTCGACGGGATCCGATTCTTGATCAACGGCGAGCCGTTCACCTTCAAAGGCTTCGGCAAGCACGAGGACGTGCCGGTCATCGGCAAGGCCCACAGCGACGCCTACCTGCTGCACGACTTCGAACTGCTGAAGTGGATCGGCGCCAATTCCTTCCGAACCTCGCACTACCCGTACGCCGAAGGTGTCCTCGACTACGCCGACCGGCAGGGCATCGTCATTATCGATGAGACCGCGGCGGTTGGCTTGAACATGGGCCTGGGCGGCGGCATCTTCGGCGGCCAGGGCTACACCACCTTTTCCCCCGAGACCGCCAACGACGTCACCCAGCAGGTGCATGCCCAGGCGATCCGCGAGCTCATCGCCAGGGACAAGAACCACCCCAGCGTGGTCTTGTGGAGCATCGCCAATGAACCGGAGTCGGAGACGCCGGAGGCAGAGGACTACTTCCGGCCGCTGTTCGACGTGGCGCGAGAGGCCGACCCGACCCGACCGGTCGGTTTTGTCAACGTCATGCTTGCGCCACACGGCAAGTGCCGGGTGTCGCAGTTTGGCGATGTGTTGATGCTCAACCGCTATTACGGCTGGTACGTCAACACCGGGGATCTGGAAGCGGCCGAACTGGCCTGGGAGGAGGAACTCCAGGCCTGGGCCGGCGAGGGAAAGCCGATCATCATCACCGAGTACGGCGCCGACACCTACCCCGGTCTGCACTCCGTCGTCGCCAACGACCCCTGGACCGAGGAATACCAGGTCGAATACCTCGACATGAACCACCGAGTCTTCGACCGGATCGACGCCGTG
>Ga0126312_10001044_pt1 | contig 17783 bp, 13 predicted proteins | sample Plot104A_FD_92537 | JGI IMG/M metagenome (GOLD analysis project Ga0126312, IMG submission 92537) | Serpentine soil microbial communities from UC McLaughlin Reserve, CA, USA - Plot104A | ecosystem: Environmental > Terrestrial > Soil > Grasslands | place: USA: UC McLaughlin Reserve, Lake County... | reverse complement strand
TGGGCGAAGATCGGCTCGATCATGCCCCGGCGCTTGGCGTAGAGCTCGCCGCCCGGCTCGCTGGCGAGCACGTGGCGCATGAACGCGTACAGGCCGCCGTCCCAGCCGGGGCGGGCGCCCTTGCGTTTGCCGGCGTCGGGCGGGATCAAGACGACGGTGCCGCGGCCGGCGAGGTGCTGCATCTGCTCGCTGTGCCAGTAGCCGGCGTCGGCGAGCACCACCTCCGGCGCGGCGCTGATCCCGGCCGCCGCCAGCTCGGTCTCGGTCGCCGCGATCGTCGGTTGCAGGTGTCCGAAGTCGGGTGAGTCGACGCTGCGCCATCCCGAAATGGTCTTACCGCCCCGGACGGACCCCCGGTTTGTGCAACAGCCACCGTGACAAGCAGTTGTCTGGGACGCGACATACCACGCGCTCGCTGCGGACGAGGAGCGAGCGTCTCGGCTCCGAGGCCTGAGCTGAGACGCCTACTCAGGACGGTGAGCGAGCGTCTCCACTCAGGTGCCTGAGATGCCTGCTCCGGACGACGAGCAGGCGCGCAGGTCGAGACTGCTGCTCCGCGACGAATGGAGCGGTCTGTAGCCACCCCGCCGACAGCCGCCGCGCTATTGAGTTGGACGAGAAGGAGCAGTCCCACAAGTCGGCGTGTCGGCGACCGCGGCGCTAACGCAATGCGCGAGAAGCGGAATTGACGGCCGCGGCCTGCGCCTGGCCGGGAATCACGCCAGGCAAGCTGGATGAGATCGTGATCTTCCGCGCCGGCTGGCGTGGAATACTCGTGGGCCAGCACGCCGATCGCGACGCCGTTGGCAGGGCATGGTGCGTCGGACGGTCATGCGGGCGAGCGTCGCGGGCGCCTCGTTTGCGGAGACGCCTGAACCAGCACCTGACGGGCGGTGGTCTGAGGCCTGGGTGCGGCCGGAGGCGTGGTGCGGGTCTGGCCGGTGGCCGGGTGGTCTTGCCGTGCGCGAGCAGCGATCGTTGAGCCGGGCCCGCCCGCCGCGCCGGCGGGAGACCGGAAGCGTTGCTCGGGACCCAAGCGCGAAGATCGCGTCCTTTCACCGAGCAGATGGCCCAGGCGGTTGTCTGGCAGGCACCCCTACCGGGGCGATGCAACGAGGGTGGGGTACGTGACGGGCGGCTGCCCGAGGGTCCGATGGCGGGGCGCGGCGCGTGCTCCCGGAGCGCTCGAGCGCAAGCTTGCGCGCGCTGCTCCGGGAGCACGTGACGTCGCCCCAGCCACGGGACGGCTCGAGCGACGATGGATCCCGCGCGAGCGCCTGCAAGCCCGGTCGCAGGAGCGTGCAGGTGCGTGGATTTGCGGCCGGACCGGTCAGACTGCTCGGAAGATGAACTTCCGCTCGCTCTACCAGCACGGCTTCGCGCGGGTCGCTGCGTGCACCGGTCACACCGCGCTGGCCGACCCGGCGGCCAACGCGCAGACCGTGCTGCGGCTCGCGCGCGACTGCTCCGGCGAGGGCGTGGCGGTGGCGGTCTTCCCCGAGCTGTGCCTGACCGGCTACTCGATCGACGACCTGCTGCTGCAGGACGCCGTGCTCGACGACGTCGAGGCCGCCGTCGAGGAGGTCGCGCAGGGCAGCGCGGACCTGCTCCCGCTGATCGTGATCGGCGCGCCGCTGCGCTACCGCCACCGCCTCTACAACTGCGCCGTCGCGATCCACCGCGGGCGCGTGCTCGGCGTCGTGCCGAAGACCTACATCCCGACCTACCGCGAGTTCTACGAGGGCCGCCAGATCGCGTCCGGCATGTGGGAGAGCGGGACGATGCGGCTCGGCGGCGCCGACGTGCCGTTCGGCACCGACCTGCTGTTCGAGGCCGAGGACGTGCCCGGGCTCGTGGTCCACGCCGAGGTCTGCGAGGACATGTGGGTGCCGATCCCGCCGAGCGCCGAGGCGGCGCTGGCCGGTGCGACCGTGCTGCTCAACCTCTCCGGCAGCCCGATCACGATTGCGCGCGCGGAGACCCGCAAGCTGCTCTGCCGCTCCGCCTCGCAGCGCTGCGTCGCCGCCTACGTCTATGCGGCCGCCGGCCGCGGTGAGTCGACGACGGACCTCTCCTGGGACGGGCAGACGACGATCTACGAGAACGGCCTGCTGCTGGCCGAGACCGACCGCTTCCCGGAGGGCGAGCGGCGCGGGGTCGCCGACGTCGACCTCGACCTGCTGCGCCAGGAGCGCATGCGGATGGGGACCTTCGACGACAACTGGGGCGCGCACGGGCGCGAGTTCCGCCGCGTCGGCTTCGAGTTGGCCCCACCGGCGGAGGACCTCGGGCTCCGGCGCACCGTCGAGCGCCAGCCGTTCGTGCCCGCCGACCAGGAGCGGCTCGACCTCGACTGCTACGAGGCCTACAACATCCAGGTCGCGGGCCTGATGCAGCGGCTGCAGGCGATCGGCGGCCCGAAGATCGTGATCGGCGTCTCGGGCGGCCTGGACTCGACGCAGGCGCTGATCGTCGCCGCGCAGGCGATGGACCGCCTCGGGCGCCCGCGCTCCGACGTGCTCGCCTTCACGCTGCCCGGCTTCGCCACGGGCGAGACCACCAAGGGCAACGCACACCGCCTGATGAGCGCGCTCGGGGTCACCGTGGAGGAGATCGACATCCGCCCGACCGCGGAGCTGATGCTCAAGGAGATCGGGCACCCGTACGCGGACGGGGAGGCTGTCTACGACGTGACGTTCGAGAACGTGCAGGCGGGCCTGCGCACGGACTACCTGTTCCGGCTCGCCAACCAGCGCGGCGGGATCGTGCTCGGGACCGGCGACCTGTCGGAGCTCGCGCTCGGCTGGGCGACCTACGGGGTCGGCGACCAGATGAGCCACTACAACGTCAACGCGGGCGTCCCGAAGACGCTGATCCAGCACCTGATCCGCTGGGTCGTCTCGAGCGGCCAGTTCGAGGACGAGGTCGGCGAGGTGCTCATGGAGATCCTCGGCACCGAGATCAGCCCCGAGCTCGTCCCGGGGGAGGAGCTGCAGTCGACCGAGGGGAAGATCGGCCCCTACGCGCTGCACGACTTCTTCCTCTTCTACACGCTGCGCTACGGCTTCCGGCCGTCGAAGATCGCGTTCCTGTGCGAGCGCGCCTGGCAAGGCGACGAGTACGAGCTGCCCGAGATCCGGCGCTGGCTGGAGGTCTTCGTGCGGCGCTTCTTCGCCTTCGCGCAGTTCAAGCGCTCGGCGCTGCCCAACGGGCCGAAGGTCAGCGCCGGCGGGGCGCTCTCGCCGCGCGGCGAGTGGCGCGCGCCGTCGGACGGGAACGCCGAGGCATGGCTGCGCGACCTCGCCCGCATCGACGACGAAGGGTGAGCCCGTCCTGAGAACCGGGTAGGTTCGTGCCCTGAAGAGGGTGCCTCGGGAGGGCACTTGTCGACAGGGGAGGGTTGTGATGACCCATCAACTCCGCGCCGCGGCGGTTCTCGCGGCGCTCGCGGCGATTGCCGCGCTACCGGCGGCGGCGTCCGCGCATCCCGTGGACTGCAGGGGGTTCGAGCTCGAGGCGGCGCCCAGCGGCGAGCGCTACATCGACTGGGGCGGCGGCAGCGACGGCTGCGTGACCGCGGCCTCGGAGAAGGCCTCGGTGCGCGATGCCGCCCCGCCGATGAACTCGTTCGCGGCCGGCGATCGGCCGGAGGGCTCGTTCAAGGCGGTCGGGCACGACCCGCTGCGCAACCGTGGCATGAACGCGGCGATCGCGGTCCACAGGGACTACGCCTATGTCGGCAGCCGCACCGACGGCGGTCACGCGGGCCAGCCGCAGGGCGGGCTGATGGTGGTCGACGTCGCCCAGCCGAGCAATCCCCGGCTGGTGGCCGGGCCACTCGATCCCCACGCCGGCGAGTCCACGCGCGAGCTGCGGGTGTGGGGCGAGAAGGGCCTGCTGCTCGTGCTCAACACCAACTGCGGCGTCGGCGCAGGGCTGCACCACTGCACGGCGCCGTCGATCAGCAACCTGCGCTTCTACGACATCAACGGGCGCAACGCCGAGCGGCCGAAGCTGCTGCACGAGCTGACGATCGACACGCACGAGTTCTTCCTCTGGGTCGATCCGAAGAAGGCAAGCCGGGCGCTGGTCTTCGCCGGCAACGCGAGCTCGACGTGCGGCACGCGCGGCGGCGCCCCGAGCTGCCCGTTCTCCGTCTGGGACATCTCCGCGGTGCCGGGCGGCGGGTCGCCCGCGACGCTCTACAGCGGCCCCTACCCGTACACCCGCTACCCGGCGGCGCCGGAGCCGGTGCTCAAGCCGACCGGCGGCCTGCACTCGCTGACGATCTCCAACGACGGCAGCGAGGCGTTCTTCGCGCTGCTGACCGGCGGCTTCGCGATCGCGGACGTGTCGGACTTCGCCGACCGCGCGCCGTTCCCGGTGCCGCGGCCGATCACGCGCAACGACGCGCGGCCGACCTGGGCGGGCCCCGGCGCCCACAGCGCCGTGCGGCTGTGGGGCCGTGACTGGGCGTGGGTCTCCGACGAGGTCTACGGCTCGGCGACCGGGCCCGACCATGGCTGCCCGTGGGGCTGGGCGAGGATGATCGACGTCTCCGACCCGCAGGCCCCGACGGTCGAGGCCGAGTACCGCGAGCCCGAGAACGACCCGGACACGTGCGCCGAGTTCAACCCGCCGCGCACCTCCTACTCGGCCCACAACCCGACGCTGACGCCGCACATCGCGTTCAGCACGTGGCACTCGAGCGGGCTGCAGGCGGTCTCGCTCGACGACCCGCGGCGTCCGTACCAGCTGGCCGAGTTCACGCCCAAGCCGCTGAAGTCGGTGCTGCTGGAGGACGGCCGGCTCTCCTCCGACGCGGACACAGGCCGCAACGAGAAGGTCGTGATGTGGAGCTACGCGGTCGTCAAGGACGGCCTCATCTACGTCGTCGACCTCCGCAACGGGCTCTACGTGCTCGAGTACCGCGGGCCGCACCAGAGCGAGGTCAGCCGCATCCGGTTCCTCGACGGCAACTCCAACCAGGGCGACGCGCTCTGCTACGACCCGGTCGGGCAGGCCCCGAAGGGCTGCGGCTGACCGGTCAGCCCGCCCGCAGCAGCGTCGCGCCGCGGCGCAGCACGAGGGCGACCGCGCCGAGCACCTCGGCGCGGTCGCCGAGGGCGCCCGGGAGGACGGTGACGTCGTCGGCCGCCGAGCGGACGGCGCCGCGTCGCAGGGCGGCGGCGAGTGGGTCGAGGAGCAGCTCTCCCGCGGCCGCGAGGTCGCCGCCGACGACGACGCGCTCGGGGTTGAGCAGGTTGCAGAGGGTCGCCACGGCGCCGCCGATGGTGGCTCCGGCGTCGCCGATCGCGCGGGCGCAGCCCGCGTGGCCGTCGCGGGCGGCGGCGATCACGGCGGGCAGGGTCGGCTCGTCGAGGGCGCCGCGCAGGGCGGCGAGGATCGCGTCGGAGCCCGCCAGCGTCTCGAGGCAGCCGCGGTTGCCGCAGCGGCAGATCGGGCCGTCCGGGGCGATGATCGTGTGGCCGATCTCGCCGGCCGTGCCGCCGCTGCCGCCGTAGGGGCGGCCGCGGACGATCAGGCCCGCGCCGATGCCCGTGGCGAGCTTGAGGTAGGCGAGGTCCCCGGCGCCGCGGCCGGCGCCCCACATCCACTCGCCGAGCGCGCCGAGGCTCGCGTCGTTCTCGACCTCGACGGGGTGGCCGAGCGCCTCGGACATCGCGTCGGCGGCGCGCACGCCGACCCAGCCGGGGAGGATCGTCGAGTCGCCGAGCTCGCCGGTGGGGCGGTGGACCGGGCCGGGCAGGCCCATGCCGACGCCGGCGACGTCCTCGCCGCGCGCGCCCGTCTCCTCGAGCACCTCGCCGACGAGCCGGGTCGCGCGCGCGATCGCCTCGGCGGCGGGCAGGTCGGCGTCGAGCGGCTCGTGGCGCTCCGCGAGCACGCGGTGGGCGAGGTCGGCGAGCGCGACCCGCAGGTGGCGCTTGCCGAAGTCCAGGCCGAGCGCCACGCCCGCCGCCCGGTCGAGCGCCACCAGCACCGGCGGGCGGCCGACCGCTCCGCGGGGCGCCGTGTCGCCGGGCGGCTCGACGACGAGCCGCTCCTCCTGCAGCTCCGTGATGACCGCGGACACGGTCGAGGGGGCGAGCGCGGTCCGGCGCGCCAGGTCGGCGCGCGACGTCGGCCCGGTCGAGGCGAGCACGCCGAACACGCGGGCGCGGGCGCTGAGTCTCGTGGGGTCGGAGCGCTGCATGCCGGTCCGGATCTTGACGGTTTTGCCAGTGACGTACGAACTCCTGCGCTTTGAACCGCCTTGACACCGTGGAATACTTCGAAATCGCACAAACCGGGAGGAGAGGGGACACGTGATGGGTCGTATACGCCTGCGGCCGGCGCTGCTCGCGCTCGCCGTCGTCGTCGCCGTGCCGAGCACCGGCATCGCCGGCAAGTCCAAGCAACCGCAGGCCGGCAAGCCGCGCATGGAGCACGGCTGTGCCCGGATCGAGGACAAGCTGCCGACGTACGCGGACTGGCCGCGCGTGGAGTCCCGCATCAAGGACGACCACAAGCTCGAAGCGCGCGTGCAGCGGATGCTCGACTCGCTCACGCTCGAGGAGAAGGTCGGGCAGATGACCCAGCCCGAGATCTCCACGATCACACCGGCCCAGGTCGAGGAGTTCCACATCGGCTCCGTGCTCAACGGCGGCGGCGCGTGGCCGCAGGCCAACAAGCACGCGGCGCCGGGCGACTGGCTCGCGCTCGCCGACGCCTACTGGGCGGCATCGAAGCGCGGCAACGCCGCCGGCGTCCCCGCGATCTGGGGTATCGACGCCGTCCACGGCAACTCGAACATCTTCGGCGCGACGCTGTTCCCGCACAACATCGGGCTCGGCGCCGCGCACGACCCGTGCCTGGTCCGCGACGTCCAGGCCGCGACCGCCGAGCAGGTGCGCGCGACCGGCCAGGACTGGGCGTTCGCGCCGACGCTGGCCGTCGTCCGCGACGACCGCTGGGGCCGCACCTACGAGGGCTTCTCCGAGGACCCGCGGATCACGCGCGCCTACGGCTACGAGGCGATCCGCGGCCTGCAGGGCCACAGCCGCCACGGCATCGGCTCCGACGGCGTGATCGGCACCGCGAAGCACTTCATCGGCGACGGCGGCACCGAGGGCGGCAAGGACCAGGGCGTCAACCCCTCCTCCGAGGCCGAGATGATCAACATCCACGGCCAGGGCTACTACGGCGCGCTCGCCGCCGGCTCCCAGAGCGTGATGGTCTCGTTCAACTCGTGGACCAACGAGGAGCTCGGCATCAAGGAGGGCAAGCTGCACGGCTCCCACAAGGCGCTGAGCGAGATCCTCAAGGGCAAGATGGGCTTCGACGGCCTCGTCGTCTCCGACTGGAACGGCATCGGCCAGGTCGCGGGCTGCACCAACGCGAGCTGCCCGCAGGCGATCAAGGCCGGGATCGACGTCGTGATGGTCCCGCAGGACTGGAAGGCGTTCATCACGAACACGCTCGCCCAGGTGCGCTCGGGTGAGATCCCGATCGAGAGGATCGACGACGCGGTCACGCGGATCCTGCGCGTGAAGCTGCGCGCCGGCCTGATGGACCAGCCGAAGCCGTCGGCGCGCGAGCACGCCGGCTCGCAGGCCGCGCTCCAGCAGCCCGCGCTCGCCCGCAAGGCCGTGCGCGAGTCGCTCGTGCTGCTCAAGAACCAGGACCGGCTGCTGCCGCTGCCGTCCAGCTCGAAGGTGCTGGTGGTCGGCAAGAGCGCCGACTCGCTGCAGAACCAGACCGGCGGCTGGAGCCTCACCTGGCAGGGCACCGGCAACACGAACGCCGACTTCCCGAACGGCACGACGATCCTCGCGGGCCTGAAGCAGGCGCTCGGGGACAGTGACGTGACGTTCTCGGAGACCGGCGAGAACGTGGATCCGTCGCAGTACGACGCGGTGATCGCCGTGATCGGCGAGACGCCGTACGCCGAGGGCAACGGCGACCTCGGCAAGCGCTCGCTCGAGCACGCTCGCCTGCAGCCGCAGGACCTCGCCGTGCTCGACCGCGTGGCCGGCAAGGGCGCGCCGGTGGCCACCGTGTTCGTGGCCGGCCGGCCGCTGTACGTCAACAAGGAGCTCAACCGCTCCGACGCGTTCGTCGCGGCCTGGCTGCCTGGCACCGAGGGCCAGGGCGTCGCCGACCTGCTGGTCAAGGGCCGCCGCACCGGCGACGGCTTCACCGGCAAGCTGTCCTACTCGTGGCCCGCGACGCCGTGCCAGACGCCGCTGAACGCCGGCGACGAGGGCTACGCGCCGCTGTTCAAGCTCGGCTACGGCCTGCGCAATGGGCAGAAGGCCACCGTGCCACAGCTGCCCGAGGAGTCGGTCGCCCGCTGCGTCGACGGCGGGGGCGGCGGGACCACCACCGACGAGCTCGAGCTGTTCGTGCGCCAGGACGTCGCGCCGTACGAGAGCTTCATCGGCTCGCCGTTCAACTGGGGCGGGGACCGGCTCGGCAACGACCCGAGCGGGCCGCCGGTGACGCACCCGAACATCGAGGCGCGCTGGACCGACGTCAACGTCCAGCAGGACGCACGGAAGGTCACCTGGAAGGGCGGTGCCGGCCAGTTCTACATCCAGGCGGCCGAGGCCGACCTGCGGCCCTACCTCAACAGCGACGCCGCGATCGTGTGGGACACGATCATCACCAAGGCGCCGACGCAGCGGACGGTGATCAGCGCGCACTGCGTGTTCCCGTGCTTCTCGGACGCCCCGATCACGAAGGTGCTCGCGGACCGGGCCGACGGCGCCAAGCACACGATCAAGGTGCCGGTCTCGTGCCTGGACACCGGCGGGCTCGAGTTCGACCACATCAACACGCCCTTCCTGATCTACACGGAGGGCGAGCTGGAGGCGGCGTTCGCGAACGTCCGCTGGGTGCCGGGGGCCGCGAAGGACGCGGACGCCCTCACCTGCGCCGACCTCCAATAGGCACGTCGAGCCGGGAGTTGTTCGGCCTACGGCTGAACAACTCCCGGTTCAGCGCGGGGGTGCGCCGTGGAGCGCGAGCGACTGGTTCGCGTAGCGGGCGTCGCCGGTGAGCTCGGCGCCGAGCCAGTCGGGCGGCGCGAAGGCGCGGCTGGCCTCGGTCGAGGCGAACTCGACCTCGGCGACGAGCAGGCCGTCGAGCGCCTCGGCATAGACGTCGAGCTCGGCCGTCAGGTCGTCGCCGAGCGGCACGAGGTGGCGGGTCTTGGCGATCCGGCGGCCCTCGGTGAGCGCCCACAGCGCCTCGAAGCGCCGGTCGTCGATCTCGATCTCCTCCTCGACGCGCACGTGCGCCGGACCGGACTTCACGGTCAGCGTCGAGCGCCCCGCGCGGCGGCGGATCCGGACCTCCGTGCCGTCGGGCGCGACGGCGAGGTAGCCCTGCTCGAGACGGTCGCCGGGAGGCAGCGGGTCGGGCACCCGCGTGACGAGGAACTTGCGCTCGATCTCGACGCCGGGCGGTTCGCTCATCGCATGGAACACTACGCGGCCGTGGCCCCGGATCCCGTCGATCTGATCCTGCCTGCGTCGCTGGATCAGGCGGCGGCGCTCGCCCTGCTCGAGCAGCGGCTCGAGGTCACGCGCGGGCGCTCCCGGATCAGCGATCGCACGCTGCTGGACAGCTTCGACGGGCGACTGCGCGACGCCGGGCTGCGGGCGGAGCGGCCGGCCGGGCGCTCCGCGGCGATCGTGCTGTACGAGCCGGGCGCACCGTCGCGCGAGGCCCGTGTGCCGCGCGCCAGGCGCCACCTCGCCACCGAGCTCCCGGATGGCGCGCTGCGCGAGCGGCTCGCGCCCGTGCTCGAGGAGCGCGCCCTGCTGCCGGCCGTCCGCGTGCGCAGCAGCGTGCAGACGCTGGCCGTGCTCGGGGCGGAGGCCAAGACGGTCGCGCGGATCGAGCTCGAGCGGCCGGAGCTGGTGCGCGACGGCGGCGAGCGGATGCCGCTGGCGGCGCGGTTGTCGCTGCGTCCGGTGCTCGGCTACGACCGCGAGTTCGACCGCACGCTGACGGTCCTGCGGGACGACCTCGGGCTCGAGGCCGCCGAGCGGCCGCTCTACGACGCGGCGGTGCTCGCCGCGGGCGGGCGGCCCGAGGGCATTGCGACGAAGGTCAAGCTGGAGCTGCCGGCCGGCACGCGCACCGACGCGGCGGCCGCGCTCGTGCTGGGCCGGCTGGTCGAGGTCGCCGAGGTCAACCTGCCCGGGACGCTCGAGGACCTCGACCCGGAGTTCCTGCACGACGTGCGCGTGTCGATCCGCCGCGCGCGCTCGGTCCTGCGCGAGCTCAAGGACGTCCACGAGCCGGAGGCCCGGGCCCACCTGCGCGACGAGCTCAAGTGGGCGCAGGCGCTGACCGGCCCGGTGCGCGACCTCGACGTGCAGCTGCTCGAGTGGCCGGAGCTGTCCGCGCACGTCGGCGACGTCCGCGCGGCCGAGCTCGAGCCGCTCCGCGCGCTGCTCGCCCGGCGGCGCGATCGCGAGCGCGCGAAGCTCGTCCGCGGGCTGCGCGGCAAGCGGTTCCGCGCCGCGATGCGCGCGTGGCAGGCGCTGGCTTCCGAGCCCGCCGGCCCGGGGCCGGACGCCGACAAGCCGATCGAGGCGGTGGCCGGCAAGCGGATCCGCAAGGTGCTCGCCCGGATGCTCGAGGACGGCGGCAAGATCGGCGCGAAGAGCCCGGCCGAGGCGCTGCACGACCTGCGCAAGCGCGGCAAGGAGCTGCGCTACCTGCTCGAGCTGTTCGGCTCGGTGTTCCCAGAGCGCGCCGTCGAGCCGCTGGTCGACGGCCTGAAGGACCTGCAGAAGGTGCTGGGGCGCTTCCAGGATCGCGCCGTGCAGGTCGAGACGTTGCACGCGATGCGCGACGACCTCGCCGTCGAGCCTGAAGGGCCGGCGGCGCTGATCGCGCTCGGGCCGGTGCTCGACGCGCTGCTCGCCGACCAGCAGGCGGCCCGCAAGGAGTTCGCGGCCGCCTTCGAGGAGTTCGGGCAGGCCGCCGGGCGCAAGCGGGTGCGGAAGGCGTTCGGGTCATGAAGACGCTCGCCACGTACTCGATCAAGGGCGGGGTGGGGAAGACCTCCGCGGCGGTCAACCTCGGCGCGCTGGCCGCGGCCGACGGGCTGCGGACCGTGCTCTGGGACCTCGACCCGCAGGGCGCGGCCTCCTTCCTGTTCCGGATCAAGCCGAAGGTCAAGGGCGGCGGCAAGCGGCTGATCCGCGACAAGCAGCCGGTCGCGGTGATGAAGGGCACCGACGTCGAGGGCCTCGACCTGCTGCCCGCCGACTTCTCCTATCGCAACCTCGACCTCGAGCTCGACCGCCGCAAGAAGCCGCTGACCGGCGTCCGGAGGGTGCTCGCCGAGCTCGAAGGCGACTACGACCTGGCGATCCTCGACTGCCCGCCGTCGATCTCGCTCGTCTCGGAGAACGTCTTCTCGGCCGCCGACCTGCTGCTCGTCCCGCTCGTGCCGGCGACGCTCTCCGTGCGCACGCTCGAGCAGCTGCGCCGCTTCCTCGCGGGCGTCGAGCAGCCCACCCCGGACGTGCTCGCGTTCTTCTCGATGGTCGACCGCCGCAAGAAGCTCCACCGCGAGCTGGTCGAGTCGCTCCCGGACGAGCTGCCCGGAGTGGCCGGCGTCGCGATCCCGAACGCGAGCGTCGTCGAGCTCATGGGCCTCCACCGCGAGCCGGTCGTGACGAGCGCGCCACGCCACAAGGCGGCGCAGGCCTATGCCGAGCTCTGGGCACAGGCCCGCGCCGTCCTCGACGGCGGGGGGAAGACGGGTCGCCCGAGGTCGTGAGGGTCGGCGTGAGGAGGAGAAGACCGAGCCTGTGACCTCGGGCGGCGGGCGCTGGGGTCCTCGTGGAACGCCCGCTGCCGACATTCAAGCCGCCCGGGAAGGGGTCCGCGTGACGAATCCGTTACCGGCGGCGCTGCTTGAGGGTGATGCCCTCGAGGACGTTGGCGACCCGCTCGCAGGCGTCGACCGACTCCTCGAGCGTCTCGAAGATGTCCTTCCAGCGGATCACGATCATCGGGTCGATGCCGTGCGCGAACAGCTGCGCCACGGCCGCGCGCACGATCTGGTCCGCCTCGTTCTCGAGCCGGTGGATCTCGACGATGTGGTCCGCGAGGTCCATGCCGTTGCGCAGCTCGTGCAGGGCCGCCGTGACCTGGTGCGCGGCCGCGACGAGCAGGTCGCCGATCGTCTCGGCCTGCTCCATCGGCGCCTCCACGGCGTAGCGGCCGAGCTGGTCGGCGGCCTCCTCGGCGAAGTCGACGACGTCGTCGAGCGCGACCGCGAGCGCGTGCACGTCTGCGGCGTCGAGGTGGGTGCGGCGGCCCTGCTCGGCGAGCCGGCGCAGGATCGCGTGGGTGAGCTTGTCGCCCTCCTGCTCGCACAGGTAGACCTGGTGGACCTGCTCGGCGGCGTCGGGGACGGCGGCGAGCGTGTCGCGCAGCAGCGCGACGCCGCGTCGGCGTTGGCGCCGGCACGCTCGAACAGCTCGAGCAGCGCGGGGTCGGGGGCGGCGCGGCGGCGCATCGTCCCCTCGCACCGTAGGCGCGCGGGCGGGCCGCCGGTGGATGCGTTCACAACTCGTGCACAGCTCCGCACGATCTCCGCAAAGTGCGGGGTGGATGTCGGGAGCTGTGGCCGAGCTGTTACCGCCGCGACCGGGAGCTCCTCCCGCCACTAGCGTGGCGCCCGATGCAGGTGGGGATCCTCGACACCGACAGCGGGTTCGTGCATGTGCTGGTCAAGCGGCTCGAGGCCGCGGGCGTGCAGCACCGCGTGATCGCGAGCCCGCGGTCGCACGACGCGCTCGTCGCGCTGCGCCTGTCGGCAATGATCGTCGATCCGGCGGTGCTCGGACCCGCCGCCTGGAGCTACCTCGAGGGGCTGTGCGCGTGCATGCCCAACCTCGGGCTCGTCGTCTGCACGGCGCCCGTGGCGGTCGCCCAGCGCGTGCGCGGCCTGCGGCTGGGCGCCGACGACTGGCTGACCAAGCCTTGCCACCCGGAGGAGGTCGTCGCGCGCCTGGAGGCCGTCGGGCGCCGGCGCTCGCCGTGGGACCAGCGCGGCGAGCAGGCCCCGGTCGAGGTCGGCGGGCTGTCGGTGCGCCCCGACCGCTTCCAGGCGTACGCCGGCGACGCCAGCGCGAACCTCACGCGGCGCGAGTTCGAGCTGATCCAGCTGCTGGCCGGGCGCGAGGGCCAGGTGCTGCCGCGCGAGGAGATCTACGAGCGCGTCTGGGGCTACTCGATGGCGCACGGGGATCGCTCGGTCGACGTGTTCGTGCGCAAGCTGCGCCAGAAGCTTGCGAAGGTCTCACCGGGCTGGCGCTACATCCACACGCACTTCGGGATCGGCTACCGCTTCGCGGCCGAGCCCGCCGTTGCCGCCCCGGCTGTTGAGCCGGAGCGGCAGGGCGGCGTGTTGCTCAGCGCTTGAGCGCGTGCCGGTGGCCGCGGGCCTTGACGCGGTGCGCCTTGGCCTGCTTGGCCTTCGCGGTCGCGCCGCGGGCCGGGACGGCCTCCTTGGCGCGCGCGAAGAACCAGATCGCGTGCACCAGGTTGCCCTTGAACTGCTGCAGCGAGCGGGTCGCGCCGCCGTCGAGCTGGTCGGCCTGCTGCTGCGCGATCGCCAGGTTCGCCGGCGTCGGGTTCTCCTCGTAGACGTTCATCGTCTCCGCGGGCGGCTTGCCCGTGACCGTCGAGTAGTTGTCGCAGGCCTCGTGGTAGCACGGGTCCAGCTGCTCGCCCTGCACGCCGCCGTACTTGGCGACCTGCGCGGCCGTCTTCGGCGCCTCGGCGCCGGCGAACACGCCCCCTGACGGGATGCCGCGGTTGACGAAGCCGACGTAGTCCGAGCGGCCGTCGAACGGGATCGGCTCGCTGACCATGCCGCGCTTCTTCCAGTAGTCGACGAACTGCTGCTCGATCAGGCCGGAGCCGGCGGGGCCGGAGACGTCCTGGCCGAACGTGGAGCCGTCGCCGTCGTAGACCAGCCGCGCGAAGTTCGGCGAGGCGATCATGTCGGTGTCGATCATCACGTCGGAGTTCGCGACGTCCTGGTCGGACATGTGGGCGGCGTAGTACTGCGAGCCGACCAGGCCGTCCTCCTCGCCGCCGAACCATAGGAAGCGGATCTTGTTGCGCGGCGGGGTGCCGGCCTTCGCGAGCTGCTCCGCCAGCTCGAGCTGGAACGCCGTGCCGGAGCCGTCGTCCTGGATGCCCGGCCCGCCGGGCACCGAGTCCAGGTGCGCGCCCGCGAGCACGGTGTGCTTCGGGTCGCCCTTCTTGGTCTCGGCGACCACGTTCGGGTACAGGCGCTCCTGGTCGACGCCGCTCGTGGCGAGCGTGACCGTCGGGTGCTGGCCCGACGTGGCGAGGTTGTAGAGCTCCGCGCCGAGCTGGTAGCTGGAGAGCACGGCCGGGATCGGGTAGCCCGGGTCGGCCGAGCGGAACAGCGCCGGCTCGCGGTCGGGCGTGTCGCCCTCGTTGAAGAGGATCACGCCGACGGCGCCCGCCTTCTGGGCGAGCTGCGTCTTCGCCGTGAAGGCGCAGGTGCCGCGCTGGATCAGCGCGATCTTGCCGGACACCGCGGCCGGGTAGTCCGCGGCCACGCAGCCGCTGGTGCTACCGCCGTCGGACGGGACGTCCGTGTGGCCGACCGGGATGACCTCGGCCGACACCGACTTCGTCGGCGAGTGCTCCATGGCGATGAAGTCGACCGCCGTCGAGCCGTCGTCTTCGGCGTTGCCGGGAACGTAGGTCTTGTTGTTCGGAGCGGTCTGCTGGAGGACCGGGTCGGCGGTCTCCTTCCACTCCGGCATGTTGAACATCGAGTAGCTGACGTTGTAGCCGGCCTTCTCGAGCGTCGCCTTGACGTACGCGGCCGAGGCGGTGAAGCCCGGCGTGCGCGTGTAGCGGGTGCCGCCGTTGAGGTCGGCGATGTGCTGCAGGGCCTGCTGATGCTCGTGGACCCCTTCCACCGTGACCATGCGCTCGAGCCTGGACGAGTTGACGTCCTTCGGCTTCGCGACAGCGGCCGGAGCCGCGGCGAGCATGGCGAGAACGGCGGCATAGGCCACCAGATGCGTTCGACGCATCGTCCCCTCCCTTGCGTTGTGCAACGGGCGATCCTCCCGGAATCGCCCTCTTGGTCCGCGAGGCTAACGGGGAAACGGCTGCTCTCAAGTCACACAGGCGTGACCTCTCATAAAGGTGAAGGGCATGAGTGTTCTAGTCCGGATCGGACTATGATGCTCCGGACCATGGCGGAGGCCACCCGCACCGAGCTCGCCGTCCTGGGCCTGCTGGCCCGGGCCGGCGAATCCTCGGGCTACGAGCTGCACACGCGCGCGGCGCGCTCTGTCGGCTTCATCTGGGCGCCGGCGCGCAGCCAGCTGTATGCGGTGCTCAAGCGGCTCGACGCCGACGGTCTCGTGCGCGGGCGCCGCGTCAAGCAGTCCGACCGTCCGGACAAGCGGCTGTTCAGCCTGACCGAGGCGGGGCGTTCGACGCTGGCGTCGTGGCTCGGGCGGGTCGAGCCGATCGAGCCCGAGGATCGCGACGGTGTGCTGCTGAAGGTGTTCTTCGCCGCTCATGTCGACGTCGAGGCGGGTCGGGGGCAGCTGCTCGACTGGCGTGGTCGGGTGGAGGCACGGCTCACGACCTACCGCGAGATCGAGAGCGGCTTCGAGGGCGAGACGGGCGCCGACGCGGTTGCGCGGCTGCAGACGCTGCGGCTCGGCATTGCCCTCACGGAGGCGAGCCTGGCGTGGGCGGACGAGTCGCTGGAGGCGCTGGCGCCGGCGGCGCGGGAGGCCTCATGAGTCGGTGGGCGCTGCTGCTCGCCGTGGCGCTGCTGCCGGTGGCGGCCGGCTGCGGCGAGGACCCGGCGCCGGAGCGCCCGCCGTCAGCCCGCGCGACGGCCACGCCCGCTGCGACCTCGGCCCCGGCCGCGCCGCGCTGGAAGGCGGTCCGGTTCCGTGCGAGCGACGGCCGGCGGGTCGAGGGCATGTTCGCGCCGGCCCGCCGCCGCGACGCGCCCGCGGTGGTGCTCATGCACGAGATCCGCGGCGGCCCGGACCAATGGGTCCCATTGCTCGAGGACCTGCGCGAGGCCGGCTTCGCGGCGCTCGCCTACAGCTCGCGCCCGTCGATCGTCGAGAGCGAGCGGCTGCCCGACGCGATCGGCGCCCTGCGCTGGCTGCGCGGGCGGCGCGGCGTCGACGGGCGGCGGCTCGGCCTGGTCGGCGCGAGCATCGGCGCCTCGACGGCCGCGCTCGCGATGGCGGGCGAGGGCGGCAAGCTCGCGAGGGGCGCCGTCGCGCTCTCGCCCCCCGACAGCGCGGACATCTGGGACCTCCAGGGCCGCGGCCGCTACCGCCCGCACGACCTGCTGCTCGTCTCCGACGAGCGCGAGTCCTCCAGCACCGAGGGGATGCTCGAGGGTGCCCGGCGCTCGCGCACGCTGGAGTCCGACGGACCGGGGCACGGTGTGGCGCTGCTGGGGGAGGCCGGGGTGCGGAACGCGCTGCTGGCGTGGCTGAAGGCCCGCGTCCGGCGCTAGGGCGCGAACTTCAACTGCGCTGGGTAGGGAGGCGTGGGTGCCGCCCGTGCCGGCGACCCCACGACGGTTTCCGCCCAGTTGACGCCGCTCTCGAATCGAGTGGAGCGAAACCGTCGCCTACCGACGGTTTCGCTCCACTCGTTTGCGACGGGCTGCGTCGTGGACGGAAAGCGTCACCGCGGACGGCGGGCTCACCCTCTCCCTACCCAGCCGCAGTTGACGTCCGCCAGCGCCGGGTCAGCCGGGCGGCCACGGGCAGCACGACCTTCTGCACGGCAGGCGGAGGCGAGGTCATCACCGTCTCGTCGCGGAAGCGAAGGGCGAACGCGCTCACCCACGCCGCGCCGCGCAGGCCCGTCGGCAGGTTGTGGCCGTTGTACAGCCCTTCCTGCGCGGCCCGGGCGCTCTCGGTGAGGAACTCCTCGAGCCGGCCGGGCGGCGTGACCCAGCAGCGCAGCTTCACCGTCGCGCCGCTCGTGTTGCGCAGCGCGTGGCGCGCGTACGGGTTCACGAGCACGGGGCCGTCGTCGGGCGTGAGCTCGCGCCAGGTCCCGTCGAGCTTCACGCCGGCGCTGCCGTCGACGACCTCCCAGGTCTCGGTCAGCGTCGGGTGGAAGTGCTCCGGCAGGTTGCCGCCCGGCTCCAGCCGCGTGTGCACCCAGAGCCCCTCGCCCTCCCGCTCGAACTCCATGTGGGCGCGGTGGATCGGATCGTGGGTCATGCCGGCGACGGTACCACATAAGCTACCCTTGAGTAACTTATGGTGTCGCCACGCAAACGCCTCGCTCCCGAAGCACGCCGCAGCCTGATCGTCGAGGCCGCGGGGCGCCTGTTCGGCGAGCGCGGCTACGACGGGACGCGGCTCGACGCGGTCGCCGCGGCGGCGGGAGTGACCAAGCCAGTGCTGTATCGCCACTTCGCCGACAAGCGGGCGCTGTACCTCACGCTGCTGGACCGGCATCGAGCCGACCTCGGGTCGTTCGCGGGAGCCATCCCGGCGGAGGGACCGCTCGAGGCGCGCCTGCGCACGGTGCTGGAGGTCTGGCTCGACTACGTGCAGGCCCACTCGTACGCCTGGCGGATGCTGTTCCGGGATACGGGGGGAGGCCCCGAGGTCCGCGCCTTCCGCGTCGAGGTGCACGCGGAGGCGCGGGCGGTGCTGGCCGGGATGATCCGGCACCTCGCGCCCCCGGCC
>Ga0126312_10001043_pt1 | contig 17802 bp, 18 predicted proteins | sample Plot104A_FD_92537 | JGI IMG/M metagenome (GOLD analysis project Ga0126312, IMG submission 92537) | Serpentine soil microbial communities from UC McLaughlin Reserve, CA, USA - Plot104A | ecosystem: Environmental > Terrestrial > Soil > Grasslands | place: USA: UC McLaughlin Reserve, Lake County... | reverse complement strand
AGCCGCTCGCACAGCGCCTGGCAGTGGGCGGCGTCGTCGGCGCTTGAGGACCGCAGCCCGTAGTCGACGTGCAGGGCGCGGACCCGTCCACCGAGACGCACGGCGACGTCGAGCAGGCAGACCGAGTCGCGGCCGCCGGAGAGCAGGGCGAGCACCGGCGCGCCGGCGGGCAGGAGACCGGTCGCGCCCACCGCGGCCAGAACCTCGTCCGCGGTCCTCATTCCTCGGCGTGCCGCGCCAGGAAGAGCTCGGTCACGTGCGCGAAGCCCTTGAGGCGTACCTGGCCGATCGGGTCGAACTCGATCTCGCGGCCCGCGGCTTCGACGACCGGACGCGTGACCAGGACCTCGCCGCCGGCGGCGCGGGCGGCGACCCGCGCCGCCTGGTTGACCTCGCGCCCGTAGTAATCGCCGTCGCGGTACAGGGTCTCGCCGTAGTGGATGCCGATGCGCGGCAGCGGACGCCCGACGTGCCGGTCCTGGAAGCCCACGGCCCACCCGGTCAGCGCGGCGGGATCCGATCCGACGACCATCACCTCGTCGCCGATGGTCTTGATGATGCGGGCATCGTCGGGGAGCGTGTCCTCCACCGCCTGCACGAACCGCTCGACCGCGGTCAGCGCCTCCTCCTCCCCCGCCTCCTCGGTCATGCGCGTGTAGCCGGCGAGGTCGGCGAACGCGATCGCCACGCGCAGACGTCCGAGCTCGAGCGCCTCGTCCTCGAGGTCGGACTCCATGTGGCCGATCAGGTCCTGCTCGACGAAGTGCTGGAGGAAGCGCTGGTGGAGGTGGTCCATGATCGGCGAACTGAGCGGCAGCAGCTCGCGCGCCAGCCCTTCCATCTCCTCGGCCATCTCGAGCCCGCCTACGCCGTCGCGCATGAGCGGCTCGTGGACGTAGAGGTGGAAGAGCCGGACCTCGGCGTCGGCCATCTGCGCCAGCGCCTGCCCGTAGACGCGCACGAGCTGGAGGAACGCGACGAGCGGGAAGCCGGCGGCCAGCACGGCGGCGATGTAGCGCAGCAGCTGGAGGTCGTCGTCGGAGATCGACGCGCGCTCGCCCGACGGGAAGCCGACCGACTGCCAGACCCGCTCGATGAGGGCGGGCTCGAGGCCGGTCTCGCGGGCCGCGTCCTCGAAGGTGTGCTCGCCCTCGTCGGCCGGGAAGAGGTCCTCGATGTAGCCGAAGGCCAGCCGCCCCGTCTCGGCCGCGCGGCGGATCGAGGCCAGCGAGTGGCCGCGGTCGCGCAGCCGGGCGACGATGCGGGCAGTGGCGACCGCCGCCGGCGACCAGCCGTCGCCGTCGTGGGGCACCACTCCCTGCTCGGCCCAGCGCTTCAGCGTGCCCGCGGACACGCCGGCTCGCTTCGCGGCCTGCGAGAGCTTCAGGTCCTCCATGGGCAGCCTGGACGGTACCGCCGGAAGCGCAGTTGCTTGTTGCCAGCGGTGGCGATACCGTCAAGGCTCCGACGCTAGGCAAGAGGCCAACCAGTGGGGGCCGCGTAGCCCCCGCGAGGCGCCGCCGGTCCCGCGACGAGCGCCGTGGCCGAACGAAGGCGGGCCGCTTCGCCCGCGCCGGGGACGGGGCTGGGGAGCCCTCTCAGCCCCGTTTCCGATTCTTCTCGAGCGCCTCGATCCGCTTCTCGAGCTTGCGCACCTGCTCGCGCAGCTCCTTGACGTCGTCGCCCGTGGCGAGCCGGCCGAACGTGGCCTGGAACGTCTGGTCGACGGCGGCGCGCAGCGCGTCGGCGGCCTCGGCGGGATTGCGTGGCGGGCCGGGGGCCATCAGGAGCCGTTGGCGACCTCGAGCCGCTCCTGGTCGCGCGAGACCGGCTCGGACTCGTCGGGCACGCGCTTGGCGAGCGCATGGACCTCGGTGGTGAGAGTCTGCAGCTGCTCCTCGACCCGGCGCAGGCGCTCGGCGGTGTCGGACGCCGCGGTGGCGCTCGTCAGTCGCTCGTCGAGCCGCTCGACACCGTCCTCGATGCCCTCGAGCCGCTGGGAGACCGAGCGCAGCCGGCGGGTGAGCCGCTCGATGTCGGCGGCGGAGGGCAGGTTGAGCGCGCCCATGGCGACGGTCTGGGCCTGCATCGCCTTCTCCCGCGCCTCGAAGGCGCGCGAGAGCGTGTTGGCGAAGAGCGGGTTCTCGAGCAGGTCCTGGGCCAGCTTGCCCACGGCCTCCTCACCCTGGCGGGTCAGCCGCTGGCGCAGCCCTTCGTCCTCTTCGGCCATGTCGGTCCCTTCGGTCGCCGTTGCGGCGCGGGACTCTACCAACGCGGGCCTCTGCTCAAGCTCTACTTCAGGGTGAGATCGCGTGACGCGAGGTCGCGCTTGCGCGTCATTCGCCTCAGGTGCGTGTTCCAGAACGACCCGGGCCCTCTTTTCCCAACACGAGACCCAGCTGAGGCTTGCCTTTTGCGGACTTGGAAATCACCCAGTACCTTGCTGGCGCGCGCCGGAAGAGTCCCTGGTAGGGTCGCCTTCCCCGGCGCCGAGTTTGGCGTGGCTTCGGGAGGAGGCTGGCGGTACGTGCCGTGAACACGCGGACCCTGCTCATCGGTATTGCCGTGACTTGCGCGACGTTCGCATTCGCGGTCTTTCCCGCTGCCGCCGATCCCGTGAGTGTCACCGTCACGCTCGGCGATGGCAAGACCATCCAGGTCCAGGCCGACGTGGACCCATGCACGGGCAAGGTGTCGCTTCCCGATCTGCCTGGACCCGTGAGCAACGTGCAAGTCCCCTCGCTGCCCTGCCCGCAGAACCAGCCTCCCCCGATCTCCAGCCAGCCGTCGGGCGGCGACCAGGGCGCCCAGCAGCCCGAGTCGACGCAGCCGCAGGAAACTCAGCCTCAGGCGACCACTCCCTCGGCGGGCTCGAACAAGCCTCAAGCTAAGGACAAGGGTTCCCGGCAGAAGACCACGGACGGCACCAAGGGAGACAAGACCAAGCATGCCAAGCGAAAGGCCACCAAGAGGACCCACAGGGGCTCCAAGGACAAGGACCACGCGCGTAAGGACCACAAGTCCGACCGCGGGTCGAGCGGAGCCCCGACCGCCGCCAACCCGACCCTGTCGGTGGCGAGCGTCGGTCCCGCGCCGGTGGGCGTGCCGAACTTCTTCATCGACAAGTTCCGGATCCCGCCGTTCCTGCTGCCGATCTACCAGGCCGCTGGCATCCAGTACAACGTCCCCTGGCAGATCCTGGCGGGCATCAACGAGATCGAGACCGACTACGGGCGCAACCTCTCGGTCTCCTCTGCCGGCGCGCTCGGCTGGATGCAGTTCATGCCCTCGTCGTGGAAGACCTACGGCACCGACGCCAACAACGACAGGCGCAAGGATCCCTACAACCCGGTCGACGCGATCTTCGCCGCGGCCCGCTACCTGAAGGCGGCCGGGGCGGACAAGGACCTGCGCAAGGCGATCTTCGCCTACAACCACGCCGACTGGTACGTCGACAGCGTGATGTTGCGGGCCAAGCTGATCGGTGGGATGCCGGCCGGCCTCGTCGGCTCGCTGACCGGTCTGACCCAGGGCCACTTCCCCGTGCATGCCCGCGCGCGCTACGCCGACGACATCTCCGAGCGGGCGGCCCAGAAGCGCTACCACTCCGGTCAGAACGCCGCCCAGGTCGTGGACAGCGACGTACGGCGCCGCTCGATCAACATCTACTCGCGCAGGGGCGCCCCGGTGGTCGCCGTCCAGGACGGCGTCGTCCGCAAGATCGGCGAGTCGCGCACCCAGGGCAAGTACCTCGTGCTGCAGGACGCGTACGGCAACCACTACACCTACGCGCACCTGGGCTCGGTCCAGCCCGACTACCCGGCGCCCAAGCCGCGGAAGGTCTCGGCGGCCGACGTCGCCAAGGAGCTCAAGCTCCCGGAGGACCCGACGCCGAACGAGCCGGCCTCGGCGGGCACGCAGCGCCAGCCCAAGGTAAAGGCCCATTCGGCCTCGAAGAAGAGCGCCTCCCTGCGGCGCACCAAGGCCCACGCCCGCGCGAGCGGCAACACGGCGGCGGCCCCGACGGCGGCCCCGACGATCAAGGTGCAGAAGGAGCGCCTGTACGCCCACCCGGCGCGGCGCGCCGCCTACCACGCGGGCGGAAAGCAGCAGCTGTTCGAGTCGGGGCGGCTGCCGGGCTACACCACGTTCAGGTCGTACTTCACCGAGGTCTTCGGCCTAGGCCGCAAGGACGTCGAGCTCAAGAAGCTGCGCAAGGGCTCGAAGGTGATCGCGGGCACGATCCTGGGTCGGCTGGGTGAGCAGGGCCAGGCCTCGCCGCACATGGAGTTCTCGATCCGTCCGGCCGGTCGCGGCGCGCCGAAGATCGACCCCAAGCCGATCCTGGACGGGTGGAAGCTGCTCGAGTCCACCGCCGTCTACCGGGCGGCGGGCAAGAACCCGTTCTTCGGCTCCGACGGCCAGACCGCGACGATCGGCCAGATCCTGCTGATGAGCAAGGAGCAGCTCGCGACCCGCGTCCTCGAGGATCCGCGCCTCGACATCTACGAGGGCGGGCGCAAGGACATCGAGGGCGGCCAGATCGACCGCCGCGTCCTCGCGGTCCTCGAGTTCCTGGCCAGCAGCGGGCTGAAACCGACCGTGAGCTCGCTCAAGACCGGCCACGGCTTCCTGACGAAGTCGGGCAACGTGTCGGCGCACTCGTCGGGCAACGCGGTCGACATCGCGGCCGTCAACGGGATCCCGATCCTCGGCCACCAGGGCAAGGGCTCGATCACCGAGATGACCATCCAACGCCTGCTGACCCTGCAGGGCAACATGAAGCCCCACCAGATCATCAGCCTGATGACCCCCGCCGACTTCGGCGGCGCCGACAACGTCCTCGCGCTGTCCGACCACGACGACCACATCCACGTCGGCTTCCACCCGATGTACAACACGTCCAACGGCGCGGGTGCGCTCAAGCCGGGGCAATGGCTGAAGCTGATCGACCGGCTGTCGAATATCGACAACCCCACCGTCCCGATCAAGCCCTCCAAGGACGCGATCCCGGTCAAGAAGGGCGAGGCCTCGACCGCGCACGCCGGCGAGTAGTCTCGCGGCCCTGTCCTTATTCCGCTTCGCTCAGCTCGAGTTCCCGTGGGAGCTCGGGCCCGCGGACGGTCGCTATGTCGTGCGCTCGCCGGGCGCCGAGGCACCCGAGCACGTGCTCGTGCTGCGCACCCTCGGCGCCGCCCAGTGGCGGTGGCTGCGTCGCCGCCGCCCGCGCGCCGCCGAACCCGAGCCCGATCCGGCGCCGGTGCCGACCTCGCGGGCGACGGTGATCGAGGCCGATCCAATTGCCGACGCCGACGCCGCCCGCTCGTGGCTGCGCGCCGGGCGGGGCGACGAGGCCGAGGCGCGCCTGCAAGCCGCCGTCGCGGTGCTGAACCGCACGCTGGCCGCGCACCGGGTCGCCGCGGCCGACCCGGGCCTGCGCGACGTCGCCCGAGACCACGCCCTGGTCGGGCGGCTCGGGTACGGGCGTGGCGAGGAGGTCGCCGACGGCAGATGGACCGAGGCGGTGGAGGTGCCGCCGCCCCGCCGCCGGTCGCGGCGGGCGGCGGCACTGCGCCCGCAGGAGCGGCTGGCCGCCCTGCTCGGCGGCCGGGCGGAGCCGCTGGCGTGCGAGGAGCTCGTGTTGCGTGCCCGCGTGGATCTCGACCGCGGCGCCATGCGGGAGGCCGCCCTGCAGCTGCGGGTCGCGCTCGAGGCGGCGCTGGCCGAGCTCGACGCCTACGCCGACGTCTCCGACCTCGCCGAGCGCCTCGACGAGCTGCGCGCGGCGCGCGCGGCGGTCGGCGAGGCGGCCAACGCCGCCCTCGAGGGTCCGCTGGACGCCGAGCGAGCCGAGGAGGTCGCCCGGGTCACCGGGCGGCTGGAGGCGGCGCTGCGGGCAAAGGCGGCCGCCGGCGCAGTCTGATCCGGCGGCCGGCAAGCCCGACCAGGAACAGGACGACCATCAGCCCGGCGACCGACGCGCCGGCGGCGGTGCTCGCGTAGTACGACAGGTAGAGGCCGCCGACGCCGGCGACGACCGCGACCGCGCACGCCACGGCCATCATCGGCACGACGCGCCGGGCGAGCAGTCGCGCCGTGGCCGCGGGGGCGACGAGCACCGCCACGACGAGGAGGTTGCCGAGCGCCTGCACGGAGACGAGAATCGCGACGGCGATCAGCACCAGCAGGGCGGTGTCCACGAGCGCGGGGCGCCCGCCGAACGCCCGCGCGCTCGCGCGATCGAAGCCGACGACGAGGAGCTGACCGTGCAGTACGCGCAGGCCCGCCAAGACGACCAGGACGAGGATCGCGGCGAGAACGAGGTCGGTGTCCGACACCCCGAGGATGTCGCCGAAGAGCAGCCCTTGGATCCCCGGCGGCGACTCCGGCGACAGCGCCAGCACCACCCCCAGCCCGAACAGCGTGGTGACGACGACCGCCACCGAGGTGTCGCGCCCGAGCTCGGGCGCCCGGGCGGCAGCCGCCACCGCGACGGCGGCGAGGACGATTCCGACCGCGCCGCCCAGCAGCAGCGGCACGCCGACGAGCGCGGCGACCACCAGGCCAGGGAAGAGCGAGTGGGCGAGCGACTCGGCGGAGTACGAGAGCCCGTAGAAGACGATCCAGCACCCCAGCGCCCCGCCGGCGAGGCCGAGGAGGACGACCTCGACCAGGGCGCGTCGCATGGTGGGGTCGGCCCAGGGCTCGAACATCAGTGCTCGTGGTGGTGGGCCGGCAGCACCGCCTCCTCGCCCCCCTCGGGCAGGGTCACCACCGCCCCGCCGTAGGTCGCCTCGAGGACCTCGCGGGTGAGCACGGCGTCCGGCGGCCCGAACGCGATCTGCCGCCGGTTGAGGCAGAGAACGCGGTCCCAGGCGCGGGCCTGCTCGAGGTCGTGAGTGGCCATGAGCAGCGTGCGGCCCTCGGCGGCCAAGCGGTCGAAGAGCGCCTCGAGCTGGCGCGCGGTCGGCTCGTCGACCCCCGAGAACGGCTCGTCCAGGAGCAGGACGTCTGCCTCCTGGACGAGCGCCCGAGCCACGAGCACGCGCTGGCGCTGGCCGCCGGACAGCTCCCCGAAGCTCGCGCCGGCGAGGTCTCCGAGCCCGACGACCGCGAGGGCGTCCCGGGCCCGCCGGTGCTCGTCGCGGCCGGGGCGCTTCCACCAGGGCAGGCGGCTCAGCGTGCCCATCAGCGCGACGTCGAGCGCGCTGACCGGGAAATCGAGGCGCGAGCGCTCGGTCTGCGGCACGGTGCCGCGCCGCCCGAGCAGCTCGGCGGTTCCGCGCGCGGCGGGCAGGTCGCCGAGCAGGACCCGGAACAGCGTCGACTTGCCGCCGCCGTTCGGACCCAGCACCGCGACCCGCTCGCCCGGCCGCGCGGCGAAGGTCACGTCGACGAGCACCGGCGGCCCGCCGTAGCCGGCGGCGAGGCGGGTCACCTGCACCGCCGGATCGCCGGTCATGGCCGCACCCCTTCGCATGCGTCCGGCCGGCCGGTGAAGGCCTGCGCCATCGCCCGTGCGTTGGCCGCCTCCATCCCCAGGTACGTCGCCCCGGCCGACCCCCTGGGGCCGAGCGTGTCGCCGTAGAGCGTGTACCGCGCCGTGGCCCCGGTGTCGCGCGCGATCGCCTGCGCGAGCTTCGGGCTGAGCGAGCTCTCGGGGAACACCGCCCGCACGTCCTCGCGCTTGATCAGGGCATCGAGCCTGGCCACGTCTCCGGCCGACGCCTGGGCCTGCGTGGTCTGCGACGGGATCACGGCGCCGACGACGTCGATGCCGTAGCGGCGCGCGAAATACCCGAACGCGTCGTGGTCGGTCACGAGCTTGCGATCGCTCGCCGGGATGCGCGTAAAGCAGGCGCGGATGGCGGCGTCGAGGGCGCGCACGCGGCGCAGATAGGCGGCGGCGTTGCGCGCGAACGTGGCCCTGTGGCCGGGGTCGGCCCGCACGAGCGCGTCGTGGACGGCGGAGACCGCGGCCTGGGCATTGACGGGGTCGTGCCACCAGTGGGGGTCGGAGCCGCGCTTGACCGGCACCTTCGTGCCGAGATCGAGCACCGCCGGATGCCCGCCCGCCTCCTCGACCACCTTCTTGGCCCAGACGTCGAGGTCGTCGCCGTTGACGAGGACGAGCCTGGCTCCGGCGGCGGCCTGGACGTCGGCGGGCCGCGGCTCGTAGTCGTGGGGGTCGGTGTTGGGCTGGAGGATCTGGTGCACGTCGATCGCGTCGCCCCCGACCGCACGGGCGAAGTCGCCGATCTGGGTGGTCGTGGCCACCACCTCGGGCTTGCCGTCGCTCGAGCCCGCCGCGCCGCACCCGCCCGCGACCACCGCCAGCGCCACGATCCCGCCCACGAGCACGGCGGGACGGCGGGCGCGCGTCACCGCGAGCGCGGCCACGGCGAACACGCCGCCCGCCAGCAGCGCTATCGCCGCCCCCGGGGGCGCGTTCCACTCGACCGAGATCCACAGCCCGACCACCCCCTCCACCGCCACGAGCACCACGGTGGCGATCTGCCACGGCAGCATCCGCCGGGTCCACAGGCGCACGGTGGCGGCCGGCACGACGAAGAGCGCGGACACGAGCAGCGCGCCGACCGCCGACAGCGCCGCGACGGTGGCTAGCGCGATCAGCGCGAAGAGGATGAGGTCCGGCGCCCGCGAGCGCATGCCGATCGCGCGGGTGGCGTCGGCGTCGAACCCACTGGCGAGCCACGTGCGCCCGAGGGCGAGCGTGGCGAGCACCGCCAGCGCGCTGGTCGCGCCGGCCAGGGCGAGGTCGCCCGCGTCGATGACGAGCAGGCTTCCGAACAGCAGCGTCTCGACGTTCGCGGCGGAATGGAAGACGTCGCTGGCGAGGATCACCCCGAGCGCCAGCGCTCCGACGAGGATCAGCGCGGTGACGACGTCGTAGCCGCGCCGGCGGCTGTCGGCGAGGCGCCCGACGGCGGCTGCGAACAGGGCTGCGGCGGCGAAGGCCCCGATCGGGGCGGCGAACCCGAGCCCGTCGGCGACCACGAGCCCCGGGAAGGCGGCGGTGCCGACGGCGTGCGAGTAGAACGCGAGCCCGCGCAACACGATCCACGTGCCGAGCAACCCGGCTCCGACGGCGAGCAGCAGCACCTCGACCACCCCGCGTTGGACGAAGGGCAGAGAGAAGACGTCGCCGATCGCGGCGAGAGGTGTCGCGAGGGCCACCGTCGCTTGCATCCGGCCCGTGAGTGTACATGAGAACGATTCTCGTTAGCGTTCGCGCTACGCTTTGCCTCGATGGCCCGGACCACCCGCCAACGTGCCGAGATCCTCGAGGCGCTCGACCACGCCTCCACCCCCATCTCCGCCCAGGACCTCTTCGTCGCCCTTCGCGGCGACGGCGCCTCGATCTCCCTGGCCACCGTCTACCGGCAGCTCCAGCGCCTCGCCGACGAGGGCGTCGCCGACCGGCTCCACCGCGATTCCGGCGAGCTCGCGTTCCGGCTCTGCGGCACGGGCCACCACCATCACCTCGTCTGCCGCGAGTGCGGCCGCACCGAGGAGGTCCGCGACTGCCGGCTCGACCACTGGGCGAGCGAGATCGCCCGCGAGCACGGCTTCAGCGACATCGAGCACCGGGCCGACTTCAGCGGCCTGTGCGCGCGCTGCGCGCCGTAGCGCTTGGCGGGCGTCTAGGACGGCGCCGCTGTAGCCGCCAGGCTGGCGCGCCGGCGCACCGACTCGGTCGCGCGCGCCAGCCGCCGCACCGCCTCACGCAGCTCGTCGGGCGAGAGCAACGGGAACGAGAGCCGCAGGCTCGTGCGCCCGGTCGCCTGCGCCGTCGCGGCGGCGCCGGGGATGTACGTGATCCCGTGGCGCAGCGCCTCGGAGCGCAGGAGCTGCTCGTCCATGCGGCGGGCGAGCGTGACCCAGACGTGGTGGCCGCCGACCGGGTGCGGCGCCGTGTACTCGCCGCCGAGATGCGCGGCCAGGGCCTCGAGCAGCGCGTCGCGGCGCTCGCGGTAGTAGGGCAGGATGCGCTGCAGCTGGCGCTCGTGCGCGCCCGACGCCAGGTAGCGCAGGCCCATGTACTGGGCGAGCGAGCTCGTGTGCACGTCGGTCGAGGCCTTCAGGGCCGCAAGCCGCGACCGCAGCGGTCCCGACGCCGCGACCCACCCGAGTCGCAGCCCGCCGCCCACGGTCTTGGACAGCGAGTCGACGTAGATTACGTGCGCGGGCGCGGCCGCGCGCAGGCGCGGGAACGGCTCACCCTCGTAGCGCATGGTCGCGTAGACACCGTCCTCGAGGATGAAGAACGACCGCTCGCGCGCGAGCTCGATGAGCCGCGCCCGCTTGTCGGCAGGGATGTCGCGCCCGGTCGGGTTCTGGCAGGCGGCCTGGAGCACGAGCACCTTGATCTCGTGGCGCGCGAGCACGCGCTCGAACGCGTCGACGTCGAGCCCGTCCTCGTCGAACGGGATGCCGATGACGCGGGCGCCCGACTGCTGCAGCGAGATCAGCGCGCCGGTGAAGGTGGGCGACTCGATCGCCGCCACGTCACCGGGCTCGAGCAGGGCACGGATCGCAAGGTCGAGGCCCTGGCGCGCCCCGCTGGTGACGATGATCTCGTCGGGGTCCGTCGCGAAGCCGGCCTCGCGCCCGCGGGCCGCGAGCTCCTCGCGCAGCGCGGGCAGGCCCTCGACGTGCAGGTAGGCCAACGCCTCCCCGCCGACGTCGTCGAAGACCTCGTCGGCAATGCGCCGCAGATCGTCGGTCGGCAGGGTGTCGGGGCTCGCCCAGCCGACCCCGAGCGACAGGACGTCGGGCTCGAACGGGCTGTGGAACGCCTCGAGATGAACCTGCTCCGCGTACGAGGCCGGTCGCTCGGGGAGCAGGTACTGCTGCCACTCGTCGCTGTCGGCCTCGGCGACGACGGCCGAGGCCCGCAGGCGCACGAACGTCCCGCGGCCGACCTGCGCCGTCACGTAGCCCTCCTCGGCCAGGCGCTTGTAGACGCGCGCGGCGGTGAGGTGGTTGACGCCCGCGGCCTCGGCGAGCGCGCGCGTCGGGGGCAGCTTCTCGCCCGGCGCGAGCCGGCCGTCCTCGACCGCAGCCACGAAGGCCGCGACGAGCTGACCGGTGACCGATGCCTCGGCCTCGCGGTCGATCCCATCAATCAGGTCAGACAAAGCAAACTTGTTTGACATTGACTCGTCACACAATAGCGCTAATCTCGACATTGTTCCAATGACCCAGTCGCTCACCATCCGAATGGGTTACCCCGACGATCGCGCCGCTCTCGAGCGTCTGGCGACGCTGGACGCGCGGCCACTGCCCTCAGAGCCGCTGGTCGTGGCCGAGGTCGACGGCGACCTCTGGGCCGCGGTGTCCGTCCGCGACGGCGGCGCGGTGGCCGACCCGTTTCAGCCCAGCGGCGCGCTCGTCGACCTCCTCCAGGCGCGCCGCGCCCAGCTCCCTTCGACGGCGCGGCCGACGCCGCTGCGGCGGGTGGGCGCGGCGCTCCGCTTCGCGTAGGGACGTCGAACGATGCATGCGGGGTACGCGTATCTCCCGCCATGCTCCTTCGACTCGTACTCCCGCTCGCCCTCGTGTCCCTCCTCATCGCCGCTGGCTGCGGCTCCTCGAGCAGCAGCGACAGCGGCAACACGTCGTCGTCCTCCTCCGCGAAGGCCTCCAAGGCAACCGTCGACCTCGCGAAGACCGACGTCGGCGACGTCCTGACCGGCCCCAGCGGCCGCACGCTGTATCTGTTCGAGAAGGACAAGAGCCCGAAGAGCACGTGCTCGGGCGAGTGCGCCAACGACTGGCCGCCGCTGATGGCGAGCGGCAAGCCGGCGGCGGGCTCCGGAGTCAAGGCGTCGATGCTGGGGACGAGCAAGCGCTCAGACGGCAAGGAGCAGGTGACCTACAACGGACACCCCCTCTACTACTACGAGGGCGACACGAAGGCCGGGCAGACCGCGGGCCAGGGCGTCGACGCCTTCGGCGCCGAGTGGTACGTGGTCGGCGCCAACGGGTCCAAGATCGAAGGGGGCGAGGAGAGCGAGTCCGGTGACGATTCGTCGGGCGGCGGCTCGCCGTACTAGAGCGCGGCGACGAGCGCGTCGAGCTCTGAGACCACGTCGCCCCCGAGGCGCACCCGCGCCTCGCGGTCAAACGGCGTCGGCCCCTGCGTGACGATGGCCACGGCCCCGCCGCTGCGCAGCGTGACCTCGGGCAGTCCGGCGACCGGATAGACCTCGAGCGAGGTGCCGATGCACAGCAGGACGTCGGCGCCGCCGGCCAGGGCGAACGCGCGATCCATCCGCGCCGCGTCGAGCATCTCGCCGAACAGGACGACGTCGGGCTTGAGCGGCTGGCCGCAGTCGCAGCGCGGCACACCGCTCGGGTCGGCGGCAAGGCGGCCCCGGGCGTCGTCGAGCTCGACCGACGCGCGGCACGCAAGGCACGAGCACGTCGCGATCGAGCCGTGCACCTCGACCAGCTCGTGCGTCCCCGCCCGGCGGTGCAGCTGGTCGATGTTCTGGGTGATGACCGCGTCCAGATGGCCCGCCTCCTCCAGCGCCACCAGCGCCCGGTGCGCGCCGTTGGGCTCTTTGGTGCGCAGCGTCGCGAACCGGTCCCCGTAGAAGTGCCAGAACCGCTCGGGGTCGCGCCGGAACACGTCGATGTGGGCGACCTCCATCGGGTCGACCTTCTCCCACAGGCCGGTGCCGGGCGAGCGGAAGTCGGGTATCCCCGACGGCACCGAGATCCCGGCCCCGGTCAGGGCAACGACCGAGTCCGCCTCGCGCACGAGCGAGGCGAGACGCTGAACCTCGATGTCCGAGGCGACGGTCACTTCCCGGTGAACGTAGCGCTTCGCTTCTCGAGGAACGCGCTGATGCCCTCGCGGGCGTCCTCGCTCTGGAAGACCGTCGCGAAGGCCTGCTTCTCGGCCTCGATCCCGTCGTCGAGGTCGGGGCGATGCGACACCTCCTTGATCTGCTCGACGGCGAGCGGCGCCTGCTCGGCCAGCCGCCGGGCGTAGCCCAGTGCCGTATCGAACAGCTCGTGGTCGGGCAGCACACGGTTGACGAGGCCGTACTCGAACGCCTCCTCGGCGCGGATAGCGTCGCCGATCAGGTTCATCTCGACCGCCTTGGCGTCGCCGACCAGCCGCGGCAGCCGCTGCGTGCCCCCGAAGCCGGGGATGATCCCGAGCTTGATCTCGGGCTGGCCGAACAGGGCCGACTGGGCGGCCAGGCGCACGTCGCACGCCATCGCGAGCTCGCAGCCGCCCCCGAACGCGATGCCGTTGACCGCGGCGATCGTCGTGACAGCGTTGGCGCCGAAGTCGCGGAACATGGCGTGGGCGCCGTCGGCGAGCTCCCGCCCGCCCGCCTCGTCCATCGAGGTGAAGGACTTGATGTCGGCGCCCGCGCTGAACAGCAGCGGGACGGTGGAGGCGATCACCAGCGCGCGGACGTCGCCGCTGGCGGTGACCCGCTGCCACACGGTCTGCAGGTCGCGGACCACGCCCGGCGAGATGGCGTTCATCGGGAGGTTGCCCAGCCACGCGATCGCGACCGTGCCGCGCGTCTCGAGCTTGACCGTGTCGGCCTGGTCGCCCTCGTCGGGCTGCGGGTAGGGGTAGAAGCCCTGGCCGGACTTGACGCCGAGCCGGCCCTGCGCGACCAGCCGCTTGAGGATCGTGGGCGGCGAGAAGCGCTCGCCGTGCTCCTCCTCGGCCTGCTCCATCTTCTCGAGCACGGTGTCCAGGCCATCGACGTCGGCGCGCCAGAACGGCGGCAGCAGGCCGCGCCGCGGGTCCATTCCGGCGCCGCCCATGAGCCCGAAGTCGATGTCGCGCGACGTGGCGACGCCCTCCTCGAGCACCAGGCAGGCCTCGCGCAGGGCGGCGAGCTGCTGCAGCTCGGCGAGGTTCTCGGGCGGGTCGGCCTCGCCGGGGAGGTTGGGTTCGCCGTCCTTGTAGAAGCCCTCGCCGCCGGTCTTGGCGCCGAGCTTGCCGGCCTCGACGAGCTTGCGCATGCCCTTGGGGACGTAGAAGCGGTCGCCGTAGCTCTCGTTGAGGTGCTCGGCGACGTGGAAGACGGTGTCGAGCCCGAGCAGGTCGATGAGCGTGAACGGGCCCATCGGGGCCACGTTGGCTGCGACCGCGGCCTCGTCGATCTTCTTGATCGAGAGCCCGCCGTCCTCCTGGGCCCGCCAGATCTCGCTGACGCCGCGGTTGAGGATCCGGTTGACGACGAAGCCGGGGACCTCGGCGCAGGTGATCGGCTGCTTGCGGATCGCTTGGGCGAAGTTGAGCGCGGTCGTGACCGTGTCGGGGTCGGTGTCGTCGCCCTCGACGATCTCGACCAGCGGCAGCACCGACGCCGGATAGAAGTAGTGGAAGCCGCAGACCTTCTCGGGCCGCAGGGTCGCGTCCCCGATCTCGGTGATCGACAGCGATGAGGTGTTTGAGGCGAGGATGGCGTGGCCGGGAGTGAGGGCGTCGAGCTCGGCGAACACGGCCTGCTTGATCTCCATGCGCTCGGGCACGGCCTCGACGACGAAGTCGACGTCGCCGAAGCCGTCGTAGGTGGTGGTGCCGGTGATGCGGCCGACGACCTCCTCGACCTGCTGGTCGGCCTGCTCCCGGGTGAGCTTCTCCTTCTTGACCAGCCGCCCCATCTGGCCGGCGGTCACGTTGCGAGCCTCGGTCAGCCCGGCGTCGACGAACTCCTGCGAGACGTCCTTGAGGACGACGGGGATGCCCGCGGCGGCGATGGTCTGGGCGATCTGGCCGCCCATCGTCCCAGCGCCGACGACGGCGGCCTTGAACACGAACATGCTGGCTTTCAGGACCCTTTCTGGTTGGAAGGCGCGGAAGGGTATCCATCTATTCGCCGGCCATCTCCGCGTCGGTCTCGAGCTCGCGCGCGAAGCGCTGGACGGTGCGCTTGAGCGCGTCGGTGACCGCCCGGCGGATGAACAGGAAGTCCATGAACGGGCGCAGCGGCCCGCCCTCCTTGAGGGTGTACTCCATCGACAGCGTCACCTCGACGCCGTCGTCGGAGGGCATGAAGGCGACCCGCTGGGTGGCGCTCATCTTCGGGTCCTCCACCTGGGCCGTCTGCCCCAGGCGGGGTTCGTACTCGGTCACGCGCTCGAGGACGCGTCCGCGACCCGCCGGCGTCGACTGCCAGACGAGCGTGGACGGGGCGGCGGGCCACTCGCCCTCCTTGCTGACGACGTGCGCGAAGCCGTCGACGAAGGTCGGCCAGCGGCTCGTGTCGTACCACAGCGCCTCGGCCTCGGAGGCGCGGAAGCCCGGCAGCTGCACGGAAGCGCGCGCCTTGCCCACGGCTAGATGGTTGGTTCCGCGGCCGCGCGTGCGCGGGGGCGCGCGGGACCAAGTTGGGCTATAGAGAATCGCCCAGAGCCCGCCCGAAGCCAATGCCAGCCATTGGCGAGCCCGATGACCCCGATCCAGCGCCGGTATCCGCGCGTCATCCGCGCACGTGGGGTCGTGGAATCAGCCATCTAGCCGAGGACCTCGCGGCGGATGAGCTCGACGGCGGCGGCGATGGCATCCAGCCGCGGGCCGAGCTCGGCGGTCAGCCGCTCGAGCTCGTCGCGGCCGGCCGGGGTGATGCGGTAGAACCGGCGCGAGCGGCGCTCGGGGTGCTCCCACTCGCCGCGCACGAGCGCCTTGGCCTCGAGCGAGCGCAGCAGCGGATACATCGTGTTCGGATTGACCGCCAGCGCGCCTCCGCTCAGCGTCTCGATCCGCTCCATGAGCTGGTTGCCGTACGACGGGGCATCGGCGATGAAGTGCAACACGAGGAGCGGGAGCAGGCCGCTGCGGCGCAGCTCGCCCAGGAGCGGGTCGGTCGTCCCGGGCCCGCGCGCAGCCGCCTCGGCGACGGCCTGCGTGGTCCGGCGGTCGGCCGCCATCGCCGTGGTTTGTATCAGGGTGGCCTGTACCCTCGAAGCCATGACCTACGTCATCGCGGGCAGCTGCATCAAGGACGACTCGTGCATCGAGGTCTGCCCGGTCGACTGCATCCATCCCAAGCCCGGCGCGGCGGACTTCGAGACCGCCGAGCAGCTGTACATCGACCCGGCCGTCTGCATCGACTGCGACGCCTGCGTCGAGGCGTGCCCGGTTGACGCCATCTTCCCCGACTTCGACGTCCCCGAGAAGTTCGCGTACGCGCTCGACCTCAACGCCGAGTTCTTCGTCGAGCGCAGCACGGCGGAGCGCACCGCCGCCTGATGATCGGGCGGCAACCGCGAGTCGCCATCGTCGGCGCCGGCCCGGCCGGGGCCTTCGCCGCGGCGTCGCTGCTGCGGGTGCGCGGCAAGCTCGAAATCGACCTCTTCGAGCGCCTGCCCACGCCGTGGGGACTGCTGCGCGGCGGTGTCGCCCCCGACCACCAGGAGATCAAGCGGCTGGAGGACACCTTCGACCGCCAGACCCTGGGCCGCGGCTGCCGCCTGATCGCGAACGTCGAGGTGGGCGTCGACCTCACCCATGCCGAGCTCATGCGCCACTACGACGCCGTGATCTACGCGACCGGCGCCCAGACCGACAAGTCGCTCGGGATCCCCGGCGAGGACCTCCCCGGCAGCGCCCCCGCCACCGAATTCGTGGCCTGGTACAACGGCCACCCCGACTATCGCGACCTCGAGTTCGACCTCGACACGCCGCGCACCGTGGTGGTGGGCAACGGGAACGTCGCCGCCGACGTCACCCGGATCCTCGCGCTGAGCCCGGCCGAGCTCGAGCGCACCGACATCGCCGAGCACGCGCTCGAAACGCTGCGGGCCAGCCGGATCGAGGAGATCGTGGTCCTCGGGCGCCGCGGCCCCGCCCAGGCGGCGTTCACGAGCGCGGAGCTGCGCGACCTCGGCCGGCTCGACGGCGTCGACCTGCGCGTCGACGCGGCAGAGGTCGAGCTCGACCCCGTCTCGCGCGCGTGGCTCGAGCAGGAGGGCACGTTCACCGCGCGCAAGAACGTCGAGCTGCTGCGCGAGTTCGCGGGCCGGCCCCCGCGCGTCGACACCGCCCGGCGAATCGTTCTGCGCTTCCTGCGCTCGCCGGTCGCGGTTCGCGGCGAGGGACGCGTCGAAGGGCTCGACGTCCGCCGCAACGAGCTCGTCCGCGACGAATCCGGCGCCCTCCGAGCCCGCCCGGCCGGCGACGACGTCGAGACGATCGAGTGCGGGCTCGTCCTGCGCTCGGTCGGCTACCAGGCGGTGCCGCTTCCCGACGTGCCCTTCGACGAGCGCCGGTTCGTGCTGCGCAACGAGCGCGGCCGCGTGCTGGACGCCGACGGACGGCACCTCCCCGGCGTCTACACGGTGGGCTGGATCAAGCGCGGGCCGACCGGGATTCTCGGCACCAACAAGCGCGACGCGGCCGAGACGGTCGAGTGCCTGGTCGAGGACCTCCGCGAGGGGGCGGTGCCCGAGCCCGACGGCACCCGCGAGGAGCTCGACGCGCTGCTCGCCGAGCGCAAGTCGAACCTCGTGACCGTCGAGGGCTGGCGCGCGATCGACGCGCACGAGCGCGAGCGGGGCCGCGCCGCCGAACGCCCGCGGGTCAAGCTCGCCTCGCACGACGAGCTGCTGGCCAAGGCCGGCGGGTGATGTCAACCACCCGGATGACGAAGGGCCGCCCGGCGGGGCGGCCCTTTGGGGGAGAGCTGTCTGTGAGTGTGCCTAGGCTGCAGCGGCCGCGGGCGCGGGCTGCGGCTCGTCGATCCGGCGCGGGAGCAGCGTCTCACGCGCGATGACCAGCCGCTGGATCTGTGAGGT
>Ga0126312_10001042_pt1 | contig 17804 bp, 19 predicted proteins | sample Plot104A_FD_92537 | JGI IMG/M metagenome (GOLD analysis project Ga0126312, IMG submission 92537) | Serpentine soil microbial communities from UC McLaughlin Reserve, CA, USA - Plot104A | ecosystem: Environmental > Terrestrial > Soil > Grasslands | place: USA: UC McLaughlin Reserve, Lake County... | reverse complement strand
GACCAATGCCGGGGGCCAGTACACGTTCACGCGCCATCCGTCGGTGAACACCCGTTATCGCGCCCAGGCCGGCGGCAAGCTCAGCCCGGTCGTAACCGAGAAGGTGAGGATCCGCGTCAGCCTACGGCTGAGCGACAGCACGCCGACCGCCGGCCATCGGGTGCGCTTCTTCGGTCGCGCGTGCCCGCAGCACGACGGCGCGACAGTGAAGCTCCAGCGCTTCAGCGCGACGCGTCACCGCTGGGTCACCAAGCGGAAGACGGTGCTGCGTGACATCCCTGGCTCGACTTGCTCGAAGTACAGCAAGCGGCTGCGGGTGTTCCACGACGGCACCTTCCGCACGGTTGTCGTCTCGAATGACCACAACCACGCAAACGGCATAAGCCGCAAGCGGTTCATCAACGTGCACGCGTAGGGGGCGAGGCCTCTGCGCGAGAAGGAGCGGGCCGTCTCGTCAGGAGGACGGGGCGGCCCCCTCACGGCGGTCGCGCTCCAAGTGGCGCTCGGTACGGATGCCGACGCGTGCGCCCGGCGAAGCCGCTGCTTCGCGGGGTTTTCTAAGAGCCCAGCGCCGGACTCGAACCGGCGACCCCCTCCTTACCATGGAGGTGCTCTACCAACTGAGCTAGCTGGGCGCTGCGGCGAGCTTAGCGCTCGGATGGCCCGGCGCTGAGCTCGCCCGATGGCACATGCGGGTCAGGAGATTCAGGGGCATGGCTTCGGTGCTTCGCGCTCGCGACCTTGCCCGTTTCCCTGTCGCGGAGAGCGAAAGCGCGCGTCGCAGCTCTCGGGGCGAAGCTGTCTACTTGCCCCGCCGCCATGGTCACGGCCGCAGCCGAGGCGCTGACTCGTCGTTTCGAGGCCGCTCGAGCAGGCAGCCGATGATGGGGGGAGCAGGATTCGAACCTGCGTAGGCATAGCCAATGGGTTTACAGCCCATCCCCTTTAGCCACTCGGGCATCCCCCCGAGGCAAGGAATCAGGATTGTAGAAGCGCATCTGGGCCCTTGGACCTGGACCCGGCCGTCGCGAGGGACTGGCCGGCGGCGGACCGGTGAGCGGCTAGGAGGCGTCCCGCAGCCGTTGGGCCTCGGGGAGCCCCTCGAGCTTCTTGAGCGTGTTGTTCTCGATCTGACGGATCCGCTCGCGAGTCACCCCGAAGGCCCGGCCGACCTCCTCCAGGGTCCGGGCCTGGTGGCCCTTCAGCCCGTAGCGCATCTCGATCACCTCGCGCTCGCGCTGCGGTAGCGCGTCCAGTGCCCGGCGGACGTTTTCGCGACGGAGATTCTCGGAGGCAAGCTCGAACGGCGACTCGGCCGTCTCGTCCTCGACGAAGTCGCCGAGCTCGGAGTCCTCTTCCTCTCCGATCGGCTTCTCGAGCGAGACGGGCAGCTGGGCGATGCGCAGGATGTCCTTGACCTCGCGGGCCGTCCATTGCAGCTCGAACGCGATCTCCTCCGGGGTCGGCTCGCGGCCGAACTCCTGGACGAGCTGCCGCTCGACGTGCACCACCTTGTTCAGCTTCTCGACCATGTGGACGGGGATCCGGATCGTGCGCGCCTTGTCCGCGATCGCGCGGGTGACCGCCTGCCGGATCCACCAGGTCGCGTAGGTGGAGAACTTGAAGCCCCGCCGGTAGTCGAACTTCTCGACCGCGCGGATGAGACCGAGCGAGCCCTCTTGGATCAGATCGAGGAACGAGAGACTGCGGCCGAGGTAGCCCTTGGCGATCGAGACGACGAGACGCAGGTTGGCCTCGATCATCTGCTGCTTGGCGAACATGTCGCCGCGCTCGATCCGCTTGGCGAGCGAGACCTCCTGCTCCGCGGTCAGCAGATCGACGCGGCCGATCGAGCGCAGGTAGAGGCGCAGCGAGTCGAGGCTGGGTTCGACCGTGAGGTCGATCTCGGGCTTCTTGGCGGCGGGGGTGGGGTCGGGCACCTTGTCCTGGCGAGCGTCGGCGGCGACGATCTCGATGCCGCTCTCCACCAGGTACACGTGCAGGTCCCGGACCTGCTCCTTGGTCACCTCGACCTCCTCGAGACAGGCGGCTATCTCTTCGAAGGTGAGGAAGCCACGCTCGCGTCCCTCGGAGACGAGAGTCTTGAGTTCCTCATGCTCGATGTCAGGTGCACCAGGGGCGTCAGCCTGGGTGGTAAGCAGCCCTACTCCCTCGTGCTTCTCAGTCAACCCCGCGCTCCTCCGAGACGAAGTAAGGGGGGATCGATTTCCCCCCAGCCGTCCTATGTCAGGTTGTTCGAGTCCGCGACAGTGCCGCGAGGGGCTGCGCCATAAACGGGGCCCACAAGTCCCTGGCGTCGAGCCGTTTCCCGAGTGTACAACGGATCGCCGGGATTGCCTTTTCGATCGTCGGTATCGTGAAAGGCGGCTATGAACGAGCGCTCCGCACTCCTCGGAGAGGACGTCCAGGCCCGCCGGCCGGCGACCCACGTGAGCCTCTCGCGTGTCGGCGTGACGGGCGTGGAGAAGGTCCTCCGCATCCGCTCGAACGGAGCGGAGCAGCTCTTCTATGCCGAGCTCGAGTGCTTCGTCGACCTGCCGCCGGACCAGAAGGGCGCGCACATGTCGCGCTTCGAGGAGGTCGTCAACGAGGCGATCGACGAGGTGGTCCTGGGCGAGGCGTTCAAGGCCGAGACGCTCGCCTCCCACATCGCCGGACTGGTGCGCGACCGCCAGGGCGGCCTGCGCGCCGAGGTCACGATCGCCGCCCGCTACCCGGAGCACAAGCCGGCGCCGATCTCCGGGGCGCCGACCCAGGAGATCTACACGCTGTTCGGCTCGGCGGTCGCCTCGAGCCAGGGCACCCGTCGCCTGGTTGGCGTGGAGGCCCAGGGGATGACCGCCTGCCCCTGCGCTCAGGAGATGGTCATGGACAAGTCCGAGGAGCGGCTGCGCGCGGACGGCTTCACCGATGACGAGATCGCCCGGGTGTTCGAGCACGTCCCCGTGGCCACCCACAACCAGCGCGGCATCGGGACGCTGCACGTCGGCTGCCCGGAGGGCTGCGAACAGAGCGTCGAGGCGGCGGGGCTCCTGGAGATCGTCGAGTCAGCGATGAGCTCGGAGATCTACGAGCTGATGAAGCGGCCCGACGAGGTGGAGGTCGTGGAGAAGGCCCACATGCATCCCCGCTTCGTCGAGGACTGCGTCCGCGAGATGGTGAGGATGGCCGTGGAGGGCTTCCAGCACCTCGGTCCGGGCGCCTTCGTCCTCGCCCGGCAGGAGAACCTGGAGACGATACACAAGCACAACGTGGTCGCCGAACGCTACGGCCTGCTGGAGGAGCTCCAGGGTGAGATCGAGGGCAGCGGTCAGCCCGCGCGGCACCTGACCATGCGGGAGTGGCTGGAGGATGCCGCCTAAGGTCACCTAAACAGTCGGCCTCTCGCCTCGCGGCGTTGTTCTTCCACGACTGCCCCCCGGTCCTTCATGGCGAGCGCCCGCTCCTTAGCCGCCAGCTCGGGCTTTCCCCTGTCAGACCAGAGAGAAGATGGCGGCCGCCTCGTGAGTGCTTGCCGCGCGCTCATGCGCGCGGCGTGCGCTCGGTGGGCGGCGGCCGCCCGATCCACCCGTCCAGCATACGCCGCATAGGACGCTCGGCCAGTTTCCGGGAGCTCCCCTCGCAGGCAACGAGTAAGCCGGCCGATAGAGGTTGCGCGACGTGCGCAGCGGGCGAGCGTCGCCCCGGAAAGCATGGAGGCGCTCTTGACGCTGGATCCCCAAATTCCCCTCTCCCAGGACGCGGCACTCGTGGTGGCGCTGGCCGGCACCGCGATGGCCTTCTCACACTCCGCCGAGGACGAGGCCGAGCGGTGGCTGCGCACTCTGCGGCTGCACGGCCAGGTGGGCACTGCCCTGCAGGCCCTGGGCGTGGGCGAGGCCCCCCTCATGACTGGCTCGGAGCCCATCGACGGCGAGCCGCGCGGCAGCGAGCCGCTCGGTCGCGACGCGGTGGAGGAAGTAACCCGCCGCGCGGGCATCCTGGCCGACGCTCGCTCATCCGAGACGGTCGGGACCCCCGACATTCTCTTCGCTGTGCTCGACCTCTACGGGCGGCTGTTCGATCGGGCGCTGTACCTGCGCGGCACCTCGCGCGAGGAGCTGCTCGAGCGCCTGGCCGAGCCCGCCGAGAGCTCGGCCTGAGGCTTGGCTAGGACGGCTTGGCCGTGGAGCCGCGCACGCGCTGCCGCGCTCGCGTGACCTCCTCCAGGCGGCGCCTGAAGTTGAGGAGGTAGTCGGCGCCCGACACCACTGTGATCGCCACCATCGAGTAGGTGTTGGGCAGGTTGAGCGGGAACATTCGCCGGTCAGGCTACCCGCCGCCGACTCAGGTATTCCAAGCCGATCGTGCTGCCGATCGGCCCGAGTGGGGAAACCGTGGCGGCGAGCAGTGGCCAGGGGAAGATCCCGCGCGCGCAGCCCCTCGCGACCAGCAGGCAAAGCAGGATCCAGCCGAAGCCGTGCGTCCATCCCAGGACGAGCTGGGCCGTGTCGCCGAGGTCGCCGACCCAGACGACGATCAGCGTGGTGAGCACGCACATCTCGGCGGCCGAGTAGATGCGAACCGCCTGGAAGTAGGACACGGCTATGCGAGCCGCTCCGCCCCGAGCTGGCGGCGCACAACCAGCGCGCCGGCCACCCCGAGCGCCACGAGCAGCGCCACCGCGAGCTTGGCCTCGGGTGCCGCGAGGTCGGAGATGCTGCCGCCGAGAGCCACGTAGGCGAAGACCTTGGGCGCGGCGCCGACCAGCGTGCCGAGGCCCATGTCGCGGAACCGCAGCCGCGTGAGCCCGGCCGAGTAGCTGACCAGGCCATACGGCACGAGCGGCAGGACACGCGACTCCATCACCGCGACCGACCCATTGCGCGCGAGGAAGGCCTCGATCCCCGCGGCGCGGGCCGGCAGCAGCCTTCCCACCTGATCCCCGGCCAGGTGGCGGGCGATCGCCATCTGCGCGAGCGCCGCGCCCGTCACGCCAAGGAGCGCCAGGGGGGTTCCGACCCAGGTGCCGAACAGCAGGCCGACCGCACCGGCCAGGACGGGCCAGGCGATCACCAGGTTGAGGACGACGAACAGTGGTACGGCAGCGAGCACTCCCAGCAGCCCGAGGCCGTCGCCCCAGTCCCGCAGGTCTCCCGTCCCGGGAATCGAGCCGGTGGCGGCCGCGATGGCGAAGAGGGTCGCGAGCACGAGGCCGTAGATCGCCAGTCGGCGCAGGGCGCGCCTGCGGTCGCGGTCCATGCGATCCAGCGTAGTGGCGGGTCTCCGTCGAGCGGAGGCAGTAGGCGCTCCGGCTGCGTCTACGCGCCCGGTCCCCGGGTTAGCCGCTCAGCGGCACTGCTTCGCGCCCCGGCAGCGCTTTAGCCGGGCCAGCGCGCGATGCAGCCGGGCACGGCTGCGTTTGCTCAGCTTGCGATAGGTGTTGTGGAGCTCGTTGGGATCGCGACGGAGGTTGTAGTACTCACGCTCCCCGCCGCGGTACTCGACGTAGATCGCGCTCTTGGTACGCAGTGCCTCGTAGGTGGTCGGGTTGCCGGCGCCCCTCCCGGGGCGGTCCGGATCGCTTGCGTTGAGGTCCGGGCCGTGGTGCTCGACGAGTGCGGCGCTGCGCCAGTGCCGGAGGCGTTTTCCGTGCAGGAGCGAGACCAGACTGCGGCCGTCGACCGATCGGGGCAGATGGGCGCCGGCGAGCCTGCTGATAGGTGGGGCGCAAGTCCACGTTCCCCGCAGCGCTGCGGATGGTCTTACCGCACGGCACACCCGGCCCGATCGCGATCAGCGGCACCCTGATGTCGGTGTCGAAGGCGGTCTGCTTGCCGGGCGTGAGCTGGTGCTCGCCCATGTGATAACCGTTGTCGGAGCTGAACAGGACGTAGGTATTGCCCGCCAGCCCGCGGGCGAGGAGCGTCGCCTCGATGCGGGCGATGAGATCGTCGACGGCCTCGACCGCCTGGGCGCGCTTCCGGAAGGCCGTGTCGATGTTCGCGATCTGAGCCGCCTTTGGGGCGCCTTGTTTCGGAGCCACTTGGGTGGGTGCCTGTTGTCGGCGTTGAAAGCCGGGCCGCGGGGAGCCTTGAGGCCCGGGAAGTCGCCCGCGTCGCGCGGCGCGGGGGTGTAGGGCGCGTGGGGCGCGAAGGTCGCGAGCTCGAGGATGAAAGGCTTGTGCGCGCTCGCGGCGCTCTCGATGAACTCGCTGCCCTTCCTGGCGATCACGTCCGTGAGGTAGTCGCCGGGCCGGTTGCCGTAGTCGACCCGGCGACCGTTCTGGCTGAGCCTGTAGTTGAACTCCCGGTAGCCGTTGCCTGCCACGTCCCACTCCGTCCAGCCCGGCGGGACGGGGTTGGCCGGCCTGTAGCCGTTCAGGTACTTGCCCATCATCGCCGTGCGGTAGCCCCTCGCCTTCAGGGCGGTGGCGAACGTCGAGCGCTCCTCGCCACGGTTGCGGAAGACCCGGAAGCCGCCGTCCGGGGCCAGATTGGTGAAGATCCGCGTGTTGTGGGGGAAGCGGCCCGTGAAGATCGACGCGCGCGACGGACAGCAGAGCGAGTCGGTCACGAAGTAACGGCTGAACGTGACTCCCTGCCTCCGCATCTGCCTGACGTGCGGCATGTAACGGACCAGGTTCCAGGACAGGTCGTCGGTCAGCACGAGCACGATGTTCGGTCGCGGAGCCGCGGCGCGACCCGCCGAGCCGCCCGTGCTCGCCACGGCCCCGGCCAGCAGCAGTAGCGCGAGCAGCACGACCGACAGGTTCCTCGAGCGCATCCATCCGCGGGAACACGGCCCCTCGGTGCGAGTTGCGCGTGGCGGGCGGAGGCGCGTCCGAGGAGGGAGCAGGCGCAGTGGGCGGAGCCGTCGCAAGCCGCAGGTCGGACTCGAACCGACGACCCCCACTTTACGAGAGTGGTGCTCTACCAGCTGAGCTACTGCGGCGGGACGCCTGAGTCTAGCCCCGGGGCGAGCACGTCGGACGGTGCGCTTAGGCCCGTGTGCGGATCGTTGTCGCGCGTGGGTTCCGCAGGCGCCTGGTGGGGCTTGCGCTGCGGCGCAGGCCTCCCGCCTACGCCCTGCTGATCCCCCGCTGCCGTTGCGTGCACACCTTCGGGATGCGCTTCCCGCTCGACCTCGCGTGGCTCGACGAACGCGGCCGTGTGCTGGCGATCGACCGGGACGTGCCGCCGCGCCGGATCGTGCACTGCCGAGGCGCGGCGGCCGTGATCGAGCGGCCCGCGGCCCGGAATGGAATGATCCCGCCCGTGGCAGAGGGACCGAACAGGCTGCTCGTAGCGCTCGACCCGCGGCAGCCGATCTATCGCGACACCTACAACGAGTACTTCGTGCTCGTCCTGTCCGCCGGCGGGGCGGCGGCGGGGACGCAGGTACCGCTCTACATCGTCATGGCGATCACCGGCCTCTGGTCGATCGGCGTCTTCGTGGCCGCCTGTGTCGTCTTCGAGCTGGCCGTGATCTTCGGCCTGGCCCGCCCTCAGATGAAGCCGGCGGAGCGGGCGGGCTGGGCGGCGCTGTGGGGCGCTGCAACGGCCGCGCTGGCCCTCTGCTTCTACTACCTGGTCGCCAATCCGACGCTTTGACGTCCCGGCACCCTACGCGCCGGGCGCTTGGTACTGGACTTGCTCGGCCCTGCGTAGGGCATCCATCGTTTCGTCGACAGTCAGGAGGACTGTCGTCTCGAACGAGCTGAGCGCACCGCCGCCACTAATCGCCAGCGCAACCGCGGCCATGGATACGTTGTCAGGGGCCTCCCACAGGTTGTAGCCGTCGTGTGTGCCGAACGCGTACCAGAACCCGTGGAGCTTCCCACCGACAGACTCGATGTACGTCTGAGCGGCCTTTCGGCGGTCCTCTGGGTTGCCTATCAGCTTGGCCCAAGTCTCCGGCGTGTAGCTGAACCTCGATAGATAGAGCGGCATCGTCCCTCCCTCGTATTCGCCGAACCGCGCGAGTCGCCGTTAGGCGTCGAAGTATTGCCCTCCGGCGGCCCCCACCAGGATTGGTCCGAACAAATGAGGCGTACTAGTGGCTTCGCGCGGAGAGCCGACTATCCCAGTCTTCGCGCCCGCCACTCGGCGATCGTGAGGCCGGGCGGGATGCTCGGCGGAGATGACGGCTCGTACACAAAGCTGGCGGGCGGCTCCCGCCGCTTCAGACGCTCGACTCGCTCGCGCAATCGCGCTTCGACGAGGTCGCGACGGTCAGGCGGGGGGTAACTGCTCCGTGTAGCCATCCAAGGGACTCCTTTCCTATCTCCCGCGCCCCAAAGGTCCGGCGCGAATGCCTTTTAGTTCCCCCGAATCGGGGACAACCAAACGCGCTGGATTTCACTGGCGAAGCGCCATCGCAATCGCCGGCCTGCAATGAGCGCCCAAGGTGGCGTCAAAGATCGGCGGGCCGACAAGTGGCAAAGAGGCGGAGCGGCTCAGGACGAGCGGGGATCAGCCGACTGCTCGACGATGGCCGTCCCCCGGTTGATCCGACTGCCGCCGCCGGCCTTCCACTCGACGCGTTGACCCGGTTTAAAGTCGCGTCCCCGACCGTGGAGGGGCGCATCATGAGCATCGTCGTCCGTTTCCCGCCCTCGAACGTGACCAAGCAGCAGTACGACTCCGTTCGCAACGCGCTCACGGAGTCGGGCGACTGGCCCCCGGAGGGGTGCCGGCTCCACGTCGCCTTTGGTGACCAGCAGGTCATACGCGTCAGCGAGGTTTGGGAGTCTCAGGAACAGCTCGAGGCCTTCGGCGAGAAGCCGAGGCCGAGGCTGGAAGAGGCGGGCATCCAGCTCTCCGGTCAGCCGGAGGTCTTGGATACCCATATCGTCGAGACGTTCTAAGCGGCACGGGCGCTCTCGGACGCGGAGCGCCCGCGGGGGCGGTTGGAGACCCCCGCGGGCGCATGCCCGCTTCCGGGCCGGGTCGGTCTAGCGGCCGGAAATCGCCTGCCCGGCCGCGCCCTCGTTGGGGCCGCCGTCGTAGCGGACGCTCGGCGGCTGGGCGAAGGAGCTCCCCTCCTCGGGGCCGCCGTCGTAGCGGACGCCGGGCTGCGAGCCGGGCGTCGCCGGCGTGCTGGTCGAGCTGTCCGACGAGCCGCCGATGGCGAGGACCAGCACGATCGCCGCCGTCGCGGCCAGCGCCAGCAGCGCCGCGAGCACGACCGCGCGGTGAGCGCGGAGCGTTCCGACTGGGTGGGTGAGCTGTGACATGACCGACCTCCTTGGTGGTTACGAGTCGCCGGGCAGCATCCGGGGGGGCGCCTTCAAACCGCCTACAGGGCGGTAACAGGTCGTGTTACGTTCGGCCGTAGGACTCGACGCGATGGACTTCCGCATCCTCGGCCCGCTCGACGTACGCGACGGCGATCGTGAGCTTCCCCTGGGCGGCACTCGGCAGCGGGCCCTGCTCGGATTGCTCCTGCTGCACGCGAACGAGGTCGTGTCGAGCGACCGCCTCGTCGACGAGCTCTGGGCAGCGGGCGAGGGATCGAAGGCGCTGCAGGTTGCGGTCTCGCGGCTGCGAAAGGTGATCGGACACGACGCACTGGTTACGCGCGTGCCCGGATACGAGCTGCGGGTCGAGCCTGGGCAACTCGACCTGCACCGCTTCGAGCAGCTCTCGACCGAGGGGCGGAGGGCGCTCGCGGCGGGCGACCCCGACGCCGCGGCCGAGATTCTCAGGGACGCCCTCGCGCTGTGGCGGGGCCCACCCCTCGCCGACCTGAGCTACGAGCCCTCTCTTCAGAGCGAGCTGGCTCGGCTGGGGGAGCTTCGCCTGGCCGCGCTGGAGGACCGGATCGATGCGGACCTGGCGCGGGGCGGGCACGCCGAGACGATCGGCGAGCTCGAAGCGCTTGCCGCCCGCTACCCGCTGCGCGAGCGGCTGCGGGGCCAGCTCATGATCGCCCTCTACCGGTCGGGGAGGCAGGCCGAGGCGCTCGAGGTCTACCGCAACGCTCGGCACGTCCTGGTGGAGGAGCTCGGGATCGAGCCGAGCAGGGGGCTCAAGGAGCTCGAGCAGGCGATCCTGGAGCAGGACGCGAGCCTCGAGCCCGAGCGGCCGGCGACGCCGGTCCGGCCGCCCGAAGGGCTCGTCGGTCGGGACCGGGAGCTGGCCGAGGTGCTTCCGCTCATCGAGGGAGCGTTGGGCGGAAGCGGTGCCGTCGTCCTGATCGCCGGGGAACCGGGGATCGGGAAGAGCCGACTCGCGGAGGCGCTGGCGGCACACGCCGGCGATCGCGGCGGCCGGGTCATGGTCGGCCGAGCCTGGGAGGCCGGCGGCGCGCCCGCGTATTGGCCGTGGGTGCAGGCGCTGCGCTCGTGGCTGCGCGACTGCGAGCCGGAGGCGGTGCGCTCCTGGGTCGGGAGGGGCGCGCCGGAGCTGGCCACCGTTCTCCCGGAGCTGGGAGACCTGCTGCCCGATCCACCGGCCTCGCCCGCAGCCGACTTGGGCGGTGCACGATTTCGACTGTTCGAGTCGCTCGCATCCTTCCTCAGGAGCGCGGCATCGACCCAGCCGCTGGCCATCTTCCTCGACGACCTGCACGCCGCCGACGCCTCGTCCGTGCTGCTGCTGCGCTTCCTGGCGGAAGAGGTCGGCCAGGCGCCGATACTCCTCGTCGGCTGCTACCGGGACACGGAGGCCGGAGCGGAGCTGGCCGAGACGCTCGCCGAACTCGCCAGGATGGCGACGGTCCGGCGCCTCTCTCTCACCGGCCTGAGCGAAGGCGCCACGACCGGGCTCCTCGAGCTTGTAACCGGCGAGCTTCCTCCCGGGGAGCTCGCGCGGAAGGTTCACGCCGAGACCGAAGGGAATCCCCTCTTCGCCGTGGAGGTCGCCCGCCTGCTTGCGTCGGAGGGCCGCCTCGACCGACCGGCTGACAAGCTGCCCGTTCCGGAAGGCGTGCGAGAGGCCATCGCCCGCCGGTTGGGACGCCTGTCCCCCGAGTGCGGCTATGTGCTCGGCCTGGCCTCCGTTCTGGGCCGTGAGTTCGACCCGGACGCCTTGGAGCGCGTCAGCGGGCTCGACCGGGACGAGCTCTTCGGCCTCCTCGAGGAGGCAATGGCAGACCGGTTGGTGGGCGAAGTCCCGGAGGGCAGGGGCCGGTTGCGCTTCTCGCACGTGCTGATCCGGGACTCCGTCTACGAGGGCCAACCCGCAACGCGGCGGCTGCAGCTACACCGCGAGATCGGCGATGCGCTCGAGTCCCTTCACGCCGGGAACGTCGACCCCCACCTCGCAGAGCTGGCCCATCACTTTCTGTTGGCCGGCGGTCCTGGGACGGGCAAGGCGATCCGATACGCGACGGCCGCGGGCGGACGGGCAGCGTCGCAGCTCGCTTACGAGGAGGCGGCTCGCCATTACACGAGCGCCCTGCAGCTCCTCGAGATCACAGGCACGACCAATGAGGATGCGATCTGCGACCTCCTGCTCTCGCTCGGCGACGTCCTCAGCCGGGCGGGCGACGACTCCAACGCGAAGGACGCCTTCCGCCGCGCCGCCGCGATCGCCGAGCGGCGGGGCCGCGCCGACCAGTTGGCGCGGGCGGCGCTCGGCGAGGGGGGAAGGATGGCGTGGGTGCGGGCGAGCACGGACCCCGCCCTCGTCCCGCTCTTGGAGCGCGCTCTCGCCGCAGTGGGTGAGGTGGACAGCCCTGAGCGCGTCGCCCTGCTCGCCCGGCTGGCCGCGGCCCAGCGCGACGACGCCAGCCGGGACCGCAGGCTGGCGCTCGGTGAGCAGGCGGTAGCGATCGCCAAGCGGATCGGTGACCCCGTAACGCTCGCCTACGCGCTCGAAGGCCATTGGATCGCCAACGAGGGGCCAGGCGACCTGAACGAGGGTCGCGAGATCGGGAACCAGATGGCGCGGCTAGGCGAGGAGATAGGCGACAAGGAGCGCGTGTTCGCGGCCCACGACCTCCTTGTGCACGTCTACTGGGCGCTGGCCGATCGCCCTGGGGTCGACGTAGAGATCGATCTGGCGGCGAAGCTCGCCGACGAGCTGCGCCAGCCCGCCCAGCGGTGGTTCGTCGGCACAGCGCGGACGATGCTCGCGCTCATGGAAGGGCGCTTCACCCAGGCGGAGCAGCTCATCTCGGCGACGCTTGCCCTCGGAGAGCGGGCGCTGGGCTGGAACGCTCGGGTCTCCGAGAGGCTCGGGCTCTTCGTGCTCCGCCGCGCCCAGGGTCGGCTCGCCGAGCTCGAGCCGGGGATGGCCCGCGCCGTCCACGAGTTCCCCACCCTCCTGAGGTTCCGCTGCGCGCTGGCCCACCTGTACGCAGAGCTCGAGCGCGAACACGACGCGCGGGGGGTGCTCGACGACCTTCTGTCGCGCGACCTTGCCCACGAGCACGTCGACGCCGAGTGGCTCTTCTCGATGAGCCTCCTGCCCGACCCCTGCGTCTGGCTGGGCGATGGCCACGGCGCCGCGAAGCTCCACGAGCTCCTGCTCCCCTATCGCGAGCACTACGCACACGCGCCGGTCGAGGCGGTATTCGGCTCGGTCGCGCGCGGGCTCGGCGTTCTTGCCACGGCACTGGGCCACTTTGACGAGGCCGAGGAGCACTTCGACACCGCTCTCGAGATCGAGCGGAGGATGCGGGCACGCCCATGGATCGCGCACGCCCAGCACGACCTGGCGAAGATGCTCCTCGCCCGCGGCGGGCGCGGAGACCGTCAGCGCGCGAGCGACCTACTCGACGAGGCGACCAGCGCCTATCGCGACATGGGCATGGCAACTTGGGCGGAGCGGGCCGAGGCCGGCCGCCGGCAGAGCTCCAGTTGCTCACTCCGCGCGAGGCGGAGGTCCTGACCCTCGTGGCGCGCGGGCTGTCGAACGGGGAGATCGCCGAGGAGCTCGTACTCAGCGAGGCCACCGTCAAGACTCACGTCAAGCGGATACTCGCCAAGCTGAGCGTCCGCGATCGCGTCCAGGCCGTGGTGCTGGCCTACGAGGCCGGGCTCGTGACCCCGGGCGACGCCGCCAGCCGAAGCTAGGTCACCGCCGGGCGGCACGAAGGTCCCGTACGCTGCTGTCGGTGATTCGCTCCCGCGGGCTCGCGCTGGTGCTGGCCGGCCTGGTGGCGACTGCGGTGCTGGCCGTCGGCGCTGGCGCCTTCCGCGCTCGGCGGCTACAAGCAGCGGCGCGGGTTCTTCGGCCTGGGCGGCTGGACCTGGCCCAGCCGCCAGCAGGTCCGCCCCCTCTCGCACCGCGGCCTTCGCTCGTGGCGTCTCACCGTGGCCTGGGGCGACGTCGAGCACACTCGGGGAACCTACGCCTGGGCCGCCTACGACGAGGTCGTGGCCCGAATCGTCTCCCACCGCATGAAGCTGCTGCTCACCCTGACCGGCTGTCCGAGCTGGGAGTGCCACCGAGGTGGGTTCGGACCCCCGCGTTCGCCGGCCGCCAGGCGGCGGTGGCTGCGGTTCGTCGCGAGCGCGGTGCAGCGCTACGGCAGCGGCGGGAGCTTCTGGCGCTCCCACCCGGGCCTCCCCTATAGGCCGGTCAGGTACTGGCAGGTCATGAACGAGGTGAACGGAGCGGACCAGTGGCCGAACCCGAATGCGGCGGACTACGCGTCGCTTCTGAAGAGCACCGCCGCGACCATCCGCGCGGCCGACGGCTCTTCGAAGGTCGTGCTCGCAGGGCTCGGCAAGCACATGACGGTCATGCTGCGGGACTACCTGCCGGCGCTCTATCGGCAACCCGGCTTCAGTCAGGACGTCGACGTCATCGCGGTGGAGGGATACGGCCAGTGGCCGCGGGACATCATCGGCATCATGCGAATGACCCGGCGCATCATGCGCCGGGGCGGCGACAGGCGGAAGCCGGTCTGGATCACGGAGATGGGCTGGGCGACGGGGGGAGCCTGGCATCCCTACGTGACGAGCAGGCGCGGGCAGGCCAAGCGCCTGCGCCTCTCATGGGACATGCTGCTCGCCTGTCGCAAGCGCTGGAAGCTCAAACGTGTGTACTGGTTCCCGCAAACCGACAAGCGGGTGCCAGCGGGAGCGCTCGACTATTGGGGCTACCACAACGGGCTGATCACGGTCAGCGGCCGCTGGAAGCCCGCGATGCGCATGCTGTTGCAGTACGTGCGCAAGCGGATGCCCCGCGGGCACCGCATGCGCTGTCGCAGCGCGATTCGAGCGACCCGCTAGGCCGGCGCGCCCACGAGCGCCGCGAGCCGGAAGCCCAGCGCCGACAGCGCCAGTTCCTCGTTCACGTTCAGCTCCAGGGCCTGGCGCAGGTCCTCGCAGCGCTCGGCCGCCTCGCGCAAGCGGCGCGGATCCCGGCCGCGAGCCGAGCCCGCAAGCGAGGGGGCACGGTCGATGCCGAGCACGGCCCCGTCGGCTCCCTCCGCCAGGCAGACCAGGTCGCGGAAGCCGATCGAAGCGAGTGTGAGGCCCAGGTCGAGCACCTCCGTGCGCGCGCGGCGGCCGTCGCGCTTGGCGGCTTCCTCGAGCTCGCGCTCGAGCGAGCGGCGCTCGCGGCCCTTCGGCTCGAGCTCCAGCCGCTCCGAACGCTCGCGGGCCGCCTCCTCCTCCGCGACGGCGCGGCGGCGCTCGGCGCGCTCGAGCAGCGGTCGCCACGGCTCCGTCGCCTCGGGGCCGCCGTCCAGAGCCGCGTTCACGAGGCCCTCGACGTCCGTCCGCAGCTCCTCCCCGTCGGGCGAGGCCAGGAACCGCGCCCGCTCCGCGTTGCCGAGCGCGAGCTGCCCGCAGGCGCGGGCCCGCTCGGCGTCGATGCCCTCGCCCTCGAGCGCGGCGGCGATTCGATCCGCCGGCAGCGGGTCGAACCGCACCAGCTGGCAGCGCGACACGACCGTGTCGAGCACCCGTCCGAGCGCCTCGGTCAGCAGGACCAGGTGGACGAAGGAGGCCGGCTCCTCGAGCGTCTTGAGCATCCGGTTGGCCACCTCGTCATTCATGGTGTCCACGCGCTCGAGCACGAACACCCGCCGGCGCGCCTCGAACGGCGTCCGCGCCGCCGCGGCGATCACTGGCTCGGCCACGTCGTCGGTACGCATAACGTGGGCGCCGGTCGGGCGGACCCAGGTGAGATCCGGATGCGACCCGTGTTCTACGCGCTGGCGGACGCTGTCCGGGTCCGGATCGCCCTCGGCCAGCAGCTCGGCGGCGAAGGCGCGCGCTGCCGTGCGCTTTCCGACCCCGGCGGGGCCGTGGAACAGATAGGCATGCGAGGGCCCGCTCTCGAGCGCCGTCGAGAGCACCATCCGGGCCTGGGGATGGTCCGGCAGCTTCACGCCCGCGCCCCGCTACGGGCGGCCTCGACCTGAGCGAGCACCTGGGCGTGCACCAGCTCGGGCGCTCCGGTCGCGTCGATCCGCCGCCAGCGTCCCGGGTCGGCCGCGGCCAGCTCCTCGTACGCGGCGAGCACCCGCTGCTGGAGCTCCGCCCCCTCGCCCTCGAAGCGATCCTGCTCGCCGGCCCGGCCCGCCGCGACGGCAGGGTCGATCGACAGGAGCAGAGTCAGGTCTGGGACGAGACCGCCGGTGGCGAAGCGGTTGATCGCCTCGACCTCCTCCACTCCCAGCCCGCGCGCCGCGCCCTGGTAGGCGAGGGAAGAGTCGAGGAAGCGGTCGGATACGACCACGCGCCCCTCCTCCAGCGCGGGGCGGATCACGCGCGCGACCAGCTCCGCCCGCGCGGCCGCGAAGAGCAGGGCCTCGGCCTCGGGGCCGAGCTCGATGCCTGGGTCCTTCAGCAGCTCGCGGACTTGCTCCCCCACCTCGGTGCCTCCGGGCTCGCGCACGCCGAGCGCCTCGCCCCCGAGGGCCTCGCACAGCAGCCGCGCCTGGGTCGTCTTGCCCGAGCGGTCGATTCCCTCGAAGGTCACGAACAATCCGCGCATCGCGGCGACCGTAGCAATCGCCGTGGCGGCTAAAGTCCCGCGCCGCATGCGCGCTCTCGTAACCGGCGGAGCCGGGTTCATCGGCTCGCACCTCGTCGACGCCATGCTCGAACGCGGCGACGAGGTCGTGGTGGCGGACGCCCTCTCCACCGGCCGCCAGGAGAACCTGGAGCAGGCATTGGGGAACGGCGCGCGGCTGTCGGAGCTCGACATCCGCGACAGCGACGCCGTGGCCGACCTGTTCGAGCGCGTGCGGCCCGAAGTCGTCTTCCACCTCGCCGCCCAGATCGACGTGCGCAAGTCGGTCGCCGACCCGGCCTTGGACGCGAGCATCAACGTCCTCGGCACGATCAACGTCCTGCGCGCCGCGCTCGACTCGGGGGTGCGCCGCTTCGTCAACACCTCCACGGGCGGGGCGATCTACGGCGAGAACCAGCAGTTCCCGGCGCCGGAGGACCACCCGGCCGCCCCCTTGGCCCCCTACGGGCAGTCCAAGTTCTGCGCCGAGGGCTACTGCTCCCTCTTCACCCGCCTGCACGGACTGTCGACCGTGTCGCTGCGCTACGGCAACGTCTACGGCCCGCGCCAGGACCCGCTCGGGGAGGCCGGCGTGATCGCGATCTACTGCGGCCTGGCGATCCGCGGCGGCAACCCGATCGTCTACGGCGACGGGCTCCAGACCCGCGACTACGTCTACGTCGGCGACATCGTTCAGGCCAATCTCAAGGCGGCGGCGAGCGAGGCGACCGGGGCCTTCAACGTCGGCGTAGGCGTGGAGACGACAGTGCTCGACCTGGTCGAGGCGCTAGCCCCGCACAGCAACGGCGCCTTCGAGCCCCGGCACGAGCCGGAGCGCCCCGGCGAGGTCCAGCGGAGCACTCTCGATCTGACGCGCGCGCGCAAGGAGCTGGGCTGGGAGGCCAAGGTGGGCCTGGAGGAGGGCCTCGGGCGCACCTTGGACTGGCTGCGCTAGCCCGGTCAGACCCGCCCGACGGCAGCACAAGATCTTGTAGTTGAACCAGGGCTCGGGCACTACAGGTAGTAGAATACGGGTGTGCGCTGTCCCTTCTGCTCCTCGGACTCCACGAGCGTCGTCGACTCGCGAGTGAGCGAGACCGGCGACGCCGTCCGCCGCCGGCGCGAGTGCGCCGGGTGTGGTAACCGCTTCACCACCTACGAGCGCGCGGAGGAGGCGCCGGTGACGGTCGTCAAGCGCGACGGGGGCCGGGAGCGCTTCGACCGCCAGAAGCTCGTGCGCGGCCTCGGCCGAGCTGCCAACAAGCGACCCGTGAGCGACGAGCAGCTCGAGGCCATGGCCGACCGCATCGCGGCCGACGTTCGCCGCGGCGGGCCGGAGGCCGACGCCGGCTGGATCGGGGAGCTCTCGCTTCGCGGCCTGGCCTCCGTCGACCCCGTCAGCGCCATCCAGTTCGCATCCGTTTACCGCAAATTCGAGGACCTGGATGAGCTCGAGGCAGAAGTTCGCCGACTAAAGCGGCAGATTGGTCCCGGTCCGTCCGACCCCGAGGGCAGCATTGATCGTTCCCCCTCAGGGGGCCACGGAGAGAGCCGCGACCTAAGGAGAGAGCATGTCTGACAGCCGTAGCGCCGCCCACTCGACCACCGAGGGGGTAGGAATAGAACGGCGCTTTACGGACTCGGGCAAGCACCCATTCGACGCCGTCGAGTGGGAGATTCGCGACGCCTTGATCGGCGATCCGGCGTCGCCGGCGTTCGAGCAGAAGGGCGTCGAGTTCCCCAAGGGCTGGTCACAGAACGCCACCAACATCGTCGCCCAGAAGTACTTCCGCGGCCGGACCGGCACGCCCGAGCGTGAGTCGTCGGTCAAGCAGATGATCGGCCGCGTGTCCGGGACGATCGCGGGCTGGGGCCGCTCCGGGG
>Ga0126312_10001041_pt1 | contig 17804 bp, 14 predicted proteins | sample Plot104A_FD_92537 | JGI IMG/M metagenome (GOLD analysis project Ga0126312, IMG submission 92537) | Serpentine soil microbial communities from UC McLaughlin Reserve, CA, USA - Plot104A | ecosystem: Environmental > Terrestrial > Soil > Grasslands | place: USA: UC McLaughlin Reserve, Lake County... | reverse complement strand
TGACCCCGCTCGGCGCCGGGCTCGAGCGCGCGCACGAGCTCGTCCGGGCGCAGCGCCTGCGTGGGGACGAGCGCACGCCGGTGGTCCTGCTCGTCACCGACGGCCGCGCCAACGCGGGCGGTTCCGATCCGATGCGGGCGGCGCGTAGCGCCGCGGCGGCGCTTCGCCGCCAGGGAGCGTCGCTCGCCGTGATCGACTCCGAGCAGGGGCCGGCGAGGCTGCGCATGGCGAGGGCGCTAGCCCAGGCCGTCGGTGCCCCAGTCGTCTCGCTCGACTCGCTCGCTCCAGAGAGCGGGCCCGCGACGAGGGCGGCATGAGCGCGCCCGAGCGGGTCGCCCCGGGCGAGAAGCGGCGCGACCGCGCCCTTCTGGTCGTGATCACCGGCAACGGCAAGGGCAAGTCGACCTCCGCCTTCGGGACGATGCTCCGCGGCTGGGCGCGCGGCTACCGGATCGGCGTCTTCCAATTCGTCAAGTCGGGCAAGTGGAAGGTCGGCGAGCACCGCGCCGCGCGCGAGCTAGGCGGGATCGAGTGGGAGAAGATGGGCGACGGCTGGACCTGGACCTCGCGCGATCTCGAGCAGAGCGCCGACCTCGCCCGCGAGGGGTGGGAAGAGGTGAAGCGCCGGATCGCCGCCGAGACCTACGACCTGCTCGTCCTCGACGAGTTCACCTACCCACTCACCTTCGGCTGGCTCGACACCACCGACGTCGTCGACACCCTCCGCGACCGGCCCGGCTTCCAGCACGTGATCGTCACCGGCCGCGACGCCGCGCGGGAGCTGATCGAAATCGCCGACCTGGTCAGCGAGGTGAGCAAGGTCAAGCATCCCTTCGACGAGGGGATCCGCGGCCAGCAGGGGATCGAGTGGTAGAGGCGCTCCTCATCCTCGACGGCGCCGCCGAGCGTCCCGTCGTAGAGCCGACGAGCCTCGAGCGCGCGCACACCCCGGCGCTCGACGCGCTCTGCGCCCAAGGCAGCGTGCGCTCGCTAACCACGATCCCGCCGGGGCTCGAGCCCGGCAGCGAAACGGGTATCCCGACCCTGCTCGGCTTTCCCCTGGACGGGCAGCCCTCCCGAGGGTTGATCGAGGCGGCGGCGGCCGCGATCAATGTGCCGCCGGGCATGAGCGCGTGGCGCTGCGACCTCTATCTCGGCGGCGCCCGCCACCGTCCCCGCCAGCCCGCCTATACCGGGTGTGCGCTCGAGGCCTCGGCGCCGGGGTTCCGGGCCTTCCACCTCCGCGGCCACCGCTTCCTCCTCGTCGGCTCGGGACGCCCGCGGCCGCACTTGCCGGGCCTCGAGCTGTGCGTGTGGGGCGACGGCGCGCCGCTTGGGCCGACGCTCGATCGGAGCACGGTGGTGATCTGCGGCCCCGGCGCCGCCGCCGGTATCGCCCGCCTGCTCGGCGCCCGGGCGCGGATCCCCGCCGGCGCCACCGGGGAGCGGCGAACCGACCTCGCGGCCAAGCGCCGCGCCGCGCTCGAGGAGCTCTGGCGCAGCGAGCGCGTAGTCGTCCATGTCGCCGCGCCCGACGAGGCCGCTCACGAGCACGATCCGGAGGGCAAGGTGCGGGCGCTCGAGGCGATTGACGCCGAGCTCGTCGGGCCGCTCGCCGCCGCGGCGCTTCGCTGCGGGGGGCGGATCACAGTCGCCCCCGACCACGCCACTGACTCGCACACCGGCGAGCACCTCAGCCAACCCGTCCCCGCGGTCGTCGCCGGAGCGGGCGTGCGCGCCTCGGGCCCGGAGCGCCTGGCCGAGCGCCTCCTCGATGCCGAACTGCCGGCGGTGGGTACGTGATCCCCCGGCTTGTGATTGCGGCCCCGGGCTCGGGCGCGGGCAAGACGACGGTCGCGACCGGGTTGCTCGCGGCGCTCGCCAGGCGTGGGCTGCGGCCGGCCGCGTTCAAGGTCGGCCCCGACTTCATCGATCCCTCCTACCACCGGCTCGCGAGCGGCCGCCCCGGCCGGAACCTCGACGCCTTCCTCTCCGGCGAGGACCTGATAGCGCCGCTTTTCTGCTACGGCGCCGAGGGCGCCGGGATTGCGGTGATCGAGGGGGTGATGGGCCTCTTCGACGGCCGCCGCGGCAGCGACGACCTCGCGTCGACCGCCCATGTCGCGCGCCTGCTCCGAGCGCCGGTGGTACTTGTCGTCGACGCCCGCGCCATGGCGGGTTCGGTCGCCGCGCTTGTCGCCGGCTTCGCCTCCTTCGACCCGAACGTGCACGTCGCCGGCGTCGTCCTCAACCGGGTCGGCTCGTCGGTGCACGAGGAGATGCTCCGCGACGCGCTCGCACGGGTCGAGATGCCCGTGATCGGAGCGCTGGGACGCGACGAGGTGCTCGCCGTTCCCGAGCGCCACCTGGGCCTCGTCCCGACCGCGGAGCGCGACGAAGCCGCCCGCCGCACCGTCGCGGAGCTGGGCGAGCGGGTCGCCGGCGCCTGCGATCTCGATGCGGTCGTCCGCCTCGCCCACGAAGCAGGCCCGCTCGCCGTGGGCCGCTGGCGGCCGGACGAGGCGGTCGCGGCGGCGAGGGCGGAGCCGGGCGGTGATCCGGTCCGGATCGCAGTTGCGAGCGGACCCGCGTTCAGCTTCCGCTACGAGGAGAACCTCGAGCTGCTGCGTGCAGCCGGGGCGGAGTTGTTCGAGTTCAACCCGCTCGCTGGCGAGCTGCCCGCGGGCGCCGACGGCCTGCTCCTCGGCGGCGGCTTCCCGGAGGCGTTCGCGGCCGAGCTGAGCGAGGCGCGCGCGCTGCGCGAAACGATGCGCGAGCTCGCCGCTGCCGGGCGGCCGGTGATCGCGGAATGCGGCGGCCTCCTCTTCCTCTGCCGCGAGCTCGACGGGCGGCCAATGTGCGGAGTGATCGAGGCGAGCGCGCGGATGGGCGACCGGCTCACACTCGGCTACCGCGAAGCCGAGGCCGCGAGCGACTCCGCGATCGCCCCCGCGGGCGAGCGCTTGCGTGGGCACGAGTTCCACTACTCGACCGTCGAGCCCGAGTCCGGCACTTCGCCGGCGTGGCGCGTCTACAGGCGCGGACGATTTACCGAGGAAGGCTTCGTCCGCGCCGGCGTCCATGCCAGCTATCTGCACACCCACTGGGCAGCGACCCCCGCGGTCGCGGCACGGCTCGTCAGCTCCGCGCGTGCGGCGCGGCCGAGGCTTGTCGGAGGACCTGCGTGAGTGGCCCGGGAGGACGGGTCGTCTTCGTCGGCGCTGGCCCTGGCGCGGCCGACCTGATCACCCTGCGCGGGGCGCGGGCGATCGCCGCCGCCGACATTGTGCTGTGGGCGCGGAGCCTGGTGATGGAGGAGCTCGTCCTCGAGCACGCGCACGACGGCACGGAGCTGGTCGACTCGGCGCCGCTGACGCTCGAGGACCAGCGCGATATCTACGAGCGCGCCGCACGCGACGGGCTGGTCGTTGGCCGGATTCACTCCGGCGATCCCTCGGTCTACAGCGCCGTCGCCGAGCAGATCTGGGTCCTCGAGGAGATCGGGCTTCCGTACGAGATCGTCCCCGGCGTCGGCTCACTCTCCGCCGCCGCCGCCGCGCTCGGCCAGGAGCTGACCGTGCCCGAGCGGGCGCAGTCGCTGATCCTCACCCGGCGCCAGGGCCGGTCGCCGATGCCGGCGGGAGAGCGCCTCGAGAGCTTCGCCAGGCACGGGACGACCATCGCCCTCTTCCTCTCGATCGCCCGGCCCGCCGAGCTGCGCGACGAGCTCCTCGCGGGCGGGTATGCGCCCGAGACCTCGTGTGCCGTCGTCCATCGCGCCTCGTGGCCGGACGAGCGGGTCGTCCGCTGCCAGCTCGGCGAGCTCGCCGAGCGACTGTGCGAGGCCCGGATCGAGCGCCAGGCGCTGGTGATCGTCGGGCCCGGCCTGCGCCCGGCCTCGACGCGATCGCATCTGTACGATCCCAAGCACGGCCACCGATTCCGCGAGGCGGTCGTCTGATGGCGCTCGTCCTCGTCACCGGTGGGACCCGCTCGGGCAAGAGCGAGCTTGCCGAGCGGCTCGTCGCCGAGGCGGGGATCCCGGTGAGCTACGTCGCCAACGGCACCGCCGCGGACGCCGAGATCGAGGAGCGGATCGCCGCCCATCGCGCGCGCCGCCCGCCGGAGTGGAAGACCGTCGAGACCTCCGACCCAGTTGCGGCACTCGAGAGCGCCGACGGCCGCGCGCTCCTGCTCGACTCGCTCGGCGGCTGGGTCGCGGCGCTGCTTTCCGAGGGCACGACGGTGCCGGAGGGGCCGGTGGCGCCGCTCGGCGATGACGGCCGCCGCGAGCGGGCGGGGCGGCTGGCACGGATCGAGCGCTTCGCTGTCCGCGCTGCGGCGCGGCCTGAGCCGACCGTCGTTGTCGCGGAGGAGGCCGGGCTCGGCCTCGTCCCGCCGAACGCCGCCGGACGCCGCTTCCTCGACGTCCTCGGCGAGGCGGCGCAGGTGATCTCCGCCGCGGCCGCGCGGGTCGTCCTCGTGGTCGCCGGGCGGCCGCTCGAGCTCGTCCCTGAGCGACGGCACGAGCTCGTGCCCGAGCTTCGCTTCCATGGCGACGAGCTCAGTCGCGGGGCCCACGAGGACCACGCCGTTAGCGTCGTCGCCGAGGAGCGCCCGCCGTGGCTCGAGCAGGCGCTCGCGGCCGGGATCCGCGCCGGCGACCGCTATCCGGACGAGCGCCGTGCGCGCGCGGCGATCGCCCGCCGCCATGGCCGCGCGCCGGAGGAGATCGTGCTCACGAACGGCGCCAACGAGGCGTTTTGGCTGCTCGCTGCGGCGCTGCGGCCCCACCATGCGGTCTGTGTCCATCCCGCCTACACCGAGCCGGAGGCCGCCCTGCGCGCGCACGGAGTCACCGTCGAACGTGCCTGCCGTGGGCCTGGCTTCAGGCTCGACCCGGACACGATCCCGGCCGGCGCCGACCTCGTCATTTGCGACAACCCGAACAATCCCTCCGGCCGGCTTGAGCCGGCGGCGCGTATCGAGGCGCTCGCCCGCCCCGGGCGGACCCTGGTAGTCGACGAGGCGTTCATCGAGCTCGTCCCCGGCGAGCTCGAGAGCGTCGCCGGGCGGACCGGGGTCCCGGGGCTTGTCGTGATTCGCAGTCTGACCAAGCTTTGGTCGCTTCCCGGGATCCGCGCCGGGTACCTGCTCGCGCCGCTGCCGGTGGCGCGGGCGGTCGACCGGATCAGACCCTCGTGGAACGTGAACGCGGTCGCGCTCGGCGCGATCGAGGCGTGCGCGCCCCGGGTAGCCGAGGGCCGCGAGCGGGCCGAGCGGGTGGCGCGGGAGCGGCGGCGGCTCGAGGCGGGGCTGGCCGAGATCGCCGCGCTCAAGAGCTGGCCCTCGGTCGCGAACTTCGTCCTTGCCCGGGCGCACGGCGGCGAGCGGCTTGCTGCGCGCCTGCTCGAGCGCGGGACCGCTGTGCGCCCATGCGGCAGCTTCCCGGGCCTCGACGGCGATCACCTGCGGCTCTCCGTCCGCGCCCCGGACTCGAACCAGCGCCTGCTCGCAGGGCTGATGGAGGTGCTCGCAACCGCATGAGGCATCGAATGAGCGTTGAAGATGCCCTGGCGTGTATCTGTGCCGAGATCAAGCCCGTCGACGAAGACGCGGCGGCCACCGCCCGCGCCCGTCACGACCAGCTCCTCAAGCCGCCCGGCAGCCTCGGCCGGCTCGAGGAGCTCGGAGCATGGCTCGCGGCCGTCGCCGGCAAGTGCCCGCCGCCACTTCCGGAGCGCCCGGCGGTGCTCGTCTGCGCCGGCGACCACGGCGTCGTCTCCCGTGGCATCTCGGCCTGGCCCTCGGAGGTGACCGCGGTCATGGTCGGGGAGTTCTGCGCCGACCGCGCCGCCGTCAACGCGCTTGCGCGCACAGCCGGCGCCAGCGTCAGCGTGCTCGACGTCGGCGTCGGCGTCGAGCTCCCCGCGCACCCGCTGCTGAAGCGGAGCAAGGTCCGCGCCGGCGCCGCCGACCTCGCTGCCGGCCCGGCGATGAGTCGCGAGGAGGCTGCGCGCGCGGTCGTCTGTGGCGTCGACCTCGCCGAGCAGCTCGTCGCGAACGGGGCGGACATGCTGATCGGCGGCGATATGGGGATCGGCAACACGACGCCGGCGGCCTGCCTGATCGCCGCCTTCACCGGACACCCCGCGGAGGAGGTCACTGGCCCTGGAGCCGGAGGAGATGCGGCCGCCGTCGCGCACAAGGCAGAGGTCGTACGCGCCGCGCTGGCGCTGCACGCGCCGGATTCCGCCGACGGCATCGGCACCCTGGCCGCCGTCGGCGGACTTGAGCACGCCGCGATCGCCGGCTTCATCCTCGGCGCCGCACGCGAGCAAGTGCCGCTGATCCTCGACGGCGTCTCCACCGTCGCTGCGGCGCTCGTCGCCCGCGCGCTCTCTCCTGCGGCGCTCGGCTACGCCGTCGCCGGCCACCGTTCGACCGAGCCCGGCGCGAGCGCCGCGCTCGAGGCGCTCGGGCTGGACCCGCTGCTCGAGCTCGGGATGCGCCTCGGCGAGGCGACGGGGGGCGTCCTGGCGGCACCGATCGTGCGCGCGGCGGCGGCGGCGCTCACGGAGATGGCGACCTTCGAGGAGGCTGGGATCACGGCATGAGGGCGATCGGTTCCGCGCTCGCCTTCCTGACGGTGATCCCGGTCGGCGCCCGCGCCGGTGCCGTCGACCGCGCGACCCTGCTCGCCTTTCCGCTCGCCGGACTCGCGATCGGCTCGGTTGCGGGGGTTGCCGCCTGGGGCGCAAGCTCGGCGTGGAGCCCGTTCGTCGCGGCGGCGCTCGTCGTCGCCCTCGAGCTCCTCCTCACCGGCGCACTGCACGCGGACGCGGTCGCCGACGTCGCCGACGGGCTCGCGAGCCGGCGCGAGTCCGAAGACGCGCTGGCGATCATGCGCGAGCCCCAGATCGGCGCCGTCGGCGCCGCCGCCGTCGCCGCAGCCCTGCTCCTGCGCTTCGCGTGGCTCGCGGTTCTCGCCGGGGCGGAGCTGTGGGCGCTGATTGCGCTCGCTCCTGTATGCGGCCGGACCGCGATGGTCGTCGCGCTCTCGGTCTCGGCCGACGGCGGCGGTCCCTCGCTCGCGCGCGGCTTTGCCGCCGCGGCGACACCGGCGGTGAGCGCGGGCGCGATCACCCTCGCGGCGCTCGCCTGTCTCGGCGGCGGCATGCTCGCGGCCGCCGGCACCGGCGAAGGCGTGGCGCTGGCGGCGCTCGCCGCGGCGGTCGTCATCGCCCTTGCCTGCGAGCGCGGCTGGCGGCGGCACTTCGGCCCGCTCAGCGGCGACGCCGCCGGCGCCACCGGAGTCGCCGCCGAGCTGGCGGCCCTCGCCATATTCGCACTGGTCCCAGCGGTGTCGGCGTGAGCGGCGCGCCTGCACGGGCGCCGCGGCTCTGCGCCCGCACTGAGGCCGACCGCTGCCCGGGCGTCGTGCTCCTCCACGAGGCCCTCGACGGCCGCCTGGCGCGGGTCCGGCTGCCCGGTGGCCGCGCCAGCGGCACTCAGCTCAGCGCCCTCGCCGTCGCCGCCCGGCTTGGCAGCGGCATCGCCGAGATCACATCGCGCGCGAACATCCAGCTCCGCGGCCTGCCCGAGGGCGCCAGCGAGGCGCTCGCATCGATCCTCGGCGACGCCGGGCTCCTCCCCTCCCTCGAGCACGAGCGCGCCCGCAACGTCCTCGCGAGCCCGCTCGCCGGCCGCCATCCCGGCGCCGCCGGCGAGCCCGGGATTGCGGTCGAGCTCGACCGTCTCGTCACCGCGCTCGACCAGGGACTCTGCTCCGACCCGGAGCTGGCGGCCCTCCCGGGCCGGTTCTCGTTCCTGGTCGAAGACGGAAGCGGGCTCCTCCGCGGCCTCGACCACGACGTCGCCCTGCTCGTCGTCGCCGACGGCTCGGCAGCGACACTAACCCTCGACGGGCGCGAGACCGATCGGCGAGTACCGCTCACCGAGGCGGCCGGGCTCGCCCTCGCGTCGGCGCGCGCCTTCCTCGCCGAGCGCGGCCGCGCACAGGCGTGGCGGATCCGCGAGCTCCCCGGCGGCGCGGAGGCGGTCGCGTCGCGGCTTGCCGCCCGGCTTGCGGACGAGCCGGGCCCGCGCCGGCGATCGGAGCCGTCGCCGGTGCCGGGCCGGGTGCGCCAGCGCGACGGGCGCTTTGCGATCACCGCGCTCCCGCCGCTCGCCCGGCTCAACCCGGAAGCACTCGAGCGGCTCGCCGCGCTCGCCCCCGGCGTTCGCCTTTCTCCGTGGCGGACGCTCACCCTCCCCGACGTCGCCGAGGCCGACGCCGCCGCGGTCGAGCGCGAGCTCGGCGAGCTCGGCCTCGTCCTCGACCCGGACTCGGGTTGGCGCGGCCTCTCCGCCTGCGCCGGGCTCGGCGCCTGCGCACGGGCGCGAGCAGACGTGCGCGCCGCAGCCGCCGCGCGCGCGGCCCGGCGCGGGCCGGGTGCGCCAGCCGAGCACTGGACCGCGTGCGAGCGTCGTTGTGGCGAGCGGAGCGGCGTTCCGTTCGCCGTTTCGTTCAGGGCCGACGCGGTGGAGGTACGGACGGGCACCGCCCGCGGGCTGGTCACCGGCACGGACGAGGCGCTCGCAGTGCTCGCCGCCGAGACGCGGGAGGAGGGGAAGGCGTGAATACCTACGTCCGCGACGGGGCGGCGATCTACCGCGAGTCGTTCTCGATCATCCGCGCCGAGGCCGAGCTGAATCGCTTCGACGAGGTGCTCGAGCGGGCCGCGGTGCGGATGATCCACGCCTGCGGCATGGTCGATCTCGCCGACGACGTCGAGGCCTCGCCGGGATTCGGCGCAGCTGCCGTCGCCGCGCTCCGCGCCGGCGCCCCGATCCTCTGCGACACCTCGATGGTCGCGGCGGGCGTTACCCGCGCGCGCCTTCCCGCCGACAACGAGGTGATCTGCACTCTCGCCGATCCGCGGGTGGCGGCGCTCGCGAGGGAGCTCGGCAACACGAGGACCGCGGCGGCGCTCGAGCTCTGTCGCGATCGCCTCGCAGGTGCGCTCGTCGTAGTCGGCAACGCACCGACGGCGTTGTTCCGGCTACTCGAGCTCGTCGCCGTGAGCGCCGAGCGCCCCGCGGCCGTGATCGGCGTGCCGGTCGGCTTCGTCGGTGCCGCCGAGTCGAAGCGGGCGCTTGCCGCGACCAGCGCCGGCCTTGAGTACCTCGTCGTCCACGGGCGCCGCGGCGGCAGCGCGATCGCGGCCGCGGCGGTGAACGCGCTCGCGAGCGAGGAGGAGTGAGGGCGCTGGCTGGGGCAGCGGGAAAGCTGTTCGGGGTCGGGGTCGGGCCCGGCGATCCGGAGCTGGTCACGGAAAAGGCGCGGCGGGTAATCGAGGCCGCCGACGTGGTCGCCTACCCGGGCGCTAGGCATGGTCGTAGCGTGGCCAGGTCGGTCGCCGCGCCCTACCTGCGGCCGGAGCAGATCGAGCTGCCCCTGACCTTCCCGGTGACGACGCAGGAGAGCTCGCACCAAGATGGCTATGAGGCCGAGCTCGCCGAGTTCTACGACCGCAGCGCCGAGGAGCTCGCCGCCCACCTCGACGCCGGGCGCGACGTCGCAATCCTCTGCGTCGGCGATCCCTTCTTCTATGGCTCCTACATCTACTTCCACGACCGCCTCGCGGATCGCTACGAAAACGAGGTGATTCCCGGCGTCACCTCGGTGAGCGCCGCGAGCGCAGTCGCGGGGACGCCGGTCGTCCGCCGCGACGAAGTGCTCACACTCCTCCCGGGCACGCTTCCGCCCGAGCAGCTCGCCGCCCGCCTGCAGACTGCCGAGGCCTCCGCGGTGCTCAAGCTCGGCCGCACCTTCGCAGGGGTAAGCGAAGCGCTCGAGCGCGCCGGCCTGAGCGAGCGCGCGGTCTACGTCGAGCGGGCAACGCTGCCGAGCGAGCGGGTCGAGCCGCTCGCCCAGGTCGACGGCAGGGTGCCCTACATGTCGCTCATTCTCGTTCCTGCGCAGAAGCCGGAGGAGCGACCGTGCCGCGGCGCGGGCGAGGTCGCGGTCGTCGGACTCGGCCCGGCGGGGCCGCACTGGCTCACGCCGGAGGCGCAGGCGACACTCTCGGCCGCGGACGACCTCGTCGGTTACGGGCCCTACCTCGACCGCGTTCGAGTGCGGTCCGGCCAGCGACGCCACCCGAGCGACAACCGGGCAGAGGCCGAGCGCGCGCGGCAGGCGCTGGCGCTGGCGGAGGAGGGCTCGCGGGTCGCGGTCGTCTCCTCGGGCGACCCCGGCATCTTCGCGATGGCGAGTGCGGTGCTCGAGGCGCTCGCCGATCGCGGCGCCTCGGGTTGCGAGCCCGAGGTCCGCGTCGTCCCGGGGCTGTCGGCGATGCAGGCGGCGGCCGCCCGCGTCGGAGCGCCGCTCGGTCACGACTTCTGCGTGATCTCGCTCTCCGACAACCTGAAGCCGTGGTCGGCGATCGAGCGCCGGCTCGACGCCGCCGGCGCCGGCGACCTTGCGCTCGCGATCTACAACCCCGCCTCGCGCAGCCGCCGCGAGCAGCTCGAGCGGGTGCGCGAGGTGATGCTCCGCCACCGCGCGCCCGGGACCCCGGTGATCGTTGCCCGCGAAGTAGGCGGGCCCGAGGAGGAGATCGCGGTCACCTCGCTCACCGAGCTCGACACGAGCCGGGTCGACATGCGCACGCTCCTGATCGTCGGCTCCTCGACCACCCGAGTAATCCCCAATGGCGCCGTCCCGCACGTCTTCACGCCGCGGCGCTACCCCGCTTGAGCCCCGCGCGTGCTTCGTATCATCACCACCGCCGACACGGAGATCATTGCGACCGCGGCCGCGGTCGCGCTGCTCCCGCCGGATTTCCCCGAAGTCCGCTGCGCCAACCCTGGCGGGATCGAGCATGCCGACGCGTTCGTCGACGAAATTCTCGCCGGCGCCCGCGTCGTGCTCTGCCGGATCCTCGGCGGCCGCCGCGGCTGGCCCGAGGGTTTCGAGCTCCTGCGGGCCCGCTGCCGCGAGCGCGACGTTGCCTTGGTCGCCCTCGGCGGCGAGGCCGAGCCCGACGCGGAGATGATGGAGCTCTCGCTCGCGCCCGCGGGCGCCGTCGCGCAGGCGGGCGAGTACCTCCGCTACGGCGATACCGCCAACATCGAGCAGCTCCTGCGCTTCCTCGCCGACACCTTCCTCTTCGAGGGCTTCGGCTTCGAGCCGCCGCGCCCGGTCGCCGACCTCGGCGTCTACCTGCCCGGCGAGGGCGACGTGCCGCTCGAGCGCGCGCTCGAGCGCCACGACCCGGAGCGCCCGACGATCGCTATTGCCTTCTATCGCTCCCACCGCCTCAGCGGCAACACCGAGTTCGTCGACGCGCTCTGCGAGGCGATCGCCGAGGCCGGCGGCAACCCGCTCTGCGTCTGGAGCTACAGCTTGCGCCGCGACGCCGACGGTCGCGTGCCCGCGCTGGAGCTGATCGCCGACCACGCCGACGCGCTAATTACGACGATGCTCGCCACCGGCGGCTCGGGCGCCGCCGACGCGGCCGCCCCGGGAGGGGTCGGTGGCGAATGGCAGCAGTGGGACGCCGACGCGCTAGCAGCGCTCGATGTCCCCGTGCTGCAGGCCGTCTGCGCGACGAGCTCGCGCGCCGCCTGGGAGCACTCGCACGAGGGCCTCGCCCCGCTCGACGCCGCGACCCAGGTTGCGATCCCCGAGTTCGACGGGCGCGTGCTCGCCGGCGTTATCTCGTTCAAGGAGCGCGAGGCCGAGGGCTCGCCCGTCGGCACCGCCGTCCCCCGCTACGTGCCCGATCGCGAGCGCTGCCGTCGCGTGGCCCGGCTCGTGGTTCGCAGCGCCCGCTTGCGTCGGCGACCGGCGCCGGAGCGCCGGGTCGCGCTGGTGTTGACGAGCTTCCCCAGCCGTCACGCCCGCGTCGGGATGGCGGTCGGTCTCGACACGCCCGCGAGCGCGATCGGCCTCCTGCGCGCGCTCGCCGACGACGGATACGCGGTCGACTCGCCGTTCGAGCACGGCGACGAGCTGATGGCGGCGCTGATCGCGGCCGGCGGGCACGATCCCGACCTACTTACCGACGAGCAGCTCGCCGACGCTCCCCTACGGCTCGATGTGGCGCAGTACCTAGCTTGGTACGCAGAGCTGCCCGCCGAGTTGCGTGCCGCGATCGAGGAGCGCTGGGGCCCGCCGCCCGGCGATCAGTATGTCGATGGCGACGAGTTTGTCGTCGCTGGTCTCGAGCTTGGCAACGTCGTCTGCGCGATCCAGCCGCCGCGCGGCTACGGCGAGGATGCGGCCGCGATCTACCACGACCCGGAGCTGGCGCCGACCCACCACTACCTCGCCTGCTACTGGTGGCTTGACCGGGTCTGGGGCGCGGACGCGATCGTCCACCTCGGCAAGCACGGGACGCTCGAATGGCTGCCCGGCAAGACCCTGGCGCTGTCGGCCGCGTGTGCCCCCGACGCGGTCCTCGGCGACGTGCCCCTCGTCTACCCGTTCGTCGTAAACGACCCGGGCGAGGGCGTGCAGGCGAAGCGCCGCGCCCACGCGGTCATCGTCGACCACCTGGTGCCGCCGATGATGCGGGCCGAGACCTACGACGAGCTCGCCGAGCTCGAGGACATGCTCGACGAGTACGCGCGCCTCGAGGTGCTTGACCCGGGCAAGCTGCCGGGCCTCGCGGCGCGGATCTGGAGCGCGATCGAGCACGCCAACTTGCAGTCAGACCTCGGGATCGAGTCGCGACCCGACGATCTCGCCGCCCTCGTCGAGCACATCGACGGCTATCTCTGCGAGATCAAAGACATCCAGGTGAAGGACGGCCTTCACACGCTCGGCCTCACGCCGGAAGGCGAGCAGCTGCGCGGCCTAGTCGCCGCGATCATGCGGATCGGGCCGGGTGGGGTGAGCGGGCTGCGCCACGCGGTCGCTGCCGCCTTCGGCCTCGACGAGCCGACGCTCACCGCGGCGCCCACAGCCGCCGTGAGCGAGCCGCCGCCGGCGCTGCTCGAGCGCTTCCCGGGGCCGGCGGCGAAGGCGGGCGACCTCGTCGATCGGCTCGAGTCGGCGCAGGCGGCGCTGCTCGACGCGCTTGCCGCGCGCCAGTGGAGCGCCGGGGCCGTCGGCGAGGTCTGCGCCGAGGTCCTGGGCCGTCGCGACGAGGAGGCCGAGCGCTCGCTTCGCTTCGCCTCCGCGGAGGTCGTGCCCCGGGTGCGGCGGACGAACGAGGAGATCGACCATGTCCTCGCCGCGCTCCGGGGCCGCTTCGTCCCCTCGGGCCCCTCGGGCAGCCCAACTCGCGGGCGGATCGACGTGCTCCCGACGGGGCGCAACTTCTTCGCCATCGACCCGCGCTCGCTTCCCTCCGAGCTCGCCTACGAGACCGGCCGCAAGCTCGCCGACGCGCTGCTCGCGCGGCACCTGGAGGAAGCAGGCGCCTACCCGCGCATGGTCGGCCTCGTCGCCTGGGGTACCTCGGCGATCCGCACGCAGGGAGACGACGTCGCCGAGGTTCTCGCCCTGCTCGGCGTGCGGCCACGCTGGAACCGCGAGTCGCGGCGGGTGACCGGGGTCGAGGTGGTGCCGCTGGAGGAGCTCGGGCGGCCGCGGATCGACGTCACCGTGCGTATCTCCGGCTTCTTCCGCGACGCCTTTCCGGGTCTCGTCCGCCTCATCGACGGCGCCTTCACCACCGTCGCCAGTCTCGACGAGCCGCCGGAGATGAACTTCGTTGCCGCCCACGCCCGCGAAGACGCCGAGCGGCTCGTGGCTGAGCTCGGCGCGGAGGTGGCCTGGCGGCGGGCGACGACGCGCGTCTTCGGTTCCGCCCCGGGAACCTACGGCGCCGGCCTGCTCCACTTGGTCGAGGTGCGCGACTGGCGCACGGACGGCGACATCGCCGAGGTCTACGAGACCTGGGCCGGGCATGCCTACGGGCGCGATCTCGACGGCGCCGAGGCGCGCGAGGCGATGCGCGACTGCTTCGGGCGGATCGAGGTCGCGGTCAAGAACGTCGACTCGCACGAGCACGACATCCTCGACTCCGACGACTACTTCCAGTACCACGGCGGGATGGTGGCGACGGTGCGGGCGTTGAGCGGGAGCGAGCCGCGCGCCTACGTCGGCGACAGCTCGGACCCCTCCCGTATCGCCACCCGAGGGCTCGCGGAAGAGGCTCGCCGCGTCTTCCGCGCCCGCGTCGCCAACCCGCGCTGGATCGCCTCGATGATCCGCCACGGCTACAAGGGCGCGGCCGAGCTCTCGGCGACGGTCGACTACCTCTTCGGCTGGGACGCGACTGCGGGGGTCGGGGAGGATTGGATGTACGAGCAGGTAACTCACCGCTACCTGCTCGACGACGACGTCGCCGCGTTCATGTCGCGCTCGAACCCGTGGGCCGCGCGGGCGATCGCAGAGCGCCTGCTCGAGGCGGCGGACCGTGGCCTCTGGGCCGAGCCCGACCCGGAGACGCTCGCCGGGATCCGCGGCCGCTACCTCGAGCTCGAAGGCGAGCTGGAGGAGGCGAGCGCGTGATCGTCGTGGTCGGCATCGGCAGCGACGGGTGGGCAGGGCTGAGCGAGCCGGGCCGCGAGGCGATCCGAGCGGCCGAGCTTGTTGTGGGCTCCGAACGCCAGCTTGCGTCGATCCCAGAGACGGGCGCCGAGCGGCGGCGGTGGCCCTCGCCGCTCGCCCCGATGCTCGACGACCTCGAGGCGATCAACGGGCGCGACGTCTGCGTGCTCGCCAGCGGCGACCCGATGCTGCATGGGATTGGCGCGACGCTCGCTCGGCGGCTCGGCCCCGGGGGCGTAGCGGTCGTCCCTCATCCCTCGGCCTTCGCGCTCGCCTGCTCGCGGCTGGGCTGGCCCGAGGCTGAGACCGAGCTGGTCAGCACCGTCGCGCGGCCCGTGGAGGTGCTCGCCCCGGCCCTCCAGCCGGGGCGGCGGGTAGTCGTCTACGTCGGCGGACCGCGGGGCGCCGCCGAGGTCGCGCGCGTCGCGGTCGAGCGCGGCTACGGCCCCTCACGGCTGGTCGTGCTCGAGGAGCTCGGCGGCGAGCGCGAGCGGATAGTCGAGTCGACGCCTGCCGACTGGGGCGAGCAACGCGAGGCAGCGGCGCTTAACTGCGTCGCACTCGAGTGCCGCGCCGAGCCGGGCGCGCCGCTGTGGCCCCGAACACCCGGCCTTCCAGACGAGGCCTTCGAGTCCGACGGCCAACTGACCAAGCGCGAGGTGCGCGCTAGCACCCTCGCCGCGCTCGCTCCCGTCCCGGGGCAGCTCCTCTGGGACGTCGGCGCCGGCAGTGGCTCGATCGCGATCGAGTGGATGCGTGTCGAGCCCACCTGCCGGGCGATCGCGGTCGAGGCGCGGCCCGACCGGGTCGAGCGCATCCGCCGCAACGCGCGCCGCCTCGGCGTCCCTGGGCTAGAGCTGGTCGAGGGGCAGGCGCCCGCCGCGCTCGCCGGGCTCGAGGCCCCGGACGCGATCTTCCTCGGCGGCGGCCTGACCGAGCCCCAGCTCCTCGACCGCTGCCTCAAGGCGCTTCACTCCGGTGGGCGGATCGTCGCCAACGCGGTCACGTTCGAGGGCGAGCGCCTCCTCCAGCTCGCCCACGGCGAGCACGGCGGCCGGCTCGTCCGGCTCGAAATCGCCGAGGCGGAGCCCCTCGGCGGCCTCAGCGGGTGGCGACCCCGACGGCCGCTTGTGCAGTGGTCGGCGACGCCGGGGCCGGACGCGCCCACGGAGGCGCGCCCGCGGTGAGAAAGCTGCTGGTGATCGTGATCGGCGCCGGCGACCCCGAGCAAATCACGGTCGAGGCAATTCGGGCACTGAACCGGGTCGACGTCTTCTTCGTCGTCGACAAGGGTGCCGAGAAGGAGGACCTCGTCCGCCTTCGCCGCGAGATCTGCGACCGCTACATCGAGCGGGCCGACTACCGGATCGTCGCCATCCCCGAGGCGGAGCGCGACCGCGCCCCGGCCGACTACCTCACCGAGGTCGAGGAGTGGCGGAACCGGCGCGCCGAGCTCTGGGAGGATGCGATCCGCGACGAGCTCGCCGACGGCGGCTGCGGCGGCTTCCTCGTCTGGGGTGACCCGTCGCTCTACGACGGCACCCTCGACGTGCTCGAGCGGATCCGCTCCAGCGGCCGGGTCGAGCTCTACTACGAGGTTGTCCCAGGGATCTCGAGCGTGCAGGCGCTCGCGGCTAAGCACCGGATTGCGCTCAGCCGGCCCGCCGGCGCGGTCGAGATCACGACCGGGAGGCGACTCGCCGAGAACCGGCACGAGGATGCGGAGGACGTGGTCGTCATGCTCGACGGCGGGTGCGCGTTCAGGCGGGTCGCCGCGGACGGGGTCGAGATCTACTGGGGCGCCAACCTCGGCACCGACAACGAGCGCCTGCTCGCCGGCGAGCTGAGCGAGGTCGCGGACGAGATCGAGTGCGCCCGCGCCGAGGCGCGCGTCGGCAGCGGCTGGGTCATGGACACCTACCTGCTCCGGCGCAACCGCCCCGGATGAGCGCCGCAACGCGGGTGCTCGTGCTCGGCGGGACCGCCGAAGCGCGCCGGCTCGCCGCCGATCTCGTTGGCGAGGGCGTTGCGGTCACCTCCTCGCTCGCCGGCCGCGTCTCGAATCCGCGGCTGCCGGCAGGCGAGACGCATATCGGCGGCTTTGGGGGGCCCGAGGGGCTCGCCGCGTGGATCCGCGAGCACGGGGTAGCCGCCGTCGTCGACGCGACCCATCCGTTCGCCGCGCGCATCTCCGCCACCGCGCGCACCGCGTGCGAGCGCACCGGCGTGCCTCTGCTGCGACTGGAGCGGCCCGGGTGGAGCGAGCGCCCGGAGGACAGGTGGGAGTGGGTCGACGATCTCGGCGAAGCGGCAGCCGCCGTATCGAGGCTCGGGGCGCGGGTCTTCCTCACGATCGGCCGGCAGGGCCTCGGTGCCTTCGCCGGCGTCGAAAAAGCGTGGTTTCTGATTCGCTGCGTAGATCCGCCGGAGGCGCCGCTGCCACCCAGATACCACGTCCTACTTGACCGTGGGCCCTACACGATCGAGGGCGAGCTCGCGCTCATTGACGAGCACGGCATCGACCTCGTGGTGACGAAGGACAGCGGAGGCGCGCACACTCGCGCCAAGCTCGATGCCGCGCGCGCGCGCGGCGTCCCGGTGATCGTCGTTCGCCGGCCACGCCGCGCGGAAGCTGCGACTGCGCACTTACCGAGTGATGTGCTGGGCTGGGTCCGCGCCGTGCGGGCGGCTGGTTCGCATGCGGGAATGCTTGCCCCCCAGCGACACGCGCTTCGGTGAGGACGACGAGCTTCTAAGCGGGAACCGTCGCGCTTTCTCGCCCCCGGTCAAGCTGCCAGGCGTGAGCTGCGGTCTGGAGGCGCGCTTAAGATGACCTCATCCGCTTCCGCAGCGAGGCGTGCCAACCCCGCCTTTCATCGTCTGGTCAAATCGAACACCCTCGGGAGATGCGAGCAATCAGCCTCGGCGAACTAGGGCGAAACACAAGTCGCGTGGTAGCGGAAGTAGAGCGGACGAACAGGCCGACTCTGGTGACTCGGGAAGGGACCCTTGTCGCAGCGATCGTCCCAATTCGCGAGGGCGACCTCGACGAGCCCGTTCTTGCCAAGCTTTCCAACCTTCGCGAAGCTGAACCGGGCCCGAACCCATCGAGCGGCCCGAGCCGCCGGGGCGACGTCGAGCGAGACTACGAGGTTCAAGAGCCGCAGGAACAGGCCTTTCCCGAGCCCGGGGACTAGCGCACTAGGTGCGCGGCATTGGGTGCCAGCTGACG
>Ga0126312_10001039_pt1 | contig 17831 bp, 14 predicted proteins | sample Plot104A_FD_92537 | JGI IMG/M metagenome (GOLD analysis project Ga0126312, IMG submission 92537) | Serpentine soil microbial communities from UC McLaughlin Reserve, CA, USA - Plot104A | ecosystem: Environmental > Terrestrial > Soil > Grasslands | place: USA: UC McLaughlin Reserve, Lake County... | reverse complement strand
GCGCCGGCTCAGGCAGAGGACCAGGTCGAAGGCGCGCGCGCTCTCCACGTCGTGGCTCGACACGACCAGCGTGCGGCCTTCCGCGCGCAGCTCGCCGAAGAGCGCGTCGATCCGCTCCCCGCTTGCCGGGTCGACGCCCGCGTGCGGCTCGTCGAGCAGCAGCACCGAAGCGTTCTGGACGAGCGCTCGAGCGAGCAGCACGCGCTGGCGCTGCCCGCCCGACAGCTCCCCGAAGCGCACGTTCGCCTGTGCCAGCAGGCCGACCCGCTCGAGCGCGGCACGGGCGGCCGCGCGCTCGGAGCGTCGCGGGGGCATCCACCAGCGCCCGTTCGGGAGAGTTCCCATCAGCGCGACGTCCAGGGCGCTCACCGGGAAGTCGAGCCGGGTGCGCTCGGTCTGGGCGACGTAGGCGGGCCGGCCCTCCACGTGCGCCGAGCCCGCGGCGGGGGCGAGCTCGCCGAGCAGCACGCGGAACAGCGTGGTCTTCCCGCCGCCGTTCGGACCGAGCACGCAGACGCTGCGCCCGGCCTCCACGGCGAACTCCACGCCCTCGAGCGCGGGACGTCGGCCATACGAGGCGGCGAGCCCCGCCGCCCGCACGGCGGCCGTCACGCGCGGCGCTCCCGGATCGCCAGGAAGAGCGCCGCGGCCGCGTACACCGCGGCTGCCAGCGCGGCCAGCGCGGGCCCCGGCGGGGCGTCCACCGAGTAGGCGAGGTAGAGGCCGGCCACCCCCTCGGCGAGCGCCAGGCCCACCGAGCCGGCGAGCAGGTGCGGCACGCTGCGCGCGAACAGCCGGGCCGTAGCCGCGGGCACCACGAACAGCGCCGTGACGAGCAGCGCCCCGACGGCCGGGATCGCCGCCACGGCGGCGGCCGCCACCAGCGCCAGCAGGAGCGCGTCGGGCAGCGCGCCAAGGGGACCGGCGGCTGCCGGGTCGAATCCCACGGCCGTCCACGCCCGGCCCGCGGTCACGCTCCCCGCGAGCGCCAGCGCCGCCGCCGCCGCCGAGAACCAGAGGTCGGAGGCGTCGAGCCCCAAGAGGGTGCCGAACAGGAGCCGGTCCACCCCCGCGCCGGACTCGAAGACGTCGCCCGCGAGCACCACGCCGCCGGCGAGCGCCGCCACAAGCAGCAGACCGGTGGCGGCGGCGCCGCGTTCGCTGCCCGCGGGACCGGCGCGCTCGACCCCGCCGGCGTAGCCGAGCGCCACGGCAAGGCCCGCTAGCTTCGGGCTGAAGCCCGCCGCCTCCGCCACCACCATGCCGGGAAAGGTGGCCGTCCCCACGGCGTGCGAGAAGAACGCGAGCCGGCGCAGCACCACCCAGCTCCCGAGCACGCCGCCGGCGACCGCCAGCAGCCCGAGCTCGGCCAGCGCGGTGCGCAGGAAGGGCAGGTCGAGCAGGTCCGCGGGGGACGGCATCGCGCGAGGAAGCGTAAACGAGAACGATTCTCGTTATTCGTGTGAGCGGCGGCCCGATTCTGGGGAAGACTCGCGTACAGCAGGCCGCGGGCCAGACGGTCACGGACACCGGCCAGGCGCTCTCCGACCTGGTCGACGGCACGACCGACCAGCTCCCTCAGCCGCCACTGTCCTAGCCTCGGGCGGCGTCCTCTATCCAGCGCCGCGAGACCGACTGCAGCTCCACGTCGTGCTGCAGCGAGCGGTGGTGCCCGCCCGGGACCACGATCAGCCGCTTCGGCTCATGGGCCGCCGCGTGCAGTTCCTCGCTCGCCGTCCAGGGGATCTGCTCGTCGCCGCGCGCGTGCAGGATCAGAAGGGCGGTTCGGGGGCCGAGCCTCGCCACCGCCTCGTAGATGCTGAGGCGCTCTAGCCAGGGCTCGAGCGCCGCCCGGTCGGCTTCGAAGTCGGTCAGCTCCCCGGAGCGGAGGCCTCGCAAGAGAAGGTCCTCGGGAGCGGGGCAGATCGCCACCACGGCGGCCAGGTCCGGGTCGCCGGCCGCCGCGTGGATCGCCTGGAAGCCGCCCATGCTCGAGCCGCGCAGGGCGACGCGCGGGCTGTACGCCCGCAGCAGCTCGGCCATGGCGAGCACGTCGTCGATCGCGCCCGGGCCGAAGGCGCCGTCCGAGCGCCCGTGGCCGCGCGCGTCGTAGCCGAGCGCGGCCAGCCCGCTGGCCCGGCAGAGGCGGGCGAAGTCGAAGTGGGACTCCTTGGCCGAGCCGGCGCCGTGCAGGATGACCACTCCCGCGGCGGGTGTGGCCTCCGGCAGGAAGAGCGCGTAGGCGAGCCCGTCGCGCGTCCCGAGCTCGGGCGGGGCCGGAGGGGCGTGCTTCATAATCGCGCCCCGATCATGGCATCCGCGCCGGGAACGGCCGTGTCGCACGTCTTTCCGCTCGGCTCGCGCCTTGACGAGCGGGGCCGGCTCGAGGTGGGCGGTTGCGACGTGGTGGAGCTGGCGCGTGAGCACGGCACCCCGGCCTACGTGTACGCCGAGGAGGACATCCGCGCGCGGGCGCGCACCTACCGGGAGGCCTTCGCGGCGCGGACCGAGCGCTTCGAGGTGATCTACGCGAGCAAGGCGCTTCCCGTCACCGCCGTGCACCGGCTGATGGTGGAGGAAGGGCTCGCCTGCGACGCCGCGTCGGGCGGCGAGCTCCACCTCGCCCTGGCCGGAGGCTACGAACCCGCGCGCGTATACATGCACGGCAACAACAAGACCGAGGCGGAGCTGGCCTACGCACTCGAGCGGGGCGTGGGGACGATCGTGGTCGACTCCTTCGACGAGATCGACCGCCTCGAGAGGCTCCTCGCCGGAGCGCCCCAGCGGGTGATGCTGCGGGTGAGGCCGGGCATCCGGCCCACCACCCACAGCTACATCCAGACCGGGCAGGAGGACTCGAAGTTCGGCTTCGGGCTCGCCGAGGTGCCGCTGGCCGTGGAGCGCTGCGCCGCCGCCGGGCTCGCGCTGCGCGGCCTGCACGCGCACATCGGCTCGCAGGTGCTCGACCTCGGCGCCTACGAGAAGCTCACCGAGGTGCTCGCCGCGATTGGCGAATGGCCGCTCATCAACCTTGGTGGGGGGCTCGGGATCGCCTACACGACGCGGGACGACCCGCCCTCGATCGAGGAGTACGTCGAGGCGCTGCTGCGCCGCGCGCCGCGCGGGGTCACCGTCCTCTGCGAGCCGGGCCGCTCGCTCGTGGGGAACGCGGGCGTGACCCTCTACACGGTCGGGACCGTGAAGCGGATTCCGGGCGTCCGCACCTACGTGGGCGTGGACGGGGGAATGTCCGACAACCTGCGCCCGATGCTCTACGGGGCGCGCTACGAGGCGGAGGTCGCCGATCGCTTCGGGGGCGGCGAGCTGTGCACGATCGCCGGCATGCACTGCGAGTCGGGCGACATCCTCGTGCGCGACGTGCTCCTCGACGACCCCCGCCCGGGCGACGTGCTCGTGGTGCCAGCCACCGGGGCTTACGGCCACGCGATGGCCAACAACTACAACGCGCTGCCACGGCCCCCGATCGTCTTCTGCACGCACGGCGACGCCCGCGTGGTCGTGCGGCGCGAGACCTACGAGGACCTGACCGCTCGTGACGTTTAGGGTCGGCCTCCTGGGCCACGGGACGGTCGGCGCCGCGTTTCACGAGCTGCTCGAGAGCCGCGCCGGAACGATCGAGGCCGAGCTCGGGATCCGCCCCGAGCTGAGCGGCGTGCTCACCAGGAGCGCCGGTGACTTCGAGGAGATCCTCGAGCGGAGCGACCTGGTGGCCGAGCTGATGGGCGGCACCGAGCCGGCCCGGGACTACGTGCTGCGCGCGATGGCGGCCGGCAAGCACGTGGTGACCGCTAACAAGCAGCTGCTATCGCAGCACGGTGAGGAGCTCTTCGAGGCGGCGCGCGAGCACCGGGTGCAGCTCCGCTTCGAGGCGGCGGTGGCGGGCGTCGTGCCGGCCATCCGGGTGATGGGGGAGACGCTGGCCGCCGCCCACGTGGAGCGCGTGCACGGGATCGTGAACGGGACCACCAACTTCATCCTCACCCAGATGACGCGCACCGGCGCCACCTACCAGGAGGCGCTCGGCGAGGCACAGGCGCTGGGCTACGCCGAGGCGGACCCCACCGAGGACGTGACCGGCAAGGACGCCGCGGCGAAGATGGCGATACTCGCGCGGCTCGCCTTCAACGCGCCCGTGCACCTGGACCAGGTGCGCTACGAGGGCATCGAGCGGGTCACGCCGCACGACATCGCCTACGCGAAGGACCTCGGTCTGTCGCTCAAGCTGGTGGGCACCGCGGAGCGGATCGACGGCGGCATCGCCGTGCACGTGCACCCGGTCTTCCTGTACGCCGGCCACCCCCTCGCCACCGTCGACGGCGCCTTCAACGCCGTGACCATCGAGTCGCCCGCGATCACCGAGATCACCCTCTCCGGGCCGGGCGCGGGCGGGCCCCAGACGGCCTCGGCCGTGTTGGGCGACGTGATCTCGGCGATGATCCCGCCGCCGTCGGTGCCGCCGCCCGCGGTGGAGCAGCCGATCGTCACCGATGTCGAGTTCTCCTTCTACGTGCACTTGGAGGTGGCCGACCGCCCGGGCGTGCTCGCGCAGGTGGCCGAGATCCTGGGGCTCCAGGGCGTCTCGATCCGCTCCGTCGTCCAGCAGGGCCTCGGCGACGAGGCGCGGCTCGTGATGGTCATGCACCCGGTGCTCGAGTCGAAGTTCCGGGCGGCGGTCGACATGATCGCCGGGCTCGACTTCGTGCGCTCGACGCCGCGCGTGATCCGCGTGCTCGAGGAAGTATTCGAGTGAGCCTGTGGCGCTACGCCGACCGCCTGCCGGTCGATCCGCTCGTCACGCTGGGGGAGGGGGACACGCCGCTGGTCGAGGCGCCGGAGCTCTCGCGCCGCGCCGGCTGCGAGGTGTGGCTGAAGCTCGAGGGCGCCAACCCGACCGGCTCGTTCAAGGACCGCGGCATGACCGTGGCCGTGTCGGCCGCGCTTCGCGAGGGGGCCGAGGCGGTGGTCTGCGCCTCGACCGGGAACACCGCCGCCAGCGCGGCCGCCTACGCCGGCCGGGCCGGGCTGCGGGGGGCGGTGATCGTGCCGGAGGGCAAGATCGCCACCGGCAAGCTCGCCCAGGCGCTCATGCACGGCGCGCGAGTGATCGCTCTGCGCGGCAACTTCGACCGGGCGCTCGAGCTGGTGCGCGAGCTGGCCGGGCGGCACCCGATCTCGCTTGTCAACTCCGTCAACGATTACCGCATCGAGGGCCAGAAGACCGGCGCCTTCGAGGTGATCGACGAACTGGGAGAGGCGCCCGACGTGCTCTGCATCCCGGTGGGCAACGCCGGCAACGTGACCGCCTGGTGGAAGGGCTTCGGGGAGGCGGGCGGCGCCCCCCGTCTGCACGGCTACCAGGCCGAGGGCGCGGCGCCGCTCGTGCGGGGTGCGCCCGTGGAGCAGCCGGAGACGGTGGCCTCCGCGATACGGATCGGAAACCCGGCCCGATGGGAGGACGCGATGAACGCCTTCACGGCCTCGCGCGGCGAGGTCCGGGCGGTGTCGGACGCCGAGATCCTCGACGCCTACTCACTGCTCGGCGCCCGCGAGGGCGTGTTCTGCGAGCCGGCCTCGGCGGCCGCGGTGGCCGGGCTGCTCCGCTACGGCGCCGAGGGCCGCGTGGTCTGCGTGCTCACGGGGCACGGCCTGAAGGACCCGCAGGCGGCGATGAGCCGCGCGGCGCCGGTGGTGGCCTGCGAGCCGCAGCTCGGAGCGCTCGAGCGGGTGGTGCTCGGGTGAACCGCCGCCGCCTAGTGCGGGTGCCCGCGTCGACCGCCAACCTCGGTCCGGGCTACGACGCGCTGGCCGCGGCGCTGTCGCTGGGCCTGGAGCTCGAGGTCGAGGAGACCGGCGAGTTCTCCGTCGAGTGCGACCTGCCCGGCGTGCCGCTCGACCGCACGAACCTGTGCGTGCGCGCTTTCGAGGCGCTGCGGCCCGCCGACGAGCTCGCGTTCCGGATCAGCTCGGAGATTCCGCTCGAGGCGGGGCTCGGCTCGAGCGCCGCGGCGATCGTCGCCGGGCTGGCCGCCGCGGACCACATGTACGAGCTCGACGCGCCGCTGTTCGAGCTGGCGCGCGAGCTGGAGGGCCATCCCGACAACGTGGCTGCCGCTCTGCTCGGCGGCTTTGTGATCTGCGCGGGGGACGAGCCCGTGCGCTTCGACCCCGCCCCGGGCCTCGAGGCCGTGCTGGCCATCCCGCCGGTGACCGTGGCCACCGCGGAGGCCCGCGCGGTGATGCCGGCCGAGGTGCCCCTGGGAGAGGCCGTGGACAACGTGGCGCACGCCGCCCTGCTCGTGCTCGGGCTCGCCCACGACGACTTCTCGCTCATCGGCCGTGGCCTGAGCGACAGGCTTCACCAGCCGCGCCGGCGCGAGCTCTACCCGCGCTCGATGGAGCTCGTGGAGCGGGCCGCGGAGCTGGGGGCCGTTGGGGCCACCGTGTCCGGGGCCGGCCCGGCTGTGCTCCTCTGGTGCCACTGGCAGCAGACCGGTGGGGTGATGGAGGCCCTCCGCTCGGCGGCCGGCGACTGCGAGCTGCGACGCGTCACGTTCGCCCCCGGCGGAGCGGACGTGAAGGCGCTGTGAGCGAGCTCGTCAAGGCGGCCGGCGGCCTCGTCGTGCGTGGCGGCCTGGTCGCGGTTGTGCATCGCCCGAAGTACGACGACTGGAGCTTTCCCAAGGGCAAGCTCGACCCGGGCGAGGGGTTCGAGGAGGCGGCTCTGCGCGAGGTCGAGGAGGAGACCGGTCTGCGCTGCCGCGTACGGGAGGAGCTCCCGAGCGTCAGCTACCGCGACGCGAAGCAGCGCCCAAAGATCGTGCGCTACTGGCGAATGGAGCCGATCGAGGGGGAGTTCACTCCGAACGACGAAGTCGACGAGATGCGCTGGCTCGCGCCCGACGAGGCCGCGCGCCTGCTCTCCTATCAGCGCGACCGCGAGCTCGCGCGGAGCATCGCCTGACGGCCCACCGCACCCGAATTCGAGAGCCGCCCGAAGAAGCAACCGGGCTGTGCTGCTTAGCCCGGCTGGTGGCCCGACCAAGCAGCACAGCGCGGCGGGAGCGGGCCCGCGGGTGCCTGACGAAGGGCGTGCAAGCGGCGGATGACCGCCAAGCGTGCGGCGGCGTCAGCTACCGCGACGCGCGGACTCGCGACCCGCCACTCGGTCGTAGTTGAGACGCATCAGCTCGATCACGTCCCGCACGTCGGGCTCGTCCTCGATCCTGCGCGAGGCCGGCCCCTCCCTGCCGGGGAACACGGGGTGGTAGTCGATCCGCTCCTGCTCGCGTAGCTCCGCCCAGACCTGCTTGGGGAAGCTGAAGTGGGCGGCGTGGTCGCCGTGCAGGTGGCCGATCTCGCGGCGTCCGACCTTGAATGCGAACTCGCCGCGCCTGCCGGGGCCCGCCTCCACCCCCGGCCATGAGGTGACCTCCTCGGTGATCTGCTCGCTCGCGGTCCGCGGCCCGGTCATGGTGCCTCCTGGGTTCGAGATCTGGTAACGCCGGCCAAAGGTACAAGTTCAAGTAAGCTTGAAGTCAAGAGGGCGTCGGCGCGGATGGCTTGTCTCAGCTCCTGACCATCGGTGAGGTCTCGCGGCGTAGCGGCGTGGCCGCCTCGGCCCTGCGCTTCTACGAGGAGCGCGGCCTGATCACCTCCGAGCGCGCCGGGTCGGGTCATCGTCGGTATCAGCGGCCGGTTCTGCGGCGGATCGCGTTCATCGTCTACGCGCAGCGGGTGGGCCTGACGCTCGACGAGATCGGCGCCGAGCTCGCGAAGCTGCCCGAGAACCGCGCTCCGACGCGACGAGACTGGTCGCGCCTGTCGCGCGAGTGGACGCTCCGGATCGACGAGCGGATCGCCGAGCTCGGTCGGCTCAGGCTCGGCCTTACGGAGTGCATCGGCTGCGGGTGCCTGTCGCTCGATCGCTGCCGGCTGGCAAACCCCGACGACCGCGCCGCGAGCGGCGGCCCCGGGCCGCGCTACTGGATCGGCGACCGCTCGCCGGGCGCCTGACGGCGCCTCGGTCGAGACCGTTTTGGAGGCTCCCGGCTCGGGCAGCAACGGGTTATCCCAGACCGAGGAGAAGCCATGGACAGCCGCACCCTTGGATCACCCGGCCTGAACGTCTCCGCGCTCGGGCTCGGATGCATGGGGATGTCGTTCGCTTACGCCAGCGCGCCCGAGGAGCGCTCGATCGCCACGATCCACCGGGCCACCGAGCTCGGCGTCACGCTGCTCGACACCGCCAACGTCTACGGCCCGGAGACCAACGAGCGCCTTGTCGGCCGCGCGATAGCGGACCGCCGCGAGCGCGTCGTGCTCGCCACGAAGTTCGGCAACGCATACGACGAGGAGGACCGCGCCGTCGACGGCCGCGCCGACTACGTTCGTCGTTCCTGCGAGGCTTCGCTCGAGCGCCTCGGCGTCGATCACATCGACCTCTATTACCAGCATCGCGTGGACCCCGATGTACCGATCGAGGAAACCGTCGGAGCGATGGCCGAGCTCGTCGAGCAGGGCAAGGTGCGCTATCTCGGGCTCTCCGAGGCCGCACCCGAGACGATCCGCCGCGCCCACGCCACGCACCCGATCACGGCCCTCCAGACCGAGTACTCGCTCTGGAGCAGGGACCCCGAGGAGGAGATCCTCCCCACCGTCCGCGAGCTCGGCATCGGCTTCGTCGCCTACAGCCCGCTCGGCCGTGGGTTCCTGACGGGGCGGTTCGAATCGCCCGACGACTTCGAGGAGGGCGACTGGCGCCGCACGAACCCCCGCTTTCAGGGTGAGAACTTCGAGCGCAACCTCGAGCTCGTCGAGCGCGTTCGCGGACTCGCGGATGCGAGGGGCGTGAGCGCCGGACAGCTCGCGCTCGCCTGGGTGCTGCACCGGGGCGACGACATCGTCCCGATCCCCGGCACGACCCGCCCGGAGCGGCTCGAGGAGAACATCGGCGCGCTCGACGTCCGCCTCGACGACGAGGAGATCGCCCGGCTCGATGCGATCGCGCCGGCCGGCGTGGCCGCCGGGGATCGCTACCCCGAGCCGATGATGCAGAGGCTCAACCTCTGAGGCGCGGTCTGGGGCCCCGCCCGTCAGGCGTCCACGGCGGTCCGCCCAGGGGCGTGCGGCCTCAGGCCGCGCTCCAACTGTGGTGGCTTGACGCGACACGCTCGCCGGGGCGAGAGTGCCGGAGCCGGCGAGAGTGAGGAGGCGGGCGTGGACGCGCAGCTGTCGAGTTTCGACGAAGTTGTCCAGGTGGTCGGGATAGCCGCTGCGCTCGGCGTGGCGGGAGGGCTGGCCAACGCGCTCGCCGAGCCTGTCAAGCGGTTGCGTGCGCGCCGGGAGGAGAGCGAGGTCCCCGAGGAGGGGTTACTTACCGCAACGGAGAATCGCCTGGTGCTACCAGCGGCGTTCAGGGTGGGGAAGGGGAGGTTGATGCTCGACGCCGGTTTTCTCGGCCCGATGCTCATCGGGGCCGTTGCCGCGGCTGCGACCGTCTTCGCGCTTGGGGTCACCCGGCCCGCCGAGCCCACGTCGGTGGATGTGGGCAAGGCTGTCGGCGCCCTTCGGGACGCCAAGGTCCCCGAGGCAACACTGGCCAGCGTCAGGTCACGGCTCTCCGAGCCAAAGCCAGCTTTCATCGAATGGGAGAAGCTCGTCTGGCTGAGCCTGATCGGAGGCTTCGCCGGTTCCGCGCTACTGCAAGCGGCGCGGGCCCGACTCATCGACGCGATTGGCGCTGCCAAGGCTGAGGGGAGGGCCGAGGGCGCACACCGTGCGAAGAGGGTTGCCGATCAGGCGGAAAACGTGGAGGAGGCCAGGGAGAAGGTCGCTGCCGAGGCCGAACAGCTCGCGAACTCGACGCCGTTTGGGAATCCAGCTTTCGAATGACGGGTCTGCGCATCGGGTCGATCGACGAGCACGCGAAGGGCGCGGCTCAGGCCGCCACGGCGGGCCGGCGGTCCGCCCAGGGCCGCGCCGCCTCGAGCTGCGTGGCGAGCGCGAGCAAGACGCCCTCGCCGGCGGGCGGGCCGGCGATCTGCGCGGCGAGCGGGAGGCCGTCGTCGCCCTCGAACAGCGGCAGCGAGATGGCCGGCTGGCCGCTCACGTTGAAGAGCGCCGTGTACGGCGTGAAGAGCCCGGAGCGACCGAAGTCCTCGAGCGGGGCTTCGCTGCAAGCGTCGATCTCGCCGATCCGCACCGGGCGCTGGGCGAGGGCCGGGAGCACCACGGCGTCGAAGCCCCGCAGGCGCTCGATGATCGCCCGCGCCACACCCTGGAGGGCCACGAGCGCCTCGAGGTAGTCGGTCGCGGTCATGGCTTCAACGAGATCGCGCATTGCGAGTGACAGCGGCTCGACCGTCTCGGGGCCCGCGCTCAGCCCGCTGAGCCGCTCCCCCTCGCGGATATCGAGCGAGAAGCGGGTCGAGAAGATCCGTGTGAAGGGCAGCAGAAGGTCGCTGTCCGCCCACGGCGCGCGCACCCGCTCGACGTCGTGTCCGAGCGACTCGAGCAGCTCGCCGGTCTCGAGGACGGCGCGCTCGCACTGGGGGTCGAGCGGCGCGGCGATCGGCGGCTCGAGGGCCACGGCCAGCCGCAGCCGTCCCGGCCCTCGCGCGGCCTGGGCGGCGAAGAGCTCGGCGGGCGGCGGCGCCCAGCTCGCGTCGCCCGGCTCGTAGCCGGCCATCACGTCCAGGATCGCCGCCGTGTCGCCGACCGTGCGGGTGAGGATGCCCTGCTGGGTCAGCACGGCGTCGCCCACATCGGGTCCACTCGACACGCGCCCCCGGCTCGGCTTCAGGCCCACGAGCCCGCAGCAGGCGGCCGGGATCCGGATCGAGCCGCCGCCGTCGCTCCCGTGCGCGACCGGCGCGGTGCCCGAGGCGACCGCCGCCGCCGCCCCGCCGGAGGAGCCCCCGGGGGTGCGCTCGAGGTCCCACGGATTGCGGGTCGGGCCGAAGCGGCGGGGCTCGGTCACCGGCAGGATCCCGAACTCGGGCGAGCTCGTCTTTCCCACGAAGACGAAGCCCGCCTCCCTGAGGCGGCGCACGGCATGGGCGTCACGCTCCGCCACGTGGTCGCCCAGCAGGCTCGAGCCCTGGGTGAGGGGCATGCCCGCCGCCGCGTGCAGGTCCTTGATCGGGATCGGCACGCCCGCGAACGGCCGCTCGTCGCCGGGCCGGACGGCGTCCGCCGCGGCCAGCGCGCCCTCGGGGTCCAGGTGCGTGTAGGCGTTCAGCTCTGGGTCCTTGGCCTCGATGGCGGCGAGCGAGGCCTCCACCAGCTCGCGCGAGCCGAGCTCCCCCGCGCGGATCATCCGGGCGAGGTCGAGCGCGGAGCGCTCGAGAAGCTCGCTCATGCAGGCACGAGCTCCGCCCGCAGCCCCGCCAGCCGCTCGCGCTGCGCGTCGAAGCGCCCGAGCCGACCGAGCACCTCGTCAGCAAACGCGACGTAGTCCGCGCCCAGGTCCGGGGCGTAGTCGAGGATCGAGACGCCGCGCTCCGCGGATTCCGCGTAGCGGACCGAGCGGCGCACCACCGACTCGAAGACCCGCTCGCCGAAGCGCTCCTTCAGCTGCCGGTGAGCCTCGCGCGCGTGGATCAGGCGCATGTCCCCGATGTTCAGGACCACCCCGAGCCATTCGAGCTCGGGGTGGAGCGACTCCTTGGCCAGCTCCACGACCTCGAGCGCCTGCTCGACGCCCTGGAGCGAGAAGTACTCCGCCTCGCTCGAGATGATGGCGTCGTCGGCGGCGACCAGTGCGTTCACGGTCAGGAGCCCGAGCGACGGTGGGCAATCCACGAGCACCAGGTCGTAGGGGCGCTTGACCTCGCGAAGCGCCCGCTTCAGGGTCAGCTCGCGGCCCATCTTGCCGCTCAGGACCAGCTCGGACTCGGCCAGGCCGAGGTTGGCCGGGACAATCGCCTCCTCGTAGACCGCGTCGGCCGCGCGCGCCTGTCCGGCCAGCACGTCGGCGATCGTCGGGCTCGCGTCGGCGGGCACGTCGAAGTAGTCGGACAGGTTGCCCTGCGGGTCGAGGTCCACGCACAGGACCTGCAGCCCGACCCTCCGGAAGACGTCCGCCAGGCTGCGCACCGCGGTTGTCTTGCCGGTGCCGCCCTTCTGGGACAGGACCGTGATCGTGATCGTCATCCGGCCCGACTCTATCGGCAGCGCGCCGGCTTCCGGGGCGCGCCCGCGCTCCTTTATAGTGGCGCGCTCCGCCGTCGCGTAGCCGCCTGCCTAGCCGCCCGAGAGCGAGGCCTTATTTCGTTGTCCCGACGCGCCCGAGACAGGGCCGCTGGCGGTCTCTACGACCCCAGCTTCGAGCACGACGCCTGCGGGGTCGCGTTCGTCGCGCGCCTGGGTCGGCCCGCCTCGCACGAGGTTGTTGCTCGCGCGCTGCTCGCGCTCGAGCGCCTCGAGCACCGGGGGGCCGAGGGTGCCGACGCGGACACGGGCGACGGCGCCGGCATCCTGCTTCAGCTGCCGCACCAGTTCCTGCGCTCCGAGGGCGGCGGCCCGCTCCCCGATCCGGGCCGCTACGGGCTGGCGGTCTGCTTCCTCCCGCGCGCGGAGGCGGAGCGCGCGGAGGCAGTCCGCCTGATCGAGGGAGCTGTGGAGGCCGAGGGCCAGCGCCTGCTCGGCTGGCGCGACGTGCCCGTGGTCCCGAGCGAGTGCGGCCGCATAGCCGGGACCACGGCGCCGCACATCGCCCATCTCCTCGTGGGGGCCGGCGACGAGATCGCCGACCAGGAGGCGCTCGAGCGCAAGCTGTACGTGATCCGGCGCGTCGTGGAGAGCGCCGAGCTCGACGGCCTCGCGATCGCGAGCTTCTCGAGCCGGACGCTCGTCTACAAGGGCATGCTCTCCGCGCCGCAGCTGCCGCGGTACTTCCCGGACCTGCGCGACGAGCGACTGGCGAGCCGGCTGGCGCTGGTCCACTCCCGCTTCTCGACCAACACCTTCCCGAGCTGGGAGCTGGCCCACCCCTACCGGATGCTCGCCCACAACGGCGAGATCAACACGCTGCGCGGCAACCGCAACTGGATGCGGGCGCGGGAGCTCCAGCTCTCCTCGCCGCTCTTCGGCGCCGACATCGACAAGGTCCGCCCGCTGCTGCGCGACGACATCTCGGACTCGGCCTCGCTCGACGGCCTGCTGGAGCTGCTCGTCCTGGGCGGCCGCTCTCCGGCCCACGCGATAACCATGCTGATCCCCGAGGCCCACGAGGGGCGCCCCGAGCTGCCACAGCGGGTGCGGGACTTCTACGCCTACCACTCCTCGCTCGTCGAGCCCTGGGACGGGCCCGCCGCCGTCGCCTTCAGCGACGGGCGAGTGGTGGGGGCCACGCTCGACCGCAACGGGCTGCGGCCCGGCCGCTGGCTCGTGACGCGCGACGGGTGGGTCGTGCTTGCCTCGGAGACGGGCGTGATGGAGGTGGCCGACGCCGACATCCAGGCGAAGGGCCGGCTTCGACCCGGCAAGCTCTTCCTCGTCGACGTAGAGCGGGACCGCGTGGTCCCGGACACGGTCGTCAAGCGCGAGCTGGCCGACCGCCAGCCATACGGACGGTGGCTCGAGCAGCGGGTGGTGCACATCGGCGACCTGCCGGAGAAGAGGCCGCGCGTGCCCCGCGTGGAGCCGCTGCGCGCCAAGCAGCTCGCCTTCGGCTGGAGCGAGGAGGACCTGCGGGTACTGCTCCTCCCGATGGCGCGCGACGCCCAGGAGCCCAATGCGTCGATGGGCAACGACTCCGCGCTGGCCGTTCTCTCCGACAGGCGCCCGCCGCTCTTCTCGTACTTCAAGCAGCTGTTCGCCCAGGTGACGAACCCGGCGGTCGACCCGATCCGCGAGTCGGTCGTGATGAGCCTCGAGGCGACGATCGGACCGGAGATCAATCTGCTCGGAGAGACCCCCGAGCACTGCCACCAGCTGGTGATGCCGCAGCCCCTGCTCTGGAACACCGAGCTCGAGAAGCTGCGCCAGGTCGACCACGACGTGTTCGAGGCGCGGACCATCGACTGCACTTGGCCGGTGGCGGACGGGCCCGCCGGCATGGAGCCCCGGCTGAATGAGGTCTGCGCGCGTGCCTCCGAGCTCGTGGGGCGCGGGGTGAACATCATCATCCTCTCCGACCGCAACCTCGGCGCCGAGCGCGCTCCGATCCCGTCGCTCCTGGCCACCGCCGCGGTCCACCACCATCTGGTCCGCGAGGGCACGCGCCTGCAGATCGGCCTGGTGGTGGAGACGGGCGAGGCCCGCGAGGTCCACCACGTGGCCTGCCTGATCGGCTACGGGGCCGCGGCGGTGAATCCCTACGTGATGTTCGAGACGCTGCTGTCGCTTCACCGCGGCGAGCGCCTCCCCGAGGGAATGACCCCCGACGAGGCGCAGCGGCGGGTGATCAAGGCGATCGGCAAGGGCCTACTCAAGGTCCTCTCGAAGATGGGGATCTCCACGACCCGCTCCTACACCGGCGCGCAGATCTTCGAGGCGCTGGGACTCGAGAAGGCCCTCGTGGACCGCCACTTCACGGGCACCACCTCCCGGATCGGCGGAGTGGGACTGGAGGTGCTCGCGCGCGAGGCGCTCGACCGCCACGCCCGCGCATATCCCGCGGCCGAGTCGGAGCTCCTGCCGAGCGGTGGGATCTACGCCTGGCGTCGCGACGGCGAGTTTCACGGCTGGAACCCCGAGACGGTGGCCACGCTCCAGCACGCGGCGCGCCAGGAGGACGGCGCCCTCGCCTACGACCGCTTCGCCCGCTACGTCAACGAGGAGGCGGTGCGCCGCTCGGCGCTGCGCGGCCTGCTCGGCCTCCGGGGCGGCGTCGAGCCGGTGCCGCTTCCGGAGGTCGAGCCCGCCGCCGAGATCGTGAAGCGCTTCAAGTCCGGCGGGATGTCCCTGGGCGCGCTCTCCCCCGAGGCGCACGAGACGCTGGCCGCCGCGATGAACCGGCTCGGCGGACGCTCGAACACCGGCGAGGGCGGCGAGGACCCGGCGCGCTTCCGCGACGAGCGCCGCTCCGCGATCAAGCAGGTGGCGTCGGGTCGCTTCGGCGTGACCATCGACTACCTGGTGAACGCCGACGAGCTCCAGATCAAGGTGGCGCAGGGCGCCAAGCCCGGCGAGGGCGGCCAGCTCCCCGGCCACAAGGTGGACGCCTACATCGCTCGCCTCCGACACTCGACGCCCGGCGTCGGGCTGATCTCACCGCCGCCGCACCACGACATCTACTCGATCGAGGACCTGAAGCAGCTGATCTACGACCTGCGCACCGCGAACCCGCGCGCGCGTGTGTCGGTCAAGCTGGTCTCCGAGGTCGGCGTTGGCACCGTCGCCGCCGGGGTGGCCAAGGCGAACGCCGACCACGTGGTGATCGCCGGGCACGACGGGGGCACCGGGGCCTCGCCCGCGGCCTCGATCCAGCACGCCGGCGTGCCCTGGGAGATCGGCCTGGCCGAGACGCAGCAGACCCTGCTCGAGAACGACCTGCGCTCGCGCATCCTGGTGGAGGTCGACGGGCAGATGCGCACGGGCCGCGACGTCGTGATCGGCGCAATCCTCGGCGCGGACGAGTTCGGCTTCTCGACCGCGCCGCTGATCGCGCTCGGCTGCATCATGATGCGCGTCTGCCACCTGAACACCTGCCCGGTGGGAGTGGCGAGCCAGGACCCGGTGCTGCGCGAGCGCTTCGGCGGCCAGCCCGAGCAGGTCGTGAACTACCTGTTCATGGTCGCCGAGGAGGCGCGAGGGATCATGGCCTCGCTCGGCACGCGCACGGTGGACGAGCTGATCGGCCGCACCGATCTGCTCGCGCCGGAGGCGGCGATCGACCACTGGAAGGCGAAGGGGCTCGACCTGCGCCCGCTGTTGCGGGTGCCCGAGAGCGTGGGCGACGGCCCGCGCCACTGGGCCTTCCCGCCTGACCCCGTGATCCACGACTCGATCGACGTCGATCTCCTTCAGCGCTGCCGGGGCGCGCTAGACGAGCGGCTCCCCGTTCGGCTCGAGCTGCCGATCGCAAACCGCAACCGCGCGGTCGGCGGGCTCCTGTCGGGCGAGATCGCCCGCCGTTATGGGCCGGACGGGTTGCCCCCGGGAACGGTCGACGTGCGCTTTCGCGGCTCGGCCGGCCAGAGCTTCGGCGCCTGGCTCGCCCCCGGCGTGAGCCTCGGGCTCGACGGCGACGCCAACGACTACATCGGCAAGGGGCTGTCGGGCGGGACGCTCGTGGTCCGCCCGCCGGATGACGCGGGCTATCGGGCCGAGAAGAACGTGCTCGTCGGCAACGTGGCCCTGTACGGCGCCACCTCCGGGCGGGCCTTCTTCCGGGGGCTCGCCGGTGAGCGCTTCGCGGTGCGGAACTCGGGCGCGGAGGCCGTGGTCGAGGGGGTGGGCGACCACGGCTGCGAGTACATGACGGGCGGCCGCGTGGTGGTGCTGGGACATACCGGCATCAACTTCGCAGCCGGGATGAGCGGCGGCCTGGCCTACGTGCTCGACGTGGATGGCGGCTTCCGTCTGCGCTGCAACACGGAGATGGTGGGCTTCGGCGACATCGGCGCCGGCGAGTCTGAGGAGCTCCGGGCGCTGATCGAGGAGCACAGGGAGCTCACCGGCTCGCGCGTGGCCGGCCAGCTCCTGGAGCGCTGGGCCTCGAGCCTCGAGCGCCTCGTCAAGGTGCTTCCCTACGACTACGAGCGGGCGCTGGCGGAGCAGGCCGCTCGCGACGCCGCGCCGGCGGGCGTCTGATGGGCGAGCTGGGCGGCTTCCTGCGCATCGAGCGCGTCGGCCCGCTCGGGCGCGACCCACGCGAGCGGGTTCGGGACTACAGGCAGTACTTCTCGTTCCCCGAGGAGCGCACGCTGCGCGAGCAGGGCGGCCGCTGCATGGACTGCGGCATCCCCTTCTGTCACGAGGGCTGTCCTCTGGGAAACCTGATCCCCGACTGGAACGATCTCGTCTACCGGGGCCGCTGGCGTGAGGCGCTGACCCAGCTCCACGCCACGAACAACTTCCCCGAGTTCACGGGGCTGATCTGCCCGGCGCCGTGCGAGTCGGCCTGCGTGCTCGACATCAACGACGACCCCGTGACGATCGAGCAGATCGAGGGCGCGATCGCCGAGCGCGGCTTCGCGGAGGGCTGGGTGGTGCCGGAGCCGCCGTCCGAGCGCACGGGCCGCGGTGTGGCCGTGATCGGCTCGGGCCCCGCCGGGCTGGCGGTGGCCGCGGAGCTCAACAAGTACGGCCACTCGGTCGTCGTCTACGAGCGCGACGAGGGCCCGGGCGGGCTGATGCGATTCGGCGTGCCCGACGCGAAGCTCGAGAAGTGGATCATCGACCGGCGGGTCGACCTCCTGGCCGCCGAGGGGATCGAGTTCGCGTATGGGGTGGAGGCCGACGCCGCCCCGCTCCGCGAGCGCCACGACGCGGTCGTACTGGCGATCGGGTCGCGCGTGCACCGTGACCTCGACGTGCCGGGGCGCTCGCTCGACGGGGTGCACTTCGCGATGGACTACCTCTACCAGCGCAACCGACACGTGGCCCGGGAGCAGGGTCGACCGGCGCGTGAGACGCCGCCCGGCGACATGATCAGCGCGGCCGGTAAGCGAGTGCTCGTGGTCGGGGGCGGCGACACGGGAATGGACTGCATCTCGAACGCTCTGCGCGAGGGGGCCGCGGAGGCCCGCATGCTCGACGTCTATCCGCCGCTACCTCCTGGGGGCCGTGCCCCGGGCACGCCCTGGCCGCTGCCCCCGAAGCGCACGCCGATGACCTACGCGCTCGAGGAGGGTGGCCAGCGG
>Ga0126312_10001038_pt1 | contig 17839 bp, 14 predicted proteins | sample Plot104A_FD_92537 | JGI IMG/M metagenome (GOLD analysis project Ga0126312, IMG submission 92537) | Serpentine soil microbial communities from UC McLaughlin Reserve, CA, USA - Plot104A | ecosystem: Environmental > Terrestrial > Soil > Grasslands | place: USA: UC McLaughlin Reserve, Lake County... | reverse complement strand
CGCGCGCTGCCCGACGTGCGCGACGGCCTGAAGCCGGTGCACCGGCGCGTGCTGTTCTCGATGAACGAGGCGGGCCTCGCGCCGAACCGCCCGTACCGCAAGTGCGCGCGCGTGGTCGGCGACGTGATGGGTTCGTACCACCCGCACGGCGACCAGTCGATCTACGACACGGTGGTGCGCCTGGCCCAGCCGTTCGCGATGCGCTACCCGCTCGTCGACGGCCAGGGCAACTTCGGCTCGATCGACAACGACAACGCCGCGGCGATGCGGTACACGGAGTGCCGGCTCGCGCGGCTCGCCACCGAGATGGTGCGCGACATCGACGCCGACACCGTCGGCTTCAACCCGAACTACGACGACTCGCGGCAGGAGCCCGAGGTCCTGCCGGCCCGGTTCCCGAACCTGCTCGTCAACGGCTCGGCCGGCATCGCTGTCGGCATGGCGACGAACATCCCGCCGCACAACCTCAACGAGGCGATCGACGCGGTCGTGTCCTACATCGACGACCCGCACATCGACACCGCGGGCCTGATGAAGCACATCAAGGGCCCGGACTTCCCGACCGGCGGGATCATCGTCGGCCGCGGCGGCATCAAGGACGCCTACGAGACCGGGCGCGGCCGCGTTGTCGTGCGCGCCCGTGCGCACATCGAGCCGCTGCGCCAGGGCAAGGAGGCGATCATCGTCACCGAGATGCCCTACCAGGTCTACAAGGGCGACGGCAAAGGCGACGGTGGCGGCCTGATCAAGAAGATCGCGGAGGTCGTCAAGGACGGCAAGGTGCCGGAGATCTCCGACCTGCGCGACGAGTCGGACAAGTCCGGCATCCGCCTCGTGATCGAGCTGAAGCGCGACGCGATCCCCAAGGTCGTGCTCAACAAGCTCTACAAGCACACGCCGATGCAGACGACGTTCGGCGTGAACGCGGTCGCGCTCGTCGACGGCGTCCCGCGCACGCTCCCGCTGACCGGGATCATCGACGCGTACGTCCAGCACCAGCGCGACGTCATCGTCCGCCGCACGAAGTTCGAGCTGCGCCGGGCCGAGGCGCGCGCCCACATCCTCGAGGGTCTGCTCATCGCGATGGCGGACCTCGACCGGGTGATCGAGATCATCCGCGGCTCGCGCGATCCCGACACTGCGCGCGATGGCCTGATCGCCGAGTTCACTCTCTCGCGCGAGCAGGCGCAGGCGATCCTCGACCTGCGGCTCCAGCGCCTGACCGCGCTCGAGGCCGACAAGATCAAGCAGGAGCACGCCGACCTGGTCGAGCGGATCCGCGAGCTGCGCGAGATCCTGGGCGACGAGTCGCGCATCTACGGCCTGATCAAGGAGGAGCTCCTCGAGATCAAGGAGACCTACGGCGACGAGCGTCGCACTGAGATCACCGCCTCCGAGGACGAGATCGACATCGAGGACCTGATCGCCGACCAGCAGATGGTCATCGCGATCACGAAGTCCGGCTACATCAAGTCGCTGCCCCTCTCCACGTACCGCCAGCAGCACCGCGGCGGCGTCGGCGTGACCGGCATGGACATGAAGGACGACGACTACATCGAGCACCTCTTCGTGACCTCGACGCACGACTACCTGCTGTTCTTCACGAACCGCGGCAAGGTCTACCGCCAGAAGGTCTACGAGCTGCCCGAGGGCTCGCGCACGTCGAAGGGCCGCGCGCTGGTCAACCTGCTGCCGCTGCGCGAGCGCGAGTTCGTCCGCGCCGTGCTCTCGACCCGCGACTTCACCGAGGGCAAGTACCTGGTGTTCGCCACGCGCAAGGGCCAGGTCAAGAAGACCGAGTTCATGGCCTACAACACGCCGATCAAGGCCGACGGCATCATCGCGATCAACATCCGCGACGACGACGAGCTCGTCGCGGTGCGCCGGACCAGCGGTGACGACGACATCATCATGGTCTCCCACTCCGGGCAGGCCGCGCGCTTCCACGAGTCGGCGGCGCGGCCGATGGGTCGCGACACCGGCGGCGTGCGGGGGATGAACGTCTCGCGCGGCGACAACTGGGTGCTGGCCATGGACGTCGCGGTCGACGAGACCGAGCTGCTCGTCGTGACCGAGAACGGCTACGGCAAGCGCACGCTGGTCTCCGACTACCCGCGCAAGGGCCGCGGCGCGATGGGCGTAAAGACGATCCAGCTGACCGAGACCAAGGGCGGCCTGGCCGCCGCGCTGATCGTGCGCGAGCACCAGGAGCTCGTGTTCATCTCCCAGAACGGCATGGTCCAGCGCACCGGCGTGCGCGGTATCTCGCGCTACGGGCGCGCGTCGCAGGGCGTCAAGCTGATGAACCTGCGCGACGACGACCGCGTCAGCGCCGTCGCGCTGGTGGTCGAGGACTCCGCCGAGACCGCGGCCCAGGTCGCGGCCGAGGACGGGCCAGTCGACGCCGGCGAGACCACCGCCCAGCCGCCGCACGTCGACCCGGCGTCTGGTGACGACGTGGTCGAGGGCGACGCCCCCGGGGCGTCGGCGGACGGCGACGCCCCGCCCGAGGTCTAGCTCGTCATAGGCCGGCCCGTGCCGGTTGACCGGCCCGGCGCCGATCGAGGATGCTGGCGGCGTGCCCCGGCGGCTGACCGCAGTCCTCCTGACCGCGCTGCTCGCGCTGGCGGCCGCCGCCTCGCCCGCCGCCGCGTCCGACCGCTGCTCGCCGCGCGGCTCCAAGACCGTCAAGCAGACGGCGTCGGTGCGCGTGTTCAGCGTCCAGCGGAAGCGCGAATCGAGGGTCTACGGCTGCCTGCGCCGGACAGGCCGGCCCGTGCGACTGGCCACCACCTTCGACGACTCCGGCCTGAACAGCATCCGCCTTGACACGGTCTTGATCGCGGGTACGAGCGTCGCGCTGACCACGGTGGGCTTCGAGGACCTCGGCCCGGAGGGAGCGGAATTCGAGGGGCTCACGATCGCCGACCTCAAGCGCGGCGGCCGTGTCTACCGCATCGGGATCTCCACCAATGACGAGGATCAGTACGACGGGTTCGCCAAGGTCGTGCTGCGGCGTGACGGCGCGGCGGCCTGGATCGTCGCGGGCAACGGCGACTACGACGAGGTGGACGTGCTCGGCGCCACCGACGAGCGCGCGACCCCGGTGGCCTACGCCAAGGGGATCGACGAGCGGTCGCTCGCGCTCGGCGGCGACGGCGTCACCTGGACCCAGAACGGCGCGACGCGCACGGCGGCCATCCCATGAGGCGGCTCGCGCCCGGCCTGGTCGTGGTCGCTGCTCTTGGTGCGGCGCCCTCGCACGCCGCCGTGCCCGGGACGATCGACGGCTCGTACGGCACGTGCGGCGTGCTTCGGGCCCCGGGTCCGGCAGCGAACGCTCCGCCGGCGGGCGCGCTGCGCCTCCCCGGCGGCGGCGGGATCGCCGTGGGCACCGCGTCGTCCGCGCTGGTGACGGTCAAGGTCCGCCCGGACGGCCAGATCGACACGAGCTACGGCAACGTCGGCACAACGACGACGACGACGCTGGGCGGGTTCGAGCGTCCGAACTACGGCTTCAGCGCTGTGGCGGCACAGAGCGGCGGCCGCATCGTCGTCGCCGGCCAGGGCGGCGAGCGCAACGATCCCGGCCGCGCGCAGGCCGCGCTCGCGCGGCTGAACGCCGACGGTTCGCTCGACGCGAGCTTCGGCTCCGGCGGTGTCGTCCTGAACGCCCTTCAGGGCGGCACCCGCTCCTCGCTCCACGACGTCGACGTGGACGCGGCCGGGCGGATCCTGGTCGCGGGCGAGCGCGACGACGGGTTTGCGCTCGCGCGCTTCACGCCGGATGGCGCGCCCGACTCGGGCTGGGGCAGCGGCGGAGTGGCCCAGTTCACCTTCCCGGGAACGAAGCGCGGCAGCGCAGCCGCGATCCGTGCCCTGCCCGACGGCAGCGCGCTCGCCGGAGGCCAGGCCGACGAGCAGTTCGCGCTCGCGCGGCTGAAGCCCGACGGCACGCTCGACCCTGGGTTCGGCAGTGGCGGGGTCACGCTCGACTCGCCGCCCGCGGCGGCGGGGATCACCGCGATCGAGCCGCTTGCGGACGGCCGGATTGTCGTGGGCGGCCGCGCCGCGGACATCAACGGGGAAGAGCTGGCGGTCGCGCGCTTCACCGCCGACGGCCGGCCGGACACGAGCTTCGCCCGCGCCGGGTTCGCCCTCACCCGGGACGTCCGGCGGGCCAACGAGATCCTGGTGCAGGACGACGGCGGCCTGCTCGTCACCGGGGACGGCTTCGCGCGTTTCACGCCGGCGGGAGCCCCGGACCCCGCGTTCGGCGCCGGCGGCGTGTTCGGGACGATCAACGTCGGCGACGTCCTGCTCGGGCAGGACGGCAGCGCTCTGGGCGTGATCTTCTTCCGGACGGGGATGGGCTTCCAGCGCCACGCGCTGAGCGGCCCAGCGCTGGCTGCTCTGGCCCCGCAGCCCGCGATCTGCGGCGTGCGGATCACCACGCGCCGTGTGCGGGAGCTGGTCAGCGACGACGACTCGCCGTACGGCAGCCTTGGTGCCGGGTTCGACACGCTCGAGCCGACGATCACCCGGTGGAGCGCGACCGTGCGCGTCGGTGGACGTGACGTACGGCTTCGGGCGGTCCGCGACCGCTGGGACCAGGCGGTGCCGGACGAGGAAGTGATCATCCCGCTGACCCGCAGTCAGAGGGCGCGCATCGCCCGGGCCCGCTCCGCGCACGTCACGCTGACCGGCCGCGACTCCGCCGGTCGCGCAGTCACCGCCGAGCGCGATCTGAAGCGCTGAGCCGACCTCCTGCACCTCCGCCCCCGCGTCTGCTTCAATAGCCGTACCAGGGAAAGGAGGTGGTCCGTACGTTGAGTGACAGTTCTTACGGGACCCTGGAGGTGTCCGGCCGCTAGGTCGGGAAGCTGGTCCGCCGCGCGGAGTTTCTTCCGAGACACCGTCGGCATGCGGAGGTCGGGCTTGGTCCCACCGACTTAGTTCCAGAGCCGAGTGACGCGACGTCAGCGAGCGAGGCGAAGGCGCTTTCGGGCCGCCGCCGATTTAAGCCAGCAAGAAGTTGGAGAAGGGCCGTCCACTGGGCGGCCCTTCTTCTTGCTGGGGTTAGCAGACGGCAGACGGCAGAGCTACACCGCGGTTTCTGGCTGCAGCCCGGGCCCGCGGCTCGCGCCGCCGGCGCCTCGCGTGGCCCGCCGTGCTCGCCACGCTCGCGCGGCCGCGAACCCGCCCAGCGCGGCGCTCGCGCCCAGGAAGCCGAAGCCCGGCACGGCCGTGCGGCCGCTGAACTCCAGTGACGCCACCGGCGCGGTCAGCAGAGACCAGGCCACCACCCACATCAGCAGCGCCACTCGCCGTTCGCCCCCGCGGGCCAGGAACGGCCCGGCGAACGACGCCAGCGCCAGCGCCACGAACAGGACGCCCTGGATGCGGGTCACGTGCTCGTATCCCCGCAACGCCGCCAGCAGGCCGTTGTGCGTCATGTAGTCGCTCTCGTGCCAGCCGTAGTAGCGCTGGAGCGAGTCGATCGCGTGGCCCTCGAAGTTCGGATTGAGCAGGATGTTCTTGCCGGTCAGCGCCTCGTAGCCGGGCCCACCGCCGTAGCCGTGGAGCCAGTCGGACTCGGGCGCGACGTAGCGCAGCATTCCGGCGCCGACCTCGGTCAGGTAGTCCTCCGGCTGGCCGATGATGACCGCACGCGCGAACTCCCCGACCCTGGCGCTCGCCTCCGGCGTCGCGTCGAAGGGCGACCCGAACGACCGCACGGCCGGCGAGTGCCAGTAGGAGAAGATGTAGGCGTCGGTGATCGGGCGCTGGGAGCGCGGCGTCGTCTCGCACAGCATCTCGGTGCCGCGCGGCGGGGTGAACTTCGTGCAGTCGGCGAACGGGGCGACGCGGCCGTACAGGTGGTAGTCGCCGTTGCGGCTCATCCCGACCGCGCCGGTGGTGCTGTACTCGGCGATCCAGTAGGCGCTCAGGACGGTGAGCGCCGCGAGCGCGCCGACGGCTCCCGTGACCAGCCGCCGCCGCAGCGCGCCGCCCGCCGCGAGGGCCATCCACACGCAGACGATCGCAATCGTCGCCATGCCGACGACGCGCACGCCGGTCGCGCAGGCCAGCGCCACCCCGGCCAGAACCGGCCAGGCCCAGGACCGCTCCTCCGCCGTGCAGCGAACCGCGGCGTAGACCCCGCAGGCGGTCAGGAACGTGAACAGCGTCTCGCTGAGCACGGAGTGCTCGAGGAACATCTGGTCGCCGCCCAGCGCGACGAGCGCGGCCGGGATCAAGCCGAGCCAGCGCGGCCCGCCGGCGCGCACGACCGTGGCGTAGAGGATCACCGCCGTGGCCAGCCCGAGCAGGTGGTTGACCACGATGACGAAGTGGATGTTGGTCCAGATCGCGTTCAGCACGACCAGGAAGATCGGGTAGCCCGCCGGGCGCAGCGGGTTGCCGAACAGCTCGCTCTGCGACACGTCGATGTAGCTCTTCGCGTCGGGCCAGCCCATGAAGGCGGGGCTCCAGGCGGCCATGAACAGGCCGCGCAAGAGCGCCCCGACGAGCAGCAGCGCCAACAGCCCGCCGAGCGCCAAGCGCCGCTCCCGCGACTCGGGCAGCAGCCGGCGGACCACGCGCATCGATCCCCTCACCAAGCTCGCCATACCCCTCCGGCCGCGGAGGTAAGCAGAAGTGTGTGTGGAACGCGCGCCGCGGGGGAAGGAGCGGCTGTGTAACTTGCCGGGGGGATTGGCGCCCGGCAGGCGGGGCGCCGCTTAGAAGAGGGGAGCGCGAATGCTGGGGATCGGTACGGGGACGCGGCGGGCGATCGCGTTCGGACTCGCTGCCTCGCTGGCGCTTGCCGTCAGCGCCTGCGGTGGCTCGAAGTCGAGCAGCAGCAGCAGCGGCGGCGCGCAGGCCGATCCCGTGGGCCAGGCACTTCAGGCGCCGGGCGTCCGCACGGTCGTGATCCCCAAGCAGCGCGGCGATCTGACGATCGTCGTGCCGCCCTGCAACGCCACGCAGGTCGACCAGGAGAGCACCGACATCCCGCCGGGCTCGAACCAGATAATCGTCCCCAAGGACACGCTCTCGCAGACGATCGCGATCCAGCCCTGCGTCGAGGGGATGAAGCAGACCGGCCAGGGCACGATCCTGATGACGCCCGGCGGCGCGGGCCAGTCCCAGCAGCAGCAGACGCAGCAGGGTCAGGGCCAGCAGCAGAACCAGCTGATCGTCCCCGACAACTCGGACCTCGAGCGCATCATCGTGCCCGCGTGCCAGGTGATCATCTCGTCGTCCTCCTCCTCGTCGTCCTCCTCGGGCGGCGCGGGCACGGCGACGAACTCGCTGGCGCTGCCGTCCTCCGGTGGGCAGCGCGCAGTCACGGCTCCGCCGTGCGAGGTCTCCGCGTCGTCGAGCAGCAGCAGCAGCTCCAGCGGCGGCTGAGAGAGCGGTGGCTGACGAGCCGCAGGAGGAGGTGCCGGGGGCGGGCGCGCCCAACCGGACGCTGTTCATCATCATGGCGGCGGTGGCGGTGCTGTTCGCCCTGGCCGCCATAACGCTCGGCAAGACGAAGGAAGAGAAGATGCCTCCGCCGCCGTTCCCGCCGGGCAACGCGCGCGCGCTCGTGATGCCCACCGACGACGCGCCCCGGACGGTGGTGGTCGCCCCGTGCGGGACCGACCCCCAGGAGACGGCGCGCGACGCGCGTGAGGACAGGTCGACGCCGAACACCGTCCGGTTCGAGTTCCCCAAGGGCGGCGGCGACCGCGCGCTCCTCGTGCCCGACTGCAGCCCCCAGTCGGGCTCCTCGTCGGCCGCCGCAGGCAAGACGCCGGCGGCTGCCTTCGTGCTGCCGGTGGGGACGCGCGAGAACCGTCTCCAGTCTCCGCTGCTGCGGTCCGAGTCGCAGCTGCTCGTCCCCAAGGAGGGGAAGGCCAAGACCGTGGTGCTCGGGCCCTGCACGGGCCAGCTCGGCGGCGTGGCCGGCAAGGAGGCGGCGGCCCGAGAGGGCGGCGCCCAGCAGGACGCGGTGCTCGAGCCCGAGGCGGGTCAGGGCGACCTCGTGACCGCGCCGAAGTGCTGAGCCCGAGCGGCTAGGGCTTCGGCCAGCGGACGTGCACGTGGTCGTCGTGGTGGACGAGCCTCTGCACGACGCCGCGCGGGCCCCGTAGCCCGACGCGCGGGCCGACGAAGGCCATCTGCGCTCCGGCGGCGACGAAGCGGTCGACCAGGTCCTGGGCCAGGCGGCGGTCCACCTGACTCGGCTTCTGCGGCGGCATCTCCAGCCGGTCGATCCGCGGGTAGTAGACGTCGACGTCCTGTCCGTTCTGGTGCGACGCGTGGCCCAGCCCGCCGTACCGGCGGCCGAACGGCCCGCCGCCCGGACGGCTCAGGTCACCGACCCCGAGGCGCGGGGCCTCGGGATGCGCCTCACGAAAATCGCGGAGAACCGCCAGCGTGCGCGTGACCGTCAGGTCGGTGCCCCAGCGCCGCCAGCCGCGGCCGGGCGACACGCGCAGGGCAGAGTCGAACGTGAAGAACGTGCTCCCGGTGGGCGGCACCTGCACGCCGTTCTCCAGGCGCCCGTTCCAGGGCTTGCCCAGCGCCCGCGACGGCCGTCGCGGCAGGTTCGGCGCCAGGTGGTCGATCGGCTGGAGCGGCGGCGAGGGGTTGGCCGCCGTGTCGGGCGGCGGCGGCTCGAACTCGTCGAGCCGGGGCTGGAGCTCGGTGGGCCGGTCGCGCATCAGGCCGAACGGACCCGAGCTCTTCCTCGGCTGCGGGGGCGGCGACTCGGGCGATGCGATCACGGCCGCCGCGAGCAGGCTGGTGATCGCGAGCGTGGCGATGGGCGTCAGCAGACGGCGCATCGCTGTCTATCTCAGCAGGAGCGTCTAAAACGCGCGTCAGGCCGGCAGGTACTGCTGCCACTGATCGGGCACCCGCTGCGTCGCGACGTGGACGAAGATCGTGGCCGGCGGCGGCTTGGGTGCCTTGCGCGGATGCATGTCCGCCTGCTTGGGCAGCCGGTCGCCCTTGCGCCGGTTGCACGGGGCGCAGCAGGTCACGATGTTCTCCCACGTCGACCCGCCCCCCTTGGAGCGCGGGACCACGTGGTCCACGGTGAGCGACCCGTGCTTCGAGCCGCAGTACTGGCAGGCCCAGGCGTCGCGGGCGAACACCGCGCGGCGCGTGATCTTGCGCGAGTGCGCGTCGCGGGGGATGCGCACGTAGGTGACGAGGCGGATGACGACCGGCCGGGCCATCGTGAAGCTCTCGGCGTGGAGGCTCCAGGTGGCGTGCTCCAGCACCTCGGCCCGCTCCTTGAGCACGAGCACCGTCGCCCGCCTGACCGTGCAGACGTTGATCGGCTCGTACGAGGCGTTGAGGACGAGGACGCGGCCGTTTGTGCCCCCGCGCTGCGCATGCCGCCCCTCCGGCAGCGCGGGGTGGTGCCCTGGGGTGTCGTCCCCAAGTGCTGGGTCTACTGGCTGTAGCGCGGTAGCCGTCACGCCCTTTTCAGTCTACAAGCGAGGTCCGGCGGGTCTACCCAGTTCAGCCGGCGGTGACGGCGGCGGGGTACGACCCCAGCACGCGGAGCACCTCCACACGCGCGCGCAGGGCGTCGAGCGCGTCGGCGACCGGCTCATCGCCCGCCGCGCCCTCGAGGTCGGCGAAGAACATGTAGTGCCCGATCGCCGTCCGCCGCGGCCGCGACTCGATCTTGGTCAGGTTGATCTCGCGCTCGGCGAACTCGCCCAGCACCCGCATGAGCGCCCCCGGCGAGCGGTCGTTGAAGCCCCAGAACACCAGTGACGTCTTCGTCGCGGGAGCCGGCGACTCGGTGCCCTCGAGGGCCAGCCACACGAACCGGGTCAGGTTGTCGGGGTGGTCCTCGATGCGCTCGGCCAGCACCGCGCCGCCGTAGAGGTCGGCGGCCAGCCGCGGCCCGATCGCCGCCCAGGGCTCGCTGCCCTCGGCCACGATCCGCACGCCCTCGGCGGTCGACGCCGTGGACACGATCTCGGCGCTCGGCACGTTCTCGGCGATGAAGCGCTGGCACTGCGCGGTGGCCTGCGGGTGCGACATCACCCGCGTCACGTCGCCCAGCGTCACGCCGGCGGCCGCGATCAGCGTCTGGTGCACCGGGTGGTCGACCTCCTCCACGATCCGCACGTCGGTCGCCTCGTGCGCGAGCGCGTCGAGCGTGGCGTTCACCGAGCCCTCGATCGAGTTCTCGATCGGCACGACCGCCCGGTCCGCGGCGCGGCTCTGCACGGCCATGACCGCCTCGAAGATCGATGGGTACGGCACCTCGTCCACGTCCGCCGGCGCGGACGCGCGCAGCGCCTCCTCGGCGAACGTGCCCGCGGGTCCCAGGAACGCGACGCGCAAGCCGGCGCTAGGCGGCCTGCTCTGCGGGAGCGCTCAGGGCCTGGTCGACCGCCTGCTGCTCCTCGGGCGAGAGCTCGATCTCGGCCTCCCCGCCGCGCATCTGCTTGATGTAGATGCGGGCCTGGTCGCGGTGCACGATCGAGGTCACCACGACGCCGTTGCGGTGCGTGTCGAGCAGCGCAAGTGACGACGACTGGGCGCCTGACAGCTCGTTGTAGGCGTCGTAGCGCACGAGCGCCGTGTAGGCGATGCAGCCGTCGATGCGCTGCTCGGCCGTGGCCATGCGGGACTCCGAGCCGGCCAGCGCGTCCTCGACCCAGTCGCGCAGGTCGGCGAAGCCGGTCTCGAGGCGCGCGGCGTGGGCCACCAAGTCGCGCTTGTCGGCCCCGCCGAGCACAGCCAGCTGGTTGGCGCGCAGCCGCCGCAGCTTGACGGCGAGGACGATCGCGAAGATCAGCGCGATCAGCGCCAGCCCACCCGCGGCGAGCGCCGCGATGCCCTGCGTCGTGGTGAGGTCGTCGACCACTGCGGCCCCAGACTAGCGCTCGCCTCAGCGGCTGAATACGGCCGGGAACGAGCCCTTGTTGTTGTCGGTCTTCTTCTCGCCCGGAACGGCCGCAATTTCCACGCGAACCGTCACGGGCTGGCCAGCCGGCGGGGTCGACGAGAGCGGCACGGACACCGTCTTGGTCTGCCCTGCGGCGATCTCCGGCAGCTTCTCCTCGAGCTCGATCGGCTTGCCCGCGCCGCGGATCGCGACCTTGACGGTGACGTTCTTCTCGTCGTTCTCGCCCTGGTTGGCGACCTGCACGTCGAGCGACAGGTTCGGCGCCGCCTTGATCTGGGTCGCCCCGCCCTCGTTGAGCGTCACCCCGCCCGGCTGAACCTGAACGGTCCCGAGGCCGGTCCCATGCAGGCCGGGCGCGACCGGCCCGCTCGTGCTGTCACCGCCCTCACCGGAGCCGATGCGGTCGATGCGGTCGGCCACCGTGCCGGGCATCAGCCACTCGATGTCGATCAGGAACGAGCTGCGCGGCGGCTTCTCCGAGCCCAGCAGGCCCTCGTCCTTCAACCCCTTCTCGAGGCGGGGGTAGAAGCGCTGCGCGTAGACGACGTCGCTCGTCAGGAAGTTCTGCATCTGGGCCGCGATGTCGCGCGTGGCCTCCTCGCCCCGGTCGCCCAGCGCGCGCGGCAGCTGATCGGCGATCCCCTTCAGGCCGTCGCGCCGGAACTCCAGCGACTCGATCAGGTAGCGCTGCGCGCCGTCGAGCTCACCGGGGTGGTCGGTGTCCTTCGCCCGGTCGACCAGCTGGCCGGCCTCCGAGGCGTAGCCGTTGACCGTGTTCTGCAGTTCGACCGGCGACTGGCCGCCCTTCTCGAGCAGGTCGAACAGCCCCTTGCTCTGGTCCTCGGACTCCTGGACGAATGCGCCGACGTCGCGGTTGTAGTCCTTGAAGGCCTGCTCCTTGGCCGCGTTGCGGCACGACTTGACCGCCAGGAAGAGCAGGAATATCAGCAGCACGCCGCCGACGACCGCGACCGCGCGCCGAACCATCAGCTGGTTGCGGTCTGTGGGGCCGGTGGGGCGACGAGGCGGGCGGCGCGTGCTTCGCCTCGGCGGATCCTCGGTTTCGTCGAGAAAGCTCACAAAAATGGGCGCCGGGGTGGACGCCACCTGGGAGGATATTGGGGAGTATGAAGGTTCGACCGGCCGGTACCGCGAGCCTTCGTCCTGCCGCCACGGAAGGTTCGCGCGCGCGCGAACAGAACCTTCCAAGCTGAGATGGAACGCCCCGCGACGCGAAACGACCTCGAGGACGACGCAAGCACGCACGTGCTCGACGAGCGCACGCCCCGGCGCCGGCGCTCCCGCGGCCGCCGCGCCGGCGGCCTGTGGTCCGGCCCGCCAGAGGCCGAGGACGACGACCGGCCCTCGCAGATCGCCACCTCCCCCCTGGGCGTCGAGCCGATCGACCTGGACCCCGTGCGCGGCGGCTACCCGGGCGGACGCCTGGTGCTCGACCGCTACCGGCTCGAGGGCAAGCTCGGCGCCGGCGGCTTCGGCGTCGTCTACCGGGCGTGGGACGAGAAGCTCGAGCGTGAGGTCGCGGTCAAGGTCATCCCCAAGGACGGCGACGGGCCGGTGCCGCAGCGCGCGGCCCGCGAGGCCCGCGTTGCCGCGCGGCTGAACCATCCCGGCATCGTCGCGCTCTACGAGCTGGGCCAGGACGACGAGGCGGTCTACCTGGTCTCGGAGCTCGTCCACGGCCGCACGTTCGCCGACCTGCTGAAGGGCGGCGCGCTGTCGGATCGCGACGTGGCGCAAATCGGCACGGCGCTGTGCGACGCGCTGCGGCACGCGCACGACAAGAAGGTCATCCACCGCGACGTCAAGCCGCAGAACGTGATCGTGGTGGCCGAGCCGGCGGCCGGGGCGGGCTTCGCCAAGCTGACCGACTTCGGTATCGCCCACCTGGCGATCGGCGACCCGCTGACCCGCACCGGCGACGTCGTGGGGACGCTGGCCTACATGGCGCCCGAGCAGGCCGAGGGCGAGCGCGTGACCGAGGCCGCCGACGTCTACTCGCTCGCGTTGATGCTGTACGAGGGCTGGACCGGCGTGAACCCCGTGCGGGGCAACGGGCCGGTCGCCACCGCCCGCCGGCTGGGCACGCACCTGCCGCCGCTGCGCAGCCGCCGCCGTGAGCTGCCCGACGACCTGGCCGCCGCGATCGACGCCGCGCTGGATCCGCGCCCCGACTGCCGCCCGACGCTGGCCCAGCTGCGCCGCGCGCTCGACGGCGTGGACGACGACCTCTCCGACGAGGGCGGCCTGGTCGAGCCCGCGACGCTCGAGCGCTTCGGCCTCACCCGCGTCGGGCGCGCGCGCGTGCGCGACCCGATGACCACCGACTCGCTGCCTGCTCGGGTGGCGATGCGCGTGGCCGCCGGCCTGGCCGCGGCGGGCCTGACGCTGGGCGGGCTGACCGCGCTCGGCCCCACGCCCGGCTGGTCGCCGCTCGCCGCCGCCGCGATCGTCGCGCTCCTCACGGCGATCTCGCCGCGCCTGGGCTGGGTGGCGGGCATTTGCGTGGTCATCGGGTGGCTCGGGTCGCCGGGGACCGACCGCGAGGGCACCGCGCTGCTCCTCACCGCCGCCGCTGCTCCCGTGCCGCTGCTGCTGCCGCGCGCCGGGCTGTGGTGGTCCGTCCCCGCGCTGGCGCCGCTGCTCGGCGCGGCCGGGGTCGCGCCGCTCTACGTGGTCGTGGCCGCGCTGGCCCCGACGCCCTGGCGCCGCGCGGGCGCCGGCGCCGCCGGCTTCCTGTGGCTGCTGACGGCCGAGGTGGTGACCGGCCACAACCTGCTGTTCGGCGTTCCCGCCGGCGTCGACCCCCGCGCGGCCTGGGAGACGTCGCTCTCGGGCGGAGCGAGCGACGCGCTGTTCCCGGCGGTCGGCTCGACGGCGATCCTGCCGATCGTGGTCTGGGCGGCCTTCGCCGCGCTGCTGCCCGTTCTGGTCCGCGGCCGGGCGCTCGTCCTGGACGCCTTGGGCGCCGCGATCTGGGCCGCCGGCCTGGTCGCCGCGCACAGCGCGCTGGCCCAGCTGGAGGCGCCGGATGTGCCGCTCGACACCGCGCGCGGCGTGATCGCGGGCGCCGTGCTCGCGGTCGTCGTGGCGGTCGCCGCCGCAGGGGCCGGGCTTGTTTCGCCCCCCGAGGACGAGGAAAGCTTCAGTCCTAGGATGGCGACGCCATGAGCCTGCTCCGCGGCATCGAACAGAAGCTCGAGGGCCTCTTCGAGGGCACCTTCTCCAAGGCCTTCAAGTCGGAGGTCCAGCCGATCGAGATCGCGCGCAAGCTGGCCAAGGAGATGTCGGACAGCAAGACGATCTCGATCTCGCGCACTTACGTCCCGAACCAGTACACGGTCTACCTCTCGCCCCAGGATCGCCAGCAGTTCGAGGGCTGGGAGGACGCCGCGCGCAAGGAGCTGTCGGACTACCTGCTCCAATACGCGCGCGACGAGGGCCTGACGCTGACCACCCGGCCCACCGTCGACTTCGCCACCGACGACCGCCTGGGCGTGGGCGAGTTCGGCATCCAGGCGATGCTGATCCAGGCGCCGGAGAGCGAGGAGGCCGAGCCCCAGCAGGCCGACTTCGGGCACACGATGGTCTACTCGCCGTCCCAGGACGTCCGGCGGCTCGACCCGCGGGACGCGCCGGCCCAGGGCAAGGCGATGCTGGTCGGCGCGGGCAAGCGCACTGTCCTGTCGGGCTCGCGCGTGCTGCTCGGGCGCAGCCGCGAGTGCGACATACAGCTGGACGACCCGAACACCTCGCGTCGCCACGCCGAGGTCAGGCGCGAGGGCCACGCCTGGGTCGTCGCCGACCTGGGATCGACGAACGGCATCAAGGTCAACGGCCACCGGGTCGCCGAGGTCGAGCTGCATCCGGGCGACGAGGTCACGCTGGGCCTCGTGCGCCTCCGCTTCGAGCAGGAGTAGCCAGGGACCGTGGACGACCCCATCGCAGTCGCGCTCCAGTTCGGGTTCCTGGCCGTCCTCTACCTGTTCCTGCTCTGGGTGGTGCGCAGCGCGCGCCGCGACCTGGCGGGGGGCGCCAACACCGACGTGCCGGTGGCCGGCGGGGCGGCCGCACAGCCCTCACGCGAGCGCGGCGGCGGCATGGACCTGCGCCAGGGCGTCCGCCCGCGGCTGGAGGTCGTGGCGGCGATGAACTTCCCACCGGGCGCCGAGTTCGAGATCGGCGACTCCGCGACGATGGGCCGCTCGCCCAATTCAGACGTCCCGATCGAGGACCCGTTCGCGTCGTCCGCGCACGCCAGGATCTTTCCTCGGGGCCAGTTCATGTACATAGAGGACATGGGCTCGACCAACGGGACGTATCTGAACGGCCGCCAGCTGCGGCGGCCGGAGCAGCTGAAGGTCGCGGACAGCATCCGCATCGGCGAGACCGAGTACCGGTACCAGGAGTAAGGCTTGGCGCTTCGTGTGGTTGAGAAGGCGGCGCTGTCCGACGTCGGGCGCGCCCGGCAGGGGAACGAGGACTCGTTCCTCGAGCGCAGCCCGCTGTTCGCGGTCGCCGACGGCATGGGTGGCGCGCGCGCCGGCGAGGTCGCCTCGGGGATCGCCGTGGCCACCTTCGACGACGAGCCGCAGCCCGACGCGAGCCCGGAGGAGCGCCTGGCCGCGGTCGCCCGCGCGGCCAACGACCGCATCTACAAGATGGCCCAGGCGGACGCGTCGCAGGCGGGCATGGGCACGACGTTCACCGCCGTGTTGGTCACCGGCAACGAGGTGGCGATCGGCCACGTCGGGGACTCCCGGCTCTACCGCTGGCGCGAGGGTGAGCTCGAGCGCCTGACCGACGACCACTCGCTGGTCGAGGAGTTCGTGCGCCAGGGCAAGCTCACGCCCGAGGAGGCCGAGGTCCATCCGCAGCGGTCGATCATCACGCGCGCGCTGGGGCCCGAGCCGCAGGTCGAGGTCGACACGTTCACCTACCCGGCCCGCGCGGGCGACGTCTACCTGGCCTGCTCGGACGGCCTGACCGGGATGATCTCCGAGGGCGACGTGGCCGACATCCTGCGCTCGCACGAGACGCTGGACAGCGCGGCGCGGGCACTGATCGACGCCGCCAACGCCAACGGCGGCCGCGACAACATCACCGTGGTCCTGTTCCGCCTGGACGAGGACCCGGACGCCGCCGACGACCCCGACACGCTCGGCGAGTCGGCCACCCAGGTCGGCATCAGCGCCGACGAGGTGCGGGCCGCGGTGGCCGATGCCGGCAACGGCGGCGGGACGTCGCAGCGCACGGTGCCGTCGAAGACCGTGCCCGCCGACGTGCCGACCGAGGTCCCCGAGGACGAGCAGACCATGCACCTGCGCGGCCGCGAGGCCACGCGCGCCCGGCGTCAGGTCACGATCGGGACCGACCGCCCGAGTGACCCGGCGATGTCGGTTCCGCCGCGCAGCCCGCCCCGGCGGCGCCGGTCCAAGACCCTGCTCTCCGCCCTGCTGACCCTGCTGATCGTCGGAGCCCTCCTGGTCGGCATCAAGGCGTTGATCGACTCGCGCTACTTCGTCGGAACGAACGACTCGGGCCTCGTGACGATCTACAACGGGGTCCCGTACGACCTGCCCTTCGGGATCGACCTGTACTCCGAGGAGTACGTGAGCCCGGTCCCGGCGCGCACGCTGCCTGGCCGCCAGCGCCAGCGGATCCTCGATCACCAGCTGCGCTCGAAGGGCGATGCGACCGATCTGGTGCGTCAGATCGAACGCGGACGCATCCAGAACTGATGAGCGCCCGCACCCGTGAGCTGTTCGGCCTCGTGCCGGTCTCGTTGTTGGTGACGGCGGGCTTCACCGCGGTGCTGATCACGCGCTCGAACCAGACCGGCACGGCGACGCTGACCTACGGCGCGATCTTCCTGGCCGCCTGCGTGCTCGGCCACGTGTTCATCCGCGTGCGGCTGCCGAACGCCGACCCCTACATGTACCCGCTGGCCGCGCTGATCGCGGGCTTCGGCCTGGTGATCCTCTACCGGATCGACCCGACCTTCGCGATCAAGCAGGCCTCTTGGTTCGCGGTCGGGCTGGGGCTGTTCTGCCTGGTGATCCTGTTCCTGTCGGACTACCGGACGCTCGAGCGCTACCGCTACACGATCGCGATCGTCTCGATCGGGCTGCTGCTGGCGCCGCGCGTGCCCGGCATCGGCGGGGCGACCAACGGCGCCTACCTGGCGGTCGACATCGGGCCGCTCGCGTTCCAGCCCGCGGAGTTCGCGAAGATCGGGATCGTCATCTTCCTGGCCAGCTACCTGAACGACTTCAGGGACGTGCTGGTCCGGGGCCGCGCCCAGCTGTCGCTCAAGCACTTCGGCCCGCTGCTCGTGATCTGGGGCCTGTCGATGCTGATGCTGATCTTCATCCGCGACCTGGGCTCGTCGCTGATGTTCTTCGGGGCGTTCCTGGCGCTGCTCTACGTGGCGACCTCGCGGCTGTCGCTCGTGATCGCCGGGCTCATCGCGTTTGTCGGCGGCGCCTGGTTCATCTCCCAGGGCATCTCGCACGTGCACGACCGGATCGAGGCCTGGCGCGACCCGTTCGGGTCGATGGAGCTGTACGACCGCCCGACCGGCGGCAGCTACCAGCTCGCCCAGTCGCTGTTCGCGCAGGCCGACGGCGGGTTGTTCGGCCAGGGCCTGGGCGAATCGCTGCTGCAGATCGGCGACAAGGGGCCGGTGCTCGTGCCCGCGGCCCACACCGACCTGGTCTACGCGATCATCGTCAACGACCTGGGTCTGTTCGGCGGCGTCGGGTTGCTGTGCGCGTACCTGATCTTCGTCGCGCGCGGGTTCAAGACCGCGATGGTCGCCCACGACGGGTTCGTGAAGCTGCTGGCCTGCGGGCTGGCCGCGGTGTTCGCGCTCCAGGTGTTCGTGAT
>Ga0126312_10001037_pt1 | contig 17860 bp, 23 predicted proteins | sample Plot104A_FD_92537 | JGI IMG/M metagenome (GOLD analysis project Ga0126312, IMG submission 92537) | Serpentine soil microbial communities from UC McLaughlin Reserve, CA, USA - Plot104A | ecosystem: Environmental > Terrestrial > Soil > Grasslands | place: USA: UC McLaughlin Reserve, Lake County... | reverse complement strand
CCCGAAGATCATCGTCCCGAACTCCGAGTCGTCTACGTGAACGGCGGTGCCGGGCCGTGCACTCTTCTCCTCTCTCGGCTTCGTCTGTGTGGACTGCTGCGTGTTCTCCTGGGCAGCGCGCGGGGCGGGCTCTTCGTCAGAGCCGCAGCCAACGAGGCCGGCCAGGGCGGCGGCGACGAGGGCTGTCGGCGCGCGGAATCGCCACATCGGGCGCAGCTTAGGACGACCCCTGGCCGCCAGCTGGCGGAGTAGGCGATGTCGCAGGAGGCAGACGCTCGAGTGATCAGCTCGGAAGGTCGAGACCAACCCTCGGGAACTCCTCGGCCATCTTTGCGCCCACGACTTGGAGGGCGGAAGCCGGGCGAATCATCACCTTGAGCTCCGTGATCAGGCCGTCCTCGTCGAAGGTGAGCTTGTCGATCCCCTCGACCTGCTTCGCGTCCACTTCGGTGGCGAACTCGAGGAAGGCGACGCGGTCGTCCGGGTCCTCAAGTTGGTGCAGGTAGCGGAACTTGCCGCCGCGCCCGAGCACCTGCTCTGCCGCTCGCAGGACTCTTGTCACCTGATCTCGGCCCTCATACGGCTTGAACAGCACCGGGCTACGGAAGGCCGCGTTCTGGTGGAACAACTCGGGAACCCGGTCCACGTTCCCTTCTTCGACGGCGACGCGGAAGCGGTCGGACAGCATCGGCTCCCGCAGCGTAGCTTGCGTCCGACCTTCGCCCTTGCTCTCCGCCCACCACACGGCGAGAGGGTCTGCTCGGGCGATCGCTCCGGCATCCCGGCCCGGCCTTTCTGGATAAGCCGTGCTGTAGTAGCTCCCCCAAGTAGCGTTGTCCTCGATGGGAGGAGGCCTGACCGAGATGCTCCGCCGCTTCTACCGGGCGACCTGGGGCCGTGTAGTCGCTTGGACCTACGACTGGTTCATGTCCGCCTCCGAGCAGGCCGGTCTCACCGAGATGCGACGCCAGCTGCTCGGCGGGGCGAGCGGGCGCTGCCTGGAGATCGGCGCGGGGACCGGTGTAAACCTCGAGCTCTGGCCGGACTCGATCGAGCGCCTGGTCCTGAGCGAGCCCGAGGCTCACATGGCCGCCCAGCTACGCAAGCATGTGGCGCGCTCGCGACGTTCCGCGCAGGTCGTCGAGGCGCCCGGGGAGCAGCTGCCGTTCGACGATTCGAGCTTCGACTCGGTCGCGCTGACGCTCGTGCTCTGTACGGCGGAGGACCCGGCCGCGGTGTTGCGTGAGGCCCGACGCGTCCTGCGTTCGGATGGAAGGCTGTTCTTCCTCGAGCACGTCCGCGCAGAGGACGCGAAGCTCGCGCGCTGGCAGGACAGGCTGCACGGACCGTGGTACGCGTTCGGCTATGGCTGCAACTGCAACCGCGCCACGCTGGCCACGATCGAGGGATCTCCCTTCGAGGTCGAGCGCGTTGAGCGCGGGCGGTTGCCGAAGGCGCCCCCGATCGTGAGGCCGCTGATCTCGGGCGTCGCGCGCGCGGGGGGAACCGAGGACTGACTCCGGGGTCGGAAGGTGGATCAGGTCCCCACCGCCCTGTTTTCCGCGCTAAGGGGAATTACGCCGGGTCTCCGCGCCGCCAAGGGGTAGGCCCGAACTCGAGAACAAGGCTTTCCACACGGATTCTCGGCGTCGAAGTGGAGGGGATCATGGTCCTCCCGAGCGGGCTCAAACGGGCGTTCTTCAGGGATCCGGACGGCAACGTGCTTGGAATGAGGGAGCTCTAGCGCCTGCTTCCTGCGCGTCCTCGCGCGAAGGTCCCGTGCGCGAGCGCGTCAAGCGCGGGCTGCACCGCAACCATCTGGCGACCGGGATACTGGCCGGGCGATGTCGCGGGAAAATGCCGAGCTGGTCGGGCGGATGTGGGACGCCTTCCTCAAGGCCGACTTCCAGACCGCTCTCTCCTTCAGCGACCCAGATGTCGAATGGGACGGGACCAACCTTCCAGACGGGCAGATCGGTTGGGGCCACGAGGCGGTCATGGACCACATCAGGCGCTGGGCGGACCAGTGGGACGAGTGGACCGTCGAAGTCGAGCGGATCATCGACGCCGGGGACGAGCGCGTCGTGGTGCTCATCCGGGAAAGGGGACGAAGCAAGAGCGGGATCGAGATGGATGAGCGCCACGCAGAGCTCTACGGCCTGCGAGACGGCATGGTCGTGCGACGGCAGGGCTTCTCCAACCCAAGCGACGCCCTCGAAGCCGTGGGGCTGTCGGAGTAGGCGATGTCGCGGGAAGACGTCGACGCGCTTCGCGCCGCGTACGAGCAGTTCGCCCGTGGTGGTGCCGAAGCCCTCGAAGCCGCCGGGTTGACGTGGGCGATGTGGCAGGAGAACGTCGAGATCGTGCAGGACGTGCCCCCGCTGCTGCAAGCGGTCCGGCAGAAGCCGGGTCTGCCTCCCGGCGCGTCGAACGGCACGGTCGCTCCGCGCGCGTGAACCTCCTGGCCTCACCGCGCAAACAGCACGCGCTCGATCTGTTCTTGGGCCTGCCGGACCGGTATCACCGGATGGGGGCGGTCCTGAGCTTCGGCCAGGACCCGCGCTGGCGGCGCGCCCTTGTCGCCTCCGTCGAGGCGTCTCCCGACGACCGAGTCCTGGACGTGGCGACTGGAACCGGTCTCGTGGCGGAGGCACTGGTACGCCGGTACGGTTGCTCCGTCGTAGGGCTCGATCAGAGCGAGGCGATGCTCGCCGGCGCGCGCCACCGGGTCGCGGCACGCCCGGAGCTCGGGCGGCGTTTGGAGCTGGTGCACGCGGAGGCCGAGGAGCTCCCTTTCGAGGATGCGAGCTTTGACGCCGTCACGTTCACTTACCTCCTGCGCTACGTCGACGATCCGGCCGCCACGATGCGTGAGCTCGCTCGGGTGCTCAAGCCGGGCGGCCGGATGGCGTCGCTCGAGTTCGGCGTTCCCCGGTCGCCGCTGCTGCACGCTCTGTGGCAGGCTTACACCCGGCTCGGGCTTCCCGCGATCGGACGCCTGGCCTCGCGCGAGTGGTACGACGTTGGCCGCTTCCTCGGACCAAGCATCTCGGCCTTCGACGAGCGCCACCCGGAGCCTGCCCTTCGGAGCCTGTGGGCGGATGCCGGCGTACCCCTTCGGGGGCTGCGTCGCATGAGCTTCGGGGCGGGTGTCGTGCTCTGGGGGGTGAGAGAGCCTGCGGACGTCTCTTGACCGCCCCGCCTTCTACGCCCTTCGCTCGGGCGGGTGGCGCGACCTCGTCACGCTCTTCCACCCCCCGTACACGGGTTGGCATCTGAGCTACGTCGCGCTCGGCGCGGCCTTTGCCCCGACGCTGCACTGGGACCGGCTCGCGGCCGCTCTCGCCGCCTTCCTGCTGGCGGTCGGGGTCTCCGCCCACGCGCTGGACGAGCTCCAGGGGCGGCCGCTCGGCACACGCCTGTCCGACTCCGCCCTGATCGCCCTCGCGGCAGCGGGACTGGTCGGCGCCACCGGTATCGGAGTGGCCGGGCTCGTCGTGGTGTCCCTTACGCTGGCTCCGTTCGTGGCCGCCGGGGTCTTCCTGGTGCTCGCCTACAACCTCGAGCTATTCGGCGGACGCTTCCATAGCGATTTCTGGTTCGCAGCCGCATGGGGCGCGTTCCCGGCTGCCACCAGCTACTGGGCGAACGCCCTCTCGTTCGGCGTCGCGGCGACGCTCGTGACGGCCGCCTGCTTCGCGCTCAGCGTGGGCCAGCGCCGCTTGAGCAGTCCCGCGCGAGAACTGCGTCGGCGCACCGAGTCGGTCACCGGCCGGCAGCGGTTGAGCGACGGGAGTGTGGTGGACCTATCGGCAGAGCGCCTGGTTGCGCCGCTCGATGGCGCGCTCCATGCGCTGTCCCTGGCCATGATGCTGCTCGCGTGCGCGGCGGTGCTGACCCGTCTCTAAGTACAGCGGGCGGACTTCCGACAGATGATGAGGGCCTCGATGTAGTCCCGGCGGTAGCGGTCGGGGTCATCTGCGACGCGCTCCTCGAGGGCTTCGAGGAAGTCGGCGAGGAGACCAGGGGCACGGTCCTCACCCTCGCGCGCGAAGGCGCGGAGGAGGAGTGGCCCGCCCCAAGCGCTCACGCTGCGCACGTAGCCCCGCGCGAACACGGCGGGATCGTCGTCCCAGTAGGGATTGTCGAGCCGGAAGAGCTCGGCGCTCTCGAGCTCCAGGCCGGCCACGACTCCCCCGCCCGCCTCGAAGGGGCTCCGGATCTCGTCGAGCGTGCGCATCCATACCGGAACGACGACCGCGTTAACAGTGTCGGCGCCGATGCGCCCGGCGCGGCACCAGTCGGCGAGCACTTGGTTCATGTCTCCGATGATCTCTGCGTAGACGCCCGTCCTGTCAGGGCACGGAGCGGGGGAAGCCGGGACCGCGGCGATGAACCGGCCACCCGGCGCGAGTTCCAAGGCACGCATCTCGAGCAGCCGCTCCCACTGCCACGCCGCGGCCACGCGCCAGGCTCGCCGCTCGGCCTCGTCGACGTGGTCCGGGTAGCCCGGGAAGACCGAGCCGGTCGAGGCCAGGCCGGCCGCGTCGGCCACCCAGTGCATCGTCGTCCCGGTGACCGCAATGTGCACTCTGCCCGGCGGCAGGCACGGTGCCTGCTCGAGGGGGATCCCCGCCATGCTGATCACGGTGGCGGGGGGCGGGCTGTGCTCGACTGTTCGGCGGCACGCCTCGCCGTGGGCCTCCGCCGAGGCGTAGTGGGCCCCGGTGCCGGCGTCGGCGACCCCCGCGTGGGCGTCGCCCGGCGCGGGGATGACGACGGCCTGGCGCGCGTCCGCTGCTTCAACGAATGCGTGCCGCAGGTGGTCGGCGGCAACGCCCCACGCGTTCGTCGGGAGATCGACGAGCGCGTAGATCAGTGTCCGACCGACGCGCTCCTCGGCGAGGTCACGGATGAGCCGGTGGGAGTTGACGCCGTCGGCGGCACCGAGATCGGCTACCCAGAGCACCGACTCGCTCGAAAATTGCCGCGCGGCGGCCAGGACGGCCGGGTGGGTAGCCTCGAAGGCGGCGCGCTGTGACAGCGCGTGCCGCGCGTAGTCGTCCGCCATGCTCGAGAGCTCGGGCCGATCCACTGGGTGTCGCCTTCTTCGGGGGGAGCAGCGCCCGGTCTCCGCGCTGCAAGGACGATAGTTCCACAGGGCAAGGCTCAGCCCCTAGGAACCAGCGACCTCTCGCGTGTGCGGTCTGCGAGGGGTAATGCGGTCTGCTGCCAGGTGCTGCGAAATCCCTCAGGGATCGCGGATCTCCGCCTCTAGCGATTGCCGTCTGTTGCCGTCTGCTGTGCTCCGTCGCCTCCACAGCGCTTCCACGGGCGGGATACTGCGCGGGCGATGTCGCAGGAGAACGTGGACGTGGTGCGGCGGATGCTTCAAGCGTTTGCCGACGGGGGCCTCGATGCCGTGGACGAGTTCGTGGACCCCCGACATCGACTGGCGGGCGGCCGAGGGCGCGGTCGATGACGTCGGCGAGATGCATGGGCCGGTCGCCGTGCGGAAAGGTCGTGCGGGTGCGGGAGTACCTGAGCATCGACGAAGCCCTCGAAGCCGTGGGGCTGTCGGAGTAGGCGATGTCGCAGGAGGACGTGGAGATGGTGCGTCAAACCTTTGAGCGCGCATGGGCCGCCACGCGCAGCAGCCCCCGAATAGTTGATACGACCTACCCATCTGAGGTACGGTCGGTCTGCGGAGAAGACTCGTTCGGCAAGAAAGGGACTCGTCATGCTCGCCGCGCTCCGTTCCCGACTCACCTACGCCAACGTCGTCTCGACAGCCTGCCTGTTCATCGTTCTCGGCGGTACCTCGTACGCCGTCGCCACCGGCTCCATCGACAGCCGCGAGATCAGGAACAACACGGTGCGCAGGAAGGACATCCGTAACAACCAGGTGCAAAGCTGGGACGTGCGCAACAGGTCCCTGCTCGCCGAGGACTTCAAGCTGGGACAGCTTCCCGCCGGCCCACCAGGCGCGCCGGGGGCCACCGGGCCGCGGGGCCCGCAGGGACAGAACGCCACGAAGCTGTTCGGATACATCCGCGACGGCGGGTCCGCGGACACCGCGACTGTTCAGTACGGGAGCGGCGTTACCGGCGTGAGCGATCCTGCGGGCGACAGCGGCTATGTGGTGCGCTTCAACCGAAGCTGGTGAGATGCGTCGTCCAAGCGGTCCCCGGGCTCGGCAACCCGCCTCTGTCGGGGGCTCAGAGCGCCGCAAGTAACGTGGCGATCCCGGAGGTCGTCATGCCAGGGGCGACCTCTGCCAGCCAAACCTCCGTCACCTTCCGAACACCCGCGGGGTTTGACATCGACACGGCGTTTCTGATCACCGCGTTCTGCTAGCCGGGCAGGCGCTTCGGGACAACAAGGCTGCTTCGCCTGGATACTGGACGGGCGATGTCGCCGGAGAACGTCGAGATCGTTGCGAGGCTCGTGGACGCCTGGAATCAAGCGAACGTCGAGGCGATGCTTGGCTTCTTTGACCCCGAGTGCGAGGTCATCTTCTCGCCCGAGGTACCGGAGCCGGGGCCTTTCCACGGCCATACTGAGCTTCGAGAATGGGCTGAGGGGTTCCTCGCGGCGTGGGAGTCTCATCACGCGGAGGTCGTGGAGTTGATCGAGGCAGATCACAGCATCGTGGCGATCCTCCACCTGATCGGGCGAGGCTCGGGCAGTGGGATCGAGATGGACGAGACCGATGCCCACGTCTTGACGTTCAGCGACGGGAAGGTCACACGCTGGAGGAACTTCAGCGACCGCTCCGAAGCCCTCGAAGCCGTTGGGCTGTCGGAGTAGGCGATGTCGCAGGAGAACGTCGAGGTCGTGCGGCGGACGATCGAGCGGTGGAACGAGGGCGACGTTCAGGGCTGGTTGAAATGCTGGAGCCCGGACGCGGAGTGGACAAGCCAGCCAATCGGAGCATTCGAGGGAGACCCGAGGACCTACCGTGGTCACGCCGAGCTGAGTCGCTTTCCCGCCGACGTGCTCGAAGGGTTCGCCGACCTGGGCCAGTTCGAGCAACCCCGGTTTCGAGACGTGGGTGACACCGTCGTCGTCCTCGCCGACTACAAGGCCCGAGCACAAGCGACCGGACCTGAGGTTCGCGCTCAATGGGGATGGCTCTTCGAGCTGCGGAACGGACAGATCGCCCGTGGGCGGGACTATCTCGATCCGCGGGAAGCCCTGGAAGCCGTGGGGCTGTCGGAGTAGAACTGGAGGTCGTCCGCGAAGGGTGGGAGGCGTGGATTGTGGCGACCTCCCCGTGGAAGCTGGCGGCGTTGTTGACTAACACGTCGATGCTGCCGAAGCGGTCAACGGCAGCCTCGACCGCCGGGTGGGCGCCTGCCGCTCGCTACGAAACGCTTCCATGAGCGCGCTGGCCGGTCGCCCCTATACCGGTCCCCACGGCGCCCGCGCGTAGTCAGCGCCCATGGAGGCGGCGAGCCCGGCCCGGACCGCAGGAAGCATCCGGGGCTCCTCCACGGTCCCCTCAGACACCGGCAGCCCACCGGCCGTAGAGACCCGCGGCCAGGAGGCCGGCCAGGGAGGCGAGGAAGACGAAGGCAGCGGGGTCCTGCCAATCGACATCTTCGCCGTAGCGGGCAAGGGCGATGACGGTCAGTGCAACCAGGGTCAAGATGGCGTACGTGCCCAGCCGGATGCGCTGCCGGTCGTTCTCCCACCACATTGCCGCGAGCAGCCCACCAAAAGCGATCAGCCAGGCCGCGATCGCCCGCCCGGTCAGCGCCGTCAGCGTCCAAGGCCAGGCCTCGCCGACCTCGACCGGGGCCACGAACAAAGCCGCGCCGAACGCGACGAGCAGCACCGCGATGACCCCGAGCACCAGCCGGTACGGCGCGGTCAGGGGGTTCGCCTGGGGCGGGTCGACGCCGTCCGTCCGTAGCTGCGCGATGAAGAGCCACAGCAGGATCGGCGGCTCGGCCACGTAGATCACGAGCCAGACCCAAGCGGCCGTCTGCGCCAGGGCGTCCGGCCCGTGGAGGTGAAACAGGTCGAGGTGCAGAAGCGTGGCGAGCAGCGTCAGCCAGACGAAGGCGAGCACGCCGGGGAGACCGATCCGCGCCTCGGCCCACGAACGCTGCCGGGCACTGAGCAGGGCCAGCACGGCAGCCGCCCAGTAGCAACTGCCGAGGAATGCCGCCGTCAGCTCCGACTTGATCGTCCAGGCGAAGATCTCGTCGGTGAGGCCGGACAACAGCCAGAGCTGAGCGCCGGCGATGAGGACGAACCCGCCGCCGATGTAGAGCAGGGCCCTCATCGGGCCGAGCAGCGGTCGCGCGGTCGGAGGGGATGGAAGGGTTGCCGTTCCCAGAAGGCAGCAGCTTAGGATGCGGCGCATCCGCAGAGCCGCCGCCCTCCTCGCAGCTGTCGAGGGCCTCGGCCTCGTGGCGCTCCCTTCACGTACTCGATGTTCGGCCGCACGGCTGGAGCCGAGCGCAAACTCGATCGCTTCGAGTTCCTCACGCTGAACGGCAACCCCGACCGCTACCTCCAGGAGGCAGTCGAGACACGCGCCGGCAGCTCCGAGCTCGTGGAGAAGGCGCTCCCCGCAATCGCGCCTGGGGCTGTCGGAGTAGGCGATGGGGTGGGAGTGATGGGCGCGGCTGGTTTCGAACCAGCGACCTCTCGCGTGTGAGGCGGTTGCGCGGATGGCTCCTCGTTGGCTCCACTCGGCTCAACAGAGCGGTGTGTTCGCACTTGACGCCGGCGAGGCCGCGGGGCCGATGTCGGCCGATACGCGCCGATCACGGTCGATTCGGGCAACCGTTGCCCTTTTGGCGCTCGCCAAGCGGGCCCGAGGACAAACGAAGGCCCGGAACTCTTCGCCACAGGCCAACATCTCCTCGTACGATCAGTTACATGGCCACTGACGAGGAGGGAAGGCGCACGGACTTGGCGGTGGAGGCCGTCGCGGCGCTGATCATCGGCGCCTGAGCCTGCACGCGAGATGGCCCTGACCATCCCGGACCTCTTCGATGACGCCGTCTCGGAGGTGCCCGACAAGACCTGGCTGCGCTACGAGGACTCGGCGTTCACCTACGGGGCCGCCCACGCGAGGACCGCCGGTGTCGCGGGTGCTCTGCGAGAGCGTGGAGTGGATCGCGGCGACCTCGTGCTCGCCACCGCGCGCAACCGGCCGGAGTACCTGTTCGCGTGGCTCGCCGTGGTGCAGCTCGGGGCGATCTTCGTCCCCGTCGATCCCAGTGCCAGCGAGGCGGAGCTGAGGGGCCTGGCGGAGCAGGTGCAGCCGCGGCTGGTGCTAGTCGACGACGAGCTGCCCGAGGCGACCGCCGCGGCGCTGGACCGGATGGTGGACGTCGACGAGCTACAAGCAGACGGAGACTCCGCCCCCAGCCTCGCACGCCCGGACGACCCCGCGGTGCTCATCCCAACCTCGGGCACCACCGGTCGGTCCAAGCTCGTGACCCAGACCCACCGCGCCTACGCGATGGCCGGTGAGGGCTTTCCCTGGTGGATGGAGCTGACCGGTGAGGACCGGCTGATGACCTCGCTCCCGCTGTTCCACATCAACGCGCCCGCGTACTCGGTGCTGGGGTCGGTGGGCGCCCGGGCCGGCCTGGTGCTGCTGCCGAGGTTCTCGGCGAGCACGTTCATCGACTCGGCGCGCCGCTACGGCGCGACGGAGTTCAACGCGATCGGCGCGATGCTCGAGATCCTCATGCGCCAGCCCGAACGAGCCGACGACGCCGACAACCCGTTGCGGCTCTGTTACACCGGCCCCTCGCCTCCCGAGGAGCGCCAGCTGGAGATCGAGCGCCGCTTCGGCCTGCGGATCGTGTGTGGCTACGCGCTCTCGGAAACGCCGTACGGGCTCATCTGGGCCCGGGGGACCCGCCCTTACGGGACCCTCGGCTCGGTGCGCCAGCACCCCACGCTCGGGCAGGTGAACGAGGGCCGGGTGGTCGACGGCGAGCTCCAGCTGCGCAACCCGGCGGTGATGCAGGGCTACTGGGGCATGCCGGAGGAGACGGAGCGGGTGCTGCTGCCCGACGGCTGGCTGCGGACCGGCGACCTGGTGGAGGACAACGGCGACGGGACCTACACCTTCGTCGCGCGCCGGAAGGAGGTCATCCGCCGCCGCGGCAAGAACGTGGCCCCGGTCGAGATCGAGGAGGCGCTGACGTCGCACCCCGACGTCGAGGAGGCGGCGGTCGTCGGCGTGCCCTCGGACCTCTCCGACGAGGAGATAAAGGCCTTCGTCGTCCCGGCGGACCTCGATCTGGTCGCCGTCAGGGACTGGGCTGCCGAGCGGCTCACGCGCTTCAAGGTCCCGCGCTACCTCGAGGCGGTGGCCGAGCTGCCGCACACCCCCACGGGCCGGGTGTCCAAGCCGCAGCTCTCCCGGGAGCGCACGGACGCCGAGGTCGACTTCGACAGACTGCGCGCCACATGAGCGAACCGGATTGGCTGCGCACCGGCATCGGCGACTCCGACGCCGACTCCATCACGCTGATGGGGCGCGACCTGTCGACCGAGCTGATGGGGCAGGTCAGCTTCACCCAGCTCGCGTTCCTGCTAGTACGCAAGCGCCTGCCCTCCGAAGGCGAGACGCGCCTTCTGGACGCGATCCTGGTCTCGTTGGCCGACCACGGTCTGACTCCCACGGTGCTGGCCGCGCGCCTCACGCACACCGGGGCGCCGGAGTCCATCCAGGGCGCGGTGGCGGCGGGGCTGCTCGGCAGCGGGTCGGTGTTCCTGGGGGTGGTCGAGGACACGGCCCGGTTCCTCGATGAGCTGCTCGGCGAGGATGGCCCCGAGCGGGAGGTGGTGGAGCGCATTGTGCGGGAGCGAGGGCGAATTCCCGGCCTGGGTCACCCTGTGCACAAGGTCGAGGACCCGCGGACACCACGTATCTACGCGATCGCCGAGGAGGCGGGCCTGGTTGGCGATCGCCTGCGGCTGCTGCGCCTCGTGGCGGAGGTCTACCGCGAACAGAGCGGCAACGACCTGCCCATCAACGGCGCCGGTGTGGCCGGGGCCGCGCTCGCGGACCTCGGCTTCCCCGCCTCGCTCCTGCGCGGTTTCGCGCTTCTAGCCAGGACCGCCGGGCTGCTGGGGCACCTCGCAGAGGAGATGGACGAGCCGCTGGGGATGCCGCTCTACCGGGAAGTGGACGAGCGGGCCATCTACGACCCGCCCGACACCGATAAGTAGCGCCGGAGAGCCCCGGGTCCCCGCTCCCGGGTCATTCGGGTCGGGCCGGAGCTAGGCGGGCGCCTTCGCGTCCTCTACGAAGCCGCGCACGTCGGTGGCGGGCTCCGAGTAGGCGTCGCCGAGGGCGTCCTCGACCGCCGCCATGTAGTCCTCGGCCCAGCCCGGGAAGTTGTAGTCGATCGAGCGCAGGAACTCGAGCGTCGCGGCCAGCCGGATGTCAGCGATCGAGGGGCTGTCCCCGCCGATGAACTTCCTCCCATCCATGAAGAAGGTGTGGAAGGCCTCCAGCGGCTTTGCGATCTCGGCCTCGGCGTCCTTGGCCGCCTTGGCCTTCATCTCGTCGTCGGCCTCGGAGGTGGCGACCTCACCCGCGTACTGCGGGAAGCCGAGCGTCGGATAGGTCGCACGCGCGACGTACGGGTAGAGCGTGCCGACCAGGTAGAACATCGCGCTATCGGTCATCGCCCGCTCGCCGGGATCGGTGGGGTAGAAGCGATCCAGCCCGTGGTTGTTGCACAGGTACTGCATGATCGCGCAGCTCTCCCACAGCGAGCCCTTGGGCAAGCCCGCCTCCTCGAGCATCGGCGTGAGCTGGGCCGGGTCCTTGTCCACGAACGCCGGCTCGTCCTTCTTGCCCCACACGTCCAGCTCCTCGAAGTCGAGCCCGGCGGCACGCACGAAGATGCGTGCGGTCAGGTTGTTGACGCTCGGCGTCAGGATGCTCAGCGTGTTCTCAGCCATCTGATCCTCCCTCGGGTAGGGGTCCTTGGGCGACCTGTCGTCCGACAGCGACTCGCGCGACCGCGTCACGAGCGTCTCGATCGCGTCCGCCAGGTGCTCCTGGGCAATGTTGTAGTCCTCGCGGTGCACCCGGATCTTGTGCGCCTCCAGCAGCACCTCGCCGTGCGTGAAGCCCTCGGGCGGCTCGAACCGGTACGACGCGAGCTCGATCAGCAGGCCCAGCGGGTCCTCGAAGTAGATCGAGTCCATGAAGCCGCGGTCCTTGACGCCGGAGTGCCGGATGCCGCGCTCGTCCAGCCGTTCCACCGTCTGGTTGAAGGTGGCCTGGGAGACGGCGAAAGCGATGTGGTGCACGCAACCAGGGTCCGTGGCGGTGCGGGTCGAGTCGACCGCCCGCTCCTCGTTAGTGAAGATCGTGATGAGGCGGCCGTCGCCGGGGTCGAAGTACAGGTGGCTGTCGGCCACGTTGTCGAGGTTGGGCTGCTCGAAAACGAACGGCATGCCGAGCACGCCCTCCCAGAAGCCGATCGACGTCTGGCGGTCCGCTCCGACGAGGGTGATGTGATGGACGCCTTGGGTCTGGATCTTGCGCACGAGGGTCTCGGCGCCGATCTAACCACTCTCGGCGCTGAGGTGTTCTACCTGGGCTGGAGCATCGGGAACAGCCCAGGCCCTGAGCTGAGCCGTCGGCGGACCATGAACGCGGCTGGGTTCGAACCAGCGACCTCTCGCGTGTGAGGTCTACGCGGGCTGCTGCGGTCTGCTGCTGGCTGCTGCGATCTCCCTCTATTACAGGGAATCCCCGGATTAGCTGCTGCCATCTGCTGCCGTGTGCTGTGGTCTACCGCTTCCACGGCGCTTCCACGGGACGGGATACTGGGCGGGCGATGTCGCAGGAGAACGTGGAGCTGAACCGCCGATGCATCGATGCGGTCAACCGTCGTGACCTCGAGGGCTTCCTGGCGCTGATGGACGAGGACGTGCGGGCCGACTCGCGCTTGGCCCCCATGGAGGGTGGTTATCAGGGCCGCGACGGGGTTCGGCGCTGGTGGCGAGACTTCATTGGAGGGTTCCCCGACATCACCATGGAGATCGTCGAGGTGCGCGACCTCGGAAACTTCACGGTCGCGAGCATCCGCAGTCGCGCCCATGGGGCAGACAGCCTTACGCCGATGGAAGAGGGGCTCTGGCAGGTCGGCGAGTGGCGTAACGGCAAGGTCGTTTGGTGGAGCGCCTACCCGTCCGAGGCTGAGGCCCTCGAAGCCGTGGGGCTGTCGGAGTAGGCAATGTCGCGGGAGAACGACGGCGCGGCGAGGGTGGATGCGCTGTACCGCGAATGCTGGGAGCTCGCGAACTTCGAGCTGGTGCCTGACATATTGCATCCCGAGATCGTCTGGACCGCGATCGAGTCGGCACCGGATGCCGGCACGCGCCGTGGTCACGCGGAGTCGCACGCCTACATGGCCGACTGGCTCGAGAGCTTCGACATCGAGGTGGACCCGATCGAAGTAGCCGGAGCGACGCCCGATGGTCGGCTTGTGTGCCCCATTATGGCCGCTGGTACCGAGAAGCGGAGCGGCCTGACCACGGAGATCCGGTTTGCGGCTGTTTTCAGCTTCGCTGACGATGGTCGCATCGCGGAGATCCATGAGTACGCCACGCTTGATGAGGCCCTGGAAGCCGCCGAGAGGCCGGAGTAGTTCCGTGGCACGCGCCACCGCCCTGAGCTGAGCTGCGATGCCCGAACCCTGGACCCGTGCCGGTACGCGGACCCGGCCTTCGCGCCAGACGGCGAGCAGGTCGAGCTGTCCGTGACCACCGTCAGGGCGGGATGCGGAAAGGGCCTGTCCGCAGTGCGATCTACCTCGGCTGCGGCGACTGGCCATCGTCCCGGCCCGAGGGGGCGATCTTGTCGTGCTCCCCGCCTCAGTGAGGCCGAGCGTCATCCCTCCTGGTCGCCGAGGGGTGGAACGCTCGTCTTCAGCGGGCAGGTGGCTGGCCAGCGCGACCTCTTCACGGTTCGTTCTGACGGCTGACTGGGCCTTTGAAGTTTGCCTCGGCCTCGTCCGGCCCTCGGCTACGGTCCGCGCGTGAATCTGCAACGGGCCATCGCTGCTCGATCGGGGGAGTTCCTGCTCTTCGCGGTGACACCGCCGCGGCTGACGACGAGCCCGCAGGGGGCCGCGGAGATCGCCCAGGTCACCCTGGAGCGACTGCGGTCGTTGGCGATCGACGGCCTCGTCCTCTACGACATCGACGACGAAAGCGACCGCAATCCCGACGACCGCCCGTTCCCGTTCCTGCCGACGATGGATCCCGCCGATTATCTCGCCCGTGATCTCGTCCGGCTCGAGGTTCCCGCGATCGTCTACCGCGCGGTGGGCAAGTACCGAGAGGATCGTTTCCGCTCCTGGTTGGAGGAGCAGGATCCGTCCAACGCGCTCGCGGTGTTCGTCGGGTCCTCCTCGCGCGAGAAGGCGGTCCTCACCTCGCTCGCCCGCGCCTACGAGCTGCGCGACGAGGTGCAGCCGGAGCTGCCGCTCGGTGGGGTCGCGATCTCCGAGCGACACGCGCGCCAGGGCGATGAGCACCTGCGGCTGATCGCGAAGCAGGAAGCGGGCTGCTCCTTCTTCATCACCCAGATTGTCTACGACGTCAACGCGGCGAAGAACCTGATCTCCGACTACCACCACGAGTGTGGCGCGCGGAACCTCGACCCGGTGCCGATCATGCTCAGCTTCTCGGTCTGCGGATCGCTCAAGACCCTGGAGTTCCTCCGGTGGCTCGGCGTGACTGTTCCGCGTTGGATCGAGAATGAGCTGCGCCATGCCGACGACACCCTCGACGCCTCCTACGAGCAGGCGGTCGCGACGGCCGTCGACCTGATCGCGTTCTGCCGGCGGTTGGGGGTACCGTTCGGGCTCAACGTCGAGAGCGTCTCGATCCGCAAGGTCGAGATCGATGCCTCCGTGCGGCTCGCCGCGCGGCTGGGAGCCGAGCTGCGCCGCTGAGCTGGACGGCATCCGGGTCCCAGCCGGCCAGCTCGCCGGATGCGACCTCGTGTCCGTGCCGCCGTACCCCCGCGAAGTCGATGAAGAGCGGCGGCTTGCGACAACGCCGCGCACAGTCACCTCGACCTCGAGGCCGACCATGCCGAGGAGCTTCGGAGCGCTCCAGCGTAGTCGAGTGACTCCGACTCCACGCTCGGGCGTTCCTGCCCCCGACCAGGCGCCCTGCACCTGGCGGTCACAACGGCTAGGTCACGTCTGCCTTCGCGTCGTCGTGGGCGAGCGAGGTGGAAAGGTCCCGGAAGGCGGCGATCTGCTCCTGCCGTTCGGCGAGCTTCTCTTCGTCCTGCGCGATCGCGTCAGCGCCGGCGATGAAGCGGAACGGCGGCTGCTCCTCGTCGGCGATGGTCAGCAGGGCCTGGGCGAGCTTGGCCGGGTCGCCCGACTGCGGGCCGTTATGGCCCTCCCAGAACTCGCGCTGGGCGGCGTTGCGCTCGGCGTACTCGTCGATGAACGGCTCGGCGTAGTTCGTTGACTTCTCGGTGAGTAGCTCGGTGCGAAAGAACCCTGGGTTGATCACGGTCGTGTGGATGCCGAATGGCTCGACCTCGGGGGCGAGCGAACTCCATCCAGCCATCCACGCCGAACTTCGACGCGGCGTAGGCGGTGCCGTACTCGAAGCCGGCGAACCCGGCGGACGACGAGATCGTCACGACGTGGCCCGAGCGCTGCTCGCGCATCACGGGCAGAACGGCACGGGTGACGTTCATCGGACCGATGAGGCTCGTCGCGAGCTGCCGCTCCATTTGCTCGGGGGTCAGCTCCTCGAAGTAGCCCGCGTAGAAGCTGGCGGCGTTGTTGACCAACACGTCGATGCTGCCGAAGCGGTCACCGCGACCTCGACCGCCGCCTCGGCGTCCTGCGTGCTCGTCACGTCGAGCTTGACGGCCAGCACATCGTCCGAGTCGCCCACCGCCGTGGCGACAGCGGCTGGGGTCCGCGCGGTGGCGACAACGTTGTGGCCGGCGTTCAGCGCGGCGTTGGCGATGTCCAGGCCCATGCCACGCCCAGCGCCCGTGATGAACCAAGTCTTCTTGTCAGACATGGTTCCCCCTTGTCCGTCGCGCTGCCGGGGAAACGTTGCGGCAGCGGCGGGACCCTCCGGCGCGCTTCCAAAACGCTTCCACGCGCGCGCTGGTCGGTCGCTCCGAAGGCAGCGAAGGGTGCAGCGGCCCGCTCTAGCAGCGGCGTTGAGGCAATGGGCGCGGCTGGGTTCGAACCAGCGACCTCTCGCGTGTGAGGCGAGCGCTCTCCCACTGAGCTACGCGCCCGGGAGAGGGCGTCGAGTCTAGAGGCGGGCTCTCTGTCAGAGATCTCTCACGAAGCTCGAACGTTGATCTAACGCGGGCTCCCCAAGGTGGTCGCCATGAACGCGACCAGCCTCCTCCAGCCGGCACCCAGGTGGCTCGCCGACGACCCGCCGCCGCGGGTGGAAATCGTCGTCCCCGTCTTCAACGAGGAGCGGGTGCTCGCGCAATCCATCAGGCGGCTGAGCGCTTTTCTGAAGCGGGGCATGCCTGTCAGCTGGGGCATCGTGATCGCCGACAACGCCAGCACGGACGCGACGCCCGGGATCGCGGCCGAGCTTGCCCGGCGCCTCGACGGGGTGAGCGTCCTCCGCCTGGAAGAGAAGGGGCGGGGCCGCGCGCTGCGCGCCGCCTGGCTGCGCAGTCGTGCGGAGGTGGTCGCGTACATGGATGTCGACCTATCAACCGACCTGCGCGCCCTCGCGCCGCTCACGGCCCCGCTCCTCTCAGGCCACAGCGACCTCGCGGTCGGGACCCGCCTCGGCCCCGGCGCGCGGGTCATCCGCGGACCGCGGCGCGAGCTGATCTCGCGGGCCTACAACCGGCTGCTGCACGGCGCCCTGGCCGCGCGCTTCAGTGACGCCCAGTGCGGCTTCAAGGCGGTGCGCACCGATGTCGCACGCCGGCTTCTGCCCGGCGTGCGCGACGACGGCTGGTTCTTCGACACCGAGCTGCTCGTGCTGGCCCAGCGCCAGGGGCTTCGTATCCACGAGGTGCCGGTCGACTGGGTCGACGACCCCGACTCGCGCGTCGACGTCCTCCGGACGGCGCTCGACGACCTCAAGGGCATCGCCCGGCTGCTAGCTGACGCGCGGCTGACCCGCTTTGTCGCGATCGGCGTGTGCTCGTCGCTCCCTTCGCCGCCCTCTACCTCATGCTGCGCGGCGCGCTCGGCGCCGCCGGGGCCAACGCCTTGGCACTCGCGCTCACAGCCGTCGCCAACACGCAGGCCAACCGCCGCTTCACCTTCGGGGTGCGCGGCAGGGAGGGCTTGCTGCGCCACCACGTCTCCGGCGCCGCCGTCTTCTTCTTGACCCTCGGCCTGACCAGCGGCGTGCTCGCCGTGCTGCATGGGATCGATCCCGACCCGGCGCGGCTCGTGGAGCTCTGCGTGCTGCTGGGGGCGAGCGTCTCGGCGACCGTCGCCCGCTACGTCGCGATGCGCAGCTGGGTCTTCGCCCGCCGTCGTCCCGGGTCGCTGCGGCAGCTCGTGGCCGCGCTCGGAAGGGCCGTCCTGTGAACCGTCCTCACCAACCGAAAGGAACTCCCTTGTCTGCCTTCGCCCTGCCCCGGCGCCCGCATGGGGGCGTGGCCGCCCGAGTGCGAGCCCTGAGTTGGCCGCGCCCGGAGCTCACCTTCCTGCTCGTCGCGGCCGCCGTCCTCTACCTCTGGGCGCTCGACCGCAACGGGATGAGCAACGAGTACTACAGCGGCGCCGTCCGCTCGATGAGCTCGAGCTGGCATGCGTTCCTGTACGGCTCCTTCGACTCGGCGGGGGTGATGACGGTCGACAAGCCGCCGCTCGCCCTCTGG
>Ga0126312_10001036_pt1 | contig 17862 bp, 12 predicted proteins | sample Plot104A_FD_92537 | JGI IMG/M metagenome (GOLD analysis project Ga0126312, IMG submission 92537) | Serpentine soil microbial communities from UC McLaughlin Reserve, CA, USA - Plot104A | ecosystem: Environmental > Terrestrial > Soil > Grasslands | place: USA: UC McLaughlin Reserve, Lake County... | reverse complement strand
CGAGGTCGAGCCGGTCCCGGTCGCGGCCTAGCTAGCTCCAGAGAACCCGGAGCTCCGGGGGCTTGCGGAACACGAGCCCCCGGACCTCCGCCGGCCGCGCCGGGTCCAGGCGCAGCCGCGGCAGGCGCTCGAGCAGCAGCTCGAGCGCCGTGTGCGCCTCCAGGCGCGCGAGATGCATCCCGACGCAGACGTGCGGCCCGCCGGCGAAGGCCAGGTGGCGCCGCGCGTTCGCGCGTCCGGGGTCGAAGCGGTCCGGCTCCGGGAAGGTCGCCGGGTCGCGGTTCGCGGCCGTGATCGAGATCCGCACGAGGTCGCCCGCGGCGATCCGCGTGTCGCCGAGCTCGATGTCCGCGGTCGCGTAGCGGTCGATCGCCGCCGCGGCCGGCTCGAGCCGCAGCGACTCCTCCACGAGGGCCTCCAGCGGCGCGCGGCCGTGCTCGAGCAGGTGCAGGACCGCGTTGGCGATCATGCCCTCGGTCGTCTCGATCCCGCCGAAGAGCATCACGGCGGCGTTGGCGACGTACTCCTCCTCGCCGAGCTCGCCGGTCGCGTCGGGTCGCAGCGCCGTCGCGAGCGAGCGCATGGCCTCGGCCGCCTCGCCGCGCGCCGGGCGCCCCGCGCTGAGGTCGCTGACCGCGCCCACGATCGCGTCGTAGTAGCCGAGCACCGCGTCGACCTCCGCGTGCGAGAGCCCGAGCGAGCGGGTCACGACAGCGGCGGCCAGCGGGCCGGCGAAGCCGCGCCGCAGCTCGCCCTCGCCCGCGGGCTCGAGCGCGTCGAGCAGCAGCTCCGCCTCCTCGCGCACGACCGTGGCGAGCGTCTCGCGCACGGCGCCGAGGCGCAGCGGCGCCACGAACGGCGCGCGATGCCGGTCGTGCTCGGGGCCGTCGAGCGAGAGCATGCTCGGGCCGACCACCCGGGCGGTCGTGAAGCGCGGGTCCTGGACGGTGAACGCCGCGGCGTCGCGCATCGCGGCGAGCGCCAGGTCACGGCGGGTGACGAGCCAGCCGTCGATCGCGGGCAGCCACGAGACCGGCTCCGCGGCGCGCAGTCGCGCGAGCAGCGCGTGCGGGTCGCCGTCGAGCTGCTCGACGGTCACCCCCGCGCCGAGCGGGAACCGCTGCGTCCGCATGCGCGCCCAGCATGACAGCCACCGCGCGAGGTAATGTCGGCCTTGTGAGTATCCGCACGCGAGGGGAGCAGCTGTGAAGGTCCGAGACGCGATGACCGAGCACGTGTTCACGATCACGCCCGGTCGTACGCTGCGCGAGGCCGCCGCCTTCATGACCGAGCACAACGTCGGCGCCGCGGTCATCATGGACCCCGAGGAGCCGGGGCCCGGCATCGTCACCGAGCGCGACCTCGTTCGCTCGCTCGGCGCGGGGGAGGACCCCGACAGCGAGACCATCGGCAACCACCTCACCTCGCGCGCCACGTTCGCCGACGGCGACTGGTCGCTCGAGGACTGCGCCGACACGATGGCGAAGGGCGGCTTCCGTCACCTCGTGGTGATCGAGAACGGCGAGCTGGCAGGGATCATCTCGATGCGCGACATCATCGAGGTGTGGCGGCCGAAGTAGGCCCGCGCCGCACCGCCACCCGCCAGATCCAGTAGACGATCGCCGCCTGCAGCGGCAGGCGCGCCCACAGCAGCGGCTCTGGGATCTCGCGGAGCCGCTCGGCGTCGACGGCCACTGACGAAGTGCAGCGCGCCCGCGGCGAGGAAGAACCCGCTGAGCACGATCCGGGAGCGGCTGGGCATGGCGCCACGCCTACCCGGTCAAGGCAGGTATAGGCGGGCGTTGCGGTCGGCACGGCGCCCGGCGAAGCTCTGCGGGCGGCCGCCCTGGGCGTCGAGGTAGGCCAGCTCGCGCGCCGGCCCGGCGACGCCGCGGCCGTCGTGGTCGACCATCCAGGTGTCGAGCGCGAGCCCGCTGCCGGCCACCTCGCGCAGACAGAACATCCGCGTCTGCTGCGGGAAGTCGGCCAGCGAGGTGGTGCTGATGCGCCAGAAGCCGCCGGGATCGGGCTCGATCGCGTTGTGGTGGCGGTGGCCGGAGATCGCGGCTACGACGTTGCCGGCGTCGCCGAGGGCGGCCAGCGCGGCGGGGCCGCCGTCGGACGCGTCGAGCGGGTTGTGCGAGAAGAGCACGACGCTGCGATCTCCGGCCCGGCGCAGCTCGCGCTCCAGCCAGCGGACCTGCTGCGGGAGCACGACCCCGCCAGAGCCGCCCTCGCGGCGGACGGTGTCGAGCACGATCGCGCGCACCCGGTCGCCGACGTCGAACGTGTAGTCGAGCCGGCCGCCGACGGTGCCCGTGCCGGGCGCCGCGGCGCGGAGCTTCTCGACCGCCTGCGTGGGGCTGAGCGTGCGCCGGCGCGGGTCGGGCGCGACCGCGCGCGTGCGGCCCGGCAGCCCGGCCGGGTCGTCGAGCAGCGCGTCGACGACCGCCGGCGCGGACGCCTCGTCGCTGGGCGGGCGGACGTCGCGGTCGAGGTCGGTGAGCATCCGCGAGCCGGTGGCGAGCGCCTCGATCGCCGGCGTGCTGGGCACTTCGCCCTGGGCCAGCGCGTCGTGGTTGCCGAGCACGGGGAACCACGGTGCGTCGAGTCCGGTGGCCTGGAACGGCCGCTGCGCGGCGGCGGTCAGGCCCGGGTGGCGCGGCGCGTCGTTGTCGGGCCGGTAGTAGTACGGGTCGGGGTTGTCGCCCTGCTGGACGCCCTCGTAGCGCGGCCCTCCGCTGGAGGGATCGGAGCGGCCGCCCCGGAGGACGTCGATCGCGAGGTCGAGCTCGTTCGCCTGCGCGTTGTCGGCGAGGTCGCCCGTCACCGCGACGGCCTGCGGATGCTCCGCGTCGAGCGCGCGTACGGCGGCGTCGAGCACCTGCGCCGTCTCCGCCTCCTGCGGGCGGAAGGTGGACTCGAACGGCGAGCCGAGCCGGTCCAGGAACGGCACGCGCGCCGGCGACTCTTCGTCGCGCACGTGCGCGTCCGTGATCTGGCCGAAGCGCGCGATCTCGCGGCCGGGCCGGCCACCGCCGCCGAGGTCGCGGCGCTCGGTCAGCGGCATCGCCGGGCCGCGCTGCAGGAAGCCGTCGCCGTCGCGGTCGGTGAGCGTCGCGCGCAGCGTCGAGCCGGATGCCGGCCGCCCGTCCGGGCGCTTGTCGTCGCCGCAGCCCGCGAGCACGAGCGCGACGAGGGCGATGACGGCGGCGCGGGGACGCATCACTCCTCCCGCAGCCCTGCGACGACCGGTTCGCGCAGCACCCGCCGCGCGACGAGCGCGATCGCCCCAGCGGCCAGCGCGAGCAGGCCGCCGAGCACGATCGCGACGTGGCCCGGCGCGGGGGCCAGCGGGAGCGACGCGAAGCCGGCGGCCAGCCGCGCCACGAGCGGCCCGAACACCGCCCACTCGAGCACGATGCCGGCGACCGCGGCCGGCAGCGCGACGGCGGCCGCCGCGCCGGCCAGCACCGTGGCGACCGCGCGTGCGTCGCCGCCGCACGCGCGCAGCAGCGCGACGGCGCCTCGGCGCTCGCGCGCGGTCATCGTCAGCGCCTGCACGAGCGCGTAGAGGCACACGAGCCCGACCGCGAGCCCGACCCCGCGCAGCACCGAGGCCAGCACGGCGAGGAACTGGCCGCTGCGCGTCGTGGCCGCCGAGGCCGACTTCGGCGGGGCGCCGACCTCGATCAGGTCGCGCGTCACCTGCGCACGGTCGGCGCCGGCATCGAGGCGCACGACGATCCCCGGTGCGAGGTCCGGGTCGCCCTCCAGCAGCCGCTGCGGCTGCACCCAGCCGATCCGGCCGGAGCTCTCGAGCGCGCGCACGATCCCGACGACGCGGAAGCGCACCTCGGCGCCGCTGCGCAGCTGGGCGGCCAGCGTCGAGCCGAGCCGCAGGCCGAGCGCGTCGGCCAGCCCGAGCCCGACCTCGACCTCGTCCGGCGCGCGCACGCGCCGGCCCTCGGCCAGCGGCGGCGCCTCGAACGCCGTGTGGTCGCCCGGGTAGGCCACGAGCTTGAGCGACTCGCCGAGCCGGAACGAGTCCGCCGCCTCGGTCGCGTAGCGCTCGCCGGCGGCGTCGACGCCGGGCACGTCGCGGATCGCGCCGAGCATCCACTCGGGCGCGCGAACCGTCAGCTGGTAGCGCTTGCCGACCGTGCCCGGGTCGTCGCGCAGGCGCTCGAGCAGCGAGGCCAGCGCGAGCATCAGCACGACGACGCCGGCGCAGACCGCGATCGTGGCGACCGATGCGATGAAGCGGCCCCGTGCGGCGGTCGAGAAGCGCGCGCCGAGCCCGAGCAGGCCGCCGCGCGCCTCCTTCCCGGTCCGCGGCCGTACGTCGCCGCCGCGCAGGATCTCCGCCGGCGGGCGCCGTGCGGCGCGCCACGCCGGCCAGGTCGCGGCGGCGACGACGATCGCCAGCACCGCCACCAGCGCGAGCCCGAGCGGGAGCGCAAGGGCGCCGCCGGGCGGGCGCTCGTTGAGCGCGGCGAGCAGCTCGCCCGACGGGCCGGCCACGGCGAGCGTGCCGATCGCCAGGCCCGCCAGCGCGGCGGGCGCGGCGACGAGCACCGCCTCCGTCGCCTGCAGCGCCGCGATCCGGCCCGGCGAGAACCCCAGCGCGCGCTGGACGCCGAACGCGCTCAGGCGCCGCTGGACGTCGGCGTGCGCGCCCGCGGCGAGCATCGTCCCGGCGGCGACGAGCGCGACCAGCGAGAACGCGACGAGCAGCGAGATCACGATCCCGGCGGCCTGCGAGAGCAGCACGCGCACGCCCTCGCGCGTGACGAACTCGAGCTTGCCGAGGCCGAACGAGACCGCGCGCGCCTGCGTGAGCGTGACGTCGGCCTTCGCCGGATCGCGCAGCCACAGCAGCGCGACGTTGGCGTCGTCGGGCGTGAAGCCGAGCCGCTCGCGGACGGTCGCGTCGGAGATGTAGACGCGCGCGGTGGTGGCGAGCGGGAAGGCGACGTTGTCGGGCGCGTTGGAGATGCCCGCGATCGTCAGCTCGCCCAGCTCGCGACCGATGCGGATGCGGTCCCCCGGGTGCAGGTCCCACTCCTTCGCGAGCCCCTGCTCGACGACGGCCTCGCCTGCCCGCGAGGCGGCGAGGTCGCGGCCTTCGAGGATCTCGTAGCCGCGGCGCCCTTCGCCGATCGTGTTGACCGCCCCGCGGTGGTTGTGATGGCCGTTGGCCGTCAGCGGCGCGTTGAGGACCTCGTAGCGGTAGGAGGCCGCGGCGAGGTTCGGCAGCGCGCGCACGCGCTCGTCGACGGTCGTGCGCCGCTCGGGGTCGAAGCGCGCGATCACGTCCGGCAGCCCGGCGCCGTCGGCGGAGCGCTCGAAGCCGGTCGCGAGCCCGTAGCCGACCGTCACGCCCGTGCCGACGACCAGCGAGGCGGCGAGGATCCCGAGCGCGGACAGCAGCGTGCGCGACCCCCGGGCCCGCAGCCCCGCGAGCGCCAGGGTCAACATGGCTCGAGCTTGCCGTCGCCGAGCCGCAGCACGCGGTCGGCCATCGCGGTGGCGGCCGCCTCGTGCGTGACCATCACCACCGCGCGGCCCTCGTCGGCGCCGGCCCGCAGCAGCCGCAGCACCTCGGTTCCCGCCTCGGCGTCGAGGTTGCCCGTCGGCTCGTCGGCCAGCAGCAGCGAGGGGTCGTTGACGAGCGCGCGGGCGATCGCGAAGCGCTGCTGCTCGCCGCCGGAGAGCTGGTGGGGGAGGGAGGCGGCGACCTGGCGCAGCCCGAGCCGGTCGATCAGCTCGCTGCCGCGCACCGGCGCGTCCGGCGCCGCGCCGCGCATCCGCCCGGCGAGCAGCACGTTCGCCTCGCCGGAGAGCTCCGGCAGCAGGTGGAAGAACTGGAAGACGAAGCCGACGTGGCGGCGCCGCAGCGCCGACAGCGCGCGCTCGGACGCCCGCGCGACGTCGACGCCGGCGAGCTCGATGCTGCCGGCCTGCGGCCGGTCGAGCCCGCCGAGCAGGTGCAGCAGCGTCGACTTGCCGCTGCCGGAGCGCCCGAGCACGGCGACCACCTCGCCGGCCTCCACGTCGAGGTCGGCCCCGTCGAGCACGCGCCGCGCGACGCGGCCTTCCCCGAACGTCTTGACGAGCCCGCGGGCGCGCACCACCGCCATACCGCCAACGGTACGGCGGCGGTTCAAGTGGCGCTAAGCCCGGCGGCTGTCAGCGCGCCTGGAAGTCCAGCGAGCAGCTGTTCATGCAGTAGCGCAGGCCGCCCTTGTCGCGCGGGCCGTCCTCGAAGACGTGGCCCAGGTGCCCGCCGCAGCTGCGGCAGACGGCCTCGGTGCGGCGCATGCCCCAGGAGCTGTCGTCGCGCAGCTCGATCGCCTCGGCGATCTTCGGCTCCGTGAAGCTCGGCCAGCCCGTGCCGGAGTCGAACTTCGTGCCGGAGTCGAACAGCTCGGCGCCGCAGCCGGCGCAGCGGTAGACGCCGTCGTCGTGCTGGTCCCAGTACTTGCCGGTGAAGGCGCGCTCGGTGCCGCCCTTGCGCAGCACCTCGTACTGCTCCGGGGTGAGCTCCTCGCGCCACTGATCGTCGGTCTTCTGGATGTTCGTCGCCATCGTCTCGTCCCTTTCGTCGTCTCCATAGAAGGGTATGACGATTGCGCTGCGAATCATCCGCGTGGATGTCGAAGGCACGGATGCAGACAGCCGCCTACTCGGCGCTCGGCCTCGCGCTGGCGCTGTGGCTCGCCGGCGACGCCCTCTGGATCCTCTCACCCGGCGCGCGCGGCCCGTTCCCGGGCCTGGCCGACTGGTTCTGGCTCGGCGGCTACCCGGCCGCGTGCACGGGGCTCGCGCTGCTGCTGCGTGCGCGGGTACGCGGTTCGCTCGGGCCGACCATGTGGCTCGACGGCGCGATCTGCGCCGCCGCCGTCGCGGCCCTGATCGCCGCCGCCGCCCCGGGCCGCGGCGCGGGCTCGATCGCCTACCCGCTCGGCGACGTGCTGCTGCTCTGCCTGGCCGCCGGCGCCACCGCGCTGCTGGGGCGCCGCGCCGGCCGCACGTTCGTGCTCGTGGCCGCCGGCCTCGCGCTCTGCGCGGTCGCCGACGCCGCCCGCCTGCTCGAGGGCATCGAGGTGCGCGCCCCGCTGGCCGCGCTCGTGGTCGCCTCCGCGGCCGCACTGCCGCCCGAGACGCGCCGCCGCACCGCCCCGGTCGGCGGCGCCCACGTCGGGCTGCCCGCCGCCTTCACGCTCGCCGCGCTCGGCGTGCTCGTGTGGGACCGCCAGGTCGAGCCGCTGAGCGCATCGGCGATCGACCTCGCGCTCGCCGTCCCGTTCCTGCTCGTGCTGCGGCTCGCGGTCAGCCTGAAGGAGAACCACCGGCTGCTGGAGCGCTCGCGCGACGAGGCGCTCACCGACGCGCTGACCGGGCTCGGCAACCGCCGCGCGCTGATGCGCGGGCTGACCGACGCGCTCGACGAGGCCGCCGCCGGGCGCCCGTGGAAGCTCGCGCTGTTCGACCTCGACGGCTTCAAGGCGTACAACGACGTGTTCGGCCACGTCGCCGGCGACGTGCTGATCGAGCACCTCGGCGGTCGGCTGGCGGGCTCGGTGAAGGGCGTCGGCCGCGCGTTCCGCATGGGCGGCGACGAGTTCTGCGTGCTCGTGCCCGCCGAGCGCGCGACCGCCGCCCTCGTGCGCGCCGGCGAGGCGCTGCGCGAGGAGGGTGAGGGCTTCCGCATCGACGCCTCGGTCGGCGTCGTCGAGCTGCCCGGCGACGTCGCCGACGCCGAGGCCGCGCTGCAGCTGGCCGACCGCCGCATGTACGCCCAGAAGGAGGGCCGTCCGCACTCGCCGGCCCGCCAGAGCGGCGACGTGCTCTTGCGGGTGATCGGCGAGCGCGAGCCCGAGCTGCTCGCTCACACGCGTGCCGTCGCGGAGCTCTCGCGCGCGCTCGCGTCGGCGATGGGCCTGGACGCCGAGACGCGCGAGACCGTCGCGCGCGCCGCCGAGCTGCACGACGTCGGGAAGGTCGCCGTGCCCGACGCGATCCTCTCCAAGCCCGGGCCGCTGGACGAGGACGAGGAGGCGTTCATGCGCCGCCACACCGTGATCGGCGAGTCGATCATCGCCGAGGCGCCCGCCCTGCGCGAGGTCGCCGCGCTCGTGCGCGCCAGCCACGAGCGCTGGGACGGCACGGGCTACCCGGATCGCCTGGCCGGCCACGAGATCCCGCTCGGCTCGCGGATCGTCTCCGTCTGCGACGCGTACAGCGCGATGCGCCAGAAGCGGCCTTACGGCGTCGTGCTCGGCGAGGAGGAGGCGCTCGACGAGCTGCGCCGCGGCGCGGGCAGCCAGTTCGACCCGGCGCTCGTCGCGGCGTTCTGCGTGCTGCGCGGCTCCAGCGGTGGCAGCGGGCGCTTCATCCGGGCCGCGCGCCTGGCGGCCGGGCCTCAGCCGGCCGTGGAGCCGGTGCCGGCGCCGGCGGCGGTGACCGAGGCCGCCTGACCGTTCGAGGACCCCGACGCGGCGCTCGCGAAGTCCGCGATCAGCTCGGCGATCCGCCCAGGGGCATCCCACATCGGCGTGTGCCCGAGCCCGTGCATGACCTCGAAGCGCACGCCGGGGATCTCGCGGCGGAAGCGGTTCGCGTGCCGGTCCATCGGCAGCAGCCGGTCCTTGTCGCCCCATGCGACCAGCGTCGGCGCCTTCACCTGATCGAGGTCGACGACGCGGCCCGAGCCGTCGCGCATCGTCGCGAACACGTCCCCGACGACCGTGCAGCGGGTCGAGGAGCGCGTCATCAGCACGGCCTCCTCGGCCGGCACGAGGTGCCCGCGGGCCATGATGTCGCGCATCCCGATCTTGCGGAAGCCGGGCCGCGCGAGCAGCCGCTCGTGGTGGCGCTCGGTCATCCGCGCGGACGTCTGCGTGCGCTTGAACAGGCGGATGATCCGCTCGACCTCCTTGCGGTCGAGCTCCTCCCAGCCGCCGCCGGGGGAGATCGCGACGACGCTCCGCGCGCGGCCGCGCTTGGCCAGCTCGAGCGCCAGCGCACCGCCCATCGAGTTCCCGGCCAGGTGCGCGGTCCCGACCCCGAGCTCGTCGAGCAGCAGCTCGAAGTGGTCGGCCGCGTGCGCGAGCGAGCGCGCCGCGACGGGCGGGGTGGGTCCGCCGTCGTGGCCGTGCAGCGTCGGCGCGATCACCTCGAAGCGCGGCACCAGCAGCCCCAGCACGGGCAGCCAGCAGCGCCAGGTCGCCGTGAAGCCGTGGATCAGGACCAGCGGCTCGCCGGCACCGGCGCGGTACAGGGCGGGGGAGAGCTCGGCCATGGGCCGACCTTAACGCCCCCGCCCGGGGCCGGCGCTACCAGCGCGAGCTGCGGCTGCGGTAGCGCTGGTTGCGGCGGCGCGACCCGCCGCCGCCCGAGGCGTGCGGGCGCGCCGCGGGCTTCAGGGTGAACCCGGCGCTGCCCCACTCGTCGTGGAGGTCGAGCGCGGCCGCGATCTTCCCTACGTCGCCCGCCTGGTCGGCGTTGACGAACGTGATCGCGCTGCCCGTGCGGCCCGCACGGCCGGTACGGCCGGTGCGGTGCACGTAGCCCTCGCGGTCCTCCGGCGGGTCGAAGTTGATCACGTGCGAGATGCCGCCGACGTGGATGCCGCGGGCGGCGACGTCGGTCGCGACGAGCGTGTCGACCTTGCCGGCCTCGAAGCGGGCGAGCGCGCGCTCGCGCTGCGACTGGCTCTTGTCGCCGTGCATCGCGACGGCCTCGACGCCCTCGCGCCCGAGCCGCTTGACGAGCCGGTCGGCGCCGCGCTTGGTGCGCACGAACACGAGCGTCAGCCCGCGCTCGGCCTTCAGCTCGCTCACGAGCGCGGACAGCTTGTGCTCGTGGATCGTCGGCACGAAGCGGTGCTCGATCGCCGGCGCCTCGACCTGCTCCGGCGCGTGCTCGCGCGTCACGGCGTCGCGGGTGTACTCACTCGCGATCCGGCCCGCCTCGCCGTCGAGCGTGGCGGAGAAGAACAGCGTCTGGCGATCGGCCGGGCAGGCGGAGACGATGCGGTCGACGGCGGGCCGGAAGCCCATGTCGAGCATCCGGTCGGCCTCGTCGAGGACGAGGATCTCGATGCCGCCGAGCTTCACGGCGCGGCGCGCCATCAGGTCCTCGAGCCGGCCCGGCGTGGCGACGAGGATGTCGGCGCGCTTGCAGGCCTTGATCTGCTTCTCGAAGCCGACGCCGCCGTAGACGGCCGCGACCTCGAGGCCGCGCGCCTGGGCGATCGGGCGCGTCTGCTCGACGATCTGCGAGGCCAGCTCGCGGGTCGGGGCGAGCACGAGCGCGGCGGGGCCCCGGTTGGCGCCCTCGATGCGCTCGATGATCGGGATCGCGAACGCGAGCGTCTTGCCAGAGCCGGTGGGGGACTTGGCGAGCACGTCGCGGCCGTCGAGCACGTCGCGGACGACGAGCTGCTGGATGGCGAAGGGCTCGGTGATGCCTCGCTCGGAAAGGGCCGCGACAACGGGCCGCGACACGCCGAGATCGGCGAAGGACTGGGACATTGGGAAGCTCCTACTACTGGATTCGGGAGGCGTGACGACTGACCCGAACCGCTGTGGAGCGACGCAAGACGACGAAAGAACCTCGCGGGCGGCGGTGCCACCCGTGGCTCAGACGCTAGCAGCGGGCTCGGTGAGCCCCAGCCGATGCGCGACCGCGGCGGCCTCCACGCGCCCGCCGACCCCGAGCTTGGCGAGGATCCGCGACACGTGCACGCTGGCGGTCTTCTCGCTCATGAACAGCTCGGCGCCGATCTCCCGGTTCGTGCGCCCGGCGGCCACGAGCAGCAGCACCTCGTGCTCGCGCGGGGTGAGCCCGAGCTGGTCGGCCGGGCTCTCCGGCGGGGCCTCCGCCTCCGCTCCGGCGGAGTCCGGCTCGGCGATCGACAGCCGCGCGCGGCGCGCCAGCGCGTCGATCTCCTCCAGCAGCGGCGCCGCGGCCATCGCGTCTGCGCGCTCGCGCGCCTCGCGCAGGACCGGGGTGGCGGCGGCCCGGTCGCCCGCCTGCACGTGTGCCTCGGCGCCGCGGAAGCCCGCGTAGGCGGCGTGCCATGGCTGCTCGAGCGCGGCGAACTTCCCGGCGGCGGCCGCCCACGCGGCGGGATCCGGCGGCGCGCCGCCGAGCGCGACCCGCATCCGCCCCAGCTCGGCGAGCGCCAGCGCCTCGAAGGCCGGCACGTCGGCCCAGCGGCCCGGCAGCGTCCGCGCGCGCTCGAGCTCGGCGAGCAGGAGCTCGGCGCCGGTCTCCGCGGCCGGTTCGGAGAGCGCCCGCGCCCGCTCGGCGGCGGTCGCCTCGACCATCAACCCGAGCCAGACCAGCCGCACGAGCCGCGCGCCGTCCTGGGACTGCGCCATCGAGCCGATGCCGCGGCGGATCGCGTCGCGCGCGTCCGCGGGCCGGTCCTCGAGCAGCGCGAGCTGCGCCTCGGTCGCGTGCAGCGGCTCCATCCACTGCGGGTCGCGGGTGCCCAGGCACAGGCGGCGGAACTCGTCGAGCTGCCGGTGTGCCGTCGCGAGGTCGCCGGTGAGCAGCGCCAGCCGCGAGCGCAGATCGGCCAGGAAGATCGGGGTGGTGCCCACCGAGTCGCCGAACTTCGGGGCCGGCAGGCCGGCCTCGAGCTCCCGCAGCCGCCCGAGCTTGATCATCAGGTTCACGCCCTGGAGCTCCATGAACGTGTCGTAGGAGGTGCGCTCGGGGTTCGCACGCAGCGCCTCCATCCCGGCCTCGATCTCGGCCAGCCCCTCGGCCGTGCGGCCCGCGAGGTCGAGGATGTCGCTGAGGTTGGTGACCGCCATCACCTGCTCGATCTGCCGATGCTCGGCCGCCAGGTCGCGCGAGCTGCGAAGCAGGGCGATCCCGTCCTCGACGTCGCCGAGTGCAGCGCGCGAGATCCCGAGCGTGTTGAGCGCGCGGGACTGGACCGAGAGGTCGCCGCAGCGCTCGGCCATCGCGAGCGCCTCCGCGGCGCCGGCGACGCCCTCGTCGAAGCGCCCGCGCAGCGCCAGGCCGCGGGCGCGGTACTCGAGCAGGCGCGCGCGCTGCCCGCTGTCGCCGTCGGGCAGCAGCGCCATCGCCTCGGCGTAGGCGGCGAACCCGTCCTCCGTCTCACCGGCCCAGCGCAGGTAGTGCCCGAGCCGCTCGTGGAGGAACGCGCTGCGCAGGGGGTCCGCCTCGGGGTCGATCTCCGCGATCGCCGCCCGGGCGAGCGCGAGCGAGCGGGCGGCCTCACCCGCGCTGGCGGCGGCGGCCGCGGCATGGCGGAGCACCTCGGCACGGTCGCAGCCCGCGCGCGCCTCGGCGTCGGGCACACGGTCCCACAGCTCCAGCGCGCGCTCGAAGTGGCGCTTGGCCTCCGAGAACGCCAGCACGCGCTTGGACGCCAGCCCCGCCGCGACCGAGGCGCCGAGCGCGCGCGGCACGTCGTGCGCCGCGTTCCAGTGGCAGGCGAGGACGGCCGCCACGGAGGCGGCAGGCGCGTCACCCATCAGCTCGTGGCGCTCGTCGAGGAGCTCGGCGAGGCGCGCGTGCAGCGCGCTGCGCTCGCCCGGGAGCAGATCCCCGTAGACGGCCTCGCCGACGAGCGCGTGGCGGAACGCGTACGACTCGCCGGAGCCGGTCACCAGCACCTGGTGGGCGACCGCCTCGCGCAGCCCCTGCAGCAGCTCGGGCTCGTCGAGCCCGGACAGCGCGGCCAGCAGCGAGTGGCGCATCGGATGCTCGACGCTGATCGTCCGGACGACCTCCTGCGCCGTGGCCGGGAGCCGCTCGACGCGTGCGACGAGCAGATCGCGCAGCGTCTCGGGCAGCTCCTGGCAGCCGTCGGAGGAGGCGGCCAGCAGCTCCTCGGTGTAGAGCGGGTTGCCCTCGCTGCGCTCGAACAGGCGGTCGGCGAGGTCCTCGGAGGCGGGGGCGTCGAGGATCGCGGAGATCTGCGCGACGAGCTCGTCGCGGCTGAAGCGCTGCAGCCCGAGCCGGTCCACGCCGGGCGTGCGCTCGAGCTCCGCCAGCAGCGGCCGCAGCGGATGGCGGCGGTGCAGCTCGTCGGAGCGGTAGGTGACGACGAGCGAGAGCGGCTCCGTGCGCGCGCTGCGCACGAGGAAGGTCAGGAAGTCGCGCGTCGACTGGTCGGCCCAGTGCAGGTCCTCGAGCACGAGCACGACCGGCTGCACGCGGCCGAGCCGCTCGATCAGCGCGAGCAGGGCCTCGAACACGCGTGCCTGGTGCCCGCTCTCGTCCTCCGCGATGGCGTCCGGCGAACGGAACTCCGGCATCAGCTCGGCCAGCGCGGCGCGCGAGGCGGGCGGCAGCGCGTCGGCGAGGTCTGAGCCGCACTCGACCAGCTCGCGGGCGATCGGCCGCAGTGCGTCGACGAGCGGCGCGTAGGGGATCGCCGCGCCGCCCAGCTCCAGGCAGTGGCCGACGAACACGCGCGCGCCGGCGGTGCGGGCGCGCGCCTCGAGCTCGGCGACGAGGCGGCTCTTGCCGACCCCCGACTCGCCGGCGACGAACGTGAACGCGGGAACGCCCGCCGCCGCGCGGCCGAGCGCGCCGTCGAGAGCGGCGAGCTCGTCCGCGCGGCCGACGAACATGGGTGAAGAGACGCGGTGCAGCACTGCGTCCATTGTGGCCTCCCGCGCAGCCTCGTGCGGGGTGCTCAGTGGGCGGACGGGGAAGCGATCCGGCCACGGGGCACGAGGATGCGGGAAGCACCGCGGCGGCGGCCGAAGACCCGGTTGCGTCCGCGAGAGCGCACCAGGCGAGTCCTCTTGGCGTGGTCGTCGCTCACGGTCGTGGCGACGGCGGAGGTGATGAGGGAGGGTGAGGTCATGACAGCCATATTGCGGCTGAGAGAGGCCCCGTACATCGGGAGGTCGCGCCGACCTGATGAGGCCGATGCCTTACGTGCGGACGCCGGACGCCTTAGTGCAGTAGAAACGCGGGTAAGGCCACGCACCATGAGCATCGAGAGCCAACTGCCCACCGGCCTCCAAGCGCCGGTCGACGAACGGCTGCAGGCCGCCGCGAAGGAGCAGGTCGTGGCGCGGCTGTGGGACCGCGACGGAACGCTCTGGGCCCCTGAGGGGACGCCCGAGGTCACCGACCGGCTCGGCTGGCTCGACATCGCCGAGCGTCTCGCCGCGGAGGTCGACGACCTGCGGGCGTTCGCGGCCGAGGTCCGCGACGCCGGGATCACCGACGCCGTCCTGCTCGGCATGGGCGGCTCGAGCCTCGGGCCCGAGGTGTTGCGCCGCTCCTACGGCGAGGGCGCGATCCGGCTGCACGTGCTCGACTCCACGCATCCGGACGCGATCCGTGCAACGCGCGACGCGCTCGATCTCTCGAGGACGCTGTTCATCGTCTCGTCGAAGTCCGGCGGCACGATCGAGACGATGTCGCAGTTCAAGTACTTCCACTCGCTTCAGGAGGACGGCGCCCACTTCGTCGCCGTCACCGACCCCGGGACCTCGCTCGCCCAGCTCGGCGCCGAGCACGGCTTCCGGCGCGTGTTCGAGAACGACCCCGACATCGGCGGGCGCTACTCGGTGCTGTCCTACTTCGGGCTGGTCCCGGCGGCGATCGCGGGCTATGACGTCGGCGCCGTGATCGCGACCGCGCGCGAGGCGATGGAGGAGTGCCGGCGCGAGCAGGACAACCCGGGCCTGGCGCTCGGCGCGGCGCTCGGCGAGCTCGCCCTGCAGGGCCGGGACAAGCTCACCTTCATCGTCGACGATCCGCTCGACTCGTTCGGCCTGTGGGCGGAGCAGCTCGTCGCCGAGTCGACGGGCAAGGAGAGCCGCGGCATCCTCCCGATCGCCGACGAGCCGCTCGTCCCGGCCGCCGAGTACGGCCCCGACCGCGTGTTCGTGCACGTCAGCACCGGCGACGTCGAGGTCACCGGCAAGGTGGGAGAGCTGACCGCCGCCGGGCACCCGCTGTTCACGATCGACGCGGACGGCCCCGACGACCTCGGGCGCGTGTTCTTCCTGGCGGAGTTCGCGACCGCGGTCGCCGGCTGGGTGCTCGGGATCAACCCGTTCGACCAGCCCAACGTGCAGGAGGCGAAGGACAACACCAAGCGCGTACTCGAGGAGGGCGCCGATCAACTCGATGCCGGCGACCCCGACGCGCTGATCGGCGCGCTCGAGCCGCCGCGCTACCTGGCGATCATGGGCTACCTGCCCTACGAGGGCGCGGTCGCGGCCGGCGCCGCCCGCCTGCGCGAGCGCGTGGTGCGCCGCCATCACGTCGCGACCACCTACGGCTACGGCCCGCGCTTCCTGCACTCCACCGGGCAGTTCCACAAGGGAGGCCCCTCGGTCGGGGCGTTCCTGCAGATCGTCGACGAGCCCGAGGAGGACCTCGAGGTTCCCGGCGAGCCGTACACGTTCGGCACCCTGATCCGCGCGCAGGCCGACGGCGACCTGCAGACACTGCGCTCACACGGCCTCGACGCCGTACGGGCCGGAAGGGAGATCCTCTGATGCAGCTCGGCTTCGTCGGCCTGGGGAAGATGGGCGGCAACATGGTCCATCGCATCCACCGCGACTCGGACCACCAGGTGGTCGCCTTCGACTTCAGCGGGGACGCGGTCAAGGCCGCAGAGGGCCACGGCGCGACCGGCGCCGGCTCGCTCGAGGAGCTCGTGTCCAAGCTCGAGGCGCCGCGCACGGTCTGGGTGATGGTCCCGGCCGGCGAAGCGACCGAGGAGACCGTGCGCACGCTCGGCGAGCTGCTCGACGCCGGCGACACGGTGGTCGACGGCGGCAACTCGAACTGGCACGACGACGTCCGGCGCGCGAGCGAGCTCGACGCCAAGGGCGTGCACTACATCGACGTCGGCGTGTCCGGCGGCGTCTGGGGCCTCGAGGTCGGCTACTGCATGATGGTCGGCGGCTACGAGGAGTCCGTCGAGCGGCTCGCCCCGATCCTCGACACGCTCGCCCCGCCCGACGGCTGGCGGCACTTCGGCGACGCGGGCGCCGGGCACTTCGTGAAGATGGTCCACAACGGCGTCGAGTACGGGATCATGCAGGCCTACGCCGAGGGCTTCGACCTGATGCACGAGTCGCGCTTCCCGATCGACCTCAAGGAGGTCTCGGGGCTCTGGAACCGCGGCTCGGTCGTGCGCTCCTGGCTGTGCGAGCTGGCCGAGCGGGCGTTCGACGCCGAGGGCAACGACCTCGAGGGGATCCGCGGCCACGTCTCGGACTCCGGCGAGGGGCGCTGGACGATCATCGACGCGATCGACCACGACGTGCCCGTGCCGGTGATCACGGCGGCGCTGTACGCGCGCTTCTACTCGCGCGGCAACGGCGACTTCACCAACCGCGTGCTGGCGGCGCTGCGCAACCAGTTCGGCGGCCACGCGGTCGAGCGCACCTCCGGGGGCGGCTGATGGCCGTCGCCCAGCGCGAGGAGGAGAACCCGCTGGTCGAGGGCCTCGAGCGCCTCCCGGTCCCCGGCACCACGCTCGTCATCTTCGGCGCCACCGGCGACCTCGCCCGGCGCAAGCTGCTGCCGGCGATCTACAACCTCGCGCACGAGGGCGCGCTGCCGGAGCGCTTCAACCTGATCGGCGTCTCCCGCCGCGACCAGTCCGACGACGACTTCCGCGACTTCGCGCGCGAGTCGATCAAGGAGTTCTCCCGCCGCGAGGCCGACGACACCGTGCTCAGCGGCCTGCTCGAGCGGCTCTCCTACATCGGCTTCTCGTTCGACGATCACGAGGGCTACGGGAAGCTGGCGAAGGCGCTCGACGCGCTCGAGTCCGAGGGTCACCCGCTCAACCGCGCGTTCTACCTCTCGACCGCGCCGGAGTTCTTCGGGGTGATCACGAGCGCGCTGAAGGAGGCCAAGCTCAACTACCGGCGCGAGGCCGACGTGCGCGTCGTGATCGAGAAGCCGTTCGGCACAGACCTGGAGTCCGCGCGCGAGCTGCAGAAGACGGTCTCCTCGGCCTTCCGCGAGCAGCAGGTCTACCGGATCGACCACTACCTGGGCAAGGAGACGGTCCAGAACGTGATGGCGTTCCGGTTCGCGAACTACATGTTCGAGCCCGTCTGGAACCGCAACTTCATCGACCACATCCAGATCACCGCGGCCGAGGACATCGGGATCGGCACGCGCGCCGGCTACTACGACTCCTCCGGCGCGCTGCGCGACCTCGTCCAGAACCACATGCTGCAGCTGCTCACGCTCGTCTGCATGGAGCCGCCGTCGTCGTTCGAGGCCGACAAGGTGCGCGACGAGAAGGTCAAGGTGCTGGAGGCGATCACCCCGCCGACGCCGGAGCAGGTCGCGCAGTCGACCGTGCGGGCGCAGTACACCGCGGGCGTGTCCGGCGGCGAGGACGCCAAGGGCTACCTCGAGGAGGACGACGTCCCCGACGACTCGCAGACGGAGACCTACGCGGCGCTGCGGCTGGAGGTCCACAACTGGCGCTGGGCCGGCGTGCCGATCGTGCTGCGCACGGGCAAGCGGCTGGCGCGCAAGGTGACCGAGATCGCCGTCGAGCTCAAGCCGGTGCCGCACCTCGCGTTCCAGTCGCAGGGCTCGGTCGGCGTGCAGCCCAACCAGCTGATCCTCACGATGCAGCCCAACGAGGGCGTCTCGCTCTCGCTCGGCGCGAAGATCCCCGGCTCGCGGATGCGGATCCGCCCGGTGAACATGGAGTTCCTCTACGGGACCGCGTTCATGTCGCAGTCGCCCGAGGCCTACGAGCGGCTGATCCTCGACGCGATGCGCGGCGAGGCGACGCTGTTCACGCGCAACGACGAGGTCGACGCGCAGTGGTCGATCATCGACCCGATCCTGAAGGCGTGG
>Ga0126312_10001035_pt1 | contig 17866 bp, 20 predicted proteins | sample Plot104A_FD_92537 | JGI IMG/M metagenome (GOLD analysis project Ga0126312, IMG submission 92537) | Serpentine soil microbial communities from UC McLaughlin Reserve, CA, USA - Plot104A | ecosystem: Environmental > Terrestrial > Soil > Grasslands | place: USA: UC McLaughlin Reserve, Lake County... | reverse complement strand
TAGCCGTCGAACTCCGGCGCCAGCCGGGGCAACGTGAGCTCCACGGGCCTGACCTCCACCCGGCGGGTCTCGACCTCCCGTGCGTAGAGCAGCCCGCCTGCGCCCACTAGCGCCATCGTCGCGGCCGTCCTTCTCCTCCGCTTCGAACCAAGCTTGGCCACGGCCTGCGTTTCCTAGATCTTCTCGAGGGCTTCCCTGATGGGCGTGTTGCCGGCCAGGATCTCGAACGTCTTGCGGTAGGTATTCTTCGCCTCGAGCGCCTCCGCGAAGGTGCGGGCTACGTCGGCGCGGCTGATCTCACCGCGCCTGCCCAGAGACTCCTCCGCCTCGATCCTGCCCGCCTCCTCCTCGTCGGTCAGGCTGCCGGGCCGGATGATGGTGTAATCGAGCCCGCTCTCCTGCAACCGCTCGTCGGCGCTGGCCTTGGCGCGCAGGTAAGGCCGCATCGCCTCGGAGCTGCCTTCCGGGTCGCCGGCGCCCATCGAACTGAGCATCAGGTAGCGGCGTGCGTTATGCTGCTCCGCCGCCTCGACGAGCTTTACGGCGCCACCGTAGTCCATCGTCTCCTTGCGGGCTGCCCCGCTGCCGGGCCCGGCCCCGGCGGCGAAGATCACGGCGTCGCAGCCGTCCACCGCCCGACCGACCGCCACGACTCCCTCTTCTTCGAGGTCAACCAACAGGGGGTCCGCGCCATCGGCCTCGACGTCGGGCATCTGCTTCTCCTTGCGAACAAGCCCCCGCACCTCGTGTCCGTCCTCCACCAGCATCCTGACCAGACGCCTCGCCGTCTTGCCGTGCGCCCCCGCTACGAGAACCTTCACACAAACCACTCCTTCGCGTCCACGCTCGAACCCCTCCGCAGCTCAGTTTACCCCTGGGCGGGAGGTCCGACCCGGATCGTGCGCGTTTGGGCTAAACGCAGGGGGTAGAGAGGTACACGTGATGTGAAAGCGAACGCGGGAGGGTTGGCGTGGATCTCGGCTCAATGGGGGACATGCAGCAGTACCTTCAGGGCGTCATTTTCCCGGCCAACAAGGAGGAGGTCGCTTCGGGGGCGGAGAGCAACGGCGCCCCGCAGGACTTCGTGGACCAGATCCGAAACGCCGCCACCGAGCGCTTCAACGGCCCCGAGGATGTTCTGCAAGCGGTATAGGGCTCTTAAGGTACGGGGCTCTTAAGAATACAGAAGGGAATGCCGGAGGGATTGCTCGGGCCGGGGCTCTCGACGAGAGCCCCGGCCCGATTGGTGCGTAGAGGGTTGCAGTCTAGCGCGACCCGGCGAGCCGCCGCACGAGGATCGAGGCGGCGAAGACCGCCGCCATCCTCACCAGGCCCTGCAGAACCGCCTCGGTCAGATCGTCCCGGGCGCCCCTGCGCTCCGGTATCTGCTCGGCGATGTACCTTTTGACAGGACGGGTCAGGACCGAGGTCAGGATTATCACCAACACGGTCAGGAGCCGCCTCTGCGTCTGGTCGCTCATCCTGTTTTCTCCCTTCGCGGGCGCGGGATCGGCTAGCCCGCGCATCGCCCTCACCTTCTCGATGCCCTGCACGATGATCCCGTACTCCGATGGCGCCTCGGTTCCTTTGATGTACCCGCCGTTGAGCAGATACCTCACCGCGACGTCGCACTCGGGGGACCCTGGCTCCAGCGCCGCCGTTTTGGCCGCGCTCTCGTTAGGCGGCGACTCCGGCCCCCCGATCGGGACGGGCCTGAGCGGGTTGTGACCCGACAGGTCGTAGAACGCCCCAAGGAGGCGCCACGCGTCTTCCTCTACGCCGCTGGTTGCCATGATCCTGCCCTCCTCCACTATGCGAACGGCCACGATGCTTTGCTCAGATGTACCCCGCTGGCGGCGCGACGTAACCGCGCCTCGCCCGGAGGCCTCGCCCGGAGGCTGGTAAGGCGCGGCCCCCTCGTGCAAAATAACGCGGGCTGCCTTCGGCAGCGTTGTCGTAGCAGACGCACGACCAGACCCCGAGGGGGCGATGCTTGCCTGAGCGAGGAGCGGTGAAAGAGCGGCGAGGGGCAGCCCGCGCGAGGACCGTTGCGGCACTGGTTGCGACGGTGCTGGTCATGTTAACGGTGTCCTCCGCGGGGAACGGGGCTGCGGCCCAGCAGAGAGTCCCGGATGCCCCACAGTTAAACGCGGCGGCCTGGACGCTCGTGGACACCGAGACGGGGCTGTACCTGGCGGGCAAGAACCCGGACAAGCGACTGCCCATAGCCTCGACTACCAAGATCATGGTCGCCCTCATAGCTTTCGAGAGGGACGTGGACCTCGACGAGGAGGTCACCGTCTCCGACCAGGCCGAGCGCTTCGTTGGGTTCACCTACAGCAACGTGGGGCTCATAAGCGGTGAGCGTCTGAGCGTGAGGGAGCTGCTCGTCGCCTCCCTCGTCCCCTCGGGCACCGACGCGGTCTACGCCCTGGCCGAGCACCTCGGCGGCGGAGGGGGCGAAGCCGGTGTGGAGAACTTCGTGGAGGAGATGAACCGGAAGGCCGATTCGATGGGCCTGGAGAACACCCACTTCGAGAACCCGGCCGGACTCGACGCCCGCGAGCACTACTCGAGCGCCCGCGACCTGGCGGAGATCGCGGGCGCGGCGATGGAGTACCCCGAGTTCAGGGAGATAGTGGACACCGAGACGGCCACGATCAGCACCCAGAGCAGGGAGATAGAGGTCGCCAGCACCAACAACCTCCTCTACACCTACGAGCCGGCGACCGGGGTCAAGACGGGGACCTCACCCGAGGCTGGCCCCACGCTCGTGGCCGCCGCCAAAGAGGGCGACGAATCCTACGTGGCGGTCGTGCTCGACGCCAAAGGCGAGGATTACCGCTTCGAGGCCGCCCGGACGGCGCTCGATTTCGGCTTCGCCGATTACGAGCGCGAGGCGCTGGTGCGCGAGGGCGAGGTGTACGAGGAGGTGGGGCTCCCCTTCCGCCGGGAGGAGTCGGTAGGGCTCGCCGCCGCCGAAGACGTGCCGGGGCTGGTTGGTCCTGGCCTCAAAGTAGAGCGCCGCGCGACGGTGAAGGAGCCGCCGCCCGGGGCGCGGGCCGGCCAGGAGCTCGGCACCGTCGAGGTCCTCGTGGACGGGCAGAGCGTCGGCAGCGCGCCCCTGGTCACCGCGAGGGGTTACGAGGAGGCCTCCCTGTGGCAGAAGATCCGGTACTGGACCTCGGGCGCGGCGAGGAGCGTCTCCGGCTGGGTCTCGGGTTTGGCTTCTTAGAGAAGAGCGGCCTCTTGCCGGTCTGGGCAACCGGGTGGTGCGCCGGACGGGCCCTTGATGCTATAGTCGCGTCCTGACGGTTGAGGGGCCGCGAGTGGAGGAGCGTCGATGGCGGAGGTGCGCGTCGGGGAGAAGGTCCCTTACTTCGAGCTGCCGGACCAGCAGGGCTACCCCTGGAGCCTCTCGGGCGAGCTCGAGGTGGGGCCGGTGGTGTTGATCTTCTACAGGGGTGACTGGTGCGCGTACTGCAACGGCCAGCTCGCCGGCTACGCCAGGAGGTTTGAGGCGTTCGAGCGGCGCGGGGCGCGGGTGGCGGGCGTGAGCGTCGACCCGCCGGACAACAACTCGCGGGTGGTCGGGAAGCTCCTGCTTCCCTTCCCGCTCCTAAGCGACCCGCGCGGCGAGCTCATCAAACGCCTCGGCCTGTGGGACCAAAATGATGGCGTGGCTATCCCCGCGGTAGCCGTTCTCGACCGCTCGGGCGAGGTTCGCTACCTGTACTCGGGGAGCGATCCCGCGGACCGTCCCGGCGAGGAGGAGGTCTTCGCGGCCCTGAAAGGTCTCGACACCTCGATCGAGCGCATCACGGGGGGGCCGGAGTTCGTGGTGGCCGCGCCGGAGGCCCGCCAGGGCAGCGTCCGCCCGGACAAAGAACCCATGCCCCTCGACCAGCTCCTCACCTACTACGGGGGCGCCCTCTCCGCCACCGTCGCCCTGGCGGGACGGTTCGGCGCGTGGGGCCGCTCGGGTCGCAAGGCGTTCAGGGCGGTGAGCGGGTACCAGGCGATGTTGCGCGCCTACCGCGATGCTTTGGAGGACACGGCGAGGCTCCAGCGCGAGGAGGGCTGAGCGCCCGCGCGAGCCTCCAAAACGGGAGCCGTGAGCCCGGGGGCTCCGTCCCCGGAGCCTCCGGGGATCAGAGCATGCCCGCCGTCGCTATGCCGACGAGCAGGCAGAGCACGGCCCCGCCGAGCCCGCCTAAGGCGAGGTACAATAGCCTGCGCGGCAGCGCGCCGGGAGAGCCGGGCTTCTCCACCGACGCGCTGCCCATCGTCGCGAACATGCCGTAGAAGGCCGCCACCACGGACACCCCGAATGCCGCCAGGGCCAGGAGGGCCAGCACGGGGTCGAGGTAGAGGTCCCGGTAGAGCACGAGCACCACCACCAGGACCGCGGTGCTCACGGCGCTCAGGTGCTTGAAGAACTCGAAGTAGCCCCGCAACGCCTCCCGGTCTCGTCCCTCGTCGCGTTGCTCTCCCACCCCGCCTCCTCCGCTACCCGGGACGGCAACCCGGCGCGGTTTTCCGCGACCGCGTCATGGCCGTCTCTCCCACAGTGGGCATTCTCGCACGCCAGCGGGGTTCCCGCGTGGCCCGAGGGCCTCCAGATAACTATAATCGCCCCCTGGGTGCTTCCAGGAGAGCGGAGGGGTGAAGAGAACCTTAACGAGGCGGAGCTTCCTGAAGGTCGCGGGCGCCGGGGCGGCCGGGACGGCCCTGCTCGGCGCGTCGGGGTGCGCCCCAGGCGGAGAGCCGGAGATGAACGTCGTCCTGATCATCATCGACAGCCTGAGAAAGGATCACGTGGGCGCCTACGGCAACGGCTGGATAAAGACCCCGAGCCTAGACGCTCTGGCGAAGGAGAGCCTGCGCTTTACCCGCGCCTACCCCGAGTCGTTGCCGACGATCTGCGCGAGGCGCGCCATCCACACAGGGATAAGGACCTTCCCCTTTAAAGACAGGCCGTCGGAGCAGGCGAGCGCGCCTGTCTACGGGTGGCTCCCTATCCCCCCGGGCCAGCCCACGCTCGCCGAGACGCTTGAGGCAGCTGGCTACCAGACTATGCTCGTCACCGACACCTACCACCAGTTCCGTCCTCCCATGGACTTCAGCCGGGGGTTCGATGCATACCACTGGATCCGGGGCCAGGAGAAGGATCCGTACAAGCCCCCTTTGTCCCTCTCGGACAAGGAGATGCGAGAGCACTACCTCGTGTACGGGGAGGCCCTCAAAGCCCGCCAGCACCTGGCCAACATCCGGGACAGGAAGACCGAGGAGGACTGGTTCGCCCCCAAGGTGTTCCTGCGGGCTACGGAGTTCCTGGAGGGGGCGAGCAAGAGGGAGCCTTTCTTTCTGGTCGTGGACAGCTACGACCCGCACGAACCGTGGGACCCGCCCGATGAGTACACCTCCCTCTACGACGATCCCTACGACGGCCCGGAGCCGTTCACCTCCCTTTACGGCGCCGACGACTACCTCACGGAGAGGCAGCTCCGGCGCATGCGGGCTCTCTATGCCGGCGAGGTCACGATGATGGACCGTTGGCTGGGCCGCTTCCTGGGGCGCGCCCGCGACCTCGGCATCATGGAGAACACGCTGCTCGTGCTCCTCTCAGACCACGGCCACGCCCTCGGGGAGCACGGCTACACCGGCAAACCCCACTACGCGCTGTGGCCTGAGCTTACGGATATAGTGTTCCTGATCCGCCACCCTGGGGGCAAGGGGGCCGGGGGGACGAGCGACCACTACGCCTCCACCCACGACGTGGCCCCCACCGTCCTCGGCTTTCTCGGGGTGGAGCCAGAGCGTCCCATGGACGGAGAGGACCTCTCCGTCTTATTCGATGGCGGCAAGGAACTGGAGCCACGTCCCCACTTCACTTTAGGTTACAGCGAATTCGTCTGGGCCCGGGACGAGGGCTACGCTATGTTCGGCCGCAACAGCGGGACGCGGGCCAGGCTCTACGACCTCTCGGCCGACCCGAAGATGGACGAGGACGTTGCCGCGGCGCATCCCGACGTGGTGAGGCGGATGTTCGACGAGTACGTCCTCGGCGACGCGGGCGGAGCCCTGCCCACCTACTGAGACGTGCGAGACGTGCGGGCGGGTGTTCCGTCCGCCTCCCCGCGGGTAGTATATTTGCGGCAGCACACTGGCGTTCGCGGCTAGAACGGGGACCTTCTTGGAGCCGTTTTTCGATGGAGGCACGGGGCGGCTTCGCGCCGCTTGGCGGCTGCTTCTCCAGTACCTGACCTACAAGATCCTGGTGCCGCTCCTCGCGAACCTGCTGGTCGTCGCGTGGCTGCTGGCGGTTACTCGGGAGGCGGGCTTTTCCGGGGCGCCGGTCGTCCGATCGCTCCCCGATTCTCCGCTGCTCCCGCTTATCGGCGGCGTGGCCGGCCTGGTGGGGGTCGTTCTCAGCGTGTGGCTAGCGGGCCGCTTCCTCGACCGGCGGCCTTTCGTAGAGTTCGGGTTCCACCTGAGCGGCGGGTGGTGGCTGGACCTCCTTTTCGGGATGGCTTTGGGCGCGCTGCTCATGACGGTCGTGTTCCTATTACAGCTCGGCCTCGGGTGGATCACGGTCACCAGCTCCTTCGAGTCCTCTTTACCCGGCGCGCCCTTCTGGCTCGCCGTGCTGCTTCCAGCCGCGGTCTTCCTTTGCGTCGGCTTCTACGAGGAGCTTCTCTCCCGCGGCTACCAGCTACGCAACGCGGCGGAGGGGTTGAACCTCCCCAGCGTGGGTCCCCGGGGCGCCGTCCTGCTCGCCTGGGCGCTCTCCTCGGCCTTCTTCGGCTACCTCCACGTCTCGAACCCGAACGCCACGCTCCTGAGCACCGCCAACGTCGCCCTAGCCGGGCTGATGCTGGGGTTCGGCTACGTGCTGACCGGCGAGCTCGCCATCCCCATCGGGGTACACGTTACGTGGAACTTCTTCCAGGGCGCTGTCTTCGGGTTCCCGGTGAGCGGGTTGAGGATCGGGGGCGCGACTTTTTTGAGCCTGGATCAGGGGGGTCCCGACCTCTGGACCGGCGGGGCCTTCGGACCCGAAGGCGGGCTGATCGGTCCCGGCGCCATGGCCGCGGGCATCCTACTCACGGCGCTCTGGGTTCGCCTCCGTCGCGGCGAGGTCGCCGTCCACGCCCCCATCGCGGAGGGACCGAAGCCAACCCGGAGACCTCCACACCCGCCGGAAGGCCGACAGTAATAGGTTCTTTTATGCTACATATCTTCTTCGTAGAGCTTCGCGGTGTCGGGGCGGGTGAATAGGTCGACGGTCCAGTCCACGAGCACGCGCGCCCGGTTCAGGTTGTGGCCGAGCTCGTAGAAGTAGACCATCCTCCAGATCAGGGCCCCGAGCCTACCCGAGATCCTGACGCCCATGATGTCCGTGAGGGCGCTCTCGGTGCCGAGGTCGACGAGCTGGCCCAGGGGCCGGTACCGGAACGGGGTCAGCCTCGGCGGGTCGTCGCCCCGGATCTCCGCGGCCAGGTTGCGGGCTGCCACGAGCCCCTGCTGCTCGGCGGCCTGGGCGAGGGCGGGGACGGGCGGACCATCGTAGTCCATGTGGGCACAGTCGCCCAAGGCGTAGACCCCCGGCCTGTTTTTCACACGCAGGTACTCGTCCACGAGGATGCGTCCGCGGTCGTCCTTCTCTACGTCGAGCCCGGCGACGAGAGGGCCCGGGTCGATGCCGGCGGCCCAGACGACGGTGCAGGCGGGGATGTCACGCCCGTCGGAGAGGGAGACGCCGTCGGGACGGACCTCCGTCACCTTTACGTCGTTGATGACCTCTACCCTTTGGGATGCGAGCCTGCGCTGCGCGGCGTGGGCCAGGGACGGGTCTATGCCATTGAGTATGCGATCCCCGGAGTTCACGAGGACGAGGCGCACGCGGTCGAAGTTTACGTTCGGGTAATCGCCCTCGAGCACGTCGAAGATCAGGTCGTTCGTGTCGGCGGCGGCCTCCACCCCCGTCGGGCCCCCGCCGACGAAGACGAAGGTCAGGAGCTCGTCGGGGGCACCTGCCCCGAGACGCTCTGCCTCCTCGAAGCTGTCTATGACCCGGTTGCGGACCCGCAGGGCGTCACGCAAACCCTTGAGATCCACCGAGTGCTCCCGGGCGCCGGGGATGCCTAAGTAGGCCGTGCGGCTCCCGGGGGCGAGGATCAGGTAGTCGTAGGCGAAGGTTCCATCCGTCGTCTCGACCCGCCGGGCCTCGAGGTCCAACTTCGTGGCCTCGGCCTGGACGAACTCTGCCCCGAGAGGTTGGATCCTGCGCCGGATCGAGTGCGCTATGTGGCGGACCTCGACGTTCCCGGAGATTACCGAAGGGACCATCGGCCAGAAGGTCGTGAAGTTAACCCGGTCCACGAGGGCCGCTCCCACCCTCGGGTCGCCGTCCAAATCCTCCACCAGCCCGTCGAGCGCCGCCAGGCCCCCGAACCCGCCGCCGACGATCAGGACCTTCCTCGGGGCGCGCGAGTAGGGGGATCTCAGGGGCTTTGGTCTCCGCACTAACCGGTACGCCCCCGCCGACCCGCCGACCAACGCCGCGACCGTCGCCAGTTTGCCTCTCATGAGAGCGCGCTTCAGGCCCTCGTCGTGAGCGCTTTGTAGGTCTGGTGGAGGTGGTCGGAGAGGGCGACGATGGCGAAGATGCTGGCCACCAGACGCGTGATGGCCGGGGCGAACACGAGGCCGTAGGTGAAAAAGGAGGCGACCCATTGGCCGACGCAGAACTTGCAGGTCACGAGCTCGCCCAGGGATCTTCTCAGGCCCGTGCCCCGGGGCTTCTCGTCCACGTTCTTGGGGCTCTGTTTCTCCTGTAGTTCGGTGAACGGGGCGCGCAGGGGGCTCGTGACCGCATCCTGCGCCAGCAGCAGGCTCAACTTGTGGGTAGCCACCCCGAGCAGGGCTATGTCCCTGGTCTCCATCCGCTCGGGTATCGGTCGCCCGGTCTTCCTGGCGATAAGGAGGAAGAGGGCGAAGATCAGGTTAAAGAGCCCCGCCACCGCCGCGTAGGAAGGGAGGGGTTGCTCTCCGTTATCGTAGCCCTCGAAGATGCCCTGCGCCGACTCGCCGTTGCTCATGCGTGCTCCTTTGTCCGGTACGCCCCACCCTGGCGCACCGCTCTTCGATCCGTGACAGAAACGCAGGGTTCTGGTCTGCAAACCCTACCGGGGATATCCCCCGCGCCTCGCCCGGTCTAAACCTTCGGCGCCAGCCCACCTCGAACCCCCGAAGCCGCCACGAACCGAGACCGCCCCTGAATGCGTTCGTCCGTCGCGCGCAGACACGGAGGCGCTAGGCATTTTAGCCCGCGTTTTCGGGTATAAGCACGCGGTAGAGAGGCATACCAAGAGGGTGGCCGCTCGTCCTGGCGTCGAGATGGCCACGCACCTTAGAGAGGGGCGACGAGCATGAGCGAAGACCAGAGCACCCAGCAGGACCCGACGCAGCAATACCCGCAGCCGCAGTACCCGGAACAGGACCAGAGGGACCTCCACCCCGGACTCGAAGGGGAGATGCAGCCCGAGCCGGACTACGGATACGAGACCTACCGCGGCACCGGCAGGCTCGAGGGCAAGGCAGCCATCATCACCGGCGGCGACTCCGGCATCGGGCGGGCGGTCGCGCTCGCCTTCGCGCGCGAGGGCGCAGACGTCCTGATCTCCTACCTCTCCGAAGAGGAGCCCGACGCCCAGGAGACGGCGCAGGTCGTCGAGGAGGTAGGCAAGAGGGCCGTAAAGGTCCCGGGCGACATCAGCGAAGAGTCCCAGTGCCAGACGGTCGTGCAGACGGCGGTAGACGAGTTCGGCAAGATAGACATCCTGGTGAACAACGCTGCCCACCAGATGACGGTCAGCGGCATATCCGACATCTCGACCGAGCTGCTCGACCGCACCTTCAAGACCAACATCTACGCCATGTTCTGGCTGGTGCAGGCGGCGCTCCCGCACATGCAAGAGGGCGGATCAATCATCAACGTAGCTTCGATCCAGGCGTACCAGCCCTCACCCACCCTCCTCCCCTACTCCGCGACCAAGGGGGCCATAGTCACGTTCACCAAGGGGCTCGCTATGGAGGTCGTCCAGTACGGGCTTAGGGCCAACTCCGTGGCGCCGGGGCCGGTGTGGACCCCGATTATCCCGGCCTCGATGCCTGGCGAGACAGTCTCCCAGTTCGGCGGCACCTCGCCGATGGGTCGTCCCGCCCAGCCCGCGGAACTTGCCCCCGCATTCGTCTTCCTGGCCTCCCAGGAGTCCAGCTTCGTCAACGGCGAGACTCTAGGCGTCACCGGCGGGCAGCCGCTGCCGTAGGCGCTCTCCACAGCGAACCCCTTCTCTAAACCCAGCGGCTACCGCCACCCAGGGTGTCGCACGAACGCGAACACACCATCGGAGGCCGAAAGCCGACCGGCTGACAGCTACAGATCGATCCGTTAGGCTACGAGGGGCAGGAGCGGTCGGGAGTACCCTTGGGCATCGTCGTCCAGAAATACGGTGGTAGCTCGGTGGCGACGGCAGAGCACATAAGGGCCGTCGCCGAGAGGGTAGGGCGTGCCCGCGAGTCGGGCCTGGATCTCATCGTGGTCGTCTCGGCGATGGGAAAGACCACGGACAGGCTCCTGAGGCTCGCGGCCGAGGTGAGCCGGGACCCTTCGCCGCGCGAGATCGACCAGCTGCTCGCGACCGGCGAGGAGCAGTCGGTGGCGCTTCTGGCGATGGCTCTGCACGACAGGGGCGTGGCTGCGGTCTCGCTTACGGGGCCTCAGGCAGGGATGACGGTCACGGGGCGGTACGGCTCCGGCGTTATCTCCGAGATACGGCCCGACCGTGTTCAGGGGCTCTTACGTGACGGGCAGGTCGTCATCGTCGCCGGCTTCCAAGGGATGAACGCCGTTGGCGACGTGATAACCCTCGGGCGCGGCGGCTCGGATACGACCGCCGTAGCGCTCGCGGCGGCGATAAAGGCGGAGCGGTGCGAGATCTACACCGACGTGGACGGCGTCTACACCGCCGACCCCCGCATAGTGAGGAAGGCGCGGCGGATAGAGGTGATCTCGCCGGAGGAGATGGCCGAGATGTCGTGGCGCGGGGCGAAGGTGATGCACCCGCGCGCCATAGAGCTGGGCGCCCTCTACGGGGTAGAGATACACGTCCGCTCCTCTTTCTGCGAGGGCCCGGGCACCGTGATAACGGGAGGAGACAACTTGGAGCATCTGGAGACCCGCGAAACCCTAGCCGGCATCGTCCACGACCTCGACGTCTCGCGCGTGACCCTGAACGGCATCCGCACTGGCCCCGGAACCTTGAGCCGCGTCTTCGCGCCACTGGCCGAGCGGGGCATCTCCGTGGACGTCATCGTCGAGAGCGGCGTCAAGGAGGGAGCGGCGGACGTAGCCTTCACCGTTCGGCGCGCTGACTTCGCGGAGGCGAGGCGGCTCGCGGGCGAGGTGGCCGGCTCTTTAGGCGGCGTGGTTGAGGGCGAGGAGGAGCTCGGCAAGGTCTCGGTGGTGGGGACCGGTATGCTGAACCGTCCGGGTTACGCTGCCCGCATGTTCGCCTCGCTCGGGGAGGTGGGGATCCCTATAAGGATGGTCTCCACCTCGGAGATCCAGGTGACCTGCGTGTTGCCCGCCGAGCGGGTAGAAGAGGCGGTAAGGGCCTTGCACAGAGACTTCGAACTGGAGGAGAGAGATGTTTAGCGGTACTTTCACGGCCCTCCTCACGCCTTTCAGGAACGGCGAGGTGGACGTCGAGGCGCTGGAGGGGATGGTCGAGCTCCAGATACAGCACGGGGCGAGCGGGCTCGTCCCCTGCGGGACGACCGGCGAGACACCGGCCATGAGCGAGGCCGAGGACCGCCTCGTCGTGGAGACCGTCGTACGGGTGGCGAACGGTCGGGTGCCCGTGATCGCCGGGACGGGCTCCAACAGCACGGACATGGCGATCAAGTACACCGCGATGGCCCAGGAGGTGGGCGCCGACGGCTCGCTGCAGGTCGCGCCCTACTACAACAAGCCGACCCAGGAAGGGCTGTACAGGCACTTCACGGCGATAGCTGAGAGCACGGAGTTGCCGCTCGTCCTTTATAACATCCCGGGGCGGACGGGTGTGACGATCTCGGCGGAGACGATGGGACGCCTCGCCGAGATCCCCACCATCGTCGGGGTCAAGGACTCCACCCTCTCGATGAACATGATCGCTGATGTGATAGATCTCTGCGGCGAAGAGTTCGACGTCCTCTCCGGCGACGACCCGATGACGCTGCCCCTCATCGCCCTCGGGGGACGCGGCGTGATCTCCGTCGCCTCCAACGTCGCCCCCGGCGCGATCTCCGATATGGTTAACTCCCTCCTCTCCGGTGATTTCGAGCGGGGTCGCGAGCTCCACTACGAGCTCCTCCCCCTCTTCCGCGCGCTCTTCGTCGAGACCAACCCCATCCCCGTGAAGACCGCCGCGTCCCTGCTCGGACTCTGTAGCGACGAGATGCGCCTCCCCCTCGTCCCGATGAAGGGTGAGAACCTGGGCGTCCTGCAAGAGACTCTCGACCGCTCCGCCCACCTCCTCCCCACCCCAGAGGAAGTGTGAACCTGGCGCTAACCCGCGTCGCCGTAGTCGGCGCGGCGGGTCGGATGGGACGCGAGGTTGTGCGCGCCGCCCTCGAGGACGACTCATTCGAGCTCGTCGGCGGCGTCGTCGAGCCCGAAGCCCCCGAGCGCGGCGCCGACCTCGGTGAGCTGTGCGGTTGGGGCAAAGCAGGCGTCGTCGCGACGGAGGACCCCCCAGGCGACGCGGAGGCCCTCATAGAGTTTACGGAGCCGGAGGCGACCGTCCACCACCTCTCGTACGGACGGCCGGTTGTCATCGGGACCACGGGCCTCTCAGACGAACAGCTGGCGCGGGCCGAGGAGGCAGCCAAGGGCGTACCCCTGGTCCTCGCCCCCAACATGAGCGTCGGGGTAAACCTAGTAAGGGAGGTGGTGCGCGAGCTCTCAGAGAAGCTCGGCGCTGGTTACGACGTCGAGATCGTCGAGGTGCACCATCGGAACAAGGTGGACGCACCTTCGGGGACGGCGCTCTTGCTGGCGCGCGCCGCCGCTGAGGGGCGGGGGCGGGAACTCGACGAGGTCGCAGTCTACGGGCGCGAGGGCCGGGCGCCGCGCGAGGAGGGTGAGATCGGCATCCACGCCCTGCGCGGCGGCGCCGTCGTCGGCGAGCACCGCGTGGTCTTCTACGGCTTAGGCGAGGAGGTCGAGGTGGCCCACCGCGCCCTCTCCCGCCGCACCTTCGCCGCGGGCGCATTGCGCGCCGCGCGCTTCGTCGCTAGAGCAAGGCCAGGCTTCTACTCGATGCGGGACGTGCTGGGCGCCTGATCTAACCCGAGAAGCGCCGCGAGGGTCCGGAGAGCGGCGAGACACCGCTCCTCCTGTCAGGGCAGCCTATCCCCCGAGCGGTGCCGGCTGGTAAGTGTTCGCGTCGCGGGCGTCCGGATGAGGCCCGAATACGATCTCTCCTCGCAGTCGCCCGCGATGAGACCGAAGAGGGGCGTTGAGAGCATCGCGCGTCAGCCGCGATCCCGGGTTTCGGATCCTTCGCCCCACGACGAGATCAGGGCCTCCACCCAACCCTGGTCCACCCCCATCTTCCGCGATATCTCCGCCGCGGACATCCCGGCCCGCCGCAGGCGCTCGACCTCTTCCTCGAGGCAGACCTCTCCTCCGCTCTCCACGACTAACGTCCTCCTTTTTTCTCTGACCGCTAGCTCATTTTAGCGCGTGGTTTGGCCTCACGAAAAGTCGGGTCTAGTATCCTTATCAAGGTGAGGTTTACCAAGATGCACCTCTTCAGGTGCTAACGCCTTAACCTTGCGCGTCCACCTCGAACCCGATGGCACACCGACGGTGCGACTCGTCGGACTCGTCGCGTAGCCTGCGAGGCCCGCGAGGCCCGCGAGGAGGCAGAGGCTAGGGTTGAAGTCGAGGTCAGGTGGGGCTGGCCTCTTCGGATTGTCCCGGCTCGGGAACCGCGCCGAGCTGTCGCATCAAGCCAAACTGGTCCTCGCTGTTCCATGACTCGGCGATCTTGCCACCCTCTATGAGGTACATGGAGATGCCCGTGAATTCCACGTTCTTGCCGGTCGGGGTGATGCCCATGTACTCCCCCCGGTGGGTAGCGCGGCTCCTCCAGCGAGCCACCACCTTATCCCCCTCAGCTATGAGGTCCTCAATGGTGCCTACCACATCCGGAAAGCCTCGGCGGAAATCTGCTGCCTCCTGCTTGGCGGCCTCGACGTAGTCAGGGACGAAGAGCTCGTCTGCGGCGTCGAGGTTACCTCTATGGTTCCAGAGCTCTTCTTGCTCTCGGCGCACTATGGCCTTGTTCTCCTCAAGCGACACGCTTTTCCTCCTTCCCGGCCCGCTTTCCCCTACCGGCCGTATGACACCGTACATGATGCCATCAAGCGAGACTCAGCGCACCCCGACGCCATGCCCCAACCACGAGGCCCGCGAGGAGGTGAAGGAAGGACGATGGCGCGGCTACGCTGGAGAAGGCTATCTTATTCGGGTTGGTTCTGAAATAGCCTCACTAACGCCAGAACGCATCCTGGACTAATGGTGCCTCACGATCGTAGTCGTCCCAGGTACTCGGGTTATCTACTCTGGCCACATAGAGCCGATCTAAGTCGCTGGTCTGATCGTCGCGGGCTTCGACCCGAGCAGTTCTTCCCGTAAGGTTGAACTCCCAGACTTGAACTCCCAGACGCCGCCAGGGCCAACCATTTCCATGAGTGTGACTTTGTTTACCAGAACGCCGCATCACGGGTTTCTTAAAAGATGCATGTCGGGTATATGTGTGATAAGAACATAGTGGCAAGCACCTACAACCACGGAGGTATGCTCGTGGCGATCACCACGAACGTAGACAACATGACGCGCACCGCCCGGGAGATGACCGAGGCCCAGCGCGACTCCTACGAGGCCCTAACCGAGAACCTCGCGGCCTTCCAGAGGCGCAGTGTTGGTCTGGCTCAGGACGGGCTCGGGTTCATCAAGCTCCAGGAGGAGAACGCCAGGGCGGCCCAGCAGTGGTTCGCCAGCAGCGTGAGGGTGGCGCAGCTCCAGCAGCGCAGCTTAGAGTTCGTTCAGGACTGGTTGCGAGAGGGCGCCGAAGCCCTGCGCGAGCAGACTGAGCACAATGTCCGCACGGCGGAGGCCTTCGCCCGTAGCGCCCGCGAGCAGCAGGAGGGCTTCCGAGCCATTGCCCAGGGGTGGACCGAGGCCTACGAGGGCTTCTTTTTCTCCCCCTTCAATTACGCCCAGGAAGGCTTGAGGGCCGCCCAGGAGGCCACCGAGCAGGGATTGCAGACCACCCAGCAGGTCGCCAGGCAGGGGCTGCGGGTTGCCGAGGAGGCCACCGAGCAGACCGAGGAGGTCCTCCGCCAGACCGAGGAGGCCACCCGCGAGGTGGAGCTTCGCACCAGCGTGCTTAGCGCCCTAGAGACGGACAACTACGACGGGTTGACCGTCGCGGAGGTCACCGAGAAGCTCGACGACCTTTCCGCCGACGAGCTCAAGAAGCTGCGCGAGTTCGAGAAGCGCAACAAGGACCGCGAGAGCCTCGTGGAGCGAATCGACAGCAAGATCAGGGCCAACTCGTAACGACGAGGACCTTTGTAGAGCAGCGTTAAGGGCCGGGGCGCGAGTCCCGGCCCTTTTTGTGCCCGCGTGTCCCCAAGCGTATGACTACGCTTGGCCTTCCGGAAAACACCCGGGTAAGCTGGCGGCTGCGATGGTCGGGCGGACAACCGTCGCGGTTCAACCGTCGCGGTTCTCGGGCGCTTGGAGGAGGCACCGGCGGAGGCCCCCCGTAAGCTCATCGCGCTCGCTGAAGTGGCACTTTACGCTCGTGACTAGAGCTACGCTGCTACGCAGCATATAATGGGGGCGGGACAAGGGAATAGGGAATAGGCGATGAGGCTCGCCCGATAAACCGCACCCCTTGCGGGTGCTGATAGCTTCTACACTAGGGCAACGGCGTAGGAGCCTTTTACGCTATGTATCCAACGAAGATATTGCTGGCGACCGACGGCTCCGAGGAGTCGACTCCTGCCGCGAGGACGGCCGTCGAGCTCGCCAACGCCACGGGCTCGGAACTGCACGTAGCACACGCTATTTCGACCGCTCCCCAGATGCCCTTCCCCCGCCACTACGAGAGAGCAACTACCGAAGACCTCCTCCAGCGCAAAAGGCTCGCTGCCCTGACCCTGCTCGACGAGAAGGTGAGGCAGGTCGAGAAGATGGGCGGGATCGTCGCGGGCTCCTACTACAGGGAGGGCGACCCCACCGACGAGGTTCTTAGCCTGGCCGAAGAGCTGGGCGTGGGCCTGATAATCACCGGTGGTCGAAGGCTCGCGAAACTCAGGCTGTTCTGGGCACGCAGCTACCCTATGGAGCTCTTCCGTCGCGCGGAATGCCCAGTCCTAATCGTGCGTGAGAGCAAAGCAGGGTAGCCGAACCCGAGCGATTGGCATTAACCCCCGTCCGGGTCGGTAACCTTCGCCTGGGCACGTCCGAGAGCCTGGGCGCCGTCCAGCGGCTTGCCTACCCTCGGAGTCCTCGGCCACGCGGGGGAGACGCCGGTGGGAGCCGGGGCTCGCTGTGGCCTTACGGCGCGGTGAGACGGTTGGGGGCGCTGTTAAACTCTCCGGAGACAGATTATGTAAGGGAAGACGTATCGAGAGTACGGAGGGGTCAGCCATGCACAAGTCCGTACGGTCAAAGCGGGGTCACACGTCGTCGCGCACCAACGCCGGAGGCCTCGCAAGCCCACTTAGCGCCAGGAGCTCGTTCAGCATCTTGAGCTTCTGGAGCCTGGGCAGCATCCTAAGCTTCGGGAGCGTCTTAAGCATAGGCAGCGCAGGCTCGATCCTGTCCATAGGTAGCGCGGGTTCGATTCTCAGCATAGGTAGTGCAGGATCGATACTGAGCATAGGGAGCGCAGGAAGCATCCTAAGTATCGGAGGTGCCGGTTCCAGTCCGCGAACGCATGGTGAGAAATCACAGCCGGACGAGGGCCAACGCTAAACCACCGCGCGTCGGGGGTACTTTAGCTGGGCTCTGGCCTTTCCGTGTCGGGGACCTCGTCTCTCCCTCCGGTGACGCGGTCTACGCCTTCTGGCGTGACGACGAACGTCTCGTAATCGTCGCCGCCCCCGGCTATCCAGCCCTGCTCGTCGAGGTTTCGCGCCGCCGCCCTGAACTCGGCGTTGGTGACGCCCGCACTTCGCATCACGGGCAGCGCGAACACGTGCTGATCAGGCTTGGCTTCGGCTTCCGCGACGGCCGCCCCTAGGACCTTGCGCGCTTTCTGTTGCTCCTCCCAAGCCTCGGTCAAGATGACCACCCCTTCCGATGTTCCGCCCGTCACCAGTCTACTCCAATGCGCCTGGTCTGGGCAGGCATCGTAACAGAGCAACGACGCTGTAGGCGGCCGGGGTACTGCGGGGTCCCGGCCCACGAGTTCATCTGCCCAATCGTCCCGAGCCTTCCGTTTGGCCCAGCCAGTGGCGGCGGTCGTGCCGGAGGTTGAGTCGGCGCTCCGCCTCCTCCGTGGATAGCGTCATTTTACGACTGCCGTTCCCGCAGGATGCGCACCTCAGCACGAGAGTAAAGGCGCCCGTGCCAGGCTCAGTGGCATAGGGGGACCGCCAAACCGTCGAGCGGCAAAAGTAGCAGGGCTGTACGTGCTCTTGAGCGATCTTCTCGACGGCTCTGCGTTGCTCGCGGCTTAGGGACGTAGTTATCATGCCTCAATGATCCCCTACCCTCGGGGAAAACCGCAACCCC